>Ga0209536_100013132_pt1 | contig 11960 bp, 11 predicted proteins | sample DeeMarSeWOR28_12_FD_187461 | JGI IMG/M metagenome (GOLD analysis project Ga0209536, IMG submission 187461) | Marine sediment microbial communities from White Oak River estuary, North Carolina - WOR-2-8_12 (SPAdes) (version 2) | ecosystem: Environmental > Aquatic > Marine > Intertidal zone >...
GGCAACAGGCAGACTATGGAAGAGCTGAAACAGGAGGTGGGAACCCGCTTCTGCAGGAGGTGCGAGTACTGCCAGCCATGCCCCCAAGGTGTGGCGATCACGCGCCTCATGAACCTTCCGTCATTCATCAAGCGATTTCCAATAGAGAGGCTGGCCAGCGGCTTCTTCTCAGGAATCACCTTTGGTTCCGGTTGCGCGTCAGCCTGGTGCGGCGCCATTATTCGCAACGACCCGGAGATTAACTGGTATTATAATTCGATTCCAGCAGAGCCTGAGGTTGTGAAAATGTCGCAAACCAGACCCTTGATCGATACTTTGAAGCAGGAATTACGCAAGCAGCGCATTACCTACAAGCAGGTTTCCGAGGCGCTCGATTTGTCCGAAACCAGTGTCAAGCGGCTGTTTTCCGAGGAAGCCTTTTCGGTCAAGCGGCTGGAAAAGGTTTGCGAATTGCTGCACCTCGATATCAGCGACCTGGTCCACCTGATGGAGCGCAATATCGAGTTGACGCATCAGTTCACCCTCGAGCAGGAACAGGAACTGGTGTCGGATATCAAGCTGCTGCTGGTGAGTTTGCTGCTGATGAACAAGCTCACCTTCGAGGAAATCATTTCCGTTTACGACATTTCCGAGACCGAGGGCATTCGCCTGCTGGCGCGCCTGGATCGAATGAAGATGATCGAGCTGCAGCCCGGCAACCGGGTGAAGCTGATGATCTCGCAGAATTTCGAATGGATCCCGGGTGGACCCATCCAGAAGTTCTTCGAAAACACGGTGCAGCAGGAGTTCCTGAATTCGTCGTTCAGCAAACCGGGCGAGTTCAGGATTTTCGCCTCGGGAATGATATCGCCGAGCGCAAATGCCGAACTCATCAAGAAAATGCAGCATCTGGCCAAGGAAATGCACGACTTGAATGTCGATTCCGAGTCGCTGCCACTGGAGCAGCGTTTCGGCACCAGCCTGATGATGGCGATTCGGCCCTGGGAAATTCAGGTTTTCAGGGAATTGCGGCGCAGCAAGGATAGCCGGGTCTTCGGCAAGTTCAGCTGATGGCGGCAGTTATCAGCGATTCCGAGCAGCGATGATCAAGTTACTGACTTACAACATTCACAAGGGTTTCGATCGGCATAATCGGGATTTCGTCCTGCACAGGATCAAACAGCAGTTGCAGAGCGCGGAGGTAGACGTCGTGTTGCTGCAGGAAATCCAGGGGCGCCATTTCCACCACGAATCGCAAATCTCCACCTGGCCCGACGTCAGTCAGTTCGAGTTTCTCGCCGACAGCATCTGGCCGCACTTCGCCTATGGCAAGAACGCGATCTATCGCAAGGGCCATCACGGCAACGCCATACTGAGCAAATTCAACATTACCGAGTGGAACAACCTGAACCTGTCGCGCTTTCAGCGCGCCAGCCGCAGCATGCTGCACGGCAGGATCGAGTTACCGGACAGCGGCGCCCACCTGCACCTGCTGTGCGTTCATCTCGACCTGATCGGATTCGAGCGCAAGCGCCAGCTGCGCGAGCTGAAAACCTACATCGACGACAGCATCGAAGCCGACGAGCCGGTAATACTCGGCGGCGACTTCAATGACTGGAATGGCAGGATCGGCAAGTCGCTGGAGTCGCAGCTCGGCATGCGCGAAGCCTTCCGCCAGTTACACGGTGCCTACGCCAAGACCTTTCCGTCGAACCTGCCGATGCTGCGCATGGATCGCATTTATTATCGCGGCATCAATTTGCTCGATTCCGCCTGCCTCGGCAGGCAACCCTGGGACGAGCTCTCGGACCACCTGCCGCTATATGCGCAATTCGAGCTTGCCTGACATCGGCAATGCAGGCCTCGCGCAAGCTGTTTTTCAAGCCCGACGATTATTTTGCCGGCCTGATCGAAGATATCGCCGCCGCCCGCCGCGTCATCAAGATGGAAATGTATATCTTCGAGCTCGACAGCGTCGGCCAGGCCGTCATACGAGCCCTTTGCAGGGCCTCGCAGCGAGGCGTCAGCCTGCGCCTGCTGATCGACGGTATCGGCTCCTGGCGCGACGCGGGCAGGATCGCGGCGCAACTACGCTCCTGCAATGGCGAAGTCCGCATTTTTCATCCGCTGCCCTGGGATTTCTCGCTTTACCGGCGGGCCCTGAACGCCGGGCGCTGGTACTCGCAGGTGTTTTATTTCATCGCCTCGATCAACCATCGCAATCATCGCAAGCTTTGTCTGATCGACGACCGCGTCGCCTGGCTCGGCAGTTACAATATCACCAGCGATCACTCGAATCCGGCTTCGGCGAATGCCGACTACTACTGGCACGATACCGGCATCCGCGTGACCGGCCCCGCGGTTGCCTCGCTGGTTGATAATGCCGACCAGATCTGGGAGCGCAAAATGGACAGTGTCGGCGCCCGCACACGGCAGTTCCTGGCCAGCGAATCGATCGCACGCCGCCGCCATGCTCGCCTGCAACTGCTCAGCCTGCTGCGAGGCGCCAGTCGGCGTATCTGCATCACCAACGCCTATTTCAACCCGTCGGCAAAGGTGCTCAGGACCCTGAAGCGAAAGGCGAAGCAGGGCGTTTGCGTGCAATTACTGGTACCGCGCCATTCGGATATCCTGTTTTTTCCGCATTTGTCGCGCAGCTTTTACGCCGACCTGTTACAGTCGCGAATCCAGGTATTCGAGTATCACGCGCGCATATTGCACTCGAAGACGATGATCATCGACGACTACCTGATCGTCGGCAGTACCAATCTGAATTACCGTAGCCTGCTGCACGATCTCGAGCTGGACCTGCTGGTAACGGACGCCGGCGCGATCGGGCAGATGGAACAGCGTTTCCGGGACGACATCGCGGGCAGTGACGAAATCACGCTGGCGAACTGGCAGCAGCATCCGCTGCTGGACAGGCTGCTTGGTCTGCTGGCCCGGTTTTTGCGCTATTGGCTATAATCGCGCCGGACGGTCCGAGCCGGTTTCGGCAGCGGCAATGCTGCCAGGCCCTTCGAAGCCCGTCTGAGTGTATATATATTACTTTAAGTTTAAATTTTAACTAATTGAATTTAATGTTAATTCTCATCGAATTACCCGCCGTATCGGGCGTTACGCAATTGCGCGGGCAGGCGCCAGGATCAGCGCTTTTGCACGCGCTTTCGACTGATGGCCGAGATTAAACGCAGCGCGCTGATGCCTTACCCGGCGCGGGTCATGTACGATATCGTCAACGATGTCGACAGCTACCCCGAGTTCTTGCCGTGGTGCGGCGCCAGCCGCGTCGAGCAATCGGACGAGCACTCGATGGTCGCCGCGATTCTGATGCAAACGGCCGGATTGAATCACTGGTTCAAGACCCGCAATCGCCTCGTGCCCGGCGAAAGAATCGATATTTCCCTGGTCGAAGGACCCTTCAGCAAGCTGGAGGGGCACTGGCGCTTCAGTCCGCTCGATGCCGCGGGCTGTAAAATCGAGCTGACCCTGCAATTCGAATTCAAGGGTCGCCTGCTATCGGCGATAGCTTCGCAGGCCTTCTCGCGCATCGCCGATACCATGGTCGAATCCTTCTGCAACCGTGCCCGGGATTTGCATGGCCGCTAAGACGCATATCGAAATCGCTTACGCGACGCCCGCGCGTCAGATTATCCTCGAACGCGAAATCGACGCCGGCACCGGCGCGCGTGCCGCGGTGCAGAGCAGCGGTATCGAGCAGCATTTCCCGGAGATCGATCTCGACAATTGCGATATCGGCGTGTTCGGCAAGGCGGTCGCGGACGATTACCAGCCGCTGGACGGCGACCGCATCGAGATTTACCGGCCGCTGATCGCCGATCCGAAAGAGGTGCGGCGGCAGCGCGCGGCGATGGGGTTGAAGATGAAAAAGGGCGGTGGAGCGATCAACCCGGATTGAGCGATCCTTCGATTGCAGTCAGTTCGTCGCCACTGAATACCAGCGTCATGTTGCGCTTCTCGACTTTCCGATCGCTGCCGGTTTTCAGGAAATAAACGTAGTGCCAGCGCTCCGGGCGATAAGGGTCGATTACCGCGGGCGTGCCCAGCAGGAACTTGACCTGGTTGCGCGTCATACCCATCTCCAGTCTGTCGAGCAGGGCGGGGTCGATGCGATTGCCCTGCGGAATATCCATTCGATACACGCAGCCCTGCAATGTTACAATCGCGAGGCCCGCAAGCAGAATGTATCGTAAGAGCCCGAATTTCATGTTGCCTAAAACAGCGACGAAGGCCGCGATGATACTGTTAGCGTGAGGTTGCTGCAAATACTGCGAGATTTTTTATGGAAACAGCTGATATTAAGAATGCCGGGCTCAAGGTCACCTTGCCGCGCATGAGAATCCTGGAGTTACTGGAGAACTCGCCGGACCGCCATCTGAAGGCCGAGGACATATACAAGATACTGCTGGATTCCGGCGAGGAAATCGCGCTTGCCACGGTTTACCGGGTTCTGACCCAGTTCGAAACCGCCGGTCTGGTGACGCGGCATCATTTCGACGGCGGTCATGCCGTGTTCGAAATCAACGACGGCGATCACCACGATCACCTGGTCGATATTTCCAGCGGCCGGGTGGTCGAGTTTTACGACGAGGTCATCGAATCGCGGCAGAAGGAAATCGCGAAGAAGTACAACTTCACCATCACCGAGCACACCATGGTGCTCTACGGCCATTTCAACGACAAGTAATCCGGTCGCGGCCTGATCTGAATATCCTGGATTGCGGGCCGCCGCGAAGACAGGCGGTGTCTTGCTAGTCGCGCGCGGCGATCATTTCGCTTGCGTGCGCGCGGGTCTGCTCGGTAATTTGCACGCCGCCGAGCATGCGCGCCACTTCCTCGAGGCGTTCATCGTCGTCGAGCGCGAAAACCGCGGTCACGGTTTGCTTGTCTCGGCTGCTTTTTTCGACCCGGAAATGATGATGCGCCTGGGAGGCGACCTGCGGCAGGTGGGTAACGCATAGCACCTGGCGCTCGCCGCCAAGCTGGCGCAGCTTTTTGCCGACGATTTCGGCCACGCCGCCGCCGACACCGCTGTCCACTTCATCGAATATCAGCGTCGGGATGCTCGACGATTCACTCATGATCACCTGGATCGCGAGGCTGATACGCGACAGCTCGCCGCCCGAGGCGACCCTGGCGAGCGGCTTGGGCGGCTGTCCCGGGTTGGCGCTGACCAGGTAGCGGATTTCATCGCTGCCGTGCGCGGCGGGGTCGGCTCCGCTTTCGACGTCGATGCGGAATTCGCCGCCCTGCATGCCGAGTTCCTGCATCACGCGGGTAATCTGCTCCGACAGCATTTTCGCGGTCTGCTGGCGCTTGCGCGAGAGTTCGGTGGCGCTGAATTCATAGTCCGCGCGCGCCTTGTCGAGCTGCGCCTGCAATGCATCCATGTCGTAGCCGTCGCCCTGCAGGTTCTGCAATTCGCGGTTCAATTCCTCGCTGTATTCGACGAGTCGGGCAGTTTCGATGCGATGCTTGCGCGCCAGGTTCTGTGCCGTGGCGATACGCTGGTTGACCGCCTCCAGGCGAGCGTCGTCCAGGTCGATCCGGTCGAGATAGGCGCGAAGTTCGCTGCTCGCCTCCTGCACCTGGATCAGCGCCGCGCCGATCAATTCATGGCTGGCCGCCAGTTCGCCATCGATTTCGACCAGCTCGGAGAGTTGCTGTTCACAAAGCGCCAGCGCCGACTGCACGCTGAACTCCTCGTCTTCATAGAGCTGTGCCAGCACCGCGCCGGTTTTGTCGATTAGCCGGCCGGCATTGGCAAGGCGCTTGTGTTCTTCCTGCAGTGCGTCGAGCTCGCCCTGGCCCAGTTTTAGCTGGTTCAGCTCCTCGCAGTAGAGGCTGAGCAGGTCGATGCGCTGCTCGCGTTCGCGGCTGCCGGAGCGGGCCTCGCGCAGGCGTTGCTCCAGCTCGCGCATGATGCCGTGCTTGCTGCGCACCGCCTCGAGCAGTTTCGGCTCGCCAATAAAGGCGTCGAGCAGTTGCCGCTGCACCTGCGAGCGCTGCAGCGACTGGTGTTCGTGTTGTCCGTGGATGTCGATGAGCCGGTCGCACAGGTCGCGCAGCTGCGTCAGAGTCGCGTTGTAGCCGTTGATAAAGGCCTTGCTGCGTCCGTTTGTCTGCAGCACCCGGCGCAATACGCAGTCGCCGTGGGCACTCATCTCGTGCTGCTCGAGCCAATCGCGCGCCGATTCGCAGTCGTCGAGCCGAAAGCAAACGCTGATCTCGGCCTTTTCGCAACCGCTGCGAATGCCGTCGCTCTCGGCGCGGTCGCCCGCGGCCAGCTTGAGCGCGTCCAGCAGGATCGATTTGCCGGCGCCGGTCTCGCCGGTCAGCACGCTCATGCCGGCTTCGAAATCGAGCTGCAGCGCGTCGATGATGGCGAAATTGCGGATCTGGATCGATTCGAGCACTAGTAGCTGGTGCTCCAGTAAAGCTTGGCGCGCAGCACCCGGAAGTAATCGTAGTCCTCGGGATGCAGCAGGGTCAGCGGTTTCGGATAGCGGGTGATCAATACCCGGTTGTCAGCGCCGAAGCGGGTCGTTGAATGGCCGTCGTAGCTGACCTTGGCGACGGTGGAGTCCCTGCCGAGGCGCACCTCGATCGGCTGGTCGGCGGGCAGCACGATCGGCCGGTTACTGAGCGTATGCGGACAGATCGGCACTATCGCGAGCGTGTTCAGCGACGGGTGCATGATCGGTCCGCCGCCCGACAGCGCGTAAGCGGTGGAGCCGGTTGGCGTGGTGACGATGACGCCGTCCGAGCGCTGGATGTGAATCAGCGCGCCGCCGCTGGAGACTTCGTATTCGATCATGCTGGACGATTCGTAGCTGTGCACGATGATGTCGTTCAGCGCAACGTTTATGCTGATACTGTCGTCGCCTTCGAAGAATTCACCCTGGATCAGGAAGCGCTGCTCGACCGTGTAGCGGCCCTCGACGACGGCATCGAGGTAAGTCTCGAAACGGTCGAAAGACACGTCGGCAAGAAAACCCAGCCGGCCGAGGTTGATGCCGAGCAGCGGCGTATCGAGTCCGGCCAGCGCCCGCGCCGCGGTCAGCAGGGTACCGTCGCCACCCAGCGAAATCACCAGTTCGGCCTCGTTGACCAGCTGTCTTAGCGATACCTGCGACAGCTCGGCGACCGGCTCCTCGAAGTCGAGACAATGCACAAGCACGCGGGCATGCCGGTCGAGCACGCTGACTACCTGCTGAATACTGTCCTGGCGCGACTGCATATCGCTGCGCACCACCAGGCCGATGGTTTTGAAAGTCGATGCCATTTTTCTGACTATCGTCGCCCATCTCTTGATTTCGACGGGCTTAGTATATAGCTTGTGCTTCTCAGTGGTTTGCTCATGCGCGAAACGCGCGACCAGGCACAATATATCAGACCCGATGACTGAAAAATACGAACTTGATGAACGCGCCCAGCTGTTGCTTCGGCAATTGATCAATTCGTACACCCGCGACGGCCAGCCGGTGGGTTCGAAGAAGCTGGCCGAGCTGTCCGGCCTCGACGTCAGCTCCGCGACGATTCGCAACATCATGGCCCGGCTCGAGGACATGGGCCTGGTGGATTCTCCGCATACCTCGGCCGGCCGGGTGCCGACCCACGCGGGTTACCGTTTCTTCATCGACAGCCTGCTGCAGGTTGACAACATCGAGGACTCTGCGCAGCAGGTCATATCCGAGAGTTTCAGCAGCGACAAGACTTCCAGCGACCTGATTCACAGCGCTGGCGATATCCTCTCGCGGGTAACCCGCCTGGCGGGCATCGTCAGCCTGTCGCATACCGCACCCGCGGAGGTTCGCCACATCGAATTCATCAAGCTGAGCGACCGGCGGGTGCTCGTCATCCTGGTGCTCAACAAGGACGACGTCCATAACAAGGTGATCCACGTCGACCGCGACTACAGCGAGCTCGAATTGCACCGTGCCGCGCAGACCCTGAGCCAGTACCTGATCGGCCGCAGTTTCGAGAACGCCAGGCAGATTCTGCTGCAGGAACTCTCCGAGCTGCGCAGCGACGTCAACTCGATCATGCAGACGGTGCTCGACGCGATGGAGGAGGTGTGTAATCTCAGCGTCCACGATGACCTGCTGACCAGCGGCGAAACCAACCTGCTGCAGTACGCGGAGCTGACGGATATCAACAAGCTGCGCGAACTGTTCAACGTGTTCAATGAAAAAACCGATTTGCTCAAGCTGCTAGACGGTTGCACCTCGGCCGAGGGCGTCGAAATCTTCATCGGCAGCGAATCGGGCTACTCGGTGCTGAGCGACTGCAGCATCATCGGCGCGCCCTACCAGGTCAAGGGCGAGATCGTCGGTGTGCTCGGTGTGATCGGGCCGACGCGGCTCGCCTACGAGCGGGTCATACCGGTGGTCGATGTCACCGCAAAATTATTGACCTCCGCCTTGAATAGTCGGAAATAATCCTTAAATTGAAGCGCTGCCGGGAGCGGCAGCTACGTTTGTGGCTGCTGTCCCGTTAACCAACAAGCCAGTGCGCAGCAAACGGAGCAGTTTATGTCGCAACAGCAAGACAAAGCCGAAAACCAGAGCGAAGACGATCACAACCTGGCCACCGAAGCCGGCGAGGAAGCGCATCTCGAGGATGTCGTCCCGCACGCCGAAGCGCAGGGCGAGAATGCCGCCGAAGGCGGCGAATCGGTCGAAGCGCAGCTCGCGAATGCACAGGCGACGATCAAGGATTACTGGGAGCAGATGATGCGTCTGCGCGCCGAGATCGAAAACAATCGCAAGCGCGCCGAGCGCGATATCGAAAATGCGCACAAGTACGCATTGAAAAACTTCGTCGAAAACCTGCTGCCGGTGGTCGACAGCCTGGAGATGGGGCAGGCCGCGGCCGCGTCAGACAACGCCACGCTCGAGAGTATCCGCGAAGGTTCAGAATTGACGATGAACATGCTGATGCAGGTGCTTGAGCGCAACGGCCTGCAGCAGCTGAATCCGCTCGGCGAAAAATTCGACCCGGAACAGCACCAGGCGATCAGCATGGTCGAGTCCGCGGATGCCGAGTCCAACAGCATCGTCGAAGTCATGCAAAAGGGCTTCGTTCTGAATGACCGCCTGATCCGTCCGGCCATGGTCGTGGTGGCGAAGTAATTCCACAAAAAAAAAGCCGTTAATACTTGAAAGCGGTTTTTATACCCCTACATGGGGTGTAAGTTTTTCTTTAAGAACAGTTTTTGGAGCATACAAATGGGCAGAATCATAGGTATCGACCTTGGTACTACTAATTCATGCGTTGCGGTAATGGAGGGTGGCAAACCCAGGGTTATCGAGAACGCGGAAGGCGATCGCACCACTCCGTCGATCGTAGCCTTCGGCGCCGACGACGAAATTCTGGTCGGACAGCCGGCCAAGCGTCAGGCGGTCACCAACCCCGACAACACGCTGTACGCGGTCAAACGCCTGATCGGCCGTCGTTTCGACGAGTCCGCGGTGCAAAAGGACATCGACCTGGTCCCCTACAAGATCATCAAGGCCGACAACGGCGACGCCTGGGTCGAGGTCAAGGGCAAGAAAATGGCGCCGCCCGAGATTTCGGCGCGCGTGCTGCAAAAGATGAAGAAAACCGCGGAAGACTACCTGGGCGAAGAAGTCACCGAGGCGGTCATCACCGTGCCTGCCTACTTCAACGACTCGCAACGCCAGGCGACCAAGGACGCCGGCAAGATCGCCGGTCTCGAAGTCAAGCGCATCATCAACGAGCCGACTGCCGCCGCGCTGGCCTACGGCATGGACAAGGCTTCCGGCGACAAGAAGATCGCGGTCTACGACCTCGGCGGCGGTACCTTCGATATTTCCATCATCGAGGTTGCCGAAGTCGACGGCGAGCACCAGTTCGAAGTATTGTCGACCAACGGCGATACCTTCCTCGGCGGTGAAGATTTCGACATGCGCCTGATCGACCACCTCGCCGATGCATTCAAGAAAGACCAGGGCATGGACCTGCGTGGCGATCCGCTGGCGATGCAGCGCCTGAAGGAAGCTGCAGAGAAAGCCAAGATCGAGCTGTCTTCGAGCTCGCAAACCGATGTCAACCTGCCGTATATCACCGCGGATGCGTCCGGGCCGAAGCACCTCAACCTGAAAATCACCCGCGCCAAGCTTGAATCGCTGGTCGACGACCTGGTCGCGCGCACCATCGACCCGCTCAAGGTCGCGCTCGACGACGCCGGCCTGTCGGTCTCCGACATCGACGACATCATCCTCGTCGGCGGCCAGACGCGTATGCCCAAGGTGCAGGAAGTGGTCAAGAACTTCTTCGGCAAGGAGCCGCGCCGCGACGTCAACCCGGACGAAGCCGTGGCCACCGGTGCCGCGATTCAGGGCGGCGTACTCGGCGGCGACGTCAAGAACGTGCTGCTGCTCGACGTTACCCCGCTGTCGCTCGGTATCGAGACGCTCGGCGGCGTGATGACCAAGCTGATCGAGAAGAACACGACGATCCCGACCAAGGCTTCGCAAACCTTCTCGACCGCCGAGGACAACCAGACCGCGGTTACCGTGCACGTGCTGCAGGGCGAGCGCGAAGTGGCCTCGGCCAACAAGTCGCTCGGCCGTTTCGACCTGTCGGATATCCCGCCGGCGTCGCGCGGCGTGCCGCAGATCGAAGTGACCTTCGACATCGACGCCAACGGTATCCTCAACGTGTCCGCCAAGGACAAGGCGACCGGCAAGGAGCAGAAGATCGTTATCAAGGCCTCCAGCGGCCTGTCCGACGACGAAGTCGATGCCATGATCAAGGACGCCGAGGCACACGCCGACGAGGATCGCAAGCACCGCGAAACCGTCGAAGTGCGCAACCAGGCTGACGCGATGATTCATTCTGCGGAAAAGTCGCTGAAGGACCTCGGCGACCAGGTCGGAGACGACGACAAGACCGCCATCGAAAGCGCGATCGAAGATCTGAAGAAGGCGATGGAAGGGTCCGACAAGGACGATATCGAAGCCAAGACCCAGGCGCTGGCGATGGCTGCCAGCAAGCTGGCGGAAAAGGCTTACTCGGCCGGCGGCGCCGAGGGCGGACCGGAGCCGGTGGATGCCAACGCCTCGTCTCAGTCTGATGCGAACGACGATGTAGTCGATGCCGAGTTCGAGGAAGTCAGCGACGACGACAAGAAATAGCGGATATGCAGTAACAACCGCTGACGACCTGGTGCGATTTATCGCACCAGGTTTTTGTTGTTTATAAGACCAAGAAGCTATGTCAAAAGCCGATTATTACGAAGTTCTCGACGTGCCGAACAGCGCTTCGGAAGCCGAAATAAAGAAAGCCTTCCGACGCCTGGCGATGAAGTACCATCCCGACCGTAACCCGGGTGACGCCGATGCGGAGGCGAAGTTCAAGGAAGCCAAGGAAGCATTCGACGTGCTGTCCAATCCGAACAAGCGCGCCAACTATGACCAGTTCGGCCACGCCGGTGTCGACGCCTCGGCCGGCGGTGGTTTCGGCGGCGGCGGTTTCGGCGACGCCTTCAGCGATATTTTCGGCGATATTTTCGGCGGCGGCGGACGCTCGCGCGTGCGCAAGGGCGCGGACCTGCAGTACAACCTCGAGCTCAGCCTGGAGGACGCGGTCAACGGCACCACGGTCAAGATCCGCGTGCCGACCCTGAAACACTGCACCAGCTGCTCCGGCAGCGGCGCCAGGCCAGGTTCCTCGCCCGAGACCTGCGGCACCTGCGGCGGCCACGGCCAGGTACGCATGCAGCAGGGCTTTTTCTCGGTGCAGCAAACCTGCCCGAACTGTCGCGGCAGGGGCAGCGTGATCAAGGATCCCTGCGAGACCTGCCACGGCGTCGGCCGCGTCAAGGAAGAGAAGTCACTGTCGGTGGAAGTGCCGGGAGGCGTCGATACCGGTGATCGTATTCGGCTGTCGGGCGAGGGCGAGGCAGGCGAAGCCGGCGCTCCGCCGGGCGATTT
>Ga0209536_100013133_pt1 | contig 11960 bp, 11 predicted proteins | sample DeeMarSeWOR28_12_FD_187461 | JGI IMG/M metagenome (GOLD analysis project Ga0209536, IMG submission 187461) | Marine sediment microbial communities from White Oak River estuary, North Carolina - WOR-2-8_12 (SPAdes) (version 2) | ecosystem: Environmental > Aquatic > Marine > Intertidal zone >...
CATGGCCCGCCATGAAGGGTTGGCTCTGGGGTATGCCCATATTTTGGCGTCATATATCCGGGAGGACGGGTGCTTTTTGGAACACCCGCCATTGCAGCGAGGCGTTCTTTGGGGGCTGGGACGGCTGGCCCAGAGCAGGCCCGAGTTGCTGAACGATGTGCCATTCCATCTGCGCCCATTTTTGACATCTGAGGATGCAACGTTGAGGGCTTTGGCAGCCCGGCTTTTTGGGTTGCTGGGTGGCGGAGAGAGCTATCCCGAAATGAAGGATCTATTAGAAGATGAGACTGAGGTGACCATTTATCTGCACGGAACGCAGCAAGTCCGCCGCGTACGCGACCTGGCAGAAGAGGCACTGGCCACATCGGGGGTAGCCAATGAACTTGCCGAAAACGCTGGTGATTTCAAACCGGGGAAAGTGAAATCCAAAACCCCGAGCACGAAATCCGAAACAAATGCAAATGACCAAAGCACAAAGTTCAACACCTGAAAATGACTTGAGGGGGTCCAATCAATGCGTCGAAATCTTGATCGCGCCTACATTGTAAAGTCTTGATCACTTGGTATTTGAACTGAACCAGCGAGCCCTGTGGAATAGGGTTCCCTTCGGGAAATTCAACAGGGCGAGTGCATTCCCCGCAGCTTGTTGCGGGGTTAGCGAGCGAATCTTATAAATTGGCTTATTCCTTACAGTCGAAGATTCCCTGCAGCTCGCTGCAGGGAGCTTCAATTTCCAATTTGTTTCAGGTCTAGAATTTAGAGATTCGGATTTATAGACTTTGATCAATGTTTGAAAACTTTAGACTTTGGTCCTGGCGATTCGCAGCCAGAGGCGCCAACGGAGGTGTGAGAATGAATCTCAGAGCGTATTTCGAATCAGTCAAGGGTAGGGGGGTTTTGGCTACTGCGGATGCAGACGGGCGAGTGGATGTCGCAGTGTATGCCACTCCGCACTTCCTTGACGACGAGACGGTTGCCTTCATCATGCGTGACCGTCTAACCCACCATAATCTTCAATCCAATCCATACGCAGCCTATCTTTTCATGGAGGCAGGAGAGAAGTTTGCCGGGAAGAGACTGTTCCTGACGAAAACCCGAGAAGAGCAGGACAGTGAACTTCTCTATTCGCTCAGGCGAAAAGAGTACAAGGATGACAAGAGCGAGCCGAAGTTTCTCGTCTTTTTCCAAGTCGACAAGGTCTTGCCGCTTATTGGGGCGGGGGATCAGAGTTAAATAGGTACACTCGCCAAATACGGGCCTGCCTGTCTGATGAAAGAGGAAAACTCCTGGGAAAAAGCGGGTTGCCTTTAAAAGTGATTTGTGTCACAATCCGGGAGTGAAAACCGCTTAATCCGCCACACGGGAATGCGAAAAGGGGATGTGTTATGGAGCAAGATTCTGTCAAGATCTATTCGCTCAGCACCTGTAGCCACTGCAAATCGACCAAGAAGTTGCTGGACGAGTGCACGGTAAAATACGAATTTACCGATGTGGATTTGCTCAAGGGTAAAGAACGCGCGGCAATCCTGGAGGACGTCAAGAAGTTTAACCCAAACTGTTCGTTTCCCACCGTAATCATTGGCGACAAGGTCATCGTGGGATACAAGGAAAAAGAGATAAGGGAGGCCTTGGGGTTGGAATAATGGACGTTCAAAAGCTCTATGAGATGTTACAGAAGGCTCAGGAACCCAAAGGTTACTATTTCAATACGGACAAAGAGAGGACATTTGAGCTTCTCGAGGGGCTCCTGCAAAACAAGGAACGCTACGGCTATATGGCCTGTCCCTGTCGCCTGGCGAGCGGCGACCGTGAACGGGATAAAGACATCATTTGTCCCTGCGTCTATCGGGAGCCGGACGTTGAGGAATACGGCAGTTGCTACTGCAACCTCTATGTCACACCAGAGTGGAATGAGGGAAAGATTCCTCACGATTACGTTCCGGAGAGAAGGCCTCCAGAAAAAATCGGGTTCTAACAGTCCATAGAATTCTCATCAGACCTTGCGGCTGCGACTCTCTGTGAGTCGCGGCGCATCCCAGCTGCATATTTGCAGACCTCTTGCCACTACTCACATTGTCTGTATAATCACGATCCCAATTGTCGACCTCTTGCCGCTGCCGACACTATCTGTATAATCAGCTTTACACAGAGCTGACCCTGGAGTGATCCACATGAAGTATCCTGACATCAAGACCGCTCTTCCCGGCCCACAGGTCGCCAAGCTCATCGAAGTGGACCGACAGTTTGTCTCGCCGTCCTACACCCGCATCTATCCGCTGGTGGCTCAATCAGCCAAAGGGCTAAGGATTCGCGACCCTGACGGCAACACTTTCCTGGATTTTACCTCCGGCATCGCTGTCTGCGCCACCGGTCACTGTCATCCGCACGTGGTCCAGGCCATCAAGGAGCAGGCAGACAGACTTCTGCACATGTCAGGGACCGATTTCTATTACACACCCCAGATCTTGCTGTCACAAAAACTCGCCAGTCTCGCACCTGGGGCTGGGGCCTATAAAGTCTATTTCGGTAATTCCGGTGCAGAAGCGGTGGAGGCGGCCTTCAAGTTGGCTCGCTACCACACCCGTCGCGAACTCAACCTGGCGTTCTTTGGCGCTTTCCACGGTCGCACCATGGGTGCCCTGTCTCTTACCGCCAGCAAAACCATCCAGAAAAAACATTACAATCCGCTGGTTCCCGGAATCACCCACATCCCATTTGCTTATTGCTACCGGTGTCCTTACCACCTTTGTTATCCGACCTGCAACACCGCTTGCGTGCGGTGGTTGGAAGAGACCCTCTTTCGCACCACAGTGCCTCCAGAAGAGGTGGCGGCCGTATTTGTTGAACCCATCCAGGGTGAAGGCGGCTACGTGGTGCCCCCACCCGAATTCCACCAAGAGCTCTATCGAGTGGCCAAAAAGTACGGTATCCTTTTTGTGGCCGATGAGGTGCAATCCGGCATGGGAAGGACAGGTAAGATGTTCGCCATGGAACACTTCAGCGTCGATCCGGAGATTATCGCCGTCGCTAAAGGCATTGCCTCGGGTCTACCCCTGGGCGCCATGGTGGCCCGTGCCGATATTATGGACTGGGAGGCCGGTTCCCATGCTTCCACCTTCGGGGGCAATCCGGTCTCATGCCAGGCGGCTCTGGCGACCATCGAACTTCTGGAAAAGGAACTCATGGCCAACGCCACCCTCCGCGGCGAACAGCTCATGGCAGGATTGAGAGAACTCCAGGAAGCCGTCGAGTGCATCGGTGACGTGCGCGGCATGGGTTTGATGGTGGGTGTCGAATTGGTGAAGGACCGTGTGACCAAGGAACGTGCAAATGATTGGCGCGACCGGGTAATCCAAAATGCTTTTCACAAGGGATTGCTGCTCCTGGGCTGCGGCCAGAACACCATTCGCATTTGCCCGGCACTCACGGTGAATCGTGAGGAAATCGATGTGTTTCTCAGTATCTTCGAGGATAGCTTGAAAGAACTATTTCAATAGCATTCCGCAGAGCGTCCAAAGGTCATTGAGTCACTATGTCATTGGGTGATTGGATCACCAGATCAATACTTCGCTTTTATAACCGATTATTTTCTGTAACGACCTAATGACCCAATGACAGCGAAGCGTGATGACGGCGCAGCCAAATGACTTAATTGTCTTATGCATTGAGGCAACCGGACTTGGAGTAACCAATGAGAGACATTTTGAAGAAATTGGGACTGGGGGCCGTGAATGCCGGTGCGGGCACGGGCGGTGGTTGGCTGGAATGTGAGGGAGAGACGCTGGACTCAGAATCCCCCATTGACGGTCACCTGATTGGCAGAGTGCGACAGGCCTCAGGATCTGACTATGAGCAGGTTGCGGCCCGGGCGAGCCAGGCGTTTAAAGACTGGCGCACGGTGCCGGCGCCAAAGCGCGGTGAGATTGTGCGGCAAATCGGCAATAGAGTTCGCGCCTACAAGAAAGAGCTGGGCGGGCTGGTAAGCCTTGAAGTGGGTAAGATTCGGGCCGAGGCGGAAGGCGAGGTCCAGGAGATGATCGACATCTGTGATTTCGCGGTGGGCCAATCTCGCATGCTTTACGGTCTTAGCATGCACAGCGAGCGTCCGAGCCATCGGATGTACGAACAGTACCATCCCCTCGGCCCCATCGGGGTCATCACATCGTTCAACTTCCCGGTGGCAGTGTGGTCCTGGAACGCTATGATCGCGCTGGTGGCAGGAGATACGGTCATTTGGAAGCCTTCGAGCAAGGCAGCTCTCACGGCAATAGCCATCATGAAAATCGTTGCTCCGGTATTGCAGGAGAACGACCTTCCCGAGGGGGTTCTCAATGTGGTCATCGGAGAGCGGAATGAGGTGGGAGAGCGGTTCATCTCGGACCCCAGGCTGCCGCTCATCTCGGCCACCGGCAGTGTGGCAATGGGCCGTCACGTGGCTCAGGCGGTGGCCTCACGGCTGGGAAAATCGCTTCTCGAGCTGGGGGGTAACAACGCGGTTATCGTCACATCCAAAGCAGACCTGGATCTTGCCGTGCGAGCCATTTTATTCGGGGCCGTGGGCACTGCGGGTCAACGATGCACCACCATACGACGGGTAATCGCCCAGAAGGAGATATTCAACCCTCTGACTGAAGCTTTGATCGAGGCATACCGCCAGGTGGTGATCGGTAATCCCTTGGATGAAGACGTCCTGATGGGACCGTTAGTTGACCGGGAGGCGGTGAAAGATATGCAAGCGGCCCTCGAGGCCCTAAAGAGTCAGGGGGGGAAGATACTCTGCGGCGGCGAGGTCCTTTCGGGTGGACTGTATGATGCCGGAACCTACGTAACGCCCTGCATCTGCGAGGCGCGCAACCACTACCCCATCGTTCAGGAGGAAACCTTTGCACCAGTCCTTTACATGATTCCTTATGACACCCTGGAAGAGGCCATTGCGTATCAAAATGGCGTGCCTCAAGGGTTGAGTTCCGCAATCTTCACCAACGACCTGCTTGAAAGCGAGCTGTTTCTCAGCCACGTGGGAAGCGACTGTGGCATAGCCAACGTCAATATTGGCACGTCCGGGGCAGAAATCGGCGGCGCTTTTGGCGGTGAGAAGGACACAGGGGGAGGTCGCGAGTCAGGGTCGGACGCCTGGAAAGGTTATATGCGTCGTCAGACCTGCACCACAAACTGGTCCCGAGAAATGCCGCTGGCGCAGGGAATTGAGTTCGGGGCCAAGAAAGCTGGCAGCTCATCATGATGTCAAGAGCTACAACCACCTTGAGGCATAAAAGCTAACGTCAGAAGTTTGAGTCAGGAAAATGGGAGTGCTCTTCATAGATGGAAACCAGGCCGTGGCGATGGGGGCCCTGCATGCGGGCTGCCGGTTTTTTGCGGCATATCCCATCACCCCAGCGAGCACGCTTCTTGCGGCCATGCTGGAGACTCTACCCGCGGCTGGAGGCGTGGTACTCCAGGGTGAGGACGAGATCGCTTCCATCGGTTACTGCCTGGGGGCATCGATGGCCGGCATGAAAGCGATGACCGCCACATCGGGTCCCGGGCTGAGCCTGTATAGCGAAAACATCTCTTTTGCTATCGCCGGGGAGATTCCAGTGGTCATCGTCGATGTGATGCGCCAGGGTCCGTCCACGGGTTCCGCCACCCGGGGCGCCGATGGGGACGTCCAGTTTATGCGCTGGGGATCAAGCGGCGGGCTGCCAGTGATCGTACTCGCCCCAACCGGTGTACCTGATTGTTTCACCCTGACGGTGCATGCATTTAATCTGGCGGAGGAATTCCGCTGTCCAGTTTTCATCGCCTCCAATAAAGAAATAGCCATGACTCGTGAGACCCTGGACATGGGGCCGCTGGAGAAGCCGGAGGTCATCGATCGAGCCCTGCACAACTCCGGCCCTTTCCTCCCTTTTCAGGCAAAGGCAGGAATGGAGGTCCCAGCCTTCCTTCCCATCGGTGGACCGATTCCCGTCCGCCAGACTTCGTCCACTCACGGGCCAGACGGCTATATCACCACCGACCCGTCTGAGATTCAGGCCGGGGTGGAGCGGCTGCAAAGAAAAATTGAAGCCCACGTTGGATCGTTCAGCTATTTTGACCTGGAAGAGATGGATGGGGCCCGCACCCTCATCGTCGTTTACGGGGTGACGGCGCGAGCGGCGCGGGCGGCGGCTGCAGAGCTTCTCAGAGATTGGCAGACCCCGGTTTCGCTGCTTGTCCTCAAGACCTTATGGCCGGTTCCGGAGGAGGTGTTGCGAGCTGCGGCCGAAGGGGTAGAACAGGTCCTGGTGGTGGAGATGAACTTGGGCCAATACGTTCATGAAGTCCGACGGGTCCTGGGCAACCAAAGAGTAGATTTTTATGGAAAGATGTCCGGCCAATTGATCGCTCCCGCAGAAATTATCCGGGAGGTGAAACGTGTCTAGCCTCCTTAACCCCAATCGCCCTCCGGTGTTTTGCCCCGGCTGTTCCCACGACCGCAGCCTCCAGGCCCTGGACCGGGCCTTCCAGAACATGGGTCTCAGCACCAGTGAAGTGGTCATAGTCAGCGACATTGGCTGCTCCGGGCTTTTCGACACCTTTTTTGACACCCATGCACTGCACGGCCTCCACGGTCGCGCGCTGACCTACGCTGCGGGTGTCAAGCTGGCCCGACCTCAGCTGAACGTGCTAGTCACCATGGGAGACGGTGGCCTGGGTATTGGCGGCGCTCATGTACTCGCCGCCTGCCGTCGAAATCTGGATTTGACGCTAATCGTCTTGAACAACTTCAACTTTGGCATGACCGGAGGTCAATTTTCTTGTACCACGCCCGAACAGGCTTCGGTGGCGTCAGGTTTTCTCAACGTGCTTGAAAAGCCTATGGATGTTTGTACTGTGGCGGCCAGCGCAGGTGCTCCTTTTGTGGCTCGGACCTCAGTTTACCGGAAAGACCTGCCTGAGTTGCTGGTGGAGGCCATCTCTTTTGATGGTTTTTCCGTGGTGGACCTTTGGGGGATCTGTCCCGCGCGCTATTTGAAACGAAACCCCTTGTCTCCCAAGGACATTGAGGCAGCTATAGGCGAATTGCCGCCCTTCCACGGACCCGTTGACACCAACGAGCGGAGGGAATACGGTAGCCACTACCGGGAAAAGGCTGGCAGGAAAAAAGCAGAACTCAATTGGCAGGGGACTGAACAGGTTTTCGAACCCCCGGTCAAAAAACGCCGTGAATTGGTGCTGTTGGGTAGTGCCGGTGAACGTATCATTACTGCGGGCACCTTGCTGGCTCATGCAGCCATTCTGGCCGGTATGCAGGTCACGCAGAAAGATGACTATCACATTACGGTTATGCGGGGACCCTCTGTCAGCGAGCTCATCGTTTCGCCGGCACCCATCACCTACACGGGAGTCGATAGACCAGACGTTATCGCGGCTCTTTCCCAGGAGGGGGTGAACAGACGCTGGGATCTTTTCGACCAGATGAAACCGAGTGGACGGGTGATCCTGGCAACAGGGGTGGAAATCCCAGCTACATCTGCACAAATCTTGGAGGTGGACTTCAAGGCAGGAGGCATCAAAAAGAAGGAGCGAGCCCTTGCGGCTCTATCTCTGCTCGCTGCTACAGGGGACCCGATCACCTCCGAGATGTTGGAGAGAGCCCTGCGGGAGACGCTGCAAGGCAAGAGGCTGGAGGAAGCACTCCAGGTCTTTCAGCAAACCGGGGCGATTCCAATCCCTGCAAGGAAGCCATAGCTCCCCTCTTTGCAACCGGTTGAACCGTCGGCGGCGGGCAGAAATATAGTGATTCACTCCGAATATTCCCAGAAGGGATACCTCATCTGACAGGAGCCGCCACATGGAACTTAGAGAACAGCTGACGGGGGAGGTAGATCTTTCATAACCTTGAGGCCAGCCGGAGCTTCAATGGCCCTGGGAATAGTGTTGATAGTCACAGCGACCGTTCCGATATCTCCGTGAACTCCCCCCATAATTTTTTGATGAATGTGGGGCTCCCCTTCGATAATTATCTCGTCGTACTCCTCATCAACCGCGGCATTTGCGTGAAACTCGAGGGTGATCACTGCTTTGCCTTCCTTATTTCCATATGCTACGCTCGTCAATCCAACTACGTACCCAGGCTGTACTTCGCCAACAGTGGTCTTTATTTCTTCTTCGCTGACAACCGGCTCAGGAGGAAGCTCCCTGGCTTCATCCAATTCCCAACCAAGCCCCTCAGCAATCATGTTGATGGATTCCAAAAGACCTACATGTCCAGTGATTGACTTGTTTTTAATTTTCTCCCTGAATTCCTCCAGGGTCAGTCCGGTACCCACTTTCACTTGAAAAGGTGCTCGCCTTTTCGCAGAGTTGATCATTCGCTTGACTCGAATGGATTTTACGCTAAGACAAGGAGCGGTTAGCGTAAGGGGAAGGGTGTCCATCAAGTATCCTGGGTTGATGCCAGTACCGACCACAGTCACTTTATGCTCCTTGGCCAGTCTATCTATCTCTAGAGCAAGATCAGGGTCACGCCTCCAAGGAAAGGATAGTTCTTCGCTGGTAGTGACCACATTTAGGCCTGCCTGCAAGCACCGGATTATCTGAGGAAAAACGCTCCGTATATGAGAGCTTGTGGTAAGTACCACCGCTTGGGCCTTAACCCTAGAAGTGATTGCCTCGATATCTTTCTCAATTCTTATGCCCAATTTCTTTTGGATGCCAAGAACCTCTCCTAAATCTTTCCCTATAATCTCAGGGTCTATATCTATAGCTCCGACCACCTCAAAACTTTTTTTGTCCATGAGAACTTGGGCTATCTTCCGCCCTATAACACCGCATCCATAAATTACCACATGTATTTTCTCCATTAGACTCTCTCCTGCAGTTGAAGGTCGCAACCTTTGGATACGCTACCATACCAACATCTTGGCAAACGTTGCAATATATGTTTTTCTACGGGAAAGAACGACCATTTTCCTTCCCAAAATCGGAGATCCCATGGCTTGTTCCATGGTGTCAAGATTTTTTCCCGACCCCTGTAGTTTGTACCCCCTCAAAGGATATGATAAAAAAATACAGCAACCAAAGATCTCTGCTTTTCTAAAAGGAGGGGATTTGGGTGGAAGAGGTCATACTGGATATCAGGGACTTGAAGACCTTTTTCTATACATATGATGGCGTGGCCAAGGCAGTAGATGGTATTGGCTACCGGTTAAGTGCGGGAGAACCCCTTGGAATCGTCGGAGAATCCGGCTGCGGGAAGAGTGTTTCAGCCCTCTCCATACTTCGACTCATCCCTGATCCTCCGGGTCGAATTGTAAGCGGTCAAATTTTTTTCAAGAACAAAAATTTGTTAGAGCTCTCTACCAAACGCATGCGGGAGATTCGGGGAAACCGTATTTCTATGATCTTTCAGGAACCCATGACCTCTCTCAACCCTGTTTTCAATGTGGGAGATCAGATTGCCGAGGCTTTTCGCCTCCATCAAGGGCTAAGGCGGAAGGAGGCTCTTGCAAAAAGCATCGATGCTCTGGGATTGGTGAATATCCCGAGCCCGGAAAAATGTGTCGGGTGCTATCCTCACGAACTGAGCGGCGGCATGCGTCAGCGAGCGATGATTGCCATGGCCCTTGCCTGCAACCCGGAAATCCTGATTGCTGATGAACCCACAACGGCCCTTGATGTCACAATCCAGGCTCAAATCATCGATCTCATGCTGGGGTTGAAGGAAGAGCTGGGGATGGCCATCATTCTGATTACTCATGATCTTGGAATCATTGCGGAGACGGTGAAGAGGGTCATCGTCATGTATGCTGGCAAGATCGTTGAAGAGGCGGTCACCCGGACAATCCTGAAAATGCCTCAACATCCATACACTCAGGGATTGCTCCGATCGATGCCACGGCTGGGAGATAAGGTCAGGGTTGGAAGGGTTCGCCTCGAGGAGATTCCAGGCGTGGTTCCATCTCTCCATGAACTTCCCCTGGGATGCAGATTTTCCACACGGTGTCGCTACACCATGGAAATCTGCGAAAAGGAAGAACCTGAGTTGGAAGAGATAGAAGAGGCGCACTTTTGCCGATGCTGGCTCACCGAAAAGAATAGATAGGCATCAGAAGATGGCCGAACGCCTCCTCGAAGTGAAGAAGCTGAAGAAATTCTTCCCCATCAAGGGTGGGCTCTTACACAAGACCATCGGCTACGTACATGCGGTCGATGGGGTGAGTTTTTTTCTGAACCGGGGAGAGAGCCTGGGTCTTGTGGGTGAGAGTGGGTGCGGCAAATCCACCACGGCCAGGGCCATTCTGCGGCTCATCGAACCGACAGCAGGACGGATTATGTTCATGGGCAGGGATGTCCGCAAGTTGACAAAGAAGGAACTTCGTAATTTGAGGCGGGAGATGCAGATTGTTTTCCAGGATCCCTACGCGTCATTGGATCCAAGGAGAACCGTTGGTCAGACCATCGGAGAACCCCTGGACGTTTTTGCCGTCTACTCCAACAAAACCGAAAAAGAAGAAAGAATTGCCTACCTGTTAGAAAAAGTAGGCCTCCAGCCTGAACACGCCTGGCGATATCCCCATGAATTCAGTGGCGGCCAGAGGCAGCGAATTGGAGTTGCCCGCGCGCTTGCCCTGAATCCTAAACTCATCATTGGCGATGAGCCGGTATCTGCACTCGATGTTTCTATCCAGGCTCAGATCATCAACCTGCTGGAAGACATTCAGGAAGAGTTCGACCTCTCCTACATGATCATTGCCCATGACCTGGCAGTAGTAGAGCACATCTGTGATCGGATTGCGGTGATGTACTTGGGAAGAATCGTGGAGTCTGCGCCAGACGTTGAGCTTTATACAAACCCTGAACATCCCTACACGCAGGCGCTGCTTTCGGCTGTGCCTGAACCAGACCCCGATATCAAGAAACAGAGAATCATCTTGACCGGCGATGTTCCCTCGCCAATTTCTCCTCCTCCCGGCTGCCATTTCCATCCTCGATGCCCCATTAGAGAGGAGATCTGCTCCATCAGGATCCCAGAGTTGATCGATATCGGCGGCGATCACTCTGTTGCCTGCCACCTGGTATGTCCTCCTTCATAAGTCTCCGAGGTTAGAGTACCTGCGCCCAACTCGAACGGCTGCAATTGCGATTTTGACAAAAATCTTTTCAAAAAACACTGGAAAGTCAATAGTTGTGGTGATTTCTTGCGGGTTCACCCGGCCGATCTGGGGGTGCGATCAGCCCCGGAGCTTCGGGTCCGCAATATCTCTCAAACCGTCTGCGATGAGGTTGAAAGAAAAAACGGTGAGAAATATGGCCAAACCTGGAAAGAGTGAGAGCCAGGGAGCGTTGGTGAGTTGATCGAGACCATCCCGAATCATGGAGCCCCAGCTGGGTGTCGGTGGGCGAACTCCGAGGCCAATGAAACTGAGGCTGGCTTCCACAATGATCGCTGTCGCGATCCACAGAGTGCCCATGACCAGAATTTCTCCGAAAATGTTGGGAAGCACATGGAGAATGATAATTTTGGTGTCATTTTGTCCGACGGCCTTGGCTGCCTCAATATAGACCATTTCCTTGAGGGCGAGTGTCGACCCTCGAGCTAACCTTGCAATTCGGGGGGTCAGCGCTATGCCAATGGCAATAATAATCTGGATGAGACCCGGCCCCATGAGGGCCAGGATGAGGAGACCAAATATAACAATTGGAAAAGACATGAAAATATCGTTGAAACGTGAAACCACACTATCCACTTTCCCACCTTTATACCCCGCTATGACACCCAAAGGGATGCCAAAAACCATACTGAACAAGATTGAAATACCAGATAGATTATATCATTTTATATCAGATCTTGTTACAGAATTAGGAATACAATCTCACCGTGCTGATATTACTTTCATACGTTGTGCTCGTGCGAATGCTGCCTTTTTTGGACGTTCAAAGGTCGAGATAAAAGATTTAGATGCCGCAATTGA
>Ga0209536_100013134_pt1 | contig 11959 bp, 7 predicted proteins | sample DeeMarSeWOR28_12_FD_187461 | JGI IMG/M metagenome (GOLD analysis project Ga0209536, IMG submission 187461) | Marine sediment microbial communities from White Oak River estuary, North Carolina - WOR-2-8_12 (SPAdes) (version 2) | ecosystem: Environmental > Aquatic > Marine > Intertidal zone >...
TGGCCAGCAGAGGTCAGGCCTGAAGTACATGTAATCTTCAGCGCCCACAGCCTGCCGGTGCGCATCACTAAAATGGGCGACCCGTATGCAGACCAGCTGCACGAAACCGCCAGGCTGGTGGCAGATGAAGCCGGTTTAGCAGATAGGCAATGGTCGTGGAGCTACCAGTCCGCCGGACGGAGCCCGGAGCCCTGGCTGGGTCCGCAACTGCCGGAGCACCTGGAAATGCTGGCTGAGGAAGGAACACGGAATGTGGTATGCGTGCCGGTCGGCTTTGTTTCAGATCACGTCGAGATCCTTTATGACATTGACATCCAGGCTCAGCAAGTAGCCAGAGAGCTGGGCGTTCGTCTGGAGCGTCCCTCTGCACTGAACGACGATCCGCTTTTCATCGGGATGTTGTGCGAGAAAATCAACCAGGCAGCGGTTGACGCTGGCTGGTTACCTTCCTGAGCTTATAACTGTCAATTTTCCCCAATACCTGCTGGTGAATACACCTCAGAAATACTACGACATCATTTAATTTTATAGATATATAGAACCGAGCGACTTGTCGCCCAATGTTTATCGAGAACAGCCTGAATATCAAAACGACCTGGCTTGCCTTTTAGGAATTCGTCGAAACATCCCAATCACTGCGCTAAGTAGTAACACTGCTCAAGGCGCTGGAAATGCTCACCCGCGGCCACATCTTCCTCACGCAAGGCATATCTTCCCACCCCAGTGCCAGCAACTGCAACCAGCCACGCGCCAACTACACCCCAATATCCTCATTCCACAGCTCAGGGCGGGCGGCGATGAATCCATCCATCAACTGGATGCATTCCTCCAGGTTCAAGATCTCCAGCTGCACTCCGCGCGAGCGAACATACGCCTCCGGACCCTGGAATGTCTTGTTCTCCCCAATGACCACCCTAGGGATCTTGTATAACAGAACGGTACCGCTGCACATGTCGCATGGGGACAGTGTCGAATACAGCACACTCCGGCTGTAATCCTTAGCGGTCAGGCGACCGGCGTTCTCCAGGCAATCCATTTCGGCGTGCAGGATGGCGCTACCTTTCTGCACACGGCGGTTATGCCCCCGACCGACAATCTTGCCATCCAGCATGAGCACCGAACCGATAGGGATGCCTCCTTCAGCCAGCCCCTGGCGAGCTTCCTCGATTGCGGCTGCCATAAATTCATCCATGAGTACCTCCATCTATATAGAAATCCTGCATATGATAGTGGCTTTGAGTAGTTCACTCTCGGCGATAAGGTTTCAGATACGCACCGGGGTAAGAGACATGGCGGCTGGCAAGCGCCAGCGCGGCGATGGTCACCAAATAGGGCAGCGCCAGAAAGATCTCAAAAGGCAGCTCAAAGCCCATCGTTTGCAGGCGCAGCTGGAGGGCGAAGACGCCGCCGAAGAGCAGCGCGCCCAGCATGGCACGCACCGGCTGCCAGCGGGCAAAGATCACCAGGGCGATGCAGACCCAGCCGCGACCGGCGATGATCCCGGGCGTGAATGCACCCAACTGAGCCAGCGACAGGAACGCGCCGCCAATCGCCATCAGACCGCCGCCAAGCGCCAGCACCAGATAGCGGGTGCGGAAGACGCTCAGCCCGGCGGCATCGACTGCCTCCGGGTTCTCGCCCACCGCACGGATATTTAATCCCAGCGAAGTGCGGAAGAGCAACCACCAGCTCAGCGGCACCAGCACCAGGAAAGCCACATAAGTGAGCAGGTACTGGCTGAAGATATCACCCAGCACGGGTATGCCTTCAAAAAGCGAGAGCTGAGGAAATGGGTCGATAGATGGCAGGACAGCCCGCTCGCCGAACACCAGCCGGAAGCCAAAAAGCGACAGACCTGTACACAGCAGGGTGATCCCCAGACCGGAGACATGCTGGTTTACCCCCAGCGTCACCGAGAAGAAAGCCATCAGAAAGCCCATCAGAATGCCAGCAATAATTGCGCTGAATAGCCCGATCCACAAATAGCCTGCCATGCCAGCCTGATCAGCCGTATAGGCAGTCGCAAAACCGACGAACGCTCCCAGGAACATGATCCCCTCTATCCCCAAGTTCAAGATGCCGGCGCGCTCGGTGAATACCTCGCCAATGGCAGCGTAGACCAGCGGGGTGGCGACCCGCAGGGTAGCGGTGATCAAACCAACGAGAAATGTTGTTGTTAGCGCCTCTTGCATGGGTTCACTCCGTCTGAGGGCTACCCTTGCGCCGTAGGGAGATGCGGTAGCGCTGCAGCAGCAGCATGGCCAGAGTAACCAGCAGCAGGGTGGCCTGCAGCACGTCACCTAGGTAGGCAGGCACACCAAGGGCGCGGCTGACGGTCTGGGAGCCGGTGTCGATCAGGCCAATGAACAGCGCCGCGGCGGCAACACCGAGGGCATTTAATGAGCCCAAGGTGGCGATAATAATCCCGGTATAGCCATAACCGGGCGAGATGGCATCGATCAGGTGGAAGTGTATGCCTGCCACTTCGCTCGCTCCCGCCAGACCTCCGATCCCACCGCTGATCAGCGCTACGGTCATGATGACCCGGTTGACGTGGATGCCGGAGAAATACGCTGCATCCAGGTTGAACCCAACCGCCCTCATCTTCAACCCGAATGATGTGCGGCTGAGCACGAACCACAGCACGACGATGATCACCAGTGCCAGGATAAAGCCCAGGTGCAGCCGCGAGCGCGGGATGAGACGGGGAAAGATAGCGCTGGCGGCGATCTCAGGAGACTGCGGCCATTGCGAGATCGGGTCCCGCCAGGGACCATTGAGGATGGCGCCGACGAGGTAGATAGCCACGTAGTTGAGCAGCAGCGTGGTGACCACTTCATCGATCTTAAGGCGCACTTTCATGAAGGCGGGCAGCACTGCCCATGCCATGCCGGCTAAGAACCCTGCTACCACCATGAGCGGCAAAGCGACCCAGGCAGGGAAATCGTGCATCTGCAAGCCGATGGCAGTGGCAGCCGTAGCCCCCATGTAGAGCTGCCCCTCCACGCCAATATTCCAGTATCCCCCAGCGAAGGCAAACGCCACTGCAGCACCGGTCATCAACAAGGGAGTGGCTTTGACCAACACTTCGATCAGCCGTACCGGATTGGACAGGGGATCCAGCAAGAAGTAGTAGGCAGCCTCCACCGGGTTAGCCCCAACCGCCAGAACAAAACCGGAGGTCAGCAAGAATGTGACCACCACGCTGACCACCGGGATCAACGATCTCATCCACAGCGGGGCAGGCAGCTTGTCTATCTGCAACCTCATGTTTGCTGCACTCCTGCCATTAACAATCCCAGCCCTTCCGGCGTGGCATCGGAGGCAGGCATGACTGCCATGATGCTGCCTTCGTAGATCACTGCGATCGTGTCGGAAAGCTGCATGATCTCATCCAGGTCTTCAGAGATGAGCAGGATGGCGGCGCCTTCTGAGCGCTGTTCCAACAGCTTGCTGCGCACATACTCGGTTGCAGCCACATCCAGACCGCGGGTAGGCTGGGCGACCATCAGCACCCGGGGTTTCTGCGCCAGCACCCGCGCCAGGACAACCTTTTGCAGGTTGCCCCCAGAAAGGGTGCGCATATGGTCCTCGGGGAAAGCCTTGATCTGGTATTCTTTGATCAGCTCCTGGGCGTAGCGGCGGATAGCCCGGCGATCCAGGTAGCCTCTGCTGCTGAACTGGTCCAGCCGCTCGATGACCATATTCTGGGCGACGGTCATCTGCCCGATGATGTTCGCGCGGCTGTCTTCGGGAATGCGCCCTACACCGGCTGCCATCATGGCCTGCGCATCGAAATCGGTCACATCCTGCTCGAAGACTTTCACTCTGCCGTGAGTGACCGGGCGCGTGCCAGCCAGGACCTCTGCCAGCTCCGTCTGACCGTTGCCGGAGACGCCTGCCAGCCCGAGGATTTCGCCCGCCCGGACAATGAGTGAGACCTCCCTAAGCGCAGGCAACCCTTTGTTGTCCAGGGCAGTGACCCGATCCAAGACCAGACCTTCCTGATGCGGCCCATTATCCTCAGGCTTATTGGTGACACCAAAGGTCGAGCGACCGACCATCATACGCGCCAACTCATTCGGGCTGGTGTCCTTCGTCGGCACTTCTCCAACCACCCTGCCAAGTCGCAGCACGGTGACATGGTCGGTAATGGCCATCACTTCGTGAAGCTTATGGCTGATGAAGACCACGGAAAAGCCCTGCTCCTTGAGACCGACCAGGCTGATGAACAGCTGCTCAACTTCCTGGGGTGTGAGCACAGCAGTTGGCTCATCCAGCACCAGAACTGTGGCGTCCCGGTACAGCGCTTTGAGGATCTCTACCCGCTGCCGCTGACCCACGGAAAGATCCCGTATGGTAGCTACGGGATCAATCTGGATCCCATAGTGGGTTGAGGCTTCCCGCACCGATCTCTCAGCATGCTCCATGTTCAGGTTCAGACCGCTGGTAGTGCCAAGGATGATATTTTCCGTGACAGTGAGCGGGGCAGCCAATGCAAAATGCTGAGACACCATACCAATGCCGTGTCGGATGGCATCTTTTGGCGATGAGATAACCACTGGCTGATCCTGAACCTTGATCTCGCCCTCATCAGCCTGGTACAGGCCATATAGAATGCGCATCAGGGTGGTTTTACCGGCACCGTTCTCGCCCAGTAAGGCATGGATCTCACCCTTCCGCAAGGTGAAATCCACCTGGTCGTTGGCCAGCACCAGGCCGAAGTGTTTGCTGATGCCGTGCATCGCAACTGCTGGTTTAGACTCGCTCAGCATAACCTCGTGGACTGCAACCCGTACGCTGCGGCGGTGCTGCCACAGCGTACGGCATAGGCATTGTTATTTCAAGAAGAAGCTTCAGCGGAGGCTTAGCCCTCTTTCGAGCTGGCAGGCGGCTGGGCTTCATCAATGTCCACACGGAAGAGACCGCTTTCAATCTCTGCCTCTTTAGCCGTCACTGCATCGATAAGCTCCTGGGGAATACCACCCATGGCGCCGGTGTTGATCGGGGCAAGCGTAGCACCACCCTTGGCGAACATGCTGAAGTCTTTCAAGTCCTGGGAGGTGTAGGTACCGCCGGCTACCTGGTTGAGGATGTAATCAACCGTAGGCTCCATATGCCAGACCGGCCCGCTGACCACATACTCAGGCGCGAGCTCTGTCTGATCGCTCATATTGCCGAAAGCATACAGACCGTTCTCTGCGGCTGCCTCGATGACCCCGAATCGCTCTGCAAACAATACGTCCGCACCCGCATCCACCTGCGCCAGGGCTGCTTCCTTGGCAGCCGCAGGGTCAAACCAGCTGCTGATAAAGGTGGTCTTCACATCTACATCCGGATTAACCGACAGGGCGCCTGCAATGAAAGCATTCACAATGCGGTTGACCTCTGGTACAGGATGACCGCCCACTACGCCGATCACATTGCTCTTGGTCAGCCCTCCCGCCAGCATGCCGGAGAGATAGGCTGGTTCGTGGATCCAGTTGTCGAAAACGGAGAAGTTGGGTTCTGCAGGACCGCCGCCAGACCCGAAGACGAATGCGATCTCGGGGTAATCCTTTGCCACCCGACGGACGGCTTCTTCATTACCGAAGGCATCGCCAAAGATGATATGCGGTTTCTTCTGCTCCGCCACCTCACGCAGTACCCGCTCCATATCTCCGGCATATCCAATGTCATCGGTAAACTCATAGCTGATCCTGCCATCTGCCTGCGCCTTTTGCAGGGCACTGTGGATCACACCATCCCATGGCTCCTCGATGGCAGTGGCGAAGGCACCAAAGACGGATAACGTCTCGGATTCCTCCGGAGGCGGCGTGGCCGGCGTGCCGGGCGCGCAGGCCGCTAGGAACAACATAAATATTACGATGAGAATTACGAGTATTTTCTTCATCTTGCAGTTCCTCCTTGTTTTGGGTTGTTTGAAACGGGACCGAACCTCTGGAAGTTATCTCGATCTTGGTGAGCCGCATCATCTAATTATTGAGATAGCTTCTGTACTAATTGTACTCAAGGTTAAGATGAATGCAAGTTAATTCGCAGAAATCAGGCAGCTGATTGGATAGAGAGGCATCTCAACACCTACATTGTGGCGGAAATATTTGTATAATTTCGAGTATTAATGTATAATTCGAAACCTAAAACCGCTGCACCTCTGTAGGGAAGATGGAAAAGAATATAGAACAGATTCAGGTTGCGCGTTATGCATTGCTCTCCGATTTAGCCCAGCTTAGTGCCAGAACGCCCGATTTTCATACCATATTAGACGAAGCGATCCGCGAAGCCCGAAAAGGACTCCGTTTCGATCGCTGTACGCTGACGTTGCCAGACGGAGCTGCACAAGACGGCGCGCAGGTGATCCACACACGGATCGTTTTCGATGGCAGACCGCAAGACCCTATCTCACAAAAGGCAGCCCACATCATCGACCGAAGCATTCCGTTGGCTGTATGCGAAAGCAACCAGATGCATCTGATAGACGATCCTGCCGAGATCCAGGGGGGAAGTCAGAACCAGAATCCATCATCCATATGGGATGGGACGAAGCCCACCGTCCTCTCCCTGCCGCTGCAGGTGGAGGGCAAAACTCTGGGTGCGCTCACCTTCAGCACTTTCAACCAGAGCGGATACAGCGACACAGATATTCAGTTCGCGGCAGCTATTGCGGCGCACTTGGCCGTGGGGTTATACCAATGGCAGCGGGAGCTGCTGCTGCTCGAAACCCGGGAAGACCTGGCCCGCGTGCGCTCTTTCCCAGAATTGAACCCAGCGGCGATCATCGAGCTAGACATGGAAGGTCATGTCCATTACACCAATCCGGCAGCAGAAGAGCAATTCCCAGAATGGCGCAGAGATAGATTTGACTCTCCATTGTTGTCAGACATGGCTGAGATCATCGAGCAGCTGCTCCAGCAGGGGGAGCATTCGCACATGCGGGAGGTCAAGCTCGGCGAGACCTGGTACCAGCAGATCATCCACATCGTACCAAACAGCGACCGCTGCCGCAGTTTTGTGGTCGATATCACCGAGCGTAAGCTCATCGAGGAAGCACTTGAACAGCAAAACGAGTACCTGGCTGCCCTACATGCGACCACATTGGGGCTGCTCAACCGGCTCGATCTGAACGAGCTGCTGCAGGCAATCGTCACCCGCGCCGGGCAGCTGCTGGGCACCCCACACGGATTCATGTTCTTGCTCGAATCTGACGAAGATGAGATCGAGCAGAAGGTGGGCAGCGGTGCGTTCGTCGAGGGGATCGGTTTCCGGGTCAAGCGAGGCGAAGGGGTGTCTGGGAGGGTCTGGCAAAGCGGCCAGCCGCTGATCATCGTCGATTACGATGCCTGGGAGCACCGCATCCCTACCTTTGCCTACAACACAATCAAATCGATTGCTGTCGTACCGCTCATATCCAGCGACCAGGTTATCGGCACGGTTGGTCTGGCGTACGGCGTCGAGACCGGGCGGTTGTTCGATCAGGCTGACATCGAGCTGCTCAGCCGGTTTGCCCAGCTGGCCTCACTGGCGCTGGACAACGCCCGGCTGTTCATGGATGCACAGGAAGCAAGAGCCGCGGCAGTGGCAGCCAACGAGGCCAAGAGCGCTTTCCTGGCAAATATGAGCCACGAGATCCGCACACCGATGAACGCTATTATCGGCATGACCAGCCTACTGTTAGACACCGAACTGACTCCCGACCAGCGGGATTTTAGCGAGACGATCCACAACAGCGGTGAAGCACTGCTGACGATCATCAACGATATCCTGGACTTCTCGAAGATCGAGGCAGACCGGTTGGAGCTGGAAAACCAGCCTTTCCTCCTGCGAGAATGTGTGGAGAGCGCGCTGGATCTGGTGGCAGCCAAAGCATCAGAGAAGACCCTGGACCTAGCATATATCCTCGACCCGCAGACCCCCGAAGCGATTATCGGCGATGTAACTCGTCTGCGCCAGATCATGGTCAATTTGCTCAGCAACGCGGTCAAGTTCACCGAAAAGGGCGAGGTGGTGCTGACCGTATCCACACAACCGCTCTCCGGACCGGCTACCGAATCCAAGCCTGATACACTCGTGCTGCACTTTGCGGTCCGGGATACCGGCATTGGTATCCCACTGGACAGGATGGACCGCCTGTTCCGTTCATTCAGCCAGGTGGATGCATCAACCACACGGCGCTACGGCGGCACTGGTCTGGGACTGGCAATCAGCAAGCGGTTGAGCGAGATGATGGGTGGCGAGATGTGGGTGGAGAGCGAGCTGGGCGGGGGCTCGACCTTCCATTTCACCATTCAAGGGGTGCCAGCAGCCGCTCCGGCACGAGCTTACCAAGAAGATATCCAGCCGGTGCTGCAGGATAAAAAAGTGCTCATCGTCGACGACAATGCCACCAACCGGCTGATCCTAACCCGCCAGACGGATTCCTGGCATATGCAGTCCCACGCAACGGAATACCCAAAAGAAGCCCTGGACTGGATCCGCCAGGGGATGTCTTTCGACATCGGCATCCTGGATATGCAGATGCCGGAGATGGATGGGCTGAGCCTGGCCCGGGAAATCCGCAGCCTGGGAACACCTGTCTCGAAGCTGCCGCTGATCATGCTGACATCCCTGGGGCGGCGGGAAGTCAAAGAGGACATGCACGAGTTTGCCGCCTTTCTCAACAAGCCGATCAAGCCCTCCGCATTGTTCGACGCGCTGGTAAGCATTTTCACCGGGCAGACCACGCGGGTGATGCGCAGAGATGCCAAAGACCTGCAGCTCGACGAACAGATGGGCATGAAATGGCCCTTACGCATCCTGCTGGCAGAGGATAACGCCACGAACCAGAAGCTGGCGCAGCGACTGCTGGGGCGCATCGGCTACCATCCAGATGTAGCCGCGAACGGGTTGGAGGTGCTGCAGGCGCTCGAAAGGCAGCCCTACGATGTAGTGCTCATGGACGTACAGATGCCTGAGATGGATGGGCTGGAGGCGACTCGCCGCCTGCGCGACCAGTTCCCGGCTGTACAGCAGCCGCAGGTGATTGCCATGACCGCCAACGCCATGCAGGGAGACCGCGAGATGTGCCTGGAAGCTGGCATGGATGACTATATCAGCAAGCCAATACGCATCGAGGTACTGGTAGAGGCGCTGAGCAGGAGCCGTCCCCTGGATGCAAATGCCAAAGCCAAACCGCAACCTGCCGTGCCTGGTGCTGTGGTAAAAGCAAAGAGTGGTTCACCGGCAGCGCGGCCAGAGGGGATGGCTGCCAGCCTGGACCCCAGTGCACTGAACAACCTACTTGATGTGCTCGGTGGTGAGTTCATTTACCTGGAGGAGCTGATCGACTCGTTCCTGGAAGATGCCCCCAAGCTACTGGGTGAGCTGGCGGGTTATGTCGAAGCCAAAGATGCAGAAGGCATCCGCCGGGTAGCACACAGCCTGAAAGCGAACGGCATGGACTTCGGGGCGATTGAGTTTGCCTCGCTCTGTAAGGAGCTGGAGATGGCCGGCAAATCCGGCGAGATTGACGGGGCAGAGGGTCTGGCAGCGCAGATCTCGGCAGAGTATGCGAACGTTGCAGTTGCTCTAGGTGCTATTAAACAGAGAGGCAGCATCAATGGCTGACGACCAGGCTATGACCGTACCGGAAGCATTCCATCAGGAGCCAGGCATGTCCGCTGAGCTGGGCAAAGCCGCCTCAGGGCGCATCCTGGTTGTCGATGACAACCGGATGAACCGCCTTAAACTGTCCCGCAGCCTGGAGGGGCAAGGATACGCTGTTGGGTTGGCAGAGGACGGTCAGCAAGCCCTGGACGTACTTGCAAACCAGTCGTTCGATGTCGTTCTGCTGGATATCATCATGCCTGAGATGGACGGCTACCAGGTGCTGGAGCGCATTAAAGCTAGCCCTGACCTGCGAGACATACCGGTGATCGTCATCTCAGCCCTTGACGAGATCGATAGCGCAGTGCGCTGCATCGAGATCGGAGCAGAAGATTACCTGCCCAAGCCGTTCAACCCGGTGCTGCTGCGCGCCCGGCTGAACGCCAGCTTGCAGAAGAAAAAGCTTCGCGACCTGGAAAAGGCTTACCTACAGCAGGAGGTCACACTGCGGCAGAGCGAGAAGCTGGCGACGCTGGGCAAGCTGAGTGCCGGGATGGCCCACGAGCTGAACAACCCGGCAGCCGCAGCCCAGCGCGGCGCGGCGCAGATCCAGGCAGCTTTCTACAACCTGCAGGCAACCTACCTGAAATTGGGTGAGATGGGGCTTAACCGCGCGCAGCTGGGAACGCTGTTAGATCTCGACAGGCAGGCCAAGCAGCGAGCCCGGCAACCAGAGGATATCGACCCGCTGACCCGCAGCGACCGTGAGTACGAGCTAGAGACCTGGCTGGAGGAACGCGGCGTCGCGAATGCCTGGGAGGTAGCACCCAGCATGGTGAACCTCGGCTATGACTGCAACAACCTGACAGAACTGGTCGCTGATTTCACAACCGACCAGTATTTAGCTGTGATCGAGTGGCTCAACTGCACCTACACCATATACAGCCTGCTGGATGAGATCAACCAGGGTGCAGGGCGTATCTCCGAGATTGTTAAGGCTCTTAAGACTTATTCTTATATGGACCAGGCTCCCGTCCAGAACGTGGACATCCACGAAGGATTGGACAACACTCTGATCATCCTGCGTAGCAAGCTCAAGGCAGGCATTACCGTCCACCGCGAATACGATCCGAACCTGCCGAAAATTCAAGCCTATGGCAGTGAGCTGAACCAGGTGTGGACCAATCTGATCGATAATGCCATCGACGCAATGAATGGCATAGGGGAGATCACACTGCGCACCAGTCACGACGCTCAAGGAGTGATGGTAGAGATCATCGATAATGGGCCTGGCATACCCGAGGCAATCCTGCCCAACCTGTTCGACCCGTTCTTCACCACCAAGGAGCCGGGCAAAGGCACCGGTCTGGGTCTGAACATCAGCCATAATATCATCGTGCAAAAGCACGGCGGCAGGATCGACGTACTTTCCAGGCCGGGAGAAACCTGTTTCCAGGTGCGGCTCCCGCTCAGGTTCGAGGCTGGAGAGCTGCAGATGAGCACTACCGTACAGTAAACGACAGCCGACAGGAGAAAAAATAAAGCAAGATGGCAAAACCAGTGATCCTTACAGTTGATGATGAGCCGGTCGTACTGAATTCAATCGAACGCGACCTGCGCCAGAAATACGGTCGTGATTACCGTATACTCAAATCCGATTCAGCGGCGGAAGCGCTGGTTATTCTCAAGCAGCTGACTGCGCGCGGTGAAAGCGTGGCTCTGTTCGTAGCGGACCAGCGCATGCCAGAGATGAGCGGGACCCAGTTCCTGGAGCAGGCCGGCGGCATGTTCCCCGAGGCGAAGAAGGTGCTGCTCACCGCCTATGCGGACACCGAAGCTGCGATCAATTCCATCAACCGCATCGGGCTGGATTACTACCTGATGAAACCCTGGGACCCACCGCAGGAAAACCTGTACCCAGTGCTCAATGACCTGCTGGATTCCTGGAAAGTCAGCGCCAGCCTGCCGTATGACGGCATCCGCGTAGCAGGCGCTCTTTGGTCACCGCAGTCTCACGCGGTCAAGGATTTCCTAGCTCGCCACCAGATCGCCTACCAGTGGCTGGACGTTGACATAGACGAACAGGCGCGCGCCCTGGTAGATGAATACAGCGATGGTTCCAGCAAGCTGCCGGTGGTGCTCTTCCCGGATGGCAGCGTGCTGTTGGAGCCGGATATGATCCAGATGGCGGACAAAGTCGGCATGCAGACGCGCGCCGAATCACGGCATTATGAGCTGATCATCATCGGCGCCGGTCCGGCAGGCTTATCGGCTGCAGTATGCGGCGCATCCGAAGGTCACGACGTGCTGGTGATCGAGCGGCACGCCCCGGGCGGTCAGGCGGGGAACAGCCCAAAGATCGAGAACTACCTCGGCT
>Ga0209536_100013135_pt1 | contig 11958 bp, 10 predicted proteins | sample DeeMarSeWOR28_12_FD_187461 | JGI IMG/M metagenome (GOLD analysis project Ga0209536, IMG submission 187461) | Marine sediment microbial communities from White Oak River estuary, North Carolina - WOR-2-8_12 (SPAdes) (version 2) | ecosystem: Environmental > Aquatic > Marine > Intertidal zone >...
TTTCATGATCCGGAAAACGCGGAAGAGATTCTTGATAGTTGAGCATATTTTACACGAACGGGATACCGTAAAGCAACACTTAACACTTTAATATATTTTTAAATCAGTAGCAGGAGTAGTAGGGCCTTGGGAATTGGTGGATAACCCTTCAACCTCTTGATACGAGGGGAAAAACGGTGTGGAGCAACATGTGGGAGAATTGGAGGAAAGACCGGGCTGTTCCACAGCGAAAAGATTCCTGAGGTTCATCCACAGGTTTTTACACAGGGTTGAGAACAGAAAGCGGGGAAAGCCGCGCTTTGTATATTAGAGTTCAGAGGCCGTATCACGACTATTTTGCACATCGGCAAAAACCAGATGAAAACCCCACGTCCAATTCGTGCTAAGGATGGTTGTTTCCTTCCAGTTCTTTGATGAGGCGGTCAAGGGTGCCTTGAAAGTCGGGGTCGTTCTTGGCAATGTTTTCAATTTTCTGAATGGCGTGAAGCACAGTTGAATGGTCGCGGCCTCCAAAATGCCGGCCGATCTCGGGGAGAGAAAGGTTCGTCAGTTGACGCGTCAGAAACATGGCTGTGTGGCGGGGCTTGATGAATGCCTTATTCTTCTTCTTGGATTTGATGTCCGAAACCTTGGTGTTATAAAAAGCGGCGATATTCTTCTGTATTTCCTCTACGGTGATGACCTTCTTTTTCTGCTCCAGAAAATTCTTGAGGGCGTCCTGAACAAGTTCGATACTTATGGTTTTGGTCTTCGCAAAGGCGGCAAATGCGGTCACCCTCTGCAGATAACCCTCCAACTCACGAATATTGGACCCAGTATTCTCTGCCAGGAAGAGAGCAACACCCTGGGGAAGAGTAATGCCGGAAAGGTCGGCTTTCTTTTCGAGGATCGCGATCTTGGTCTCCAGGTCCGGGGCCTGGATATCCGCGATGAGCCCCCATTCAAAACGGGAGCGCAGTCGTTCCTCCAGGTCCGGGATCTCCCGTGGGAACTTGTCCGAGGAAACTACGATCTGTTTATGAGAATCGAAAAGGGAGTTGAAAGTATGGAAAAACTCTTCCTGGGTTCTCTCCTTTCCTGCGATGAACTGGATGTCGTCAACGAGAAGAATGTCCATGTTCCTGTATGTCTCTCGAAACTGAGGCATGCGATCGAACCGCAGGCTGTTGATCAGTTCGTTCATGAACTGCTCTGAGGAAAGATAGCACAGACGCACTTTAGGATTTCGTGCTGTAGCAAAATTACCGATGGCATGCATCAGATGTGTTTTCCCCAGACCGACACCACCGTAGATGAAAAGAGGGTTGTAGGAACGGGCCGGCTGTTCAGCGACAGCAAGGGCGGCAGCATTGGCAAACTGGTTGCTGCTACCGACCACAAAGGTATCAAAGGTGTATTTAGGATTAAGAGTGGAAAGGGTGTGTCCCTGTGTTTGTACAGGAGGGGGGGGCGGAAGCTCCGGGATCAGGTCGTCTCTGTTCGGGTCCGCTGCAGGGAGAGTGATGCCGGAAGCCTGGGATAAGGCCTCGTTTACCTGAATACGAACCGAAAGGTCTTTGCCAGTTATGGCTCGCGCGGTGCTTATGAGGGTGGAGATATAATTGTCCTCGATCCAGTCCTTTATAAAACCGTGGGGAGCTTCCAGGAGAAGGCCTTTGTCGTCCAATTCCGCCGGCGTCAGATTCCCGAACCAGGAATTGAATATCTGCGGATTGACTTCACCCTTCAGAGCAGTCAGAATTCTGTTCCAGAGTTGTTGAGCTTTCATTTTGCCTTAATTTCCGAGACCTTGAGACACCCTTGACCAGCGCGTCGCGGTACCTATTTACTAACAGGCTTTTCCACAGGTGTGGAAAAACCTGTTAGCTTTTTAAAAACAATCAGTTACAAGACCATTTTACAGTAAATACCGCCTCTTTTTGCCAGCGCTGTAGATTTGTGGAAACAGCTCAGGAAAGCCTCGGCAAAACGGAAACTTAACTGTGTCTGCCAGACGTGGAGAGATCGCTTTTTAGCACATCTGTTTTTTTCATGTTCTGTCTTTTCAAAGGCATCTTCGATTGGGCTGTCTCCCCCCCGGAAGGGATAAGGTTGTGATATATCAGAAGGTCACGCAGGGTGGCAAGGAGAAAAAAGGAAATGGGGGGAAAGGGAGGAAAATGAAACACAATGATACAGGCAGGCAGTCCGCCGGATGCCGGGCCTGCTTCCCTGGACCATCTCCTTTTTCCTTTATTCTTGTGCCATGTTATTTTCTTTGTTATATAGGCACGTTCTACACTTTTTCTGCAGGCAGTAATTCTTGCGGGACTGATGCCAGGCCCGGCCAGGGAAATGCCCGTCCGCGGCTTTTATCGACGGGAAAATGAGACTCGGATCAACCGATGAAAAAGAGATCTGTTCCCCGGGACCGTGAACAGGGGATTGGAACCAGGAGGAAGAACTTTGAAAAGGACCTTTCAACCAAGCAACATCTCCAGAAAAAGAACGCACGGGTTCAGGCTGCGCATGAGGACCAAGGGAGGGCGCCTGGTCCTGAAAAGGAGACGCGCCAAGGGAAGAAAACGGCTGACCGTCTGATCCGGGAAGACCTGGATCAAACGTTTCCACGTTCGGTACGTGTCCGATCACGTGCAGACTATCTGAAAGTCCAGCGCTCAGGGCGGAAAATGGGGGGGCGCTATCTCATTATTCTCTCCATAGACAACGACCTGCCAGCTTCCCGCTTCGGGATAACGGTCTCACGGAAAACAGGAAACGCGGTAACCCGAAACAGAATAAAGAGGCGTATAAGGGAACTTCAAAGACTGCACCGGAAGAACATCGTTCCCGGAAAGGATATCGTAGTCATAGCAACGCTTGAAGCGTCCGAAGCCTCTTTTGGCAGGATGCAGGCAGAATACACGAACCTCATGAAAAAAGCGGGCCTGACCGGGAGCATACCTGAAAAATGAAAACACTTATGATCGCGGCGGTCAGATTATACCGTAACTGGATCTCACCAGCCTTACCCGGTTCGTGCCGATTTGCGCCCACCTGTTCCGAATATGCCCTGCATGCCCTTGAAAAATACGGTGCCTGGAAAGGAACCCGCCTGACGATAAGACGCCTGCTCAGATGTCATCCGTTTCACCCCGGGGGGTATGATCCTGTGCCGGAGCAGGCTCCGGACTCCAAATTTCAAATTTCAAATTCCAAAAGGGATCCTGAAATTTGTCTGGAATCTGGAAGGTGGAACATAGAATTCAATAGGAGTGATTATCACAACCTAGAGGAAAGACAGTAATGGATGATCAGGGAAAAAGACTGATTCTAGCACTGGTGATATCTTTCGCCTTCCTTTTTCTGTATCAGCGCTATTTTCTCCCTCCTGCCCCGCCGGCTGTGGAGGAACCTGTCAAGGAAGCCGAACCTGCACCTGTTGAGAAGATATTACCGGCCACCGAAGTCCCCGCCGAACCAGGCCCCTACGAACCGGTCAAGCCCATCGCAGCCGCAGATGAGAAGATCCTTAATATATCGACACCGCTGTATTGGGCCCGGCTCACCAACAAGGGGGGTGTGATCAAGAGCTTCAAGCTTGCCCGCTACAGGCAGGACATCAAGGACCCAGAGTCCCATGTCGAGATGGTGCGTGTCGTTGAAGAGGGGGGATTGTACCCTCTTGCCGCTGACTTCGTTGCTGCAGGTGGACCCCTCGGGTTCTCGGGAGCTCTTTTCCAGGTTGAAGGAACAGACCTTAACCTGGAGGCCGGACAAAGGGACAGCATCATCTTCAGGTACCGGACTGCGGAGGGTATGGAGATGATCAAAACGCTTACCTTTTCCGCTGACACCTACAACGTCGAATGTCTGGTGAGAGTACAGAACCGGTCCGATCAGACCCTCAACGGTCGGACGACCCTGATTTGGGCGCCTGGACTGGAGCCGCCCACGGGAGGCGAAAAGGGTTCCATGTTCAGCGCCTCGCGCTATGGCTATCAGGGGGCGCTTTACCTGGAAGGCAGCGGCAGGCCGGACAAGATAAAAGGGGCCAAACTGGAGGGTCAGAGAAATATCGATGGACCCTTCAGCTGGATCGCCTCGGAGGACATGTATTTTGTCGCTGCGCTCATGCCTGGCGATGAAACGACAGGAGCTCTTGCGCGCAAGGGATCGGACGGCAGGGTCCAGGTCGGACTTTTTACACAGCTTCAGCTGCCTCCTGGATCAGCCGCCTTGATGGAAGCAGCGGTATACATCGGCCCCAAGGAGATGACATCCCTGCGCACCGTATCCCCTTCCCTTGTCAAGACCATCGAGCTGGGCATCTTCGGTTTCATTGCCAAGCCCCTTCTTGACATGCTCAATTTCTTTAATAAATACGTTGGCAATTACGGTTTCTCCATTATTATCCTGAGCGCTTTGATCAAGATAGTGTTCATACCCTTCTCAACGATCAGCCATCGATCAATGAAAAAGATGTCCAAGCTCCAGCCCCAGATGAACGCCCTGAGGGACAGGTACAAAAAGGACAGGGACAAGCTCAACCAGGAGATCATGAAACTGTACCAGGAGAACAAGGTTAACCCGGCGAGCGGGTGTCTTCCCATCCTTGTACAGATCCCTGTTTTCTTTGCCCTTTACCGCGCTCTTCTGGGTGCCATTGAGCTGAGGCATGCCCCCTTCTACTTCTGGATAACAGACCTTTCGGCCAAGGATCCTCTTTACATAACCCCTATCTTCATGGGCGCCACCATGGTCCTTCAGCAGAAAATGACGCCGACAACCGGGGATCCGAGACAGGCCCAGCTCATGATGTTCATGCCTGTCGTGTTCACAGCTCTTTTCCTGAGCTTTCCCTCGGGCCTGGTGATCTACTGGACCGTCAACAACATTCTCACCATAGGGCATCAGTATTGGATGAACAGGAGCATCAAGCTCGAAGACGCCGCTGCCCAGGCACTGGACCAGGCTGAAGAGCCGGGCAAGGGAAAGAAGGGGAAGAAAAAGAAATAGCCGAAATGACGAAACGGGGAAACGGTGAAACGGTGAAACGGAGATTTTATCTCCCCCTCCCCGTTTCATCGCTGCGATGAGAGCAGGTTCTGATGAGCGGTGTGAAGAAGAACAACTGGGAGTCCCTCAGCACACCGCTAACTGAAGATACCATCGCGGCGATAAGCACCCCCCCTGGCCCCGGCGGCGTCGGAATGGTACGCATTGCCGGTTCCCGGGCCTTGGAGGTGGGCTGCAAGATCTTTACTCCCCTTGGCACATCGCCTTCACCTCATCTTGAACCCAGGAAAGCCTGCGTCGGCCATGTTCACCACCCGGATCTTCCCGAAAGGCCAATAGACCAGGCGGTGTGGTTGTGCTTCAAAGGTCCCCGTTCCTTCACCGGTGACGATACAGTTGAGATCACCGCCCACGGCGGCCCCCTGATCATGGGAGGCATCCTCGATGCGGCGACTTCAGCCGGCGCCCGCCTTGCAGAGCCAGGTGAATTTACCAGGAGAGCCTTTATCAACGGCCGCATCGATCTTTCCCAGGCCGAAGCGGTGGCGTCTTTCATTTTCGCTTCCACCAACGAGGCATGTCAAGTCATGCAGCGGCAAGTTGAGGGTGCCATGGGAAAGGAGGCGAAACTTTTAAGGGAGGGCCTCCTGGAAATAAAGGTCGCACTGGAATCGGCCATAGATTTTCCCGAGGATGTGGATGATGTTGAACCCGAAAGCCTGGTCGAGCCTCTCAAGAAAACCATCGAAAGGACGGAAAACCTTCTCGCAACTGCGAGGGAGGGGATCGCCTTGACGGAAGGTCTTAAAGTGGTCATAGCAGGCGCTCCCAACGTCGGCAAGTCCAGTCTGCTGAACGCCCTGCTGGAGGAGGACAGGGCCATTGTTCATGAGGCGGCCGGTACGACGAGGGACTTTATCGAAGGGCGTATCAATATCAACGGGATCCCCATGACAGTGGTGGATACGGCCGGGATCAGGGATGAAACAGACTCCCTGGAAGGTGAAGGTATCCACAGGACCAGAACCCTCATGAAAGGGGCGGACCTTCTCCTCATCGTCATGGACTGCTCCAGGGAGTTGTATCTTGAAGAGCGGCAGCTTCTTCAGGTGACGGCCCACACCCGCAGGGTTGTTGTCGTGAACAAGAGCGACCTTTCCAGGCATCCGGGGTTCGATCAACCTGAGGGGTCCATCAAGATCTCAGCGCTGACGGGTCAGGGGGTCGAGATGCTGAAAAAAGAGATACACGACACCTATACCGGCGGTGAGCAGGCCTTGAGTGAGGCGGCTGCTGTCGTGACCTCTCTCCGTCAGGCAGATGCCCTGAAGAAAGTGCGCGATGGCTGTGGTCGGGTCCTGGCGGGTCTCATGGAGTCCCGCCCGCCTGATCTCCTCGCGGTGGATCTTGAGGAGGCGCTTCAGGGTGTGGGTGAACTGACGGGGGAGGTCACGGCAGATGAGGTTCTGGAGGTAATTTTTTCCCGCTTCTGTATTGGGAAGTAATAAAATCTCAAATCTCAAATCTCAAATCTCAGAAAAATCCGCACCTTTAAAATCCATTGAAATTCGGCCAAAGAAGCATTAAACAGAACAATCCCTTCAATGTTTTACAAATGTTTCACGTGAAACACGTTGGGATAGCTTGTCTGATTATAAAGACCGTACTTCCCGAAATGTTGTGATATACAGGACCAGGCATCATCTTAATAACGAAATTCAAAGTCCTTCTGAGATTTGAGATATGAGATCTGAGACTACTTCTTCCCCTTCTCTTTTCCGTGACCCCACCCGGTATGATGTCGTAGTTATCGGAGCGGGCCACGCAGGCTGTGAAGCTGCCTGGGCCAGTGCGCGGATGGGCATGACAACGCTCCTCCTCACCATCTCCATCGATCAGGTCGCGCACATGTCCTGTAATCCGGCTGTCGGCGGTCTGGCCAAGGGGCACCTGGTTCGGGAGATCGACGCTCTGGGAGGCCTGATGGCCATGGCCATCGATGCGACGGGCATCCAGTACAGAATACTCAACACGAAAAAAGGCCCAGCCGTCAGATCTTCCAGGGCACAGGCCGACATGTACAGTTACAAGTCCTGGGTCCGTGAACGTCTCGAGGCTCAGGAGGGGCTTCACATCAAGCAGGGCATGGTGGAAGGCTTTCTTGTCGACGACGCCCCGGGCCTGCGCCGGATCAACGGAGTCTACACCCAGGCTGGCGAGGAGTTCCTTGCCAGCGCAGTGGTGGTTGCGACAGGAACCTTTCTCAACGGCCTGATCCACATCGGAATGACGAACTATCCGGCCGGCAGGGCGGGAGAATTTCCATCTGTCGGCCTTTCGGGGGCCCTCGAAGCTCTTGATCTCAAGATGGGGCGGCTCAAGACGGGCACAACGCCGAGGCTTGATGCAAAGACGATCGACTTCGACCGATGCCAGGTGCAGTACGGCGACAAGGTTCCGCAGCCCTTTTCCTTCAGGACCGGAAAGATCGATCGTCCACAGGTCCCGTGCTGGATCACAAGGACCAACGAAGCCACACACAATGCCATACGGAGCGGGCTTGACAGGTCACCCCTCTACGGAGGCGTGATCAAGGGTGTGGGGCCAAGATACTGCCCCAGCATCGAGGATAAGATCGTTCGTTTTCCTGACAAAACGGGGCACCATGTTTTCCTCGAACCTGAAGGGCTTCAAACGAGAGAATATTACCCTAACGGCGTCTCCACAAGCCTGCCCATTGACATCCAGATCAGAATGCTGCGCACGATACCCGGGCTCGAAGAGGTCGAGATAATGAGACCCGGATATGCCATCGAGTATGATTTTGTTGCCCCGACACAGCTGGGGCGGGACCTCATGGTCCGGGCTGTTGAAGGGCTCTATCTGGCAGGGCAGATCAACGGCACTTCAGGTTACGAAGAGGCAGCCGCACAGGGTCTTCTCGCCGGGATCAACGCGGCCCTCCGGAATAAGGGTGAACCGCGCCTGGTCCTCGGCCGCGATGAGGCCTACATTGGTGTTCTTGTAGACGACCTGGTAACGAAAGGGGTCACAGAACCCTACAGGCTTTTTACCTCCCGCGCTGAATACCGTCTTACGCTGCGGGAAGACAATGCGGACCTGAGGCTCATGGAAAAAGGCTACCGGGCAGGCCTCATTGCCCGCGAGGAGATCCTGCAGCACCGTGAAAAGGTCAGGACGATCAAAGAAGGCATCGATGATGTCAGGGGTCGCAAGGTCACCGTAAGCCTCCCCTCCGGCCCCCCGAAAGGGACCTCTCTCGAGCAGGTGCTCAGGCAGCCCGATGTTTCGTATGGGGATCTGGTTAACTTCGATAAAGGCTTCATTCCCATAAGTGAAGTGGAAGCCGCCAGGCAGGTGGAGATCCAGGTCAAATATGAAGGATACATCGCCAGGCAGAAGGCTGTGGTCGGGAAAATGGCGCGCCTGGAGACCATGGCCATCCCGGAAGATATGGATTATTCTTCCCTGCACTCCCTCTCGAGGGAAGTGCGTGACCGCCTTGAGGATGTGCGACCCTTGAATCTCGGCCAGGCGTCGCGCATTCCCGGGATCACCCCGGCAGCGGTGTCCGCGCTGATGGTGTACATCAAAGCCAGGGGGAGGGGGAAGGGCGAAAAGGGAAAGCATATACAGGCCTGAGGAACTTAAAAGGCAGGTCTTCCGCTCGTTGTCAAAGGTTTCCCGTTTTTCTTATCCCTTGTCCTCCATCTCCTTAATCTTTCTCCTTTAACCATTCTAATTTCTCCTTTAACCTTTCCCCATGACCAGAGAACAATTCCTGAGCGAACTAAATGCAGGTGCCAGAGCCATGGGCGTCCCTTTGAGCGACCATGCAGGGGATCGGATGTTCGTATACTTCAGCGAGCTGGAGCGCTGGAACCGCAAGATTAACCTGGTATCCCGTCAGCAGCAGGATTGGATGCGCGTTCACTTCCTTGACTCACTGGCAGCCCTCAGTCTTCGTCTGTTGGGGGAAGGCGTTCGAGTCGTGGACCTGGGGGCGGGAGCCGGGTTCCCGGGGGTGCCCCTGAAGATCGCTGAGGACAGCATCTTTCTTGTCATGGCGGAAGCTTCAGGAAAGAAGTGCGCCTGGTTGAAACATCTGACCAGGGCTCTGGAGCTGAGCAGGGCACAGGTGCTGGAAGGGCGTTTCGAGGACCAGGTCACCGATGGGTGGGGTGGAAGTTTCGATGTGGTCGTCAGCAGGGCGGCAGCCAAGCCGTGGAAGATCCTGGACCTTGCCAGGCCCTTCCTTCGCCCAGGGGGGAGGACCCTGATTTATACGACCGAGGCGCTGGCAAAGAAAGGGGTGGGAAGGGTCCATCCTTATAAAGTACCCGGATCAAAGGTTCCGTCGGTTATTTGGGAGGTGGAGTTTTGATCCAATATCCTAGATCCAAGGTCCAAAGTTCATTCCCTGCACGACCGCAGACAATTGATGGAAAACCTTGGATCTTGGATTTCATATCATGAATCCCTTCATGGTGTCCGGATCGAGAGTGCCGAGCGTGAAGTGAAAAATTATAATCTAGCCCAAGACCCAAAGCCCAAAAAGGAACCCGGGTAGAGCGTAAAAGGGGATTCCACCCCAAACGCCAGGAAAAATAACGAAAAAAATGAGGATGCTCCCTTGGTCCTCTTGAAACTTGGGGCTTTGAACCGTGAACTCGAGCCCACGAAGTGAGTGTTTCACGTGAAACGCTCGGAAGCTGCGCGGCCTCAAGCCCAATGTCCAAAGTCCAAAATCCAAAGAAAGTTAAATCTTATGCTCTGCTTCGCACGTCTCTGCCTTTGGCCTTTGGGCTTCGGGCTGGCCCCCCCTCTGAACTCTGAACTCTCGGAACCCCCTGAATTCTGTTCTCTGGACTTTTCTTTCTGTCTATATTAGTTTTCAATGCACGATCGGAGCCTGAAACCCGGGTGAAACGCTCGAAAGCACCCAGGGACTCGAAAGGCAAACGTAACCATTTGATATATAAGGATATTATGAAATCTAAAGCCCTTATACTCCTTTATGTTCTCACCAAGCTCCTCTTCCTGGCCGCCCTTTTTGTTCGTCTTGAAGGAAGGCGCCTGATGCAGGCCAGAAAACACACGTGGGGGGAGAATGTCTGATCACCGCCTTTTCTCTACACTCTACACTTTGCACCCTGCACTCCTTTGGGATGGAGCGCGTTCCCTTGGCTAAGATCATCACTATAGCGAACCAGAAGGGCGGTGTTGGGAAGACCACGACAGCGGTGAACCTTGCAGCCTCCATGGCCGCCGCCGAGAAAAGCACGCTGGTTGTGGATCTGGATCCGCAGGCCAACTCTACGAGCGGGCTGGGTGTCAGAGTCGGGGATCTTGAGGACACCATCTATCAGGTCATGATCTCTAACATGTCCGTGAAGGGGATCATCAGGAAGACCGAGCTTCAGTACCTGGATCTGGCGCCTTCCCACGTGAATCTCATCGGGGCGGAACTGGAGCTGGTATCGACCATTTCCAGGGAAACGGTCCTTGCCCGGGCGCTGGAAGAAATTGCAGAACTTTATGAATATATCCTTATCGACTGCCCCCCCTCCCTCGGCCTTTTGACTCTTAACGCCCTTACGGCAGCCAACAGCGTCCTCGTGCCGCTGCAGTGTGAGTATTATGCGCTCGAGGGCCTCTCAAGTCTGCTCGGAACGATCAAGCTCGTTAAGGGAGCGCTGAATCCGAACATCGAACTGGAAGGGATCCTCCTGACCATGTTCGATCCGCGGAACAACCTCTCCCACCAGGTGGCAAAAGAGGCTCGAAACTACTTTCCCGGCAAAGTTTTTCAAACCACGATCCCCAGGAACGTCAAGCTGAGCGAGGCTCCGAGCCACGGGAAGCCGGCGATCCTTTATGACATTAATTCGGCCGGGGCACAGAGCTACCTGGCCCTGACCCGTGAGATGCTGAACGGGAAAAGATAATGATCTCAAATCTCAAATTTCAAATCTCAAATAGCAACCGCTATTGGAAATGCTCGGTCCCGCATTCCTGAGATCTGAGATCTGAGATCTGAGATAACGGAGATTGTTTATGACCGCTGAACGTAAACGTCAGGCCCTCGGAAAAGGTTTGGGCGCTCTGATCCCCGGGGGTGATGAAGCTGATGGGCGGGGAGAGCTTGTCCTTGTGGCTACAGAAGAGGTCTTTCCGAATCCCAGGCAGCCAAGGAGCCGGTTTGAGGAGAAGGCCCTCGAGGAACTGGCGGCATCAATAAGGGAGCAGGGAGTGCTTCAGCCCCTGCTTGTCAAAAGGGTTCCCGGCGGTTATGAACTGGTCGCGGGTGAGAGGAGACTCAGGGCTGCGCGAATGGCAGGCCTGGAGCGGATCCCCGTGCTCTGCCGCCGGGTAGAGGATGATCAGAGGCTGGAGCTGGCCCTTATTGAGAACATCCAGAGGGAAAACCTTAATCCTGTCGAAGAGGCCCAGGCTTACAGGGAACTGCAGTCCATCAACAAATACACGCAGGAAGAGGTCGCCCGCAGGGTCGGTAAGGACAGAGCTACCGTTGCAAATTCCATCAGATTGCTCAGCCTGCCCGATTTTGTTAAGAATGAACTGGTTGCAGGGAACATCACCGCCGGGCACGCCAGGGCCCTTATTCCCATCAAGGACGAGAAAACCATAAAATCCATGCTGGCCCGCATCACTGGCCAGGGTCTGTCCGTCAGGGAGGTGGAGCGCATTGTAACCAGGCTGCCGTCCAGTGGCAGGGAGCGCAAGGACAGGTCAGCCAGGCCCTCGCCCGAAACCAGGGACCTGGAGAGCCGCTTGACCCGGAAACTGGGTTGCCGTGTCCGGATTCACCAGTCGGGCAGGGGCGGGCGCCTTGAGATCCGATTTGCGGACCTCGACGAGCTCAACAATATTGTCGATAAGATGCTGAAATCCGACAGCTGACGACTGAAAGCTATC
>Ga0209536_100013136_pt1 | contig 11958 bp, 11 predicted proteins | sample DeeMarSeWOR28_12_FD_187461 | JGI IMG/M metagenome (GOLD analysis project Ga0209536, IMG submission 187461) | Marine sediment microbial communities from White Oak River estuary, North Carolina - WOR-2-8_12 (SPAdes) (version 2) | ecosystem: Environmental > Aquatic > Marine > Intertidal zone >...
GCTAAATAAATGAATCTTCAATTCAACGAAGTCGCCTTGATAAATCATCCCCACGATCCGACCTTTGAATTGATTGTCCATTTTAACATCCGTGCCAGTGGGCAAAACATTTATTCTCTCTGGATGTACGCAAACACCCTTAATCTCCTTACTGCTTGACTCTTTATCAGCGAGTGCAACAATTTTCAAACCAGTTTCGGTTTCTAACTTAATTTCTTCGCCGCTGCGGGCGATGACCCTGCCAAGAAATATATTGGTAGCTCCCATAAAGTCGGCAACAAAACGCGTTTTGGGACTATCATAGATCTCTTCGGGCGAAGCAACTTGTTCAAGCTTGCCGTCTCGCATGACGGCAATAGTATCCGAAATGGCAAGCGCGACTTTTTGGTCATGGGTAACATAGAAAAACGTTATCCCCACCTCCTGTTGAATGCGTTTCAACTCTAACTGCATATCCTTTCTCAGCTTTCTATCCAAGGCTGCCAAGGGCTCATCCAGCAATAAAATTTTGGGTTTTAATACCAAAGACCTTCCCAGGGCGACTCGTTGTTGTTGCCCTCCGCTGAGTTGCACGGGGTACCGGGATTCCATCCCATCTAGTTGCATAAACTCAAGCATCTCTCCAACTCTCTTTCGTATTTCAGCTTTGGGAATTCTTTTTCGCTCTAATCCATATGCTACATTTTCCTCGACGGTCATGTGGGGGAAAAGAGCAAGATTCTGAAATACGAGATTGCAATCTCTTCTGTATGGAGGAACATCATTGATTAATTCGCCTTCTATTAAGACCTCTCCATCGTCGGCTGTTTCCAGCCCGGCTAAAATCCGCAAAGTTGTTGTTTTACCACATCCACTGGGACCTAAAAGTGAAAACACCTCCCTGTGCTTTACTTTTAAATTGATATTATTGACAGCAATCACACCGGGAAACTTCTTAACCAAATTTCGAATTTCAACGCAAGGCAAAAGCTCTTGTTCTTCCATGATATCTTACCTTGGGAATTGTTTCTCTCTCTGGAAATAAGATAACACCAAAATACCGATAGTCGGCGTAATGATGAAAATTAAGCTGATCGCATTGATAAGTACAGGTTTTAAGGAATACTGCAGCATCGAATACAGATACAACGGCAGCGTTGTGGTCCCAACCCCGGCAACAAAATAGGTAATCGTAAAATCGTTAAACGACCACGGAAAAATTAGGACCGCCGACGCAAAAATGGCAGGAAGCAGCAAGGGTATCGTCACCTTTCTCCACGTGGTCAGACGGTTAGCACCCAGATCGATGGATGCCTCTTCCAGGCTCCAGTCGATACGCTGCATTCTGCCCAGGGTGACGAATACAGCCAGTGGAGCGCTGAAACTGATGTGGGCGATGATGATCGTGGGATAGCCCAGGGGAAAATGAATGATTTGTGTAAAATAAACCAGCAGTGCTCCGGCCATGATGACGTAGGGGACGGTGATCGGCAACAGGATTGACATCCGCAAGAATCGTCTTCCGGCAAATTTGTACTTGAACAATCCATAGCCTGCTATCGTTCCAATTCCGGTGGCAACCACGGTCGTCACAGACGCGATCAACAGACTTCTTAGCACGGAATCCATAATTGCAGAGGTATGAAAGAGTTCGACATACCATTTTGTCGTGAGCGATTCCCATTTGACGCCGAAGGCACTGTTATTAAAAGAGTAAATGCCGAGTACGATGATGGGACCCCACAGGAGAAGATACCCCCCTATGGCTAACACGATGAGTACCTTATCTGAACGCAGCGACTTCATACAATTCTCTCCACGGCTTCTTCCCCGCCGAGTTTTATGCACATATAGATCAGCAAAACAACGGCGGCTGTTAAAATCACGGCCATGCTGGAGCCAATGGCAAGATTGCCACGAACGATGAAGTAGTGTTGGATCAAGTTTCCTGCCATCCACACTTTGTTACCGCCGATCAGCAGGGGAACAAGCCAATCCCCCAAGGCCGGAATAAAGGTTAAGATCGTACCACCGAAAATCCCCCCTTTGCTTAAAGGCAGTGTCACAGTCCAAAATTGCCATCCGGGACTTGCGCCTAAATCTAAAGAGGCTTCCAATAAGGCGGGATTGATGCCTTCCAGCGAGGCATAAATCGGAAGAACCATGAAGGGAAGCCATATATAAATTAAGCCGAATACCACAGCGGTGGGCGTGTAGAGCATATTTATCGGAGATGAAATCAGGCCGAGATGGAGAAAAAAATCGTTCAGGATGCCCGGATACCCAACCAACTGTTTGAGCGCGTAAATTCGCACTAGATAACAACTCCACGATGGGGCAATGACCAAAAACAGAAGGAGGGCCTTGAATCTCCCGCCGTATCTTGCAATCCAGTAAGCCGTCGGATAACCGATTGCTAAACATACCATGTTGGTGATGAAGGCATACAACACAGATCGCAGGATGGCATTTCCATAATCGGTGTCGCCTGTCAGCAAAAGCCAATAATTCTTGAGAGAGACGCCGGCGGCGATTTCACCGGCAGTATCTGCCGGTAGAAAGCTAAAATAGATAATCACGCCTACCGGTGCAAACACAAAGAGCGCGATCCAGACTGAAATAGGTCCCAAGGTCGGAAGGATGCCTGCAGGAGTTTTTATACCGAGGAATCTTTTCACCTCTTTTCCCGAACTGTCATTTATGTTCCAGCAAAACTTGTAACCGTATCATTCAGGGAGGGCATCATGCCCTCCCCCAAATATGTTTGGCCGATGTTTTAGACCCCTCATTTTCGCTTGTTTGCGCTGATCTTAAAACCGTTTTTTGCTACTTTTTCAGCTTTTCCCAAATACTAGCCCGCATCTTCTCGCCCTTTCCTGTAAAGGCCGGGGGCATGAGCACCTCACACTTTTGCCTGTAGCCTTCTGGAGGCGTCATCCAGACCTTGGCCTGATCGCTGAGGAGGTCTTCAATTTGGTTGTGACCATGCCCGTAAGCAACACCATTGATGAGGGTGGCGAAATTCTCAGGCCGATAGAGATAGTTCAAGAAAAGGTGACAGGCAGCCGGGTTGTTGCCGCCCTTGGGGATGACCGCCAGCATCGGCGAAAGCAGGCATCCCTCGGGAGGGTAAGCAGGATAAAATGGGTTTTTCGGGCCGATCAGACCGCCCAGAGCCAAATAATCGTGAACCACGCCCTCCACGACCCAGACCTCCTGAGCCATGATGGCTCTTTTCGGCCAGGAGTCGAAAGACATGATGTTGGGTTTCAACTTGAGCAGAGCTTCCTCCGCCGCCTTTAATGCGGCAGGATCCGTCGAATTCAGAGAATAACCGAGATACTTCAATGTATTGCCTATCACTCGGTTCATCTCATTGCGCATGACCAGCTTGCCCTTATAAACGTCGCCCCCCTCAAACACAAACTTCCAGGAAGGAATACGCGGGTCATTTTTATTGATGAAATTGGTGTTCACTACATAGGCATCGTAACCGAGCGTGGTCAAGACACAGTATTTGTACCCAGGATCCCAGCTGGCCTGTTTGACATCTTCCGCCAAGTATCGATTAACATTGGGAACCCAATCATGATTGACCGTCTCTAGTTGATTCCACTCTTTCATGTAATACAAAGACTTAGGGTTGGTCAGCCAATAGTCGTAAGGCGTGTTGGGGTTCAATCTGAATTTTGCGAGAGCCTCGTCGATATCCGGATAGTTGTCCCTGACAATCTTGATACCGAACAGGTCCTCAAACCCCTTGTACAGTTCCTCGGGCCACCAGGCTGCCCAGTCATACATGGCAAATGTCTTGCCCTTTACAGCTTGCTCAAAACACTCTCGCGGCACGGGTTCACACCCTTTGGGTATGGATGCTACATACTCTTCATAAGTTTTTAGTTTGCCGGCGGCCAAGGAAGGACTTGCCGCAATAACGGCAGCAAAGATTAAAGCGATTCCACCTGCAAACAATGACCACCTCATTAATTTATTTTCTAAGTAAGTAAACATGGTAGCCTCCTTAAATAGCTTAAAATCGCCATTGATAATTTCTTAAAACCGGAATCAGCACTTATGGACTGACGATTTTGCTTTAGATTATTTATACCTTTACCGCAAAGTTTGATTAGGTTATCACCTCCTTTCATAGCCGTGTTATTTTCTCTCCTGTCTGAGCAATGAAACCTGACTGACGGAGGTCGAAGCTGCAAGAATTAGCGTTGTAGAGACAGTTGAATGGACTATTCTGAGTTGGGTTCCAGCTTCAGGCCCAACCCAACATCTAGACATCTAGTGTGGTCAATAGACGAAAGCAGATAGTTACCAAATATCCGAATCGAGATGAATTGTCAACTAGAGAAAATGTGTTGGTGAATCCTTACGCTGTTTTAGCGATGCGGATCATTTATTACCGCGAAGCTGGAGATCCAGAGACGAATCATTTCAATGAGATGGCTACTCTTGTTGGTGTTAAGCAATATTGTATCCCAATCCAGGAGGGTGAATTTTGGATCAGATACCATAATCTCAGTAAATGATCAGAACCACAACCAAAGCCCACAAAAGCGCGTTGAGAAGCAGCGGAAGATCTCTGATCATTTCTCTGGGCGGATTGCCGCCCATGTTTTTCTGATGGATTAAGTACAGATAGCGATAGATGCCGTAGATTACAAAGGGGATGGAAAACACCAAGTTCCGGGTGCCGAATCGGTATACCGTTTGAGGTGACACGGTGTAGAGGGCATATGACATCACAGTACATGCAGTAGCCACTGCGATCATTTGATCCAGAAAGTTGAGGCTGTACTCTCCCAAAACTTTTCTGTGGCTAAGCGCCTTGGTACCCGTCACAACGAGCTCGTGGCGCCTTTTACTGAAACCCAAGAACAGAGAAAGCGTTATAGTGCAGAGGATCAGCCAATCTGAGGGTATAACTTCAGCCAATTCGGTGCCGGCAAGAACTCGCAGAACAAAACCGGATGCAATGCACATGATATCCAGGATAACCATTTTTTTGATTTTGATGGTGTAAGCAAAGTTAATGATGAGGTAGCCCAGTAATATAGCAAAAAATACCCAATCTAATGTCAGAGCGCCCATCAAGCCTGCTGAAGCAAGTACAATGGCACTCGCATAAGCCACAGGAACACTCAGCAGACCGGCCGCCAGTGGTCGGTTTTTCTTATCCGGGTGGGTTCGATCATACTCCAGGTCAATGATATCATTAAAAATATATACGCTGCTGGCGACCAGACTGAACAGGATGAAACCATAGCTGACCCGGATTAAGACTTCGGGATTAAAAAGATTACCTGAAAAAATAACGCCTGCGAATATAAACAGGTTTTTGATCCACTGTCCGGGCCGCATGGAAACGATGACGTGCTTTAACTTCGAGATCATTCCTGCACCCCCGATACTTAATCTAGCATAATTCTTGGAAAAGATACCGTTTAGAAACCGTAGAAACGATCAATGAACATTACAGTTTAAATGGGTTTCGCGCATTCAAACTTAAGGCAAGCTATCCCATTAAACATTTGAAATTTATATAGCCCAAACCGATTGAAAATATCCCTAGTGCAAGGGCCTTCCATTTCCAGGTGATATCGGCGAACACCCGCCCTAAAATCAACATAAACGGCCCCAGTGCCTGACATGAATACAGCAATGCCTCGCGAGGGTTGAAATACAGGTGAAAAACCGAAAGCACACCCAACCAGGCCGCTGCCGTGAGAACAAGATCGCAGGCGCCGCGCCGTGCCAATCGTATAATTGTAAATAGCAGGTAAATGATGAAGGTCGCAAATATCAGGATTCTCGCAGGTGACTGAAAATAGCCGCCGAAATCTTTGAGTCCGATGGACCGCTCCAATTCGTCCAAAGGAGAGATGACGGCATACATAAAAAACGAAACTCCTACATTGAGCCAACTCGCGGGCTCTAAAAAGTTCGCAATTGTAGCCCACTCGTTAGCAAGTTTTTGAGATTTTTCAATATATTCCAAGCCGAAAAGAAGGAAATTGGCCCCTAGGTAAACGAGAAGCGCCACGAGGGTGGCCCAGAGGCAACGTTGCAAACTATGGCGCCAAGTCAGCCGACGGAAACACAGCACATAAACCGAAAACAACAGCAGCCCGAGGGGTGGATTTACCAGAGCTCCCAGCCCTGAAGCAAGGCCAAGGATAATTGCACGTTGTTTGGTGATGTCGGCACGAAACCGAATGACCAGAAGGAAAAAAATTAAAATACCCACGTTTGCAAGGCTATAGGTTTCGGGAATTGAAAAGAAAACAAGGTTCGAAAATAAGACACCGTAAAGGCTGGTGAAAACAAGAACTGAAATTTTTTCCTTAAAGTAGTAGTGAAATAATATGAAGAAGAGCGCACCATTCAGGGCTGCGAGCAGTGCGACGACCACTTTGGCGGCCTGCCGGTTTCCAAACCCGAAAACGGCCTTGATCCCGGACACGAAGGGCGAAACGATCAGCGGATATAGTGGATGCCGCCACATGTTCCCGTCAAAGGATATCTCTTTCATGTGATCGTAGGATCCGCTCGAATCAGCATAAAAGATCCAGTCGTCGAACCAATAGATGATCCAGGAGGTTTGGCGTTGGCTGTAAAAATATAGCACGAAAAAGCCAATGAAAAAGGCAACGAATATGGTCAGGGGATACCAGTGGCACTGAAGAAATGCGATGCCCTTTGCGGCCATCGCATCGCCATGAGTTGAAAAGCGCAAACTGTGGCCACCGAAGCGTGTCCTTTTTGAGTCATCTTGCCGATGCTTTGCATGCATAATAGAAAAGATAGGAGATGTTGAGCATTTTTCACTCAATTTATAATATTTAAAAACATCTTGAATGCAACCTATTTTTAGATTTAAAAGCAAATTTTGACAAATTTCATCCAATATATTTGAATATGACAAGCAAATAAACCGACTCTGGAGGCGTATGCTTTGATTTTACCCTGAAGGGGTGAAGTTTAGCTTTGGAAGTCGAAGGGAATGATGGAATGGTGCAAAAATGGGTTGGTTGATTTCCATATGCAATGCATTGTTGTTATTTGAGTATCGGGTGTTTATAAAAACAGCTGCTTACTGTCCTCGAACCGCACCCCTGTTACACACTGTTACAAAAATTTACAAACCTGAAAAGCACTCTTCGATTTAATTGGTTATGCTTCACGGCGAATAACGACACAGGACCAAGAAACTTCGCATTATCTATCGCCTTAAAAGTGTGCGGTGTCATAAACGTGAACAAAGGAGGTTTTTCCATGAAATTGAAAGGGAACACTATCGTCATCACCGGAGGAAGTTCTGGCATCGGTTTAGAATTGTCGAAAGTCCTAACAGAACGAGAGAATCAAGTCATCATCTGCGGTCGTTCATCAGAAAAGCTTGAGCGAGCCAAACAAATGGTTTCTTCCTTACACATTTTTCGATGTGATTTATCGCAAGCACTCGAAAGGACCAAGTTTTCAGAATGGGTTGAGAAAAACTATCCCCAATGCAATATCCTTATCAACAATGCCGCAATGGTGCATAAAGCCAATTTCTTTTCTGATTCGGAAATTGTTGCCAAAGCCGAATTGGAGACGCAGACCAATTTCATCGCTCCGGTAGCGTTGACCAAACAATTTTTCCCCTTACTTAAAAAAAATGAAAACCCAAAAATCATATACATCACCACAGGTCTGGTATATGCACCAAAAGCTGCTTATCCCATCTACTGTGCGACAAAAGCCGCCTTGCATTCATTTATTCAGACGTTGAGAATGCAAGCAACTGAACAACCGATAGATTTTCACGAAGTACTCATGCCGGCTGTTGATACGCCCTTTCACAATGGTAATCCCCCTAAATTAGCCATAAGCACACAAAAAGCTGTTGAAGAGATGCTTAACAAATTGGAAAAAGGCGCAAAGGAAATAAAAATTGGCGGCGTAAAAATATTGCATCCTTTGTCAAGAGTTGCTCCCAATTTTGCAATAAAGAAAGTCAACAGTCTTTAAGTGATGTCACGCTTTTTTGAATGTCTGCGCCAAGCGACTTAGGAATCCTTCCATGGGGGATGATGCAAAAATAATCAAAAATCTCGATGACTACAGAACAGAAGCTATCGACATAATATTCAATTTGAAAATAGATAAAAACAGAACGAGTGCTGAAAATATTGTTATGAAAGTTTTAAGTCAAGCCTTTGACCTGTATCTCACGAAAAATGAATGTATTGGCCCAACTCAAAAAATTTTGAATATCTTGAACAAAAGCTGAGTATAATTGAACAACTACAAACCTTTGTGATACAGATATCTCTTATATCTGTAGTGCGACTCGAAGCCACGCATTTTGATGGATAACTTTACAAAGAAGATAATATCCCGATCCTCATAAACACTTGTATATAACATTTCTATAAGGAGGAATCAGATGACAATCGAAAAGCGTTACCGAAAAAGATACAAATCAGGGGATACTCCTTGGGACGCAGGTCAGCCAGATTTCAATCTTATCGAAACTGTGACCAAAAATCCTATTCCGAGCTGCAAAGTCTTAGATGTTGGTTGTGGAACCGGAGATAATTCCATATGGCTTGCCCAGAATCGCTTTCAGGTTATTGGTACTGATGTTTCGGACATTGCAATAGAGAAAGCAAAAGAAAAAGCTTCTAAAGCCAACGTTAAATGCGATTTCATACTTGTTGACTTTCTTAAGAACAAAATTGAAGGTGCTCCTTTTGGTTTTGTTTTTGACAGAGGCTGTTTTCACTCATTCAGTTCTGAAGATGATCGAAGAAGGTTTGCACAAAATGTCGCTACTCATTTGGAAGAAGCTGGCCTGTGGCTAACAATAGTTGGCAATGCTGATGAGGATCGCCAAGGTCCTGGCCCACCTCAACGGACTGCAGGAGATATAGTCTTAGCAGTGGAACCTTATTTTGAGATTCTTTCACTTCAATCAAGCCACTTTGGATCGAATCGTCCAAATCCACCAAGAGCCTGGAGGTGTCTGATGCAGAAACGGCATGTCACATAGTTGTGTTATACCTCCAACTAATCGCAGATGAGCCTCAGTTACCGATATATGCACGATCTGTAAAAAATTGGGACTCCCAAAAGTACCGATACTGTATACGTTATATCTGAATTGTTATTGATAAAGTTCTTTCTGATTTTTGAAAACCCTAAATTTTTGTGATTACATCTATGTGTAGTTTGGGGAACCCTGATATTCGCAAATATCATCACTTATTGTTTTATCCTACACAATTCTGTATAATTTAAATGGTTTTGGGTCTCTGTGCTAAAAAAAAGTGGAGTGGGTTCAATATATAAAGTTGGATCAATAAGATGGATGAAACACAGAACAACATGATACGTCCATGCAAGCAGTCTGGAGCATTCACTATATTCGATACACTACGATTGCTAGTCCATATAGTTTGCGGGATTACCGGATTGATCGTTGGTCTAAAATACTATGATTTTCTTGGTGGAGTGTTAGGGTTGATTTTAGGCCTCACTGTTTTGGGTTTGGTTGCCTACCTTGTGGTAAGTTTCCTGCTAGCTCTTATACTAAAGGTTGTTTTGGGAGGACCTCTTTTCACGCCCAAATCAGATCAGATGTGTCGAAGAGAAATGAACCTAAAAAACAAAGACTAATTCAAGGTGAAAACATGGAACATTTAGGGACTTTAGGTATCTTTTTTGCTGGTTTTTTTGGTGGTTTAGGTATCTTCTTTATTGGTTGTGGTTTCTTCTGGTGGTGCTCTCTGTATGAAAAAATAAATTTACCAAAACAAAAAAAAGAATAAATGATCTACATGCTGTGTAGCAATAGAAGCTTTGAGACAACTATGTATACTTTATAGTATATGTTTAACCACACCACCGTCTCTTGATATATCATGGTGAGCACAGGAATTTTAAATGTTTCACAACCTGTGTTCTCTCCAAGTTATCGCAACTGAGCCTAAATTGCAGATATGCCTTATAGTATCTGTACAAAATTTTGCCACTCAAAAGTACAGATAATGCAAACCTATGCAGAATTGACCGACCTTCAAAACTCGTGATATCAGATTACGATATCTGCATTTTACCAAGGTCGGTATTACCTCTACAAATCAGGTTTACCTATTTTTGTGATTACATAATAGTATCTAAGGTTTTGTGAGGTGTGGTTTTTTGCATTTTATCTCAATGTATCTTGTACTTTAAATTGTTCACATCAATTTATCCGAAAGGGGAAATAGGCATGCAAAGAAACTTTTGGGGTTTTTACATCATTCTAATTTTAGGAATACTGATGTCAGGGTGCACGACCATCTATAAATCTGCGGTTGACGAGCGCAGCGTTGGTGAACAATATGATGATCAGAAAATTACAATGGCCATCAGGAAAAAATTTTCGGATGACGAAAAGATCAAATACTTTGACATCTCTACCTACTGCTACAATGGCCATGTATATCTGATTGGAGAGTATGATACTGTGGACCAAAAGAACCAAGCAGTGAAATTAGCCGGGGAAGTAGAAGGTGTAAAATCCGTTACGGATTATTTCTTGCCAAAGAAGGAAGACGATACCTGCGGAACGACGGCCAACCTTAAATTGTCCACCAAGGTAAAAACAAAACTTATTGGCGACAAAGATATTTCTTCAACCAAGATCGAAGTTAAAGCCTTACAATGTAATATAATTCTTTTGGGTTTGGTGGGTTCGGCAGATGAAATAAAAAAGGCGATCTCCCATGCTAAAACTGTGGAAGGCATACGCAGTGTAAAATCATTTTTAAGAACACAAAAATAGAAAATGGACTCAGAAATGATTTTAGACAAATCAGATTGACCATCTGTCAGAAAGCAGTCTTAGATTAGAAGGTACTGATCACCAACGACTCGGTAGATATCAATTCCCAAAATTCCTGCGATATTCGATTTTTATCACATGTGATAGAACCTTGAAAAATCGTTTGATTCCGAGGCGGATGCCATATATCCAGATTCTATATGTACAAAATCCATAAAAATCGATAGCTTGAAGTTGCTCAATGTATCAAATTGACTTCAGGTTGAATTATTGGGAAAAATATAGGTTATTCTAATATTCGACTTCTCGCCTCAACACAAATGCTTAGGAAATTGAACTTATCCGAATTAAATGATAACCGGTTAGATGAACAAGATTTATTTGCATTAGTAGATGGAAAACAAGGAATGCCAGAATGAGAATAGTCAGGTTAATCGTATTGTTTATTGTCTTAACTTTTAATATTGGGTGCCTTTCTCCTCTCGCAATAAGCACAATGGGGACAGCTGGTAGCAACGCCCCTGTTGCATTTAATAATTCAGGCGGGGGCAAGGGCGAAAGCTTTTGGATAGCTAAATATGACGATGTAATCGCAGCGACTTCACGTGCTGGTGAAGCGCTCTCTCTTGAATTAAAAGAGAAGAAAATAGAGAATGATAAAACATTTTTTCGTTTTTACGATGCTAAAAAAGAAAGAATCGACCTTTTTATCGAGCGTCGTTCAGATACGATGACATCAATAAAATTCGATGTTGGCTGGTTCGGTTCGGTCGCCTTCGGCCGTCTTATGGCCCGACAAATCATTTTTGAGCTCGATGAATCCGGTGACTTTCTTGAAGATTGGACGCCTATGAAACGTAATTGATGGGGGTTCTTCGTTTTTAGTTTGCTATTTATCAGCAATAAATTTGACTTCTAAAAAGTACAGATACTGTAAACATCTATGCAAAATTGATCGACCTCAGAAATCTGTGATATCAAATTATGATATCCGTATTTTTGCCAGAGTTGTGATTACATCTTACTAATCTGCAATCTGAGGCAATTTGTGATATTCCATGATGGACGAAACCGCTTCGCGGTAGCCTTCCTCTTCGAATTTTTTTTACCGATACCTCCTATGCTCCTTATTGATCGTTTCTTTTTACCCTGATCGT
>Ga0209536_100013137_pt1 | contig 11957 bp, 21 predicted proteins | sample DeeMarSeWOR28_12_FD_187461 | JGI IMG/M metagenome (GOLD analysis project Ga0209536, IMG submission 187461) | Marine sediment microbial communities from White Oak River estuary, North Carolina - WOR-2-8_12 (SPAdes) (version 2) | ecosystem: Environmental > Aquatic > Marine > Intertidal zone >...
AACATATCCACAAAGAGATATATACACCGGAGAAAAATTATGATAAAATATTACTATTATTTTGACGATGAAGGGGTTTTGGTGGTGGAGTCAGAGAATGGCTCAATCACTCGCGGCAGTCCTGAGATTATGTTAGAATTTATTAACCAAGTAAAAGCGGAGAAAAAGAAATGAGTTATACTTTTGAAAGTGTTTATGCCTTGACTAAAGACAACATCGAAGATGTCGAATGGGAAATGGTGAACAGTTTTACTTCCCCAATGTACCGATATCTCTCACCTGAGAAGGTGGCCTTGATTGAAGAGTTTATTTCCGATAAACTTGAGCATTCAGAAATTGAGGATTACTACTACAACAAATACGGTGATTAACATGGACGAAGAAGAAGCATGGGCTTTGCAGGAACAGGAAATCAGACGCAGGGTAGACAAAGAGTTTGCCAGAATGCTGGAATCAGAGATGGTGCCAGAATCTGAGGTTGACGTTTACCTTAGCGACATTGACGAGATTATTCTTGAGATAAAGGGCAATGGCATCATTATTAGCGAGAAAGCCGCCGATAAAATCAAGAACCTTCTGGCTAACTGTCTGTTTGAATTGGATATGGCTAGACATCATGAGGATCAGCGGAGACAGTGGGACTGATCAGGCTTGAACAGCGGGCTTTCCGCATTCTGAAAAACATTCCGAAACGTATGGTGGCGACTCTACGCCACCAAGCGGATGTCGAAATGGATTCTCTGATGAACAGCGCATTGAAGTGCATGAACATTTTATCCAGATCGCGGAGAGTATCAGATAAAATGATGGTAATCGCGTGGGAAATTTACGAGAAATTGCAGAAATACTCTGGTAAAGTAAACCATAAGTTTCTGGACAATGACCATAATAACCCAGTGCGGGTTGAGACTTCTGTAATCAGAAGCAATATCAAGGGTCAGGACTGGAATCAGTTTTACAATACTGGAGGAAAACCCTTCGACCAATACTACCGCCACGGCGGAAACTGGAAATACGGAACACGAATATGGAAATCAGCGAGAAAGACCTTAGGCATTACGACAACATCGGATCAGTCGAAAGAAAAGTAAGGGCATCAACAGAATTTACACAGGAAACATTTGACTTTTTTAATCTGGACGAACAGTTATCAGGAATAAAACTACCACTAAGTGAGTTTGACGATAAGTTTAGATTACGCGCAGAGGAACTGACGGTACTGGCCGGAATCAATGGTGCTGGCAAGTCTCTACTTGCATCCCAGATCATGCTAAGTGCAATGGATCAGGGTATAAAGTGTCTGTCCATCAGTCTTGAGATGTCACCCAAGTCTCAGTTGGCAAGGATGTGGCGACAGGCTTCACTGCAACACAAACCAGACATAGATGCTGGACTACAGTTTACGCAGTGGGCTGGGGATAAACTGTTTTTCTATGACCAGCATGGCACCATCAGCCACAAAGATTTAATCGCGGTGATGCGTTACGCATACGACAAACTCGGAATTGGATTGGTGCTGGTGGATTCTCTGATGACTCTATCCATGTCGAGTGATGATTGGAATGGTCAGAAGATGGTGGTTCAGTCATTGGCTAACACGGCGCGTCATCTTGGTATCCATGTGATTCTGGTAGCCCATGCGCGTAAGGGCAACAGCGTCAAAGATCGGCTCGATAAATGGTCGATTGCTGGATCAGCAGACATCACCAACAGGGCCGACAACGTGATTATTCTGGGCCGATTGTTTGATGACCCAGTTCACCAAGCGTACCTAAGTCTTTGTAAAGCAAGGCATTTTGACGGTGCGGAACTGGACTTGGATTTGAAACTTGACATGGCATCCATGAACTACTACACTAATGGATTGCACCCGAAAGCATTACTACCCACGATACCAAGTGGCGGCAATGCAGGCAAACTACACGAAGCAGGATTGAATGAAAACATCATCAGCAAAGTCAAAGGGAAGAAGGCTTCAGCAGTGGCTCAGGTCGCTATTAATTGAAGTCTTTGATTTAGAAGAAGATGACGTTAGATCAACTAGCATGGGAGCAAGTGGAGAGGATGTATTACTTTCTCCACGCGCTAGAACTATATTTCCATACAGTGTAGAGTGCAAGAATCAAGAGAGACTGAATTTGTGGAAGGCTTGGGAACAGGCCGAAGCAAACGCAGGGAGCCATGAACCCCTGCTTATTGTAAAACGTAACCAACGTAAACCTTTGGCAGTCATGGATGCCGAGAAATTTATTAGGAGACAACATGAAAATTAAACACCCGATGATTGACCGCTCTTTTATGGATGAGTTTTTCTCACCTATGAAATATCTGTCTTATGGAACCGCTGAACTTATGGAAGGAGAGGGAACCAAAGAAAATCCTTATGTTATTCACCGTAAGAAAATGGTTGACAGCGTGTATCATGGCTGGTATGATGATGATGGTGGTTATCACGAAACAAAACAGGAGAACTAGATGAACTATGTAGAGATAGCGTTGAAGCGCCCATTCCGCGAACACAAATGGCGGAAAGGTTTTAAGGGCGGTTCAGACTTGGTATATATTACTGCGCGTGATGTAATGAATCGACTTGATGAGGTGTTCGGAGTCGGTGGATGGCAGGCGCACTACGAAAATCTGGGTGGCAGAATGATCTGTAAACTGTCGTGCAGAATCGGAGACAAGTGGATTACTAAGTGTGACGGCGCAGGTGACACTGACATTGAAGGCGACAAAGGGGGCATTAGTGATGCCTTGAAGAGAGCCGCTGTCCTATGGGGAATTGGACGCTATCTCTACTACCCTTCTGCCTTTGACAGTGGGCGTAATCCCGCAGAGTGGGCCACACCAGAAGGCTATGACAAGATCATGGCAGAACGGTATGGCAAAGAAATTGACAAGTGGAGAAAGGAGTACGAGGCAAGCCTATGAAATTTAGAACTGAGTTAGGGGAGACAATCTTCAAACAGAAGTATGCGAGCAATCCATACGAATCGTGGGAAGATAAAGCGCATACCGTAGTAAACAATGTCTGCGGTACATATGATGGCAAGAAGAATAATCTGATGGATAAGTCAGATCAGGATCAACTTGTGCAGTACATCGCGGATTTTAAATTTCTACCCGGCGGTAGATATCTTTGGTATGCAGGTCGAGAGGCTCGGTTCTATAACAATTGCTACTTGCTAAGACTTGAGGATGATACAAGGGAAGAGTGGGCTGGTGTTACGCAACGCGCCATGTCTTGTTTGATGACAGGCGGCGGGATTGGTGTTGATGTTTCTGTTGCAAGACCATCTGGTAGGCAGTTAAAGCGTACTGGAGGCGTAGCATCTGGTCCCATTCCCCTTCTCTACACATTGAATGAGGTTGGGCGTAACGTCATGCAGGGTGGGTCGCGTAGGTCTGCGCTGTACGGCTCCATGAACTGGCGACATGAGGATGCACAGAATCTTCTAACCGTTAAGAACTGGTTTGATATGAAGGTGGGTGATACGTCAATCGCTGAACTGAAACAGCAAGACTTTAACTTCCCAGCGCCTTTGGATATGATGAACATCAGCCTGAACTACGATGACGCATGGTTAAATTCTGAAAGGCGGCATGAAGACCCGACGTTTTTAAAGAACGTAAAGCAGGCGTTGATGACAGGCGAACCCGGATTCTCGTTCAACTTCGGAGACAAACAGAATGAAACGCTACGCAATGCGTGTACTGAGATTACTTCAGAAGATGACTCTGATGTTTGTAACCTCGGTAGTATTAATCTTGCTAATGTCGAGTCTGTTGATGAGTTTCGTGATGTGGTACGCCTTGCTAGTAAGTTTCTGGTTTGTGGACTTATTAGGGCGCAACTTCCGTATGAGAAAGTCAGCGAGACAAGACAAAAGAACAGTCGTATCGGACTCGGATTGATGGGTATGCATGAGTGGTTACTCAAGCGTGGTCATCGTTACGAGATGGTTGATGAACTAAAAGAATGGATGAAAGTCTATGAAAAAGAATCTAAACGAGCCGCCGACGAACACTGCGATAGACTATTTCTCAACCGTCCTAAAGGGTATAGAGCCATTGCTCCAACAGGCACAATCTCCATACTCGCGGGAACTACTTCTGGAGTGGAGCCGATCTATGCAGTCGCATACCGTAGACGTTACCTTTCAGATGGAACGAGATGGAAACATCAGTTTGTCGTTGACGGCACGGCTCAAGGATTGATTGACTCTGGAATAAAACCAGAGAACATCGAGTCGGCTGTTGATCTTGCTGAAGACCCAGAGCGACGGATTAAATTCCAGTTCCAGTTACAGAAGTATGTGGATCACGCCATCAGTTCTACCCTAAATCTACCAGCATGGGGTACAGACGCTAACAATCCAGATCAGGTTGCTAAGTTTGCTAAGGTGATTAGCGATTACGCACACGGTTTGCGGGGTCTGACTGTTTATCCTGATGGTGCTAGGGGTGGCCAGCCTATTACATCAGTGCCTTATGAGGAGGCTCACGCGAAGCGTGGTGTGATCTATGAGGATAACTCTGAAGAGCAATGTCTGAGTGGCGTATGCGGAATATAACGCCTAATCATTACAAGATGGAAGTAGAACCTATCGAGTACATCATGCGGAATAACCTCAATTTCTGCGCGGGAAATATAATTAAGTATGCTTCCCGCTACGACAAGAAGGGAACTCCGATAGAAGACTTGACAAAGATAGTTCACTATGCTAATATCCTGATTAACGAGTATGTCAAAGCGGATACAGAGTAAGGCTTATCTTGAGTGGGTTGCCACCCTGCCGTGTATTGGTTGTGAGGTGAGGGATGGTACGGTGGTAGCCCACCATTTAAAAGGAAGAGCCGCGCCACTGTCAGGTGGAATGGGATACAAGGCTAGTGATTGGTTAACCATGCCATTGTGTTTCAAATGCCACACGCAGATGCACTCAGGAGATGCGGCGTTCATGGACTGGCAAGAAAACTTTATCTTGCGTACATTGAACGAGGCTTTTAATCAGGGTATAATTGAGATATGAAAACGATGAATCAAGTGGTAGAAGAATATCTGGATAAGATAGGAGAGATTGCTCCGCTGTACGCTCAGGCGAAAGCCGAAACGTATCAGTTAATGGAGTTTAAAAAGACTCAACGATCCTTTCTGTACGGTAAAGCAGTAGGAAAAACCGTGGCGGATAAGGAGAACTGGGTTTCCATGCAACCTGAGGTATCAGAAACTATTGAAGGTATCGCTGTTGCTATGGAAAAAGAAGAGGCCCTGCGGTGGGAACTCAAGCAGTTAGAACTACGCATTGAAGTATGGCGTACTGAGCAAGCCAACCAAAGGTTTACACACCAAAATATATAGGAAACTTATGAGTACATACGAAGAAAAAGATGGCGATATTTCGCTTTTCACTAACGACAAAGAGGGCAATGAGAATCGCCCTGATCTAACAGGCTACGCGCTGATTGACGGTACCAAGATGCGAGTGTCTCTCTGGACTAAAGACTCAGGCAAACTGAAGTTCTCTGGTCGGGTGGAGCCACCGTATAACGGTAGTGGCGAGAGCCGTAAGTCTGCATCTTCATCTGCTGTTCCGTTCTAATGAAGATAGAGTACCATGACGGTGAGGTAGTCGAGATGTTGTTCGACTCCAAACTCCATGCGTACAAGGTAGGGGAGGAGATAGTGCCTAGTGCCACCAAGATACTAGACATTATCTCCAAACCCGCTTTGGTTCCGTGGGCATTGAAAGTAGGTGCTGATTGGCTAGAGAAAAACTTTTTCTTTGATGAGGATTCGTCTTCTAAAAAGACAAAGATATACAAGTCTCGCATGGCCCTTGAGCCTTTGATAAAAGGATTAAAGTCAGCATACCGAAGCAAGTCTCACGATGCGCTGAACATAGGAACCATAACCCATGAATGGGTTGAGCAAGCAATTAACTGGAAGTTAGGCGATGCTGAAATACCCAAGATGCCAAGACAAGAAGAGGCTGTTAATGCTATTCATGCCTTTCAAGATTGGGTAGGTGAGAATGTTATTGAATGGAAGTCATCGGAAGAAAAACTTTATCATAGAAAATATAAATATGCAGGAACTGTTGATGCAAGGGCTATTATTAATGGAGAATATTGTGTTATCGATTGGAAAACTAGCAAGAGGGTTTATCCTGAATACCATCTACAGGTTGCGGCGTATGCCAAAGCCGTCGAGGATATTCATGGCATACCTGTTGACGCTACATACATACTTAGATGTGACAAGGCTACAGGCAGGTTTGAGGCGGTCAGGTCAGAGGCTATCGAAGAAAACTTTCAAGCGTTCCTATCCGCTATGAACTTACACAAAAGAATGAAGGAGATAAAGTGAGCATACCAGCAATGATTGTGTTTCACTTTGACTCCGCTCTTGAATTATTGTCAGACGGAATCAACCATGACTTATTCGACAAAGAAGAGATGGAAGATTTGCTTGAAGGGTGCGCCCAACAATCAGAGTATTCTGGCCATGAGTTTATGTGGCGATCACTCAAGAGGCTACTGCGTCAAGATACAGGAGGAAATGTTGTTGGGTTCTCTCCAGATATCAGAGGTCCAGATGTCCATTGAATGGGGAAGAGGTAGCGGATTTAATTTCGGAAGAATAAAAGGTTCCGATATCAGAGTAGAAAGATCAGGCCATCCTAAAGGGTGGTGCTTTCTTGCAAGCGATGACAAACTAACTTATATGCACGTTGACAACAGATACTTTAAAACTAAAGAGGAGTTAGACGAATGTATCATGGAGTGGGTAAATGAAAAAACATTGTAAGATTTGCGGTGTTGAAGTTTCTTTGGAACTAAAAAACATCTGGCCATCAAACTTTAAAAGTTCTCACTACAGGTGTATTGATTGTTCTAAAAAGAAAGAAGCGGAAAGACGAGAAACAAAAGAGTGGAAAGAATATCACAGTGATTACGGCAAAAAAGATTACGCTGAGAATAAAGAAGTATACGCGCAAAATGGAAAAGCGTATAGGTCTAGCCGAGAAGGTAAGGCCGTAAGAAATAACTGCAACAGAAGAAGACAAAGGGGGATTATAAGGAGCGCACAGGCAAGGAGGCGTCAATGTGCGAAGCTGAACCTAGGGTATACTATTTGTCAAGACCACAACCACGAGATGCTCTTGTGTAAAGCTATCATGCGACAATAGGACAGCAGTTTGAGATCGAATATGTCAGCAAGCTGGCACTTGCGTTGAAATTACTCGAAGTCAAGTCACTCGCCAATGGTATTGAAGTACTGGCACCGATGATCGAAGCATCACCGGATATGATAGACAACTGGGATACCGATGCGATAGCCCGGGGAGTACCGGAGAGACTCGGCTGGTCCGAAGACTGGCTGCGTGACATTGACGAACGTGACGAGATCAGGGAGATGCGTATGATCCAGATGCAGCAGGAGAGGGTACAGGAGATGGCACTGGAGGCCGCAAAGTCGGCCGGGCAGTTAGGTAAAGCAGTAGAACCGGGCAGTATCATATCAGAGGCTGCAAGACAGGTAGCATAATGGATGAACCTAATTCAAGGGAATTATTATATGGATTCATACAATGGTTGTCTGAATCGCCATTTTCAGTCTATCAAATAGGTGGTGCAAAAAAACATGGTTCTATACATATGGCGTTAGCAAAGTTTTGCGAAGCCAATAAGTTGCCAGAATTAAGAGATCGTTTTATGAACAATATTGTCAAACCATCACACATTTTATAAGGAGATTGATTATGACATTAAGTGCATTTGACCCACATTGCTTGGGAGGATATCCAGCAGCCGACCCCCCTGAATTTCTCCATTTTCAATGGAGAGGAAGTGAGATTGTGCATCGTTATATGCTTGTTGATAAAATACATCCAAATGATATTAATCCATCTACGAAGCTAAAAACTTCTGAATGCACAGCGGAAGATAGAAGAAGAAAATATTTGCATTTTAACAGAATGGATTTAAAGCCAACAATGGAAGAACCGCCCCCAGCTGAGTTACCAACTCAAACAGAAATTGTTGATAAAGTCATCGTAAACGCAATAATCGGTGGTCAAGATGGGAATGAGCCGCAAGAAGAGAACGCTGGAGCTGGAGAACCGAGTTAAGACCAACATCATAGATCAGATGGTCCTCGAAGAAATTCAGCAGATTAGATTTGACAACCTAATAAAGAGAGGTATTATTTGTACTTATGCTGACGACGGCACAGAAACAACTAATAGAAGACTTCCAACTGACGTTCGGAACGCAACACGGCAAACGTGCCTATGAAGCAATCAAGAAGTGGTCCAGATACGAAGACAGCATCATGCCGAATGAGGTTCAGGGAATGATGGAATTCGATTTGGGAAGGCGTGATTTGTTTTTGCAAATACTGGACAAGGTCGAAGCTGATATGGCCCGGATGTTAGAGGACGATCAACAGGCCCAAACACAGGCAGCTCCTAATAAACCCGGCCAGCAGCAGCAAACAGCTATTGGAGGCACTGAAGAAGATGCCAGCCTTAAGTAAAAATCAAAGGATAGCGGCGGCCATTGCAGAACATACTCCCGACAAGCTTTACAAGCGTAACCGGGGCTTATTGAAAATGACCAAGACGCAGTTACACCACTACGCATCGACAAGCGAGAGTGGATTACCGAAAAAAAGGAACGCTATTACAAGACGAAGGAGAAATCATGGCTAAATTACCAGCAAGCACTGAGCTGGCCCAGCTCAAGGCGAAGTGCCTTAAGAAAGACGGCACACCAAGAAAGGATGCGAAGGCCGAAGAATTGGTACGACTTAAGGTTCTCATAGATGCCGAACCACTTACTCAGGCAGAGATCGACGAGGCCAAGAAAAGAGAGTCAGAACGTCATGCAAAAGATGTAGCAGATTATCAGGCCAAAAAAAGTCAGCAATTAGAAACGCCGCAGGAAACATTAGCGGCATTGGCAGTGCAGAAAGCTCCAGAGCAAATTGTGATGATGCCAGAACCTGATCGGTCACTGGATATACCTCCAGACCATCCACGGATCATGGCACTCAAAAATGCACTAAAGATATTTACACAGATCGAATGTCATCCATCCAGACCGGACGACTTTATATTGTTCTGCAGGGGAGTAAATATTACGGCCGGTGACGTAAGGACCGCACAAAAAGCAATGAGGATATAAGGAAGGAACGCAGTAAATCATGGACGAACTGGATTTTTCAGAAATTATTAATGGTGATGGGACCTTCACCGACGATTGGAGGAATACGGTATTTCCCGGTGATGAAAATGCCGCTATTAGGGAGAACAAAACACTCGGTAACATTAAAGACTTCAAGACATTGGCTCGGCAGGTTATTTCAGGTGAGTCTCAGATCGGAAAACTCACCGGTGGTCGTGCATTTGCTATTCTCCCGAACGAACATTCCACTCCTGAAGAGATTGATGAATTCCACACTAAGATCGGACGGCCCAAAGAGTCAACCGAGTACGGTCTTCAGGAACGTCAGGGTGCAGACAAGGAATTCGCAGCACATATGGAAGGTGTAATGCACAAAGCCGGTGTGCCAAAAGGAATTGCCGAAGCGATTACTGCAGGTTATGAAGAGTGGTCAAAGAAAGTCGAGGAAGCACAGGCGACTGAGGACAAGATAGCAGATGCGAAAGCCGATAAGAAGATCAGGGAGATTATGGGCAGCACTTACGACGCACAGCTTGCAAATGCCAATCTTGCCATCGATGCCTTGGCCGCTAAGATCGACCCGAATTTCGCAGCCGAGCTGAAGAAGGATATTCCATTTGATGTAAATGCCTTCCAGCTGTTTGCCAAAATAGGAGCTTTAGTGGCCGAGGATCCGGGCCTTCAGAGTTCAACAGGAAATGTTGGCTTTACTCCAAAAGACGCACTTGACAAAGCCAATGAGATCATGCAGAATAATCCGTACTATATATCGCCAGAACCAAAAGGCAAGCCATACAACATGGACGCCCACAAGAAAGCTCTGGAAGAAGTACAAAACTTGTTTAATATATCTTATTCAAATAGTTAAGGAGATATGAATCCGGGTGGCTCGAAAGAGTCCGGTTGGCAGCCAGAATAGATGGCCGCTGATCAAGCGTAAAATGTAGGATGAGTCTGAGGTGAAACTCAGGTGGCTTTTCTGATGAATATATGATTAACTTATTTGTTAGGAGAAACCACGATGAGTTTCGAAATCACAACTGCTTTTGTAGAGCAGTACCGGGCCTCGATCCTATTGCTTAGTCAGCATAAGGTTTCACGCCTGAGGAGAACTTGTCAAGAGGAGACTGTTACCGGTAGAACCTTCTACGGTGACAGGATCGGTGCAACTGCCGGTCAGGACATCACCGAACGTCACGGTGACACTCCCTTGATTTCAACCCCGCACTCCAGACGCAGAGGTACAATGGTGGACTGGGACATTGCCGATCTGGTAGATCGACTCGACGAAAAGAAGATGTTGATCTCCCCGGTCAGTATATATCTGCAGAACTTCATTGCCGCTGCCAACCGACGCATCGATAAGCACATATACGATGCTCTTGGTGGGCCTGCTGCTGCAGGACAGTCCGGAGGCACAACCATTAACAACTACGACCTTGGCGAATGTCGACTCGTAAGGTCAGACGGCAATGTCGAAACTGCTGGCAGCGATCATACAGCAGCTACGTCGACAGCATTGACGATAGCGAAAGTACTGACCTGCAAGCAGCTCCTCGATGAGGGCGATATCGATCCGGAGCGACAGCGGTACTTCGTTACCAATCCATACAACATCGCCCAACTCTTGAATACCACCGAGGTAAAGAGTTCTGACTACAATACTGTCAAGGCTCTTGCACAGGGCCAGATCGATACTTTCTGTGGATTCAAGTTCATCATGCTTCAGGACTATCAGAATGCCACTAAAGGCCATCTGGTGGACTGCGATAAGGAAACCGCAGACGAAGCAGTTGAGTGTTATGCATGGGCACAAGGTGCAGTCAAGCTTGGTGTCGGTGCTGATATCGAGACAAGGGTAACAGAAAGGGCCGACAAGCGATATGCATTGCAGCCTTATCTGAGAATGAGCTTCGGTGCTGTCAGAGTCGAAGGTCCTGCCGTTGTCGAAATTGCCTTGAAGAAGAAAGCTTAATATAAATTCGTGCTTTGATACCGTACCGGGTAGTACCCGGCCGTCATTATGATTACGGGTATCAATTAAAATAGAATCCTTTATTAGGAGCTATAAAATGAGTAGAAAAAAGCACATTTCAGGTTTTGCTACAGGACCGATAATTTATCCAGCAAGGCCAACTCAAGATTTCTATGAGCAATCATTGACTCAGAAATACGAGTTAGGTTGTAAATATGAACTTGAGGACGGAAGAGTATTTCGGTATGCACAGGCTGGTGCGTCTGCTTTGGTCGCAGGAGATGTTATATCCAGTGCGGCATTTGGAGGCTCTGCTGCTACAGTTCAGCATGACCTCGCAGTTCAAGCCGCAGCTGCTATTGGTGCCACTTCCGTCTACCTGACTACAGTAACAGATGCAACTACCCTCAATCAATACAGAGGAGGCTATCTCTTTCTTACTGATGGGGGTGCGTCAATAGGTCAAGGACTTGCACCTTATCGCATTATCGGTAACACTGCTGGTGCTGCAGGAACAATAAGGTTCGATATCGACAGGCCATTGACGATAGCATTGACCACCTCGACAGTAGCGGCGATTATGACTAATCCTTACAAAGCAGTTATTCAGGCACCAGTTACAACTCCGGTAGGTATGGTGGTTGGAGTTGCACCTATGGCTGTAACAGCCACTTATTATTGTTGGCTGCAGACTTGGGGATGGGCCAATGTCCTGATTAAGACTGCAACTGTTATCGGTGACTCTGTCATCCTCGATGTTGGAGCTGCAGGTTCTGCCGGTGTTAGTGCT
>Ga0209536_100013138_pt1 | contig 11957 bp, 7 predicted proteins | sample DeeMarSeWOR28_12_FD_187461 | JGI IMG/M metagenome (GOLD analysis project Ga0209536, IMG submission 187461) | Marine sediment microbial communities from White Oak River estuary, North Carolina - WOR-2-8_12 (SPAdes) (version 2) | ecosystem: Environmental > Aquatic > Marine > Intertidal zone >...
GACACCATCATCAATCCGATGGCGCTCGAGGCCCAGGAGCCGGTCGGCTCGATGGGGGACGATACGCCGGTGGCGGTGCTGTCCCGGCGCCACCGCTCGATATACGACTACTTCAGGCAGTCCTTCGCGCAGGTGACCAATCCGCCGATCGATCCGCTGCGGGAATCAGCGGTGATGTCGCTGGAAACCTGCATCGGGCGCGAACACAACGTGTTTCACGAGACCGCTTCGCACGCCTACCGCGTGCTGTTGCCCTGGCCGGTCCTGAATTACGTGAAATACCAGACCCTGCTCGGCCTGGATCAACGCTATTACCGCAACGTGCGCTTCAGCTTGAACTACGACCCGGCGGACCTGAATCTGCGCGCGGCCATGGTCAATCTCGCCGAATCCTGCGTCGGCGCGGTGCGCGGAGGGGCGACCATCATCGTGCTGTCGGACCGCGACATCAGCCGCGGCAAGCTGCCGATGCCGGCGCCGCTGGCGGTGGGCGCGGTGCACCAGGCGCTGTTGCGGGCCGGCGAGCGGCCCAACGCCAACATCATCATCGAAACGGGTTCCGCCCGGGATCCCCACCAGTTCGCCGTGTTGCTGGGACTGGGCGCTACCGCGATCTATCCTTACCTGGCGTTTCAGAGCATCAACCAGCAGCAGGAGACGGGCGCGCTGCAGGGCGACCCGATCGAACTGCGCAAGAACTACCGCCGCGGCATCCGCAAGGGTCTGCTGAAGATCCTGTCCAAGATGGGCATCTGCACCATGGCCAGTTACCGCGGTTCCCAGCTTTTCGAAGCCGTGGGCCTGGCCCCGGAGGTCGTCCGCCTGTGCTGTCCCAAGGTCGCTTCCAAGATCAGGGGCGCGGGCTTCGCGGAACTGGAGACCGATCTCCGGGAGATCGCAGAGCTGGCCTGGACCGAACAGGTGCGCCCGCTTCGCGACGGCCTGTACCGTTTCATGCACGGCGGAGAGGCCCACGCCTACAACCCGGACGTGGTCATGAGCCTGCAGCAGGCCGTGGCCAGCGGCAAGTGGTCCGACTATCAGGCGTTCGCGGACACCGTGAACCGGCGTCCGCCGCTGGCCATCCGCGACCTGCTCGCGCTGAAGCCCGCCGATGAACCCCTGCCGCTGGCAAAAGTGGAGCGCGAGGACCGGCTGTTTCCCCGGTTCGACACCGCCGCGATGTCCATCGGAGCGCTCTCCCCCGAGGCCCACGAGTCGCTGGCTATCGCCATGAATCGCCTGGGCGGCCGCTCGAACTCGGGCGAGGGCGGCGAGGACCCGGCCCGTTTCAACAGCGAGCGGAATTCCCGCATCAAGCAGGTGGCTTCGGGGCGCTTTGGCGTCAGCGCCCACTACCTGGTCAATGCCGACGTCCTGCAAATCAAGATCGCCCAGGGGGCCAAACCGGGCGAGGGCGGACAGCTTCCCGGCCACAAGGTCACCGCCGAGATCGCCGCGCTGCGCTGCTCCACGCCCGGCGTCACGCTGATTTCGCCGCCGCCGCATCATGACATCTATTCCATCGAGGACCTTTCGCAGCTGATCTTCGATTTGAAAATGGTCAACCCGAAAGCCCTGGTCTCGGTGAAACTCGTCTCCGGCAGCGGCGTAGGCACCATCGCCGTCGGCGTGGCCAAGGCCTATGCCGACCTGATCACCATCGCGGGCTTCGATGGCGGCACCGGCGCCAGCCCGCTGAGTTCCGTGAAGTACGCCGGCCTCCCCTGGGAACTCGGCCTGGCGGAAACGCACCAGGCGCTGGTCGAAAACGGGTTGCGCCACAAGATTCGCCTGCAGGTGGACGGCGGCCTGAAGACCGGCATGGACGTGGTCAAGGCCGGCATCCTCGGAGCCGAAAGCTTCGGTTTCGGCACGGGACCCATGGTCGCGCTCGGCTGCAAGTATCTGCGCATTTGCCACCTGAACAACTGCGCAACGGGCATCGCCACGCAAAACAAGACGTTGCGCGAGGAACACTTCCACGGCCTGCCCGAGCGCGTAATGAACTACTTCCGGTTCCTGGCGCGCGACGTGCGTGAAATCCTGGCGAGCCTGGGCGTCCGGGAATTCACCGAGATCATCGGCCGCAGCGATTTGCTGGAGCAAAGCCCGGGGCAAACCGCAAAGCAGAACGGGTTGGATTTGAGCCCCATCCTGGTATCCGCCGCGACCCGCAGCCGCTTCGCGCCCTACTGCACCGAGCCGCGCAATCCGCCGTTCGACCGGGGGCGGCTGAACCAGGAGATCGTCGCCGCCGCCGGCGTGGCCCTGGAGCACGGTGAGAAATGGTCAGGCCATTTCGGCATCCGCAACAACGATCGATCAGTGGGGGCGGGGCTGGCCGGCGAGGTCGCCCGCCGCTTCGGGCGCGAAGGCCTTCCGGCGGACCGGATTCGCGTAAGCCTCAGCGGCACGGCGGGTCAGAGCCTGGGCTGCTGGAACACGCCCGGCATCACGATCCACCTGGAGGGCGACGCCAACGATTATGTCGGCAAGGGCATGTCCGGGGGCCGCATCGTTCTGACGACCGCGGAGGTCGATCGCGAGCGCGCACAGCGCAACGTCATCTGTGGCAACGCCTGCCTCTACGGCGCGACCGGCGGCGAGCTTTACGCGAACGGCCAGGCCGGCGAACGATTCGCCGTGCGCAATTCCGGCGCACAGGCCGTCATCGAGGGCGCGGGTCACCATGCCTGCGAATACATGACGGGCGGAACGGTCGTCATCATGGGTTCCGTGGGACCCAACCTGGCAGCCGGCATGACCGGTGGCGAGCTGTTTCTGCTCGACCCCAACAAAGAGGTGAAGCGCTACCTGAACCCGGAGTTCGTGGTGGCCTCGCCACTCGAGGAGCAGCGCTTCGACGCCCCCCGCCGCCGCCTGAAGCAGCTGGTGTCGACACACGTCAGCCTGACCGGCAGCGAGTGGGGCCGCAAGGTGCTCGACTCCTGGGACATGATGCTTCCTCACTGGGTTTACGTGGTCCCCAAGAATCTGTCGGCGAGCAACGAGATTTCGCAGCAGGATGTGCCGCTGCGGCTGGTGAGAGCCTAGCGTGGAGATCAGGCCATAATGCGCAAATTCGACCATTTCGCCTTTATGGGCCGCGAGCGCTCGGACCCGGATGTCTATCCGCTTGAGGTGCGGCGCAAGGAATTCCGGGAGATCTACAAACCCTATTCCCAGCAGGAAGCCGCCGACCAGTCGGAGCGCTGCCTGGACTGCGGCAACCCCTATTGCGAGTGGAAGTGCCCGGTCCACAACTACATCCCCAACTGGCTGAAGCTGGCCGGCGAGGGCCGCATCCTCGAAGCCGCCGACCTGTGCCACGAGACCAACAGCCTGCCCGAGGTCTGCGGCCGGATTTGCCCGCAGGACCGGCTGTGCGAGCAGGCCTGCACGCTGGCGACCGGGTTCGGCGCCGTCACCATCGGCGCCATCGAGCGTTACATCGTCGACGAAGCCCTCAAACAGGGCTGGCGCCCCGACCTGTCGCACGTGCGAACGCGGCCATGGAGCGTCGGGGTGGTTGGCGCCGGACCCGCCGGCCTGGCCTGCGCCGACGTGCTGACCCGCAACGGCGTCAGCGTCACGGTCTACGACCGCTATCCCGAAATCGGCGGCCTGCTGAGCTTTGGCATTCCCGACTTCAAGCTCGAACTGCAGGTCATGCGGCGGCGGCGCGAGATCCTCGAGGGCGCCGGCGTGCATTTTCGCCTGAACTGCGAGATCGGCCGCGACATCCAGGCGCATGAACTCGAGAGCATGCACGACGCCCTGTTCTTCGGCACGGGCACCTATTCGCCGGTGGAGGCCTCGCTGCCGGGTGTTGAAAAGGGTGGAATCGTACCCGCGCTGGAATACCTGATCGGCCAGACCTGCCACATGTACGATCTCGACCTGCCCGGCTACCCCCACATCGATCTCGCCGGGGAGCAGGTGCTGGTTCTGGGCGGTGGCGACACGGCCATGGACTGTGTGCGCACCGCCATCCGCCAGGGCGCCGCCTCCGTGCACTGCGTCTACCGGCGTGACCAGAAGAACATGCCCGGTTCCCAGCGCGAAGTGAAACATGCAATGAGCGAGGGCGTTCAGTTTGAATTCAATACCTTGCCGCTCGCACTGGTGCACGAGGACCGCAAGCTGGTCGGGCTGGATATCGCCCGAACCCGCCTGGTCGCGGCGGACGACGGCCGCGCCCGCCCGGAAATGATTCCCGGCAGCGAGGAACGCTTGCCGGCGACGGCCCTCATTTTTGCCTTCGGCTACCGCCCCAGCCCCCCGAAATGGCTGGAAACCATTGGCGTCGGCACGGATTGCACCGGTCTGGTGCAAATGGAGGCGGCGTTGCCCGGCCAGACCTCCAATCCGTCGATATTCGCCGCCGGCGACATGGTGCGCGGGTCGGACCTGGTGGTTACGGCGATAGCAGACGCCCGTCGCGCAGCCGAATCCATCATCCAGTATCTCGAGAATCAGCAGCCACAACTCAAACGCGCCTGATCCAGGTCATCTAATCCGCCGTATGGGTTGATTCTGGTTTTCTCTAGTACTACATTTATGTTCTTACCAGAACATATGTGAACTCACACGGAGTGATGTAGGAAAATGGCCAAATTGGACATCAAAAGCGCTTCTTCCCAGACCTTTATCCCCCTGGTCGAGGAGCTCGCGGCAGCCTATCAGGCTTTCTCCCTCTACGATGCGGAAGGTTTGCGCAAGTCCGGCTCCGGCCTGACACCGTCGCAGGCCCGCGTCATCTTCACGCTGGGTGGCACCGACGGCATGACCTGCAAGGACATCGGCGACGCGACGCTGATCACCAAGGGAACATTGACCGGCGTGGTGGACCGTCTGGAGGAAAAGGGCCTGGTCGAACGCTGGTCGGTGGAAGGTGACGGCCGCAAGACCATCATCGCGCTGACGCGGCGGGGAGAGCGGGTCTTCGAGAAGGAATTTCCACGCCACGTCGAGTTTCTGAAGTCGAAATTCGACAAACTCGGCGCCGCAGACCGCAAGCAAGCCGTGCAGTTGCTGGAGAAGATCAAGGGTTTGTTCTAGGATACCAATATATCCTTCAGGATTTCCCGCGCTTTTTCGTGGTCGACCGTCTCCAGCGCGACGATGCCCGCCTTTGCGTCCTTGTTGACGATGTGCATTCCACGCACGTCGACGTCGGCGTCCGCCAGCCGCCGCGACAATTGCGCCAGCGCACCCGGATGGCGCTCCAGGCGCACCAGCAGATGCTCGCTGGCGATGACGCGGTACCCGGCGTTGGACAACAGCTGGAAGGCCCGCTTGTACGGTTTGACGGTTAGGGTGATCACGGCCGTGTCGCCCAGCGAGGTGCCGGTGAAGTCCTGCACGCCGATGTTTTCCTCGTCCAGCAGGGCGGTCACTTCGGCCAGCAGCCCGGGGTGATCTTCCTGGATGATCGTCAGGACTTTCATGGTCCGGCGCCTCCTGCCCGCTCGATGTCCGCGATCAACTCGTCGATCTGCTCGCGGCGCACGTGGGGCATGCAGATGATGTGGCTATGGCCACCGGCAGTGGCCAACTGCCATTTGTCGCACACCGTTGGCGGCGGCTGCGGGAACACGACCGTCAGCGCCTGTGGATTGCGCCAGGCCGCGACGCCGATTTCCTTGAACCTCTGCTCGGCATAGGCCGCCGTGGCCAGCGAATCCTCGATTCTGCGCCGCAGGCCGTCGATGCCGAGCGAGTGGATCGCGTACCACAACAACAGCGGCGTAAACCCGTTCCGCGAACCGCTGATGGTGGTGTCGACGCTGCCGATGTAGGCCACCGAGTGCCCGATCCGTTCCACGTGCCCGCGCCGCGCGAGCGCGATGCCGCACGGAATGGGCGAGCCGATGAACTTGTGCCCGGAAATGGCGATGCTGTCGGCCCCGTCCCCGAAATCCCAGGACGGGCGAGGATCCAGGAACGCGGCGTAGCCGCCACACAAGGCGGCATCGCAGTGGATATAGCGGTTCTCTATCGCCAGGTCGTCGAGGATGGAGCGTATCCGCCCGATGTCGTCGCGCGCCTCCTTCATGGTCGTGCCGATGTTCGCGAAGATGATCGGCGGCGCATCCCGGCGGATGCGCAGGGTTGCGGCCAGATCATCGTAATCGATCTCGCCGTTGGGTTGGGAGCGGATCATGATGTGGCGCATGTTGAGGAAGTGGAGGTTCTTGCCCACGCTGTAGTGGCTGTCCTGCGAGAAGTAGGCGATGCCGTTCGGCAGCAGTTCACGCGCCAGGTAAAGCCCGTACAGATTGCCCTCGGTGCTGCCGTTGGTTACGTAACCCCACCACTGATTCTCCGGCGCCCGCGCCAGCCCGGCGAAAAAGGCGACCACTTCCTGCTCGAATTCATGTGAATTCAGCAGGTAGGTCATGGGCATGAAGGGGTCGCCAGCGTTGTTCAGGCTGAACGACAGGAAGCGGAACAGGTCGCTGTAATCGAAATCGAAGGCGACCGGAAAACCGATCTCCAGCGCGGCCGCCTCGCGGAGACGGCCGAGGAATTCGTCCAACTGTAACTGGTCAGTGCTCGGCAGCAACACGTTCGCCCACTTCGCAGGAATCCGGCCGCCACGATTGGCGAGCCCGGCAGCCAGATTGTGCCCGAGGCGCCGGCGGCGCTCCATGACCACGGTCAAAGCTTGGCGGTAAGCCCGCATGGTGCGCTGTGCGGGCCGGGATACGGTTGAAATCTTTGGGCTAGAATACCGGCAGCGGATTTCTCAATGGCGGTGGGGCTCGATGGACTGGACGATACTCTGGTGGCTGCTGGCGGCCCTGACGGTCATCGCCGGCCTGGCGGGCACCGTCGTCCCGGCGCTGCCCGGCGTCCCGCTGGTATTCGCGGGCCTGTTCATCGGCGCCTGGATCGAAGGCTTCGAGGTCGTGGGCTGGGGCACCGTGGGAATACTGGCGGCACTGGCCCTGGTCGCCTGGATCGTCGATTTTGTCGCGGGCGCGGCCGGAGCCCGCTACATGGGCGCGAGCGCCCGCTCGTTCTGGGGCGCAACCATCGGCGCCATCGTGGGTCTTTTCTTCGGCCTCCCTGGCCTGTTGCTTGGGCCTTTTCTCGGCGCCGTGCTGGGCGAGCTCAGCGGCGGCAGGGACCTGGTGCGGTCGGGCCGCGCCGGCGTCGGCGCGTGGCTGGGCATGGTGGTCGCCACTGCCGTCAAGCTGGCCATCGCCTTCGTGATGATTTGGCTGTTCCTGTTTCGGCTGGGGCTGAATAATTTGGGGGCTGAATAATTTGGGGTCAGAGTAAAAATTGCGGTTAGGCCCATTTACTCTGACGTCAGGTTTTGGAACGCAATTTTTACTCTGACCCCAAATTATTTTTACTCTGACCCCAAATTATTCTTCGGGCATTCTCTGCCTCCCTTCAGCCGCCGCGATACTTCAGCTTGCGCCACAGGGCCCGACTGACGATGCGCAGCTTGCTGCGCGTATCGAGGCGCCGAACATTGGTCTGTACCGCCCCCTTCGTGAACTGGGTCGGTTTGCTGTAGTCGATGCGCACGTCGACGATGACCGGTCGGCCGCGGCTGGTCGCTTCCATCGCCCGATCGATACCGGCGTTGATGGCCTCGTTGTTCTCGATCGCCACGAACTCGCACCCGGTCGCGGCGGCCAGCGCCCGGTAGTCCAGAGCGCCCACCGTCGTGCAGGTCTTGCGTTGATAGGGCATCTGCTGCGCCTGCGCAATTTGCGACAGCTCGCCGTCGTTGAACACAAACCAGGCCACGCCAAGTTCCGCCCGCACCGCGGTCACGGTCTCCAGGCCGGTCATCAGGAAAGCCCCGTCGCCGACGATCCCCACGACCTGCCGGTCCGGCTGCGCCAGCTTTGCGCCGATGCAGCCCGGCACGCAGTAGCCCATGCAATTGAAATCCGTCGGCGAAAGGTAGCTGCCGCCCCGGTAGATGGGCATCAGTTCGGCCGTCAGGAAGGTGTGATTGCCGTCGTCGGCGACGACGATGGCGTCGCCGTCCAGGCGCGAACGCAGCGCGGCGAAAAAATGCCCCGGGTTGACCCGCCCGCCCGAGTCGTGGCTCTGCCATTCCTCGATCCACGCCGATTTGTCCCGCGCGATTGCAGCTTTCAGCGCGCCGGCGTCACGTGCCGGGGTTGCGCGCAGCAGTTCCTCGGCCAGCGCCGGCACGGCGTCCCGGGCGTCCGCGTGGATCGGCACCGGTGTCGGGTGGTTGCGGCCGATGGCGCCGGGGTTGATGTCGATATGGACCAGGTTTGCGGGCGGCACGGCGCCGAAGCTGCCGGTGCAGATTTCGGCAAACCGGGTGCCGACGGCCAGCATGGCGTCGCAATCCCGGAACGCGTTCTGCGCGGCCGGCACCGACGAAGGCCCGAAGCCCATGCCGGTATGCAGGGGGTGGTCGGCCGGGAAGGCCTGCAGACCCTGCAGCGTGGTCGCCACCGGCGCGCCCAGGTGTTCGGCGATGCGGCAGATGTCGGCGGTGACGTGGCGCGCGCCCCAGCCCACGAAGATGCCCGGCCGGGACGCCGCGGACAGCAACCTGGCGGCCGCGGCAACGGCCTCCGTATCGAGCGCGGGACGGGGAACGGCGGCGTCGAAGGCCGGGATTTCCCCCACTTCGCCGGTCATCAGCTGCAGGTTGGCCGGCAGCTCGATGTAGACCGGGCCCGGTTCGTCCCCGATCGCGGTGCGATAGGCCCGATAGACCGTATCGACGACCTCGTCGTAGCTTTCGATCCGGTAGGCGGCCTTGGTCAGCGGCCGCATCAGGGCCTGCTGGTCGACGTCGTGCAGCTGGAATCCCTGCTCCATGTCGTTTCGCACGCCACCGGAAATGATCAGCATCGGAATGCCGTCGAGAAAGGCTTCGCCGACGCCGCTCATGGCGTGCGTCAGGCCGGCGGCCGGCACGACGACCAGGACCCCGACGCTGTCCGAGCTGCGGCTGACCGCGTCGGCCATGAACGCGGCGCCGCCCTCGTGCGTCACGAGTACCGGCTGAATGCTGCCGGACTCCTGCAATTCGTCATACAGTTCGATGTTGTGCACGCCGGGAATGCCGAACGTGAACGGCACCCCGATCTGTTCCAGTGCGTGCCGGACGAGCCACGCTGCCGTCTTTTTCATGGTTTGCCCCTCAGCGCGTGAACGGCCGGATGCCGACCGCCTCGTAGAGTTGCGCCGGATCGTACCACCGGTCGCCTTTGAATACCGCGACGGGAAGGCGGACTGCGCTGATGTCCTGCAGTGGATCCGCCGCCAGCAGCACGAGATCGGCGCGTTTTCCTGCCTCGATCGTACCGGCTTCCTCCCCCGCGCCGGCGATGCGGGCCGCACCGATGGTCGCGATCCTCAGCACGTCCGCGTTGCTGATGCCGGCGCGCTGGTACAGCTCGAGCTCCCGGTGCAGGGTGAACCCGGGCATTGCGTCGGTTCCGGCCACCAGCGGGACGCCGGCGCGGTGGAGCCGCGCGATCATGTCGAGCAACGCGTCCGCCGATCGCGCATAGGTCGCCGCATTGCCCTGGTCGATAGCCATCTCGCCGCCCAGCATGCCGCGGCGAACCGCGGGCGGCATGTGATCGGCGACCATCGCATAGGACGGATCGAGCTCGCCGGAGCGGTGGCGGAACATGCTGTCGAAAATGGTCACCGTGGGATCGACCACGACGCCCCTGTCGCGAAGAAGACCGATGAATTCCGTAACGGCCCGGCTGTCGAGGTCCAGGTCTCCGGCCCGTTCGGCCACCAGCGAGAAACGCACGGGCGTGCGCGTGTCGTCCTCGGGCCCGGCCAGGAAGTTCAGGAACAGCATGTTGATGTGCTGGATTTCGTCGTAACCGTCCAGCACGGCCTGCCGGGCCGTCATGTAGGATGGAATGTGACCGGACAGGCGCATCCCGTGCGCATGAACCTCGGCGGCGATCGGCTTGACCCACTCGGGCTCGATGGAGGAATAGATCTTGATCTGCGGGTACCCTTCCCCGGCGTACTCGCGGACCATGGCCAGTGCCTGCTCGAGGTTCTCGGCCAGGCGGCCGGTGGGCGCCGAATAGGGGCTCTTCGCGTCGATGAACCCGGCTGCGACGGAACGCGGGCCGATGACCTCGCCGCTGTCGAAAGCCGCCCTGGCTTCCCGCAACCGCTCCGGGTCGTTGGCCAGGTCGCGGACGGCGGTCACGCCGGCGGCGATCTGCAACAGGCCGTCGGACAGCGACAGGTGCGTGTGCATGTCCCACAGGCCGGGCGCCAGGACCAGCCCCTGGCCGTCGATGACCCGCGGCTGCAGGTCGCCGTAGACCGGCAGCTCGGCGCCGCTGTCGTTCGCGACCCGCAGGATACGGCCCTCCGACACCGCCACCACTTTCCCGGCCTGCAGCGTGCCGCTCTCCACATCCAGCACCGACACGTTGCGTATGACCCAGTTGGCCGGCAGTTCGTGGGTCAGCTCCCTCGCCAGGCCGCGGTGATACTCCTTTTCCGCGCTGTCCTGGATCTCCTGCAGGGGCTCCAGGGTTACGCCCCAACCCCGCGGCGCCAGCCCCATCCAGCCATACGTCAGGGCGAACAACTCGCGCTGCTCGTCGAGCCAGAGGTACTGGGGGGTCAGGTCGAGGCCGCTGATTTCGTAGAGCGTTGCCTGCCGCGCCTGCTCGCCATGGCTGACCTGTTGCTCGGCCACCTTCCTTATCGAGGCCGAGCCCGCCGGCAGCACGGCCAGCCGCTGCCCCGGCGCCCGCAGCAGCGCGCGGGCCAGCACCGCCAGTTGTTCCGGCGTGCCGTCGTTGCCGGAGTAGAACCCGCCTGCCTGCGCCTCGCCCCGCTCCAGGGTGCTCTCCCAGTGCGCCTTGCTGTCTTCCACCCGGAAGGTTTCCACCGCGGGCGCGCCCATGTAGGAGTGACCGCTGACCTCCAGCTTCAGCAGCGTGCCGTCGGGGGCTGTCTCCAACTCTTCGTGTATCTTCGGCCCACGGCCACGGTCGTTGAACTCGAAGTCGGCCACGCGCTTGCCGTCATCGTGGATCTGCAGCACCAGTGATCCCGAGACGGCGCCCGCGGTCAGCCAGTCGTAGTGAACGGTGCGCGGCTCCTGCGCCGGCGCCGCCAACGGCAGCGCCCAGCAGAGGCACAACCCGATGAACCGGGCGCCCGTCAATTTCGGCAGATGGATGAGCATCATTTGCTCCCTGTGTGCGCCGGGCTCAGGCGAGTGATGCGAGTTCCTGCCTGAGTGCCGGGAAATTGCCTTCTATGGTGCTCGATAGTACCGCCTTGTCCCTGACCGCCGCCAGTTCCGGAGGCAGCGGCAGCTCGACGCCAAGCGTCTCCTCTATCACTTCGAGGAACTTGGCCGGGTGGGCCGTGCACAGGAACACCCCCTCCTCGTCGGCGGCCAGCGAACGGTCCAGCGCGGCCCAGGCCAGCGCGCTGTGCGGGTCGGCCAGGTAACCGGTTCGGTGCAGGGTGCGCATCGCCGCCCGGGTTTCGTCATCGTTCAGCGCGAACGACGACAACAGCGCCGCCAGCGGCAGGCGATGGCGTTCGCCCAGTTCCAGCACGCGCGGGAAGTTGTTCGGCAGCGAGATGTCCATCGCGTTGGTGATGGTTTCCACGGTCGGGTTGGGATCCCAGTGGCCGGACGCGAGGAAACGGGGCACGGTGTCGTTGGCGTTGGTGGCGGCGATGATGCGTTTGTAGCGCAGCCCGATCCGGCGGGCGATCAGCCCGGCCGTCACGTTACCGAAGTTGCCGCTGGGCACGCTGAGCACGAGGTTTTCGATGGAGCCGGCCGCGGCGCCCGCCTCGAAGTAGTAGCAGACCTGCGCCAGCAGGCGCGCGATGTTGATCGAGTTCGCGGAGTTCAGTCCCAGGCCGTCCTTGAGTTCACCGTCCTCGAAGCACTGCTTGACCAGCTGCTGGCAGGTATCGAAATC
>Ga0209536_100013139_pt1 | contig 11956 bp, 9 predicted proteins | sample DeeMarSeWOR28_12_FD_187461 | JGI IMG/M metagenome (GOLD analysis project Ga0209536, IMG submission 187461) | Marine sediment microbial communities from White Oak River estuary, North Carolina - WOR-2-8_12 (SPAdes) (version 2) | ecosystem: Environmental > Aquatic > Marine > Intertidal zone >...
CGCGATGGCGTTGAAGGACAGGGTCAGCATGGAGAAGCCCGCGAAGTGCGCGCCGAACAGGCGCAGGTGGGCGCGCGCGAAGCCGAGGACCTCGGCCAGCGGGATCTTGGATCGCGCGGCCGGCGCCACGCCGTGGCGCTCGGGTTCGCGCAGCGTCCGCACCCACAGGGCCAGCAGGATGCCGGGGATCCCGACCACCAGGAAGGCGACGTGCCAGGAGGCCAGCTCGCCGATCAGGGGAACGGGAAACGGCGGCTGGCCGGCCAGGCGCCCGACGACGGCGCCACCGATGATCGCGGCCAGGCCGATGCCCAGGTAGACGCCCATCGAGTAGACTCCGAGCGCGCGCCCGCGCTTCTCGGGCGGGAACTGGTCCGCGATCATGGAGTATGCGGCCGGCCCGAGCGCGGCCTCGCCCACTCCCACGGCGACGCGCGCCGCGAATAGCTGGCCGAAGCTCCGCGCAAGTCCCGAAGCGGCCGTGGCGAGGCTCCATACGAACACGCCCCAGGCGATGATCCGGCGCCGGTCGCCCCCGTCCGCGAGCCGGCCCATAGGGATGCCGACGAGGGTGTAGAAGAGGGCGAACGCCAGCCCCTGCAACAGGCCGATCTGCGTGTCGGAGACGCCGAGGTCCGCCTTGATCGGTCCGACCAGCATCGACAGGATCTGCCGGTCGACGTAGGACAGCGTGTACGCGAGCATCAGCACGCTTGTCGCGTACCAGGCGTAGGCAGGGCGGGGCCAGGCGGCTTGCATGGGCGATCCGGTGAGAAAGGGCACGCTGCGCACGCCGGGGCGGGCAGGGCGGAGCCGACGGGCCCCGGGGCGCGTACGGCCGGAGGGCGACCTGTGCACCCTCCGGCCGTGCCGGCCTCAGAAGCGGTAGTTCACCTCGAGTCCCCAGGTGGCGCCCGGCGCGGGGTAGCCGAGCGCGTGACCCACCGCGAACGGATCCGTGACGATCGCCTCGGGCGGGGTCGGCGCCGCGGCCGCAGGCGGCAGCGAGGAAGAGGTGAACTGCACGATGTTGTGGAAGTACTCCTCGTCGGTCAGGTTCTTGCCGTAGGCGGCGACCTCGAAGGCCCCCGAGGCGCTCGTCCATCCGACTCGTGCATCCACCAGGGTATAGCCCTCCTGCCTGGCAACGTCCGCGTTGGCGGCATTGAAGTAGATGTCGTCGGTATGGCTCACCTGACCGAAGAGGGTCACCGTGCCCGCGCCACCAAGGTTCAGGCTGTACTGCGCGTACAGGTTGCCCTTGAAGTCCGGCGCATTGTTGAGCTTGTTGCCGCTGGCGTCGAATACCCGCGGTGACCCGTAGGGCCGGGAAGCGGGCACGTCCGCGCAGCCCGGGTCGTTGAAGTTGTCGATGACGTAGGGCGAGCACACGCCGTAGGGAACGTCGAAATCGTCATAAGTCGCGTCCAGGAAGGATGCGGAGGCGCCGAGCAGCAGGTTGTCCGTCGGCTGCGCGACGATCTCGAGGTCGACGCCCTTCACGGTGGCGTCCGCGGCATTGCTGACGAGCGTCAGGCTCTGGAAGAACGTCGTGACCTGCAGGTCGGTGTAGTCGTACCAGAACGCCGCGGCGTTCACGCGCAGCCGGCCGTCTATCCAGTCGGTCTTGGCGCCGATCTCGACGCTCCTGATGGACTCCGGGTCGTACACGGGGTTGGAAGGCTGGTAGTCGTTGTAGCCGCCCGACTTGAAGCCCTCGGTGTAGGAGGCATACAGCAGCACGTTGTCCCGCGGGCGCCAGTCGAGGCCGACCTTGGGCGTCCAGTCGTCCCAGCTCTGGGAGTCAGTACGGCTCTGGAACGGGCACAGGGCCGCCGCATTCACGCAGTTCGCGTAGTCGATGTCGCCGAACAGTCCGAGCAGCACCTCGGAGGCCGGGTTGGCGTCGTTCGGCAGCACGAAGTTGAGCTCGTTGTAGTCGCGCTTGCGCTCGTCCGAATAACGCAGGCCCGCCGTCAGCTTGAGCGTGTCGGTCAGGTCGAAATAGACCTCGCCGAAGGCCGCCCAGGCGTCGGTGTTGTTGACGGCGAAGATATTGAACGAGCGCAGCGACGTGCCGCCGCCCGTCAGCGCACCGACCTCGCGCACCAGGCCGAGCGCGCCGTCCTTGTTCTCGACCAGGTAATAGACGCCGGCGATCCAGTTGAAGCGGCCGTCACCGTTCGACGCGACGCGGAACTCGGACGAGAACTGCTTGGTATCGAATTGCTCGGTCGTGCGCGTGACGTTGATCTCCGTGCCGTCCGTATTGAAGAAGAAGTCCATCTTGAAGGTCTTGTAGGCGGCGATGAACGTCGCGGTCATGTCCTCGCCCACCGACTCGAGCGTCAGCGTCGGCCCGCCGGTCTTCCAGTCCATGAAGGTCGGCAGGTCGTTGTACTCCTGCAGGATGGAATCGGTCGGCTCCGCGCCGAACACCTCGGCCGTGCCGATGTCGTCGTTCGGCCTCACCGCCGTATTGGCGTTGCTGAAGTCGCTGTAGTCCCAGGAAAGCGTTGCCGAGAAGCTGTCGGCGGGCTGGTAGCGCAGGATGCCGCGGACCGCCGTGAGATCCTGGTCGTCGAGCTTGTCGCCGCCGCCGGGGTCGAGGTCCTCGACGTAGCCGTCGTCCTTCACGTAGCGGCCCGCGAGGCGGAAGGCCCACCGGTCGTTGATCGGGCCGCTCACGGCCCCCTTGCCTTCGAGCCTGTTGAAGCTGCCGGTGCCGACGCCGACGTAGCCCTCGAACTCGTCGGTCGGCTGGTTCGAGATGATGTTGATCGAGCCACCCGTCGCGTTGCGTCCGTAGAGCGTTCCCTGCGGGCCGCGCAGTACCTCGACGCGCGCCACGTCGAGGAACTGCGACATGCCCATGTTCGGTCGGCCGAGGTAGACGCCGTCGAGGTGGATCGCGACGCTGGGGTCGGCGCCGACTGCGAGCAGGTTGCTGCCGATGCCCCGGATGTAGATCTGGCTCTCGCCGCCCGCCTGGCTGTACTGCAGCGTCGGCGTGCGGCCGGCAATGGACATGAAGTCGGTCTGGCCCACCTTGGCGAGCTGGTCGCCGGTGATCGCGACGATGGAGATCGGCACGTCCTGCGCGGATTCCGCGCGCTTCTGCGCCGTCACGACGATTTCCTCGAGCATGCCGCCGGAGACGGCTCCCTGTGCCCCGGCCGCATGCGCGCCGAGCGTCGTCGCGACCGCGAGACCGATCAGAGAAAGAGTCCGAGACGCTGCCATATCCCCTCCCACAGGTGGCCTGACCGTAACGGCCGGGAACGTCCCCCGGCCCCGTTGTGCGTGCATTGAAGATGCGCAACTTCCGTCGATCATGCAAGAGCTCAGTTGAACGGACAAGTGGTGCTGCGGCAGCGCAACGGAATCGGTTTCCCGCGTCTCGGACCGTGTGCGCCGCAACAACGAAGGTAAAGGACCGGGAATTTCACGAGGACCTTGCCAGCCCTCATCGGATGCATGAATATCGCTCTTCTGAATTCAGATGAGCATGTTCAATGCGGGAAATGCTGGATCCCATAGACAGGCGGATCCTCGGCCTGCTGCAGGCGGACGCATCGCTGTCCGCAGCGGACGTCGCCGGCCGCGTCGGACTGTCGCAGTCCCCGTGCTGGCGACGCATCGCCCGCCTCGAGCGCCTCGGCATCATCAGGCGGCGCGTCGCGTTGCTCGACCGGGCGCGACTCGGCCTCGGCGTCGTGGTGTTCGCGCAGGTCAAGTTCGCGCGGGGCGCGCGCCAGTCGCTCGCGGACTTCGAGGAGACGATCCGGAGTTTCCCCGAGGTCCAGGAGTGCTTCATGTTGATGGGTGAGGTCGATTTCCTCCTGAAGATGGTCACGCGCGACGTTGCGGCCTATGAGCGTTTCCTGCGCGAGAAGCTGTCGCTCATCCCGGCCGTGCGCGAGGTGCGCTCCAGCATGGCCCTGTCGGTCGTGAAGGAAAGCACCGCCGTGCCGCTGCACCTGCTGGAGGCAACGGGAAAGGACGATGGGTGACGTCGCGTGCCTGGACCACGTCGGGATGGTCGCGACGGACATGGCGCCGATGCTCGACGCCTTTCGCCGCCTCGGCTTCGCTCCCACCGAGCCGCGACCGCTTCTCGGCCGCGACCCGGAGACGGGCGAGACCGTCCCGCTGGGGCAGTCGAGCGCCCACCTGGTCTTCCGTTCGGGCTACGTCGAGCTCTCGGCGGTTCACTCCGCCTCGCCGTCGCACCACCTGGCACCCTGGTTGCGGGCGGGGCCCGGCCTTCACATCCTGGCCTTCGGCACGAACGACACCGGCGCCGCGCACGCGCGCTGCGCGGATCAGGGACTGGCGCCGCTGCCGCTCAGGCAGGCGAGCCGCGAGATCGCCTATGGCGAGCGGCACGGCGAGGCACGGTTCGAGTGGTTCATGCTCCCGCCCGCCGCGACGCCGGAGGCCCTGGTCTGCTTCGTCAGGCAGGTCACGCCGGAGCTCGTCTTTCAGCCGGCCGTCCAGCGGCACGGCAACGGCACCAGCGCCCTCGCGGGCGTCTATCTGGTCTGCGACGAGCCGGACGCGCTCGCAGCGCGCTACGCAGCCGTGACCGGTGCGTCCCGACGGGGCGGCGAGGTCGGACTGGCGGGTGGGTGGATCCGCTGTCTGGATCCGGCCGGCTTCGAGGACCGCTTTCCGGGCGTCGGCACGCCCCGCGTCCCCTCGCTGGCCGGCTTCGCGGTCAGGGTCGAGGCGCTCGATGCCCTCAGGCGGCGTCTCGCCGCGGTGCCGGTGGCGGCTTGCGACGAGCCGGGCCGGACCTGGGTCGCCCCGGCCGACGGCCTCGCTGCCGTGGCCGAATTCCTCGGATAGGCCCGGGGTCGTCCGCTCGGGTATCCTTGCCGGCTCGACCGCAGACGAGCCCGTCGATCATGCAGGAACGCTACGAGCCAGCCGAGATCGAGTCCACCGCCCAGCGCTTCTGGAGCGAGCGAGGCAGCTTCGAGGTGGGCGAGGATCCCTCGCGACCGAAGTACTACTGCCTGTGCATGTTCCCGTACCCGAGCGGCAAGCTGCACATGGGGCACGTCAGGAATTACACCATCGGCGACGTGCTCGCGCGCTTCATGCGGATGCGAGGCCACAACGTGCTGCAGCCCATGGGTTGGGACGCTTTCGGCCTGCCGGCCGAGAATGCCGCGATGGCGAATGCGGTGCCCCCGGCGAAGTGGACCTGGGACAACATCGACACCATGCGTCGCCAGCTGAAGTCGCTCGGCTTCGGCATCGACTGGTCGCGCGAGCTCGCCACCTGCAGCCCCGATTACTACCGGTGGAACCAGTGGCTGTTCCTGCGGCTGCGCGAGCGCGGCATCGCCTACAAGAAGACCGGCGTCGTGAACTGGGATCCGGTGGACCAGACCGTCCTGGCCAACGAGCAGGTCATCGACGGTCGCGGCTGGCGGACGGGCGCGCCGGTCGAGAAGCGCGAGATCCCGATGTACTACCTGCGCATCACGCAGTACGCGGACGAGCTCCTCGCCGCGCTGGACGACCTGCCGGGATGGCCGGAGCGGGTCCGCGTGATGCAGGCCAACTGGATCGGGCGCAGCGAAGGCGTGAACCTGACTTTCCCCTACGCCATCGAGGGCGAGCGCGGAGAGCTGCGCGTGTTCACGACCCGCGCCGACACGCTGATGGGCGTGACCTTCGTGGCCGTCGCCGCGGAGCACCCGCTCGCGACGCTGGCTGCCGCACGCGACGCGACGGTCCGCGCCTTCGTCGACGAGTGCCGCCGCGGCACGGTCATGGAGGCCGACCTCGCGGCGCTCGACAAGAAGGGCGTGCCGACCGGCCTGTACGTCATCCATCCCGTGACCGGGGACCGCATCGAGGTCTGGGTCGGCAACTACGTGCTCATGGCCTACGGCGAAGGCGCCGTCATGGGCGTGCCCGGACACGATGAGCGGGATTTCGCGTTCGCCCAGAAGTACGGCCTTCCGATCGTCCAGGTCATCGACGTGGAGGGGCGGGACTACTCGACGGACGCCTGGCAGCCCTGGTACGCCGACTATGGGCGCTGCATCCATTCGGGAGCCTACGACGGGCTCGGCTACCAGGCGGCGGTCGACGCCATCGCCTCCGACCTGGAGTCGCGCGGGCTGGGACGCAAGCAGGTGAACTGGCGGCTGCGCGACTGGGGCATCTCCCGGCAGCGCTATTGGGGCTGCCCGATCCCGCTCGTCCACTGCAACGCCTGCGGCGAGGTGCCGGTGCCGGACGATCAGCTGCCGGTGATCCTGCCCGAGGAACTGGTGCCGGACGGCTCGGGCAACCCGCTCGCGAAGACGCCCTCGTTCCACGAGTGCGCGTGCCCGGCCTGCGGCAAGCCCGCGAGGCGGGAGACCGACACGATGGACACGTTCGTCGACTCCTCCTGGTACTACTTCCGCTTTGCCAGCCCGGGCAACGACCGGGCCATGGTGGATGCGCGCGCGGACTACTGGATGCCGGTCGACCAGTACATCGGCGGCATCGAGCACGCGATCCTGCACCTCCTTTACTCGAGGTTCTGGACACGCGCCATGCGTGACTGCGGGCTCACGGCCTTGTCCGAACCCTTCGCCAACCTGCTGACCCAGGGCATGGTGCTGAACGAGATCTTCTACCGGCGCCCCGAATCGGGCCGGATCACCTACTACAATCCGGCGGATGTAGCCGTGCAGGTCGACGAAAGAGGCAACCGCACCGGGGCGGTCCTCAAGTCGGACGGACATCCGGTCGAGTCCGGCGGCATCGGCACGATGTCGAAGTCCAAGAACAACGGGGTCGATCCCCAGGCCCTGGTCGATCGCTACGGGGCCGACACCGCAAGGCTGTTCATGATGTTCGCGGCACCCCCGGAACAGACGCTGGAATGGTCGGACGAGGGCGTGGAGGGTGCGTTCCGCTTCATGAAGCGCCTGTGGAAGGCCGTCCACACCCACGTGTCCGCGGGCCCCGCGCCGGAACTCGATTCCGGCGCCCTGACGGAGGCGCAGCGCGCGCTGCGCCGGGCTGCCCACCAGACGCTCGCCAAGGTCACCGACGACATCGGGCGCCGCCGCACCTTCAACACGGCCATTGCCGCCGTCATGGAGCTGCTCAATGCGGTGTCGCGCTTCGAGGATGGCTCGGCCCGGGGCAGGGCGGTGGTGCAGGAGGCGCTCGACCTCGCCGTGCTGATGCTCTCGCCGTTCGTGCCCCACGTGACGCACGCCCTGTGGGAGGCGCTCGGGCACGACACCGTCCTGGTCGACGAGCGCTGGCCCGATCCCGATCCCGCGGCTCTCGAGCAGGACCGGATCGAGATCGTGGTTCAGGTCAACGGCAAGCTCCGCAGCCGCTTGAGCCTGCCGGCCGGAGCGGACGAGGAGACCGCGCGCGGGGCCGCGCTCGCCGACCCAAACGTGGTGAAGTTCGTCGGCGGCAAACCCGTGCGCAAGGTGATCTACGTACCGGGCAAGCTCGTGAACGTGGTGGCCTGAGGTGCGCTGGACCATCCTCGCCGTGGCGGTGATGCTGGCCTCGGCCTGCGGCTTCCACGTGCGGGGCGACGCGTCACTTTCGGCGCGCATGCAGGCCCCCTACCTCGCCACGCCGGATCGCTACACGCCGTTTCACGCCGAGCTGCAACGTTCGCTGCAGGCGGCCGGTGCCGAGCCGGCGGCTTCGCCGGAGACGGCGACGGCGGTGGTCCGGGTGTGGGCAGACGAAACCGGGCGCAACATCCTGTCGATCTCGGCGCGCAACACGCCGCAGGAGTACGAGGTCTACTACCGCGTCGAGTACTCGGTCACCGCCGGGGGCGAGGAGATCCTGCCTCGCCAGCAGCTCGCGCTGACGCGCGAGTACGCCTACGACGAAACCGCGGTACTGGCCAAGGAGCACGAGGAGCGAGACATCGTGCAGGCGCTGGCGCGGGACCTCGCGGCGCTGGTCACGCGCCGCCTCGCGGCGCTCTGACGCCTGGCGGCCGGCCGCGAATCCCGGGGCAGAACCCGACGGAAGCCTCCGTCTTCGACGTCCTCCGGACCGGCCCAGGACCTGGCTGCAGGGCCGCACGCCTTGAATCCGTCCCCGGGCAGCGTCCTCAGCCGCTGCGGGCGAAGCGATCCGTGGCCTTGACGAGCTCGTGGGTGATGCCCGGCTCGAGCGCCGAATGGCCGGCGTCGGCGACGACGCGAAACTCGGCCTCGGGCCACGCCTTGTGCAGATCCCAGGCGGTAGCCATCGGACAGACGACGTCGTAGCGCCCCTGCACGATCACCGCAGGAATCTGGCGGACGCGGTCCACTCCCCGCAGCAATTGGTCCTCGTCGCGCAGGAAACCGTGGTTGACGAAGTAGTGGCACTCGATGCGCGCCACGGCGAGCGCGAAGCTGTCCTCGCCCCAGCGCGCGACGTTGTCCTCGTCGGGGAAGAGCAGGCTGGTCGATCCCTCCCACATCGCCCAGGCGCGGGCCGCGGTCTGCGCAGCCGCGGGGTCCTCGCCGGCGAGTCGACGGTAGTAGGCCGCAATGAAGTCGTGGCGTTCGGCGGGCGGGATCGCGGCGACGTAGCCCTCCCAGCGATCCGGGTAGATCGCGCTCGCGCCCTCCTGGTAGAACCACTCGAGTTCCCTGCGCCGCAGCATGAAGATGCCGCGCAGGACGAGCTCCGTCACGCGATCCGGGTGGCTCTGTGCGTACGCGAGCGACAGCGTCGAGCCCCACGACCCTCCGAAAACGAGCCAGCGATCTATGCCGAGATGATCCCGCAGCCGCTCCATGTCGCCGACGAGGTCCCACGTGGTGTTGTTATCGAGGCTCGCGTGCGGCCGGCTGCGACCGCAGCCGCGCTGGTCGAACAGGACGATGCGGTAGCGCCGCGGATCGAAGAAGCGACGCGCCTTGGCATCGGCCCCGGCTCCTGGTCCGCCGTGCACGAACAGTGCGGGCTTGCCGTGCGGATTGCCGCATTCTTCCCAGTAGACCTGGTGCCCTCCTGGCACCTCGATGTGTCCCATGCGGTAGGGCTCAATGGGTGCATAGAGCTTCTTGCGCCGTGCCGTCGATCCGGGGCGGGTCATCTCGGGCTCCCTTCGTGACGTGCGGACCGGCCGGTACCGGTCCGGCCTCGTTTCCTAGAATTTGTACTCCTCGGCAAGGGTACCCGACAGCGTATAAGCCGCGGCGCCGAGCGCCGTGGAGCGCGACTCGGTCTTCATGCGCCCGGCGATCCAGTAGGCCGAGTACATCGAGTCGAGGCTGATTCCCTGCTTCATGACCACGTACACCATCTGGTTGGGCGGCGGCGGCGGCACGTGGATGCAGGCCCCGAAGTAGGGCACGAGGAAGAACTCCGTCACGCGCCCCGCCTTGTCGAGCTCGAGCGGCACGATGAAGCCCGGGATCCGGACCTCCTGTCCGTCGAGTGCGTCGTTGACTTCGAAGTCCATGACCTGCATGGCGGCGAGCCCGGCAGCGTCCCCCGAGAGATAGTCGTGGGCAGGCGGCGGTGGTGCCGGGTCGTAGGTGGCGCGCTGCGATTCCGGGACGAGATCGACCCAGTCCAGCGTGCGTGGAGACGCCGCGGCCGCGAGCGGAAACGCGAGCCACGCGACTGCGAGCCAGGCGGTGCACCGTGTCATCGATTCCCTCAGATCCTCATCGACAGGCCGTCGGCGAGCGAGTTCCGGTAGGCCCGCCAGGCAGGCAGCGTTCCGGCGCACAGGCCCGCGGCGATCACGACGCCGGTCACCGCGAGATCGTAACCGGACGGCGCGGTGAGGTCGAAGAACAGGCCGAAGCGCCGCTCGAGCAACGGCTCGCCGACGCGAAGGCCGGTCCAGGCCAGCAATACGCCGAGCATCGCGCCCGCCGAGGCGAGCAGCCCGGACTCCAGGACGAGCAGCGCGAAGACGTGCGCGGGTTGCGCGCCGACGGAGCGCAGGACGGCCATTTCGCGGCGGCGCTCGTTCAGGCTCGTCAGGAGCGCGGTGACCATGCCAGTCAGCCCCGCCAGGACCACGCAGGCGGCGATCACGAGCAGCGCACGGTCGCCGATGCCGACGACCTGCCAGAGCTGCTGCAGGGTGACGCCCGGCATGATCGCGAGCAGCGGCTCGTCTCGATATTCGTTGAGTGCGCGCTGCATCTGCAGGGTGGCGACCGGCGTCTTCATTCCGACCAGGAAGGCCGTGATGCCGGTCGGCGCAGGACCCCTTTCGGTCGGGTAGTCCGCCTGTCCGTCCTGCGGAGGGGACGATGCCGGTCGGGCTGCATCGACTTCGACCCGTTCATGCAAGGTCTCGTGGCCGTGATCGTGTCCACCGGCCTCGATCGGCGGCGTCGGACCGTGCGGCTCGGCGGTCAGACTCGGGGGTGGCGCCGGCGTCCCGGCTGCAGGCCGGTCCTGCCCGCCGGGCTGCCAGGGTGCGTGAATTGCGCTGACCGCCTCGACGCTGACGTGCACCGCCCGGTCGACCGGCGTTGCCGTGGGAGCGAGGATTCCGGTCACCCGGAACGGGTGCTCGGCGTGGTTGACGAAGCTGACCTCGCCGATGCCATGCGCGACCGTGATCTCGTCGCCGATGGCGTAGCCGAGTGTGCGCGCCACGTCGGCGCCTAGCACGGCCTCGTAGAGTGCCTCGAACGGGCGGCCTGTTTCGAAGGCCAGCGAGCGCTTGCGGCCGTAGCGGAAGTGCTCGAAATAGCCGGTGGAAGTTCCGACCACGCGAAAGCCGCGGTGCGAGTCGCCGAGGGAGATCGGGATGGCCCAGGCGACGTCGGGGTGGCTCGCCACCATCCGGTAGCTCCGCCATGACACGTTCGTCGTCGGCTCGCCGATGCGAAACACCGAGTAGAGAAGCAGGTTCACCGGCCCGCCTCGCGCGCCGACGATCAGGTCGGTGCCGGAGATGGTGCTGGCAAAGCTTTCGCGGGCCTCGCTGCGCACCTTCTCCACGGCCAGCAGCAGCATCACCGACACGCCGATGGAGAACACGGTCAGGCCGGCTGTGATGCGCCGGCTCCACAGGCTCTTCGCCGCCAGTCCGAGCAGGGGCGTCATGCGGCCTGCCGGGCCCGACCCGCGCGGTTGACCGCGCCGAGGCCGAGCGAGCGGTCGAACAGCGAGCCGAGCGCCGTGTCGTGGCTCACGAACAGGAGCGTCGTGCCGGTTGCCCTGCACTCGCTCATCAGCAGTTCCAGGAACGCCTCGCGGGTCCCCGCGTCGAGGGCGGAGGTCGGCTCGTCGGCGATGAGGACGTCCGGCCGCCCAAGCAGGGCCCGCGCCACCGCCACCCGCTGCTGCTGGCCGATGGAGAGCCGGCCGACATCCCTCGAGAGCAGGCCGGGATCCCCGATGCCGAGCGCGTCGAGCAGCCGCCGCGCCTCGGCGAGCACGTCACCGGCCCGCTCGCGGCGCCGGACGGAGAAGCTTGCCGGCAGGACGACGTTGTCGAGCACTCCCAGGTAAGGCAGCAGGTTGAACATCTGGAAGACGAAGCCGATGTGGTCGGCACGAAACCGGTCCCGCGCGGTCGAGGGCAGCTTTCCTAGGTCCGTGCCGAGCACGCGGACAGAGCCTTCGCGGGGGGGCAGGACCCCGCCTATGAGGCCGAGCAGCGTGCTCTTGCCGCTGCCGCTGGGTCCCTCCAGGAACACGCGCTCGCCGCGTGCGACGACGAACGAAGGAATGTCGAGCACGGGCTCGCCGGCGACCCATTCGAACCTCAGGCCTTTCACTTCGATCGCGGTTTCGGTCATCCGGGCTCCCCGGGGTGCAGCGCCGTCAATTTAGACACGGAAGGATGACGCTGCAAAAAGTGTTCTCGTCTCGGGTGTCCGGGAGCCCGGTTGCGGGAACGCCGTGAACCCGTCCCTGGGGGCTTCGGGCTCGCCATCCCTGGCTCGCACGATCCCGCAACCGGGCTCCCGGACACCCTGGAACGCGG
>Ga0209536_100013140_pt1 | contig 11953 bp, 12 predicted proteins | sample DeeMarSeWOR28_12_FD_187461 | JGI IMG/M metagenome (GOLD analysis project Ga0209536, IMG submission 187461) | Marine sediment microbial communities from White Oak River estuary, North Carolina - WOR-2-8_12 (SPAdes) (version 2) | ecosystem: Environmental > Aquatic > Marine > Intertidal zone >...
AGAGAATTTACGGTACGGTTTTCAATACCCAAAAAGAGTTAGATACATATTTAAATAATTTGGAAGAGGCCAAAAAGCGTGATCATCGAAGGTTGGGGAAAGACTTGGATTTGTTTTCTATTCACGAAGAGGCCGGGACCGGTTTTGTCTATTACCATCCAAAAGGAGCGATGCTCAGGATGGTCATTGAGGATTTCCTGAAGAAGGAACACATAAAGCGCGGTTATCAGCTGGTAACCATCCCCCATCTGGCAAAAGCCGACCTGTGGAAGCGGTCGGGCCACATGGATTACTATAGAGAGAACATGTACGTAATGGAAGTGGATAAAACGGAATACGTGGTCAAGCCTATGAACTGTCCCGGCCACATCCTGATATTCGAAAGAAAAACGGTCAGCTACAGAGACCTTCCAATAAGATATTTCGAGCTCGGCACCGTCTACAGATACGAAAAATCAGGCGTCCTTCACGGCCTCCTGCGCGTGCGTGGATTCACGCAGGACGACGCCCACATATTCTGCACGCCCGACCAGCTTCAGGAAGAAATCAAGGCGACCATGAACTTTGCGTTTGATATGCTAAAGACCTTCGGCTTTGAATACGAGGTAAACCTTTCCACCAGACCTGAGAAGTTTGTGGGCACAGAAGAAAACTGGAGACTGGCAACGGAAGCGCTTGAGAAAGCAATGAAATCAAGGAAGATAAAGTATGAAATTGATCCTGGTGCCGGCGTTTTCTACGGACCGAAGATAGACATTAAGCTCAAAGACGCGATAGGAAGGCTCTGGCAGGGGCCGACCATTCAGGTGGACTTCAATATTCCGGAGAGATTTGACCTATCCTTTGTGGGAGAGGACGGGGCAAAGCACCGTCCGGCAATGATCCACAGGGTTGTTCTGGGAAGCATTGAGAGATTCCTTGGGGCTTTGATAGAACACTACGCGGGGGCTTTCCCCGCATGGCTTGCGCCCGTTCAGGTTTCGATTCTTCCCATAGCCGACAGGCACATTGAATACGCCAACAAGCTAAAAGACGCCTTGATGGAAAAAGATATCAAGGTCGAAATTGACTCAAGAAGGGAAAAGATCGGCGCAAAGATAAGGGACGCTCAGCTCCAGAAGGTCCCCTACATGCTGATAGTCGGAGACAAGGAAGCAAAAGAAGAAAAAGTCTCGGTAAGGTCAAGGAGCAAGGGAGACCTGGGGCCGAAGGGCGCGAAAGAGTTCTCAGCGGAGCTCCTTGAGGAAATAGCATCTAAGCGTTGACTGGTGCTTTAATAGACGATATAATGTACGGACATTCGGTTATTGCAGAGGAGGCTCAATATTAAAAGAGGTTATCTGATCAACCATCAGATCCATGCAAGTGAAGTCCGCTTGATAGATTCAGATGGAACGCAGCTTGGGATCGTATCCTTCCCGGACGCTCTAAACAAGGCCAAAGACAGAGACATGGACCTCATACTTGTGGCTCCAAGCGTTAAACCGCCGGTGTGCAAGATCGGCGATTACGGAAGGTTCCGTTACGAACTTGAAAAAAAAGAAAAGGAAGCCCGAAAGGCTCACAAAACAGGGACAGTAAAGGAAATCAAGCTGTCTCCCAAGATAGACGATCATGACCTCAACGTCCGCATTAACCGGACGCTCGAGTTCCTAAAAAAGGGACACAGGGTCAAGATAACCATGCGTTTCAGGGGAAGGGAGATCACGCACAAGAACATCGGCGAGATGGTCATTGATAAGTTGCTCGCGGGAGTGCAGGAATTCGGGGCTCCCGAGGGCCAGAGAAAGTTCATGGGAAAAAGCCTCATATTCATGATTATGCCGACGAAAGGAAAGGTTCCGCATGCCAAAAGCGAAAACGAGAAAAGCGGCAGCAAAACGGTTTAAGATAACAAGCTCCGGAAAAATCATAAGGGGACGAAGCTTCACAAGCCACCTTCTGGAAGGCAAGAGCCCTTCCGCAAAGAGGAAACTGAGAAAGAAAAAGGTGGTCAACGCCTCGGACACCAGGGCTATACGAAGAATGCTCTCCTTTTAAGGAAGGAAAAGAACAATGGTAAGAGTAAAAAGAGGATTTGTAGCAAGGAGAAGGCGTAAAAAGGTCCTGCGACGCGCCAAGGGATTCAGGGGGTCGCTCCGCAAGCTCTTCAGGCCGGCAAAACAGGCCGTGATGAAGGCAATGGAGTACGCCACGGTCCACAGGCGCAACAGGAAGAGAGACATGAGGTCTCTCTGGATAACCAGGATAGGCGCGGCAGCCCGGCAGAGGGGGCTGTCCTACAACAAGCTGATTTTTGGGCTTAAAAAAGCCAAGGTGGATCTCAACAGGAAGACCCTCGCGGAGCTCGCTGTTTCCGATCCGGATGCCTTCACAAAACTCGCCGAACTGGCAAAATCAAAATCAGCGGCCAAGAAATAAAAGGGGACGTTAAATGATTCAGATGGAAATTGGAGGCCTAGGGTTCGACCCCAGAAACCTCTCCCCTCTCGTGCTCCTCAAGGACCATGATGAACTTAATTTCCTGCCGATATGGATCGGCATTTTTGAAGCGGCGGCAATAGCCATGGAGCTTCAGGAACTCCACCCCCCGAGACCCATGACCCATGATCTCCTTAAATCGGTAATTGAGAAATTTGAAGCCAAGCCGATGAGGGTGATCATAAACGACATCAAGGAAGGCACCTTCTACGCAACGGTTGAACTGGAAACGAAGAGCGGCGATAAACTAAGCATTGATTCACGCCCGAGCGACGCAATAGCTCTTGCCGTAAGATGCAAGACCCCCATATTTGTAGCCGAGGTAGTGATGATGCAGGCAAAACTCGTGAACGCAGAAAAGGACGCCGAGGAAACTAAGAAGTTCAAGAATTTTATCGAGAACCTGAAACCAGAGGATTTTACCAAGTACTACAAGAAGGACTAGCTTCTCGATATCAGTATTACCCCGAGGCAGATTATTATTATCCCCACCCATCTTATTGCAGTTACAGTTTCTCCGAGAAATATCCAGGACAACAGAGCGACGGCGATGTAGCCGATGCTCACCATCGGGTAAACAAGGCTCAGGTCCATCCTGGATAAAACAACAAGCCAGATGATCGCGGAAAAGCCGAACGAGGCAAGGCCCAGGAAAACAAACGGGTTAAGGAGCATCGGAACAAGCTTGAACAAAAGCTCTTTTACGGGGAATGTCCCGAAAATCTGCATCCCGCGTTTCATCAGGAGCTGGCCGATAACCGCTAGAGAGATTGACACCGCCAATAAAAGATAATTACCCATGGAATCTACCCCTTTCTGATCAACATTATATACCTATATGTTCTTCCAGGAAAGCAGCTCAAACGGCTCTGTCGTGAATTCGATCTTGATGATAAGCGAGGAGCCCCCGACCGAGTAGACCCTGCCCCTTTGATCCTCCCTGATAACTTTCACTTTTGAGCCGCCAACCGTCATTTGATGACCGGAAGCGGAACTTATGATCCAATCGCTGTCATCAGCCGGTGAATGCGGCGGATCCGTGAACCAGTCGGGGTTGGTTGACAACTTAGATTTTGCCCACTCGATCCCGGCTTCCGCGGCATAAAAATTCTTCAGCCTCAGATGTTCATCATGAGAAACGACCAGGTTATTCGCAAGAATCTTTACGATGAAAGCTCCCGCGATGACTACAACAGACATAATCAGGACAACATATAATAATACAAAGCCTTTTCTCATTCTCATAAAAATCTAATTCCTCAACGCAGCTTCCGCGGTAAACAATCTATCCGACCACCTGTCAGCAACGGACAACTCAAATTTGACAAGACCAGAAGAAGGATAAGAGAACCTCAGGCCGGATATCTTCCCCGTTTCTGTAAGATAGGTCGCGTAACCATCAATCCTCCTGCGCAATTTATCGTTGAAGCAGTCATAGGCGACCTCCTTGCCGTCTATCGACAGCACAAGCATGTTCGCATTTGATTCCGGTTTCAATGATTCGCAATTCCTTATCTCGGAAGCGATCTTCCAGACCGCGAAGCGTGAAGCCTCAAGCCTTTCCATCCTGCAGATGAAGAAGCTCCAAGACCTTAGAAAGGTCGAAACAGAAAGCGCGATTACACTAAGGAGACAAATGCCGATGATCGCCGCGATGAGAAGTTCAATTAATGTAAAGGCCTTTTGATTCTTCATGATCAGAACCTCGACCTGTAAGTCGCGACCTCAAGCGAGGGCCGGAAATACGTTGCCTCGATAAGTATGAGGTCGCCCGTTATCGGCCTGACACAAACAGAACCACTCCCGCTGTCAAATTCCTCAGCACCCAGATCCCTTAGCTCATCAAAGCTTCTCAGCCTGAGTTCCTCCATTTTGGACTGCACAGCAAGAACGGAAGATGAAAAAAGTTCGGCCCGGACCGCCGCCGAAAAAGCGTTCCTCATGAGGAGTACCGATGAGGAAAAGACAACAAGCAGCACAAGCGCGGACACAAGGACTTCAATAAGAGTGATGCCTTTTTTATTACTCAACTCTGATCCGCCCGGCGGAAGAAACGATTATCCTCTTTGAGCGACCGGCAAGGTCTTCGAGAATGACCGTGCCGGAACCGCCCGCCGGAGGGAAGCCGGTCTTTGAGAATCTGATCGTTTCATCATATCGGAAGTCGTATCTTCCCTCGAGTTTTATGGTCCTGAAGGGGCCCACGGAATATTCAGCTCTGTCACCAAAAATACTCTTCTTGCGGAATTCAACCTTTATTTCGCCGCCCGCCGTTATCGCCTTATCCTGTGCCAGACGCAGGTCAGAGACTATGCCTTCTGCAACCGACTTCAATTTCATTGTTGACGTGATGTTTGAGATTACCGGGACGGAAACAAGCAGAAGTATTCCGATAACGCAAACGGCAATTACTATTTCCATCAAAGTGAACCCTTTTAATCTAGTCACTTTTTACCTCCGACAAGAATATTGTCAATCAGCCTGGCCCTCCCGATATAAGCGGCAAGGGCTATCAGCGTGGACCCTGCTACGGTCTTCTTGTGCTCAAGTGTTTTCGGGTCACAGACGGCAATGTAGTCGATAACAATCTTGGGCCGATAAGTTGAAATGAGCCGCTTCATTTCTCCGATCAGCTTTCTGGAATCCTTAACACCTCTCTTAACCAGATTCCCCGCGAGGCGGAGTGATTTATTGAGCCCCGCCGCCGATCTTCTTTCTGCCGGGCTCAGATATTTATTCCTGGAGCTCTTTGCCAGACCGTCCTTTTCCCTCACGGTCGGAAGCCCAACGATATCAATCCCCATGTTCAAATCCTCGACCATTTTCTTGATAATTACCAGCTGTTGAAAGTCTTTCCTGCCGAAAAACGCCACATCCGGCTCAACCATGTTAAAGAGTTTTGAGACAATTGTTGTGACTCCCGCAAAATGCCCGAGCCTCGAAGCACCGCAGAGCCTGTCGCTTAGCCCCTTGACCTCAACGGTCGTTGAAAAATCACCCTTAAAAACTTCTTTTACCGTGGGAGCAAAAAGAACGTCAACGCCCATGGAGGAGAGCATCTTCCTGTCCCTTTTAATGTCCCTTGGATATTTCTTAAAATCCTCTTTGGGACCGAACTGGATCGGATTGACAAAGATGCTGACGACAACAATATCGCATTTCTTCCTGGCATGCCTGACAAGGGAGAGATGGCCTTCGTGGAGATATCCCATGGTCGGGACAAAACCGATTGTCTTTCCCAGTTTTTTGGCCTTTCTTGAAAAATCGCGGACGGAACGTACGTTCTTTATGACTTTCATCGATAGACTAGGCAGAGGGTGTCCAGGCTCTTGCCAGGATCCAGAGCAGCAGGGCAAGCACCAGGGCCAGGAGCTTTATCGGCCAGTTGTGAACAAAGAATTCTTTTAACTTCTGTTTCATACGAGGGGATATTTTAACAGATTCAGACGGGAACCACAAGCTGGCAGCTAGTCAAAGACAACTATCTTTCCGGTGCCAAGGCTTCTCTTTTCCGCCTCAGAGATCACCTGATAAAGGTATATGCCGTTGCCGATCACATAGCCGAAATCCGATCTTCCGTTCCAAGTCACCGCGTTATAGCCGAGCTTCCCGCCCTCCATGCCGGCTATAAACCTCTTTGTAAACACAACCTTTCCTGAGGAATCATAAACGACAAGGGTGGTGTCGGTGTCCATCGTAAGGTTATAGGCAAATGTCGCGATCTCGCCGGAAAGAGGCCTGAACGGAACCGGATAGAACAAAAGCTCACCGATAATCTCCGTTTCACTCTCGCCCGCGACAGTAACTGAAACATCAAGTTCGCCGTAAGCATCCGAGAAGTTTGAAAACGCCCTTATCTTAATGATCCTGGGGCCCTGATTCAGTTCGTCAGTGAACTGATAAGAAAAGCTGATCTCGTTCCGGCCTGACCAGGACTCATCCGTGATAGTAGCAATGAGGAAATTGTCAACGTATACTTCTATCGTTGTGACATAACCGCCTTCTTCCTCCACCGTGGCATAAGCGGTCATAAGGGAATCGGCCCTGATAACATTGATTGCGGTCGGATAGGGATTATGGAGCTCCCCGTCAAACTCCACGTCATGGATCCTTATGGAGACACCCAGGGCCTGCAGCGTCATGTCGCCCGCGGCATCAACGCCAAATGAAGTGGTCCCGAGCGAAACCGGGCCCGCCCCATACGTGTCAAAACCAATGGGAACCTTTACTTCAAGTGTGGCGCCTGGCGACCAAACGGTGCCGCCCGGTATTGAAAAGGCGTTGATCATGTACTTGTTAGACTGATTCGCGGGGCCGATTGTTCCGACGGTGCTCTCCGCGTAGTTTGAAGGATCTGAGCCAAAGTACAGCCTCACGGGACGGCCCTCCGCGTTCGCCTCCGCGGTATCATTGACGGTGCCTTCGATCCAGTGCTGAGGAACGAAGAACTCCGCGCCGCTGGCAGTGCAGGCCGCAACCAGCAGAAACGCAACTATTAATATGTACGCAAATTTCCTGCCCATATTACTTCATCGTCTTTTATTTCTGCCCCACTATTGACCAGTTTGATGTCGTTGAAACGGAAATCTGATACCCTTCTCCCTGAATTATCGGAAAATCAGGATCGCCCGTCCCGCTGCTCAAATATCCGAATTCGGTTTGGGCCGATTCATCCCAGCCGCCGATGAATTCGAAATTCGGGCAGTTCGTTGCGACATCCAGGGCGTTGTGAATGTTTGGTGTGTTTCCGGACACTGTGGTATCCAGCGGGAATGATACTGAATTTATGCCGGTAGTCGTCTTGATCAGGTTAAAAGTATACTTCCCGACAGTCTCCAGAGCGTAATACCCGTTTGACGCCTTTACCCTGTAATATTTCTCCTGGCCCGGTGAACTGTCGTTATAGGAGAAAGTAGGACCATAAACCGTGGCCTCATAAACATAGGGCCCCGAGGCTTCAGTTGTGGAATAAACCTCGCAGGACTCAGTGTCTGTTGCGTTCCAGGTAAGCGTAACGCTGCCGTCCCCTGTGAACAATTGTATCCTCAGGTCGGAAGCGGATCCGACAACCGGTACGGGAAATGCGAGTGTCGAAAAACTTGTTTCACCGTACGCAACGCTCTCTCCAAAAAAGTTAGCCGCCTTCACCCTGACATTATATGTGGTTCCCTGATCAAGGCCTTCAAGGGCAAAGCTAACCGTTGTCGCAAGAGAGTTTGACCATTTCTCCACCGCTGAGCCCCAGTCCTCGTCTGACTTTTTATACCACAGATAATATGAATGATCGCTCAGGTAGCCGGTGTTTGTTGACACCCTGTATCCCGCGGCAATCGAAACATTGATAACCGCATCATCGTGGTCCTCCCCGTCTGGAGTAACAGAACCAATAAGCGGGGGATCGGTCAAGATTATGGTTGCGAAATTCGAAACATCAAAGTCTTCCGGAGGATACGGAGGAGATATTCCCACTCTTTTAATATTTGAATCCCCATAGTGGCCGGCCGCACCGGGAGAACCGCCGTCCCACGCTCTCACATATACATAAGAACCGTTCGGAACGCTCTCAATATACTTGGCAAACGTTCCCGGCACGCCTTCGGAGCCATCGCCGATCACCGTCGAATCCAAGATAGTATCATTGCCGCTTGTCGAGCCAGATACATCGCCTGGAGGATTGATGGTCCCGTCCGGCGACATAATCAATTGAATGTAGCTGCCGGCAAGCAAAGCTGTTCCGCCTATTCCTCCGGAATCATATATCGTGTGACCGGACGTGCCGCTGGCCATGAATGTAACCGAAACCGCGAATGCCGCGGTTGATGAAAACGCCAAGGCGATAAACAGCGCGACAGCCACATACCTCCCTCTTGATAAGAATTTGCTATTCATAACTTATCCCTCCATTTAAAATATTTTTAATCAGTAAGGCAAGGGCCTGGTCCAGTTAAGCGAACTGGCTCCCTGCCTCTGATAGAAATACCCGCTTCCCGGTTCAATATCGAACGGATTGACAGTTCCGGTGGCGGCATCGTGCCACTCACCGTCGGAACTGCTTAAATACGCCTTCTTGTAATTTGATGACCCGGGGATCTTCCTGAAGATCGCATCAGCACTGAGCAACGATCCAGCGATCGCTCCCGAACTCTGAAGGTTAGATTCAGCGTCGGAAAGACCGATTGTTTTAGGGAAGAAGGAACCGAATAAGCTATAGCCCACTCCAAGGCTGACAACAGCCTCTTCGCTTGCCACTTTCCCCACAACAGTAATAACACCGGAAGGATTGCCGTCTCTTATCTGAATAAAATACCCTGCTTCCGGGCTTACCTGAATTGTGCTAAGTGCTCCCGTAGAAGCATCGTGCCACTGGTTGTCAGAACCGCTCAAGAAAGCCTTTTTGAACGGCGACGCGGCGCTCGGTTTTGAGTAGAGAGCGTCTGCGTTCAGTTGACTTCCCGGCGTCAGCTGATTGCCGATGACATCATTAATATTTCTCGAAGAAGAATCGAACGGAACAGAGATCAGATTATATCCGGCAGAACATGAAATATTGAACTTCCCGACCGTCTCGGAGCTTCCTATCATGTTCTTCGGCAGGCCGGCATAAACAACCTTGTAGAATTTTTCATTATCTCCGGTGCCTACCTGGCCCAGATCTCTCCATGATACTTCATTCGTTGTATGAGCTTTTACCCAGCTATCAACAGAGCTCAGGGCCTCTGACGTTGTCGAAGACCAAATATCAACCATTCCCAGCGAATCCCACGAAAGCACAACGGCGGAGCCGGAATCATCATTTTCTCTCACAATATCCAGTCCTGACACATAAGTTTCCGCCGGAAGTTCTGTGGTGAAAGAAAAGACATAATTATCAAGCATTTCGTTGCCTGCAAGATCGCGGGCCATAATGCTTATCGTAACTTCATAGGTCGTATAATAATCATACGGAGTATCGGGGTTAAACACCATCTCAGAACTACCCGAGAACCACTGGAAGGTTCCCGCAACAACAGGATTGATTGAAAAAGCCGCTTCCGCCGACGCCGTATCCATTGTTTCAGAGAAAATTATCGCGACGGACTCGCTCGTTCCGATGCCGAGCGTCTCACTAGACGGTGACGTGTTTACAACTGACGGCGGGACATTATCAAAGATAAAGCCGCTCTCAACAGTTGAGCCAATATTCCCGGCGACATCAATGGCCCTCGCCCAAACTTCGTAGGTCATCCCGGGAAGCCATTCAGGAAGATCGCTTGCTTTTTCCCACATGGCTTCAGTTGAACCTGGGTTGTAAAGGTTTGTCCCAAGCCAGATGGGAGGGCCCGAAACCCAGAGCGACCCATCCCAATATTGCGGACCAACATCGCTGATTGCTATTTCAACAGTGTCCACTCCGGAAGCATTATCAAGAGCTTCACCGGTAATGGCAAACAGCTCTTTGATATACGTATCGTTCTTGGGATCACTGATCGACACTTCAGGAGACGCTGTGTCAACGCCAAATGCCGCGCTTCCTGTCGGAGCTTCTGTTGAAGCCGGCTTATCATGAGCAAGATCCCAGACAACGGCTCTCCAGATATATCTGCCGTCTTCAAGGTCATCAACGCTGATCTTGACCTCGGGGAAAGGAGGCGGAGGAGGTGGAGGAGGTTCTTCTTCGCCGGTTCCATATTCGAAAGCTTCTCCGGTAATTACCCTGGCGTTCATATAGTGCTCATGCCCTTCAAAGGTTATATGAACCTCGGGGAACAAAGTATCGTAAACGTTCTGGTCGCTGACATTGAAGAAAACCTCGATCGAAGGATTTCTTGTCCACCCGCCCGCTTCTATGGAAACACTGAGATCAGATTCATACTGCACAAGATCCTTCGGGGGATTGACCGGAAGGTTAATTTCAAAAGCAATAACATCAGTTTCATCCTGTTGATTCCTTTCCAAGCCCGCAAACAGGACACCGTTTAACAACGCAAGCGATGACATCGACGGGCCCGGCGTTCCAAAATTGTAGCTCCAGTGGATCTCCCCGGTGCCGAGATGCAGAGCATAAATGTTGTTATCAACGCAACTCACAAATGTGTACTCTCCAGCCACGATGGGCGATGAACGAATTTCTGCTTCCACAGTAACCGGCCACGGAGGCATGGAAAGGCCGCTGAATTGATCAATGACATACACCTTGCCCTCGCTGCCATTCCTAGTGGAAACAACGACAGATCCATATGCTGCAGCCAGCGACGAAAAAACTTCATCACCAGGTTGAAGGGGATATACCCAATAAGGAGTGTTTAGGTCTTCGTTGGCATCAAAGGCAAAGACCCGCGGCTGATCCGAGAACTGCACGGCGTAAAACACAAGATCATTTGCGACAGTCGGGCCCCCGATGACCATCGGGGAAGGACCCATATGAGCCAAATTATAGCTGCGTATTAGCGCCCCGGTCTGAGAATTAAGAACGTACAGATGTTCTCTCTTCCCTGTAAATAGTTTGTCGCCGAATATCGCGGGCGAGGCAAAAGGATCACTGTTCGAAATATCAAAAACCCATCTTTCCTTTCCATCCTCCTCCGCAAGCGCCTTAATGTTTCTTATGGTAGTCACATACACGCTTCCGTTGGCAACAACCGGAGATATCTCAACGGCTTCATGCGGTGGATAACCCATGCCGTGTGTCCAAACAGGCGACCCACCGACAAGATTCTCATTAAAAGCGTAGACTTCCCCGCCGCCCGAAACGACAAATACTTTCCCGTATCCCGCCGCAGGAGAAGTCTCGGCAGGTTCGCCGATCGTAACAACATTTATTACTTCCCCGTTGAGCTCATCAAAAGCAAAAAGCTCGCTTGTGTTTTTACTCATCGAATAAACCGTGCCGTTGTAGACAATTGGAGAAGACATGTCTCTGGTTTGAGGATCGACAAACTTCCACTTCGGAGAAAGCGGGATATTCATTGTAGGATAAGGCGAAAATCCCGTTCGCCACCTGTCACCCTGGAGCATAAGCCAGGCAGGGATCAATGTAATAGGATCAAGGTTAAGGTGTTGTCCCTCCGACAACTCAAACAAAGGAATTTTCTCTTCTCTATATCCCGGAGCCGCAGCCTCAAGATAATAAAAACCTGCAAGAAGGCTGTCGAATAAGAAGTTTCCGTCAAAATCGGGCGTAACACTCGCAACAATCTCGTTAAGTTCATTGTAAAGATTGACAACTATAGAGTTGGGGTTGCCAGTAGGAGACAGTTGAACATTTCCTTTTATGAACCCATAATTGGTTTCAGATGCATAAAGCCTTCCAGATTGAACACCATTCGTCTTTAATTCAGTGCCGGAGTAAAAGATCTTAACAGTGCCGCCGTTTGTTTCGTGGAGTTGATAACCAATACTGCCCAGAGTGTTGATAGTGCCGAGGGTATCATTTATATATAAACCGTCAGGAGTTAGACAGTGAAGCAATACTCCCCCACCGCCACCGCCACCA
>Ga0209536_100013141_pt1 | contig 11953 bp, 9 predicted proteins | sample DeeMarSeWOR28_12_FD_187461 | JGI IMG/M metagenome (GOLD analysis project Ga0209536, IMG submission 187461) | Marine sediment microbial communities from White Oak River estuary, North Carolina - WOR-2-8_12 (SPAdes) (version 2) | ecosystem: Environmental > Aquatic > Marine > Intertidal zone >...
GAATCCGGGTTAAAGCGGATTTTTCATTTACCAATTATGGTGGGGTGCGAGCGGATATCAAAGCCGGTCCCATTACCCGCGAGGACATCTTCCGGGTGTTGCCTTTCGGAAACCAGATTGTGGAATTTCAGGCCAGCGGGGCATTTCTAAAATTGCTCATCGAGGAGAAGATCAAGGGAAATCGTCGTGGTCTGGCTATCTCTGGCGCTAAAATTGTCTATAACCCGAATCGCCCCGACGGAGATCGCATTACCGAATTTTTGATCAATGGGGAACCCCTGCGCGCCGATCAAACCTATTGGCTTGCCACAACCGATTACCTGATGGAAGGAAATTCCGGCATGTCCATGTTGCGAGATATTCCCGATGAAGCCGTCGCTTATACCGGCATTCTGTTGCGGGAAGCGGTGATCGAGTATATACAGCAAAATTCTCCTCTGGAAATCCGGTTACAGGGACGCTGGGATAAAAATGACAATGCCCAGCCCGCTCCGGAGTGGCGGAAACAGTTTGAGAAATCGGAAAGAGTAATGCTGGAGGAATAGAGGAGCGCAGGTATCGAGGTATAGCGGAAAGGGATACAAGACAGGGATGGCGGGTTCTGACCAAAAGTTGTCCCCATAGAATCAGAGCAATCCGATTGAAATTTCTTAGATAAACGGCCCCTAAATCCCAAGTCTCTAACACGAAACTTTGGTATTTTAAAGTAGTAGCAGCAACAACACCAGACTGACTACCAGCTGTAGTGAAAAAACCATGTGGATCTGGACATTTAATCCGGCGGCAGTCCGTAAAGCTGCCGGAGTGCCATGATTTTTAAAAATGATCCGGGCTGTTTTCGGAAACCACATGGCATAAGGTAACAGGCAGATTAACAATATCCAGCCCTTACTTCCCAGATACCAGGCCAGGATGATGATATTCAGAATGAGAATAATCTGCACCAGTGCGTATAATCCGGCAGTGAAGCGGCTGCCCCAGCGGACTGCCACGCCCCATTTACCGCTTTCTTTATCGGCGGGCAGATCAATGAGTTGTCCTACCAGCAGAATGGACAGCGTGCTAATTCCACTGAGCGGCATAGCCAGTAAAATGGCGGGATGCAAGCTCATATTCTGACTTACCGCGGCCACCAGGATGGCCATAGGTCCAAAGGCGAACCAGACCGAAATTTCTCCCCAGCCCCGCGAGGCAAGCTTCACCGGTGCGGCGGTGTAATATTTACTGAAGAATGCGGAGAGCAGGTACAACCCCCACAGGTAAGGCCAGAGTGACTGATCTACAAAGCGCATGAGAAAAAGGGTACAGAGCAGTGCGATAATCAGACTGGTCCGGGCGATGCGATACATTTTCGGCAGAATGTGCGGATGTTGAATAATCAGGCCGGAACCGCCGCTGAATTCGTTGCGGTGACGGTTAATTTTATCTGTGCCTTGCAGGGTGTCATAGATATCATTGTAGACATTGGTGGCAGTATGCAGCATCAGCCCCATAACCGTGACCCCTAAAAAGGCATAGATATTGAAATGTCCACCAGCAATCACCGCCAAAAGTGTTCCTGAAAAAATCGGAGCCAGGATGGAGGTGAAGAATGGTGCACGAACCATCTGAGCCAGAGTGGGAATGCTTTTATTTTCAACCATCATGATTCTCTCTTTCATTAAATGCGGAGACGCAAAAAAATCGGATTTTCTTGGATCTAAATTTGATACCCGTATAAAATTTTCATTAATTTTTTACTAAGACAAGGATTTTTCGCGGTAATCCACTAAAATACCTGTCATCTGTGTTCTATTTTCTTTGTGCGGATATTTTTTCTATATTTTTCGTTTTACTTTCTATGATATATTAAGTTTCGATAAGGGTTTATGATCACCAGATTATTTCAAATATGGCGACCTGAAAGTTATCACGGAAACAGAAAGAAAAAATTTTTTTTTGAGGGATGGTTTTTTAAGCTGGTAGATCAATCCAGTCAGCATGTATATGCTCTTATTCCCGGTATTTTCAAGGGATCAAAATCCGAAGATTCACATGCTTTTATCCAGGTTTTGGATGGAAAAACCCACCGGTCTTCCTATCATCGTTATCCTCCGGAACAATTTAAAGCCTCACAGAAAATTTTTTCTATACAGATTGAATCCAACAGGTTTTCAGATAAAGAAATCTTGTTAAATATTAATTCTGAAGACCGTTTGATGCGGGGAAAGCTGAATTTAGGAAAGTTGCATCCCTGGCCGGTCACCTGGCTTACCCCCGGTGTCATGGGATGGGATGCTTTTGTACCATTCATGGAGTGCTTTCATGGGGTGTTAAGCCTGGATCACTCTCTTTCCGGACAATTACAGACCGAAGCGGGAACCATCTCCTTTGATGGAGGGCGGGGATATATTGAGAAAGACTGGGGAAGATCATTTCCAGAAGCCTACGTCTGGATGCAATGTAATCATTTTAATCAGAGCGGCATCAGCCTTGTTGCCTCTATTGCCAAAATCCCCTGGTTGAGTGGCGCTTTTCGGGGGTTTATTATTGGATTGTGGCAGGAGGGCCGGTTGTATCCCTTTACAACCTATAATGGCGCCAGGCTCAACCGGTTGTCGGTTGTAGATAAGCACGTGGTAGTTGAAGTCGAAAAAAGTCCGTTTTTGCTTAAAGTGCGTGCGGAGAGAAGAAAACAGGGACTATTGCATGGTCCGTACGGGCATCAGATGCTAAGTCATGTTTCTGAATCACTGGACTCCCGACTGACCCTGGAATTATACCAAAAGAAGGGGACTGCCTGGAAAAATCTTCTCAGACTGTCCGGCGAACCTGCAGCGGTGGAAGCGAATGGAAAGCTGGAGGAGATTATGGATAAATACTGAAAACTTTACGGGAAATGTGTATCAGAGATAAAGCCTTTAAAATTTAAACTTACCCCTTGTGCTAATAACTGTAAATTAAAAAATGTATGTACAATATTTAAAAATCATGAAAATATAGGTCACCCTGAATTCCAGTCTGGCTGCCTGCCTGGCAGCAGACAGGCGCAGCCCGACAGACATTCAGCATGACATCTATGCCAAAACTGACAAATCAAGCATATTTTATTAGCACAACGCGTAAACGTAATTGTCATTTAGAGCGAAGTCCGCTGACTGGCGGATGGAGTCGAGAAATCCATCAAAATGAATTAGATCTCTCCACTCCCAAGCACCCCGAGTTATTATAAGGATATGGTCAATTATTCAAAATTAGGTGCTCGCTCGGTCGAGATGAAAAAAATCTTAATTTCAGAATAATGTGGGGTTAAACATCTGCAGCAAAAAAAGTAAAACACCTGGACACCTTGGAAAATTTATGATTTTTATACTTTCACCCCTGCATTTAAAACCCTTTGAGAATATAATGGTATAATTGTATATTTATGGTCGATCAATCAGCGGAGTATCGATGAATAAAATGGTTCAAATCCTGTTCTTTCTGTTGTTGGTAGTACAACTCGGAATGGGGCAGGTATCGAAACTGGAGAAACAGGATTACCTTACTGCCCGGGGTATGTTTGACGACGGGATGTATGAACTGGCACTGCAACAGCTGATGAATTTTACCGAAAAATATCCCGGAAGTGCCCTGCGTGAAGAAGTTCATTTTTTGCAGGGCGAATGTTATTTTTACCTGGGGCAGTATACTGAGGCGATTCAGAAGTATCAGCAGCATCAGGATGCATTTCCCGCCGGAACCCTCTCTGATGAAGCACTCTACCGCATGGGGATGTCTTATTATAAAAACAACCAGTTTTCACAGGCCATTTCTCATTTTCAGAAATTCATACTAAAATACCCGGCCCACGAAATGGCAGCAGAAAGTTATTACTGGATGGGGGAGAGTTATTACAAGCTGAAACAATTAGAAAAAGCGGAAGCGGCTTATTTACAATGTATCCGCAAGTACCCCAATGCCGATATAAAGGCCTATTCCTACTACAGCCTGGGCTGGATTTATCAGGACACCGGACGCCCCGAAGAAGCCCTGGAGGTATATCGTAAACTGGTCATAGAATTCCCGGACCATGATCTCAGCCTGGAAGCGTATTTTATTCAGGGCAACATCTATTATCAGATGGGCCGTTATGATGAGGCGATTGAAGTTACCCTGCAGGGATTGAAGCGCGATACCGAAAATCAATTCAAGCCACAGGGTCTGTTCTTAATTGGTGAGGCAACTTATGCCAAGGGGGAAGTTCAGCAAGCCCGGGAGCTATATCAGCAGGTCAGCCGGGAATTCCCATATCATGAAATATACTGGCAAGCACAATTTTCTCTGGGGTGGACTTATTTTGTCGAAGAAAAGTATGATCTGGCCTTTGAACTGTTTCAGGGTGTAGTTACTAATCGCCGTAATGATCCCATAGGAACGAAGGCCTTATTCTACGCAGCTTTCTGTCAGAGAAAAAGGAACAACTATCAGACAGCGGACCAGCTGTTTAATCAGCTGGTTATTACCCAGCCCTCCAGTGAATTTGCCGACGATGCCCTGTATGAACAGGCCGGTATGGCTTTTGAGCAACAGAATTACCGCGAATCATTAAATTATCTGAACAAACTGATAGACCTATATCCGGAAAGCGAGCTTATTCCCCATGCCCGGAAAATGAGTGCTGATAATTATATTGGTCTGAATGAATACCGTCAGGCACTACAGGCCCTCAACGCCATCAAAGATCCTCCGCAGGAGCTGAAGCAGGAGATTATTTTTAAGCGGGGATGGTGTTCGTTTCAGCTAGGCGAATTTTCTCAATCCTCACAAAGTTTGCAGCTGTTTTTAAATGAATTTCCGGAAGGGAAGCTTGCGCCGGAGGTTCAATACTGGTTAGGAGAAGCATTTTATAATGAAGGCCGTTATAACGATGCCCTGAAAGCGTATCAGGGGTATCTGAAGAAACATCCTCAACATGAATTTGCCAATGATGCCCGCTATGGAATTGCCTGGAGTTATTATCAATTGAGTATGTACAAAGAGGCCATCCGTACTTTTAATGAACTGGCCGGAAGCAGTACCAAGGAGATGTATCAGTCTGACGCCGTATTGCGGAATGCGGATGCCTATTTTGCACAGAAGTCGTACAGTGATGCGTTGACTTATTATCAGCAATATTTGCAAAGGTTTCCCGCTGGAAAGGAAAAAGACTGGGCACGGTTTCAGATGGGGATGTGTTATTTCAAACAGGAAAAATACGCTGATGCCCGGGTACAGTTTCAGAATCTGCTGGGCGGCACCCAGAAGGGCGAGTATGATGAAAATGCCCGCTATCTGATCGCCCGCAGCTATTTTATGCAAAATGATTTTGACCGGGCCATCAACACCTATAAAGAGTTCGTAAAGGCCTATCCCCAGAGCGATCTGCTCCCCCGGGTGTATTATGAGATTGGGGATGGATTTTATAACAAGCGCGATTTCCGGGCCGCCATGGTCTGGTATGAAGATGTAATCAAAAAATATCCAGAGAGTGATGTGCTGGGTGAAGCGATCAACGGTCTGCAATGGTCCGCAATGCAGATGGGAGAGGTAGATCAGGCATTCAAAGTGGCCGATCAATATATTCAGAAAAATCCCCAAAGTCAGCTCAGCCAGGAACTGTTATTACGTCGGGGGGATTTCTATTTCGGCCTCAACCGTTATCAGGAAGCGATCTATGCCTATCAAAACTTTCTGCGGACTTATCCGGGTTCGCTGATGGCACCAAAGGCCCAGTACTGGATCGGTCTCAGTCATTACAATTTGAATCAACCCGAAGAAGCCGTACTGTCTTTTGATAAATTAGCCCGGCAATATCCGGACAGTGATGTGGTACCGGATGCCCTATTCCAATTGGGTATCATCAACCGGGATAAAAACCAGTATGAACGGTCCATCAGCGACTTTAACCGCATACTTAGCGGAAAAACCCGGCGCAGCCAGGATCCTTCATTTGTCAGCGAAGTTTATTATCAACAAGGACTGACTTATCTTAAACAGGGCGAAGATAGCCGGGCACAGACTGTTTTTCAAAAGTCCATCGAAACCCAGAGAGGTTCCTTTAGTGCCTATCAAGCCCGTATTGAACTGGCCCGGATTCTGGGCCGTTCCCAAAAAATCGATACAGCCAGAGAGGTCCTGAATGAGGTGATTCAGGACCGAAACGATGAATTAGCCGCCCAGGCTCAAAAGGTACTGGGAGATCTCTATTTCAATGCCGGTAATTATCAGGAGGCGCTCACCCATTATCTGCGCGTAAAATATGTCTATCAGGGATATCCTACCTGGGTGGCCAATGCACTGTTTTCTGCAGGAAGTACCCATGAAAAAATGGGCCAGCTTGATGAGGCCAAAAAATTATATCAGGAAGTCGTGAATAAATACCCCACGGAGAAAATCAGTGAGAAGGCCCGGGAAAGGTTGGCGGCCTTATGAGAAGCCGACTTTCATGGATTTTAATCACCGGTTTTGTCATATTCGGCACAGAAGGGTTGTTGGGGCAGCAGCCGGTTGATTCGGTGCAACATTCTCGTCCCCAGAAAGAACTTCCGCAAATTCAACTGCAGGAATATACAATTGTCGGTTTGGCGAAAATCAACCTTCCCCGTAAAATTCGTACCCAGGTATTTCAGGATGTGGATATTGCATGGAGCGAAAACCGTAACCTCTACACCAAAGAATTACCGGCCATTACTTTCCAGTTTTCCCGGATAAAACCCTCGTTGTTCCAGTTGTATGAATTTCCCTGGTTAGATTCCCGGATACACTATGGTTCATACAATGAGGCCGGGGTTGTGGTAAATATGCAGTTCAAGGCCAACCGAACTCTCCCATATTTCTCGGCGCAATTTCTACGCAGCGACGGGCATGTGGATAATGCTCAATGGACCGGGGTTGGTTTAAAAGCGGGAATTCATCAGAATTTCTCCGAAGGCCATCTGCTTCATGTGAGTACCGCCTATCAGTCTGACAAGCGCGGTATCTGGCGGGATTATGAGATTTATCAGCAGGACTGGGAAATACAGACCGTTTTTTGGGATCTGGATGCCTCCCTGGAAAATCGCTGGAATAATTCTTTAAACACCATGTTGAGCACCAACTTTTACCTGGATGAACAGGAAAACGCCTTTCAATATGAGGATATGGGGTTTAACATTCTGGGACGGGCTGATTTTTTTATAAAGGATACCAAACTGGGAATCGCGGGAGGATATGAATCAACGGATCTGGAGGTGACCGATGGCAATTTGGTGCAGGATTCATCTGTCATGGATTTGCTGACCCAGTATAATTCCTCCATACTCAGCGGAAAAGCTGATATTGTGCAACCGTTAGGGGTTGCTGCGATACAGGCAGGGGTCAGTTATCAAAAAAGTGACCAGGAAAATGTTCGGGCCATATCTGAGACGTCCGACAACGAATATGTAAATCCCTATGCTTCTCTGGAAATAGGTATGCCCGGCAATATTAAATTTTATGCCAGATACCGGCCGGGGGCAGAAATCCAGCGATTTCGCCAGAATATTCAGTTAATCCCCTTTAGCGATCTAAACGGTCTGGGAGTCGCCTATTATAAGTCACGCTGGGAGGCGGGTTTCGATCTGGATGTACCATATCAGATAAATTTAAGTTTTATCAGCCGTTTTTCAACGGCAGAACATCTTGCAACGGTGATAAATCCCGCCGATTCCTTAGCAGCCATATTCCCCCAGGGAGGATATCCGGGATGGATATACGATACCATTGATGAAACCAAGATTTGGGAATTATATGGTAAAATAGACTGGAAGTTTTCATCGAGACTGGAAATTCTGGGCTGGGTAAATTACAGACAATCGGACATTCGCAATGCCGGTTTACAGACCCAGACCGTTCAGGGAAATGAACTTCCTTATTTTCCCAAACTGGGAGGATACGGGCATCTACGGTGGAAATTTTATGGAGATCATAGAATTACGGTATCGGCCGAATATACCGGAGACCGTTATGATGATCTGTGGAATATGAATCAGGTGGGTGATTATTTTCTTCTCAATACCCGCCTGGATCTCCAGCTCAGTGCCAATTTCATCTTTTTTCTGGGGGGAAATAATTTGCTGAATACTACTTATGACATTTATCGTGGATTTTTGGCACCCGGTGTAACCGGGCAGGTCGGACTTAAAGTGGTAATGTAATGAATTTATTTGATCGATATATTTACCTGTTCATATTTGACTATCAGGAGGTTTTATGAGTCTTATTTCTGTTCTGGCCAAAGGCGGCTGGTTGATGATATTTATCGGAATATTCTCCCTGATTGCGGTGGGAATATTTATTGAGCGCTTGATGGTATTGCGGAAAGCAAAAATCAATTTAAATGCGTTTCTTATTAAGATTCGCCAGTATATCAATAAGCGTGATTATGAAAATGCCTTAATCGTCTGTTCCAATACCCCCGGCCCCATATCGAAGGTTCTGGAAAAAGGGATTCGTCTGCGGGGACAGAGCCGCGAAGAGATCAAAGATGCAATCGAGAGCGCTGGACGGGCAGAAATTTATCAGCTGGAAAAAGGATTTGCCGCCCTGGCCACTATCTCGGGTGTGGCACCTCTGACCGGATTTTTAGGGACGGTTACCGGAATGATTCAGGCGTTCATGCGGATTCAGGAACTGGGCGGAAATGTTAATGCTACCGTTTTGGCGGGTGGGATCTGGGAAGCACTTATCACCACCGCTGCCGGATTACTGGTTGGAATCCTGACACTGCTGGCCTATAATTTCCTGGTGACCAAAGTCCAGCGACTGGTTTTTGAATTGGAAGTCAGTTCAACCAATCTACTGGAGTTGCTGACAGGTTCCAATAATAAAGAGGAGAGCAGCGATGAAGTTTGAAATGGAAAGCAAGTTTCTCAGCACCTTCAGTTTCTCTTCACTTACGGACATCGTGCTGTTACTGCTTATCTTTTTCCTTCTGTCTTCCTCGTTTATCATTCAGCCGGGTATTAAAGTCCAGCTGCCGCGCACTGAGACGGCCGCGGTTCACAGTGAAAAAAGCATTTACATTACTGTAACCCGGGCCGGATCGATTTATTTAAATGATAATCAGGTATCTCTGGGAAAACTGGGTGGAGAACTGCGCCGTTTTATTGTCAGTGGCGAAAAACAGGTCATCGTACTGCGGGCAGATAAAGAGGTGAAACTGGATCTGGCGGTAAAAGTCATGGATGTCTGCAAAGCGGCAGGGGCTGAGAAATTTCTTATCGGGACACAGCCGCTGCAGGCCGAACCTGCAAGCCCCTGAAAACGTATAAAAAACAAAAAGAATTGAATATATCATGTGGAAAAGGCTCTTAAAGGATGAAAAGGTCGTGTCGGTTACCGGGACAGTTTTTGTCCATGGGATCTTGGTCGTGCTGTTCATTCTGATCCAGATCAATTTCCGCCCGGTGATCGAAGAATTCGCCGAAGTCACATTTTCCGGAGGGTTCCTGGCGGCGTCCCGGGAAGTACCCGTTCCTCAGGAGGAGAAGATGCCTGAAGAGGTTGTGGAGCAGTCCGAAGTCAATCCCCCTCTTCCGGAGGAAATTGAATTACCGGAACGTCGCCAATTGGATCTGAACGAGGAAGAGCTCATCGAAAAGGTGCAACCAGAACCGGAAAAATTGCTTAACCCCGGGGATGTAATCAAGCAGACCCCCGTGACAACTCCCCCGTTGCCTCAGACGCAAAGCACCGGACCGGCCTTTTCCCGCCAGGAAAAGCAAGTAGAGAAAGGCATCTTCCAAAAACAGCTGGATGAAAAGTTAATGGAAGGAACCCAGAAGATTCAGCTGGATGCCAACAGGGAATTCGAAATTGACTGGGGTGGGGAAATTGAGCGGGAAGTATATCAGAAAAGATTACCCGAATTTCCTCCCGATGTCCAGCGGGAAGCTACCATAAAAATCCAATTCAGCGTGTTACCGAATGGCCTGGTAGGATCGGCGGTATTGCGGCAGAAGGGTGATACCAAGCTGGAAAATCTTACCCTGGAAGCCTTTAAAACCTGGAGATTCAGCCCTTTGCCCGATTACGTCGAGCAGGTGGCGCAGAATGGCGTGATTACTTTCCGGTTTAAACTTCAATAATATTACCCGCGGTGCATATTAAAAGTTGAAGTATTATTAACTCCAGTAAGATCATATATTAAGATCACACCATTTTAAACGTCATTCCCATTTAATTTTAAGGAATTATGCCCCACGGGTTAGTATTATATATTATATGTTTCTGTGAGCTGAAATCAGAATCAGTGAACGGCGCCAAAATTATAAGCAAAACCAATCCAGGGAAGGAAGGGAAATCCTTCCGTGTCTGCCCCGGCAGGGTGGATTAGACCGAAATCTGCGGCCAGATTTTCTCCAAAAAAACGCAAACCAAAGGAGACAATTTGAAATTCACTGTCCGGAATAAACCAGTTTTCAGTAATAAACGCGACTGAGTTTGAACTCCGCAGTTCAGCACCTACTGCAAAAACCGGTTTATCTGCCACATCTCCCCCACTGAATCCTAATCCTATCCCCACAGTCAGGGAGGCAGACTGATTCCCGTATGTCCCCACGCCATAGTAGATTCCGGCATTATCCTCTTCATCGGGAATGAAAACATAAAGTACTCCGCCGGATAAATCAAATTTTTCAAGTTGGAAGAAAGTAATTTTAGGTGCCAGATAGAGAAGCTGTTCGGAGGAACCCGGGAACAGGCTGAGTCCTCCGGCCAGCGCCATAAAGTCCGTCACACCGACGGCGATAAAGGGAAAGAATATTTCATAGACCGAAAAATAACCCTGTCCGGCCTTCAGGGCCCGACCGGTGGGGGCAAAGAAAAGGCGGGTGCGGTTGGGATCAGTTCGCCAGACCTTTCCCTCCACAATCCTGGCACTGCTGATTTCCTTTTTGAAAATGCGGTCCTTTTGTATGGTTAATTCGATTTCGGAAACCATACGGAATTGAATTGATGTTTCATCCTCAGAGAGGATGGTCCCCATTAAAACAGAACCATCGGTTAGCTCAATCCGATAGAGAGGAACCTGGGTGCTGTCCGATGCGGCTGATACACCCGGCGGCAGGAACAAGAAAAGGGATATGATAAATATGCCCAGTATCGGGTAAATTTTCACTTCTCTCCCTTCCTGTATTATTGCTTTCCAGAGAATATTAATGAATTGAGTGTATTTTTAGCAAGACAATTATGTGCGTGAGAAAAATAATCTTGCAGTGTTTTTTATGCTTATTTCATTTTATTTTATTCGGGCGACAAGTGAATGGAATTTTTGTAAAAAACTTTTTACCGGGTTTAACGTAAATATCTTCTGCAAATATAATTTTATCCGATGAAACGATCCGATCAAAAAAAAGAAAACTGGAAAAACCTGAAACGCTTTTACCAGCTTTATAAAAGTGATCTCAGTATATCAGAAATCGAGCGACTGGTAAAGCGGGATGTGCCCGGATTATATGAGTTTTATTCCCGTGACATGGAAAAACCGGATCAGGACCGCAACCGACTGTACCGGGCGCTTACCTTTGTCCGTAACTTTTTCCTGACTTTCCTGTTGAAATTAACCGCTGCCAGGCGGCTCTTTTATTCTGTGTCACTGCTGCTGTTTTTCTACGGGTTATTCGCGGGACTCACGAACTGGATCTTTCTTTCTTTTCTCATCTTGAATATACTGCTGGCCCTGGAAGTGGCTGATAAAATAATGGCCAAGGATGAACTGGAGGTTGCCCGGGATATTCAGATGGGCCTGATGCCGCGATCCGCTCCGGCAGATATCCCGCTATACATTGTTAAAAAGCCAGCATCTCTCCCCATTACTTCCACAACAAACACCCTTTGATGGGACCGCGCAGTCGTTGTAAGATTATCAATAGTATTTGAAGCTAATTGTACCGCACTCCAAAATCCAAATGTATAATGCGTCCCAGCTAAGTCA
>Ga0209536_100013142_pt1 | contig 11952 bp, 11 predicted proteins | sample DeeMarSeWOR28_12_FD_187461 | JGI IMG/M metagenome (GOLD analysis project Ga0209536, IMG submission 187461) | Marine sediment microbial communities from White Oak River estuary, North Carolina - WOR-2-8_12 (SPAdes) (version 2) | ecosystem: Environmental > Aquatic > Marine > Intertidal zone >...
CCTCGCGCCGGACGCGACGAGCGACGCGCTGCTGGTGGGCGGGGGCGGGGCGCGCAACCCGGCGTCGCTGGAGGCGCTGCGCGCGGCACTGCCCGGCACGCGGGTCGAGCCCTTCGACGCGGCGGGCGTGCCGGCCGATGCGGCCGAGGCGATGGCCTTCTCGCTGATGGGCCGCAACGCGATCCTCGGCCTGCCGAACCACCTGCCGGCCACCACCGGCGCGTCGCGCGCGGCCGTGCTGGGCGAGATCGTCCCCGGGCGCTCGGGCCGGATCAGAGCCGGAGCGTGAGGCCGTCGTCGGCGGTGTCGAAGTCGCACTGACCGCGCCGCTCGCTCATCTCGGCGCCGAGGTGGGTCAGCACGATGCGGCCGCAGTCGAAGCGGTGGCGGTTCTCGACCAGCAGCTTGTGGTTCAGGTGGTACTCGAAGCCGTAGTCGTGGTACGTGCACTCGCTGATGAACAGATGGGCGCCGGCCACGCACGCGGGCAGCCCGTCGAACCAGCCGGTGTCGCCGGAGTAGGCGATGCGCTGGCCGCCGCTCTCGATGATCAGCCCGTGGGGCACGGACTCGGGCGAGTGGTGCGTCTCGAACGAGTGCACCCGGGCCGGGCCCAGCTCGATCTCGCGGCCGGCCGACAGCTCCTGGAAGCGGATGTCGAAGGACCAGTCCCGGCCCTCGATCGCGTGGCCCATCGCGGCCGCGAGCGCGCGCACCCGGGTCTCGATCCCGCGCGGGCCGGCGATCACCAGCGGGTGCTTGCGCTCGTCCTCGTAGAGCGCGCCCAGCAGGTGGAGCGGGATGCCGCCGAAGTGATCGCCGTGGAAGTGCGACACCAGGATCGTGTCGATCTCGTCGCGCGAGATGCCGAGGTCGTGCAGGCCGGTGCCGGTGGTGGTCCCGCAGTCGATCAGCGTCGCACCGCTCGAGGTGCGCAGCAGGATCGCGGACTGTCGCCGGCCGCCGGCGCCGAACGCGTCGCTGGTTCCGATGAAGACGACCTCGCTCACGACGGGGTCGATTCGGAGCCGCCGGTGGGGGCATCCTCGGGCTCGGCGGGATGGAAGCGTCCGCCGGCAAAGGTGCCCGCACACGCTCTCGTTCCGGCCGGTACGTGCTCGCCGTCCCACACCACGACGCGGTTCAGGCTAGCTCCCGGGCCGATCGTCGCGCCAGCGCCGATCACCCGATCGGGCTCGAGGCGGACCCCGAGGTCCCTCGCCAGCCGGTCGGCGTCCAGATAGGAGAGTCGCGGCGGCTCGAAGTTCGCCCGCAGGTACTCCGGATGGGTGCCCACGGGCTCCCAGATGCAGGGTGCGAAGTCTCCGACCACGTCGCGGGCGCCGGCGGCGATGCGCGGCGCGATCCAGCCCTCGAAGTGGCTGAAGACCTCGCGCTCCGGCAGCCCGTCGAAGGCCCGGGCGGAGACCACGTTCACCCAGGTGTAGATGCCGGCGCGTTGCGCACCGCCGAAGTCGAAGCGCGAGCCGATGCGGCGTACCGCGCCGCGCGCGTCGACGCCGACGCTGCCGAAGACGGCTGCGCGCGGGTCCTCGCGCAGCAGGAACGTGATCGCGTCGCCGCGTTCGCGGTGCCGCACGACCAGGCCGCCGAGATCCGCGTCGAGCAGCATGTCGCCGCCGACGATCAGACACGGGTCGCTCTCGCGCAGGAAGGCCGCGACCCGGCGGATGCCGCCGCCCGTGTCGAGCAGCGTCGTCTCGCGGGAGAAGTGCACGGACAGGCCCCGAGGACAGTGCTCCCGGGCCGCGCGCTCGAGCTGCTCGGGCAGGTGGTGCGTGTTCACCACCACCTCCGACACGCCGTGGTGACGCAGCAGCGCCAGCGTGTAGGCGATCTGGGGCAGTCCGCGCACCGGCAGCGCCGGCTTCGGCCGCAGCTCGCTCAGGGGGCGCAGGCGCGTCCCCAGCCCGGCCGCGACGATCATGGCCCGCATGCGGGCTCCGGCAGCGCATGGATCAGCTCGGCCAGCTCGGCGAAGGCCGGGTCGCGGGCGGCCAGCCGCGCCGCGGCCGCCCGCAGGTGACGCGCCGTGGCGGGCAGGTGGCGCAAATAGCGGCGATCGCCGCGGACGCTCGCCGCGTACAGGAAGCGCGCGTGGTCCTTGCCCTTGCGGGTCAGGCTGAGCGCGTCGAAGCGCCAGGCGGCGAGCTCCGGCTCCGGGGCGTCCGGCAGCGCGCTGCGGGTGCGCTCGAACAGGCGGTCGATCTCCGCCTGGGGCAGCTCGACGTACGAGTCACGCAGCAGGCACACCAGGTCGTACTCGGGCGCCGCCAGCAGCGCTCCCTGGAGATCGATCAGGCACAGCCGCTCGCCGTGGGGCGCGTCGCGTCGCACCAGCAGGTTCTGCGACTGGAGGTCGCGGTGCGCGAGCCGCTGGGGGGCGCGCGCGACGGTGCGGGCGATTGCGTCGAACGCGCGCTCGACGCAGGCCCGCGCCGCCGGGCTCGGTCGGTCTCCGCCGGCGGTCAGGCTGTGCTCGCAGAACAGCTGTGCCTTGTAGCGGAAGTAGGGCGCGTCGAGTCGGCGCGCGAACGCGGCGACGCCGCCCGGATCGGCGATCCGCTGCAGGCGCGGCACCAGGCCGCAGGCCTCGCGGTAGAGCGCGGAGCGCTCGTCCGGGGTCGCTGCGGCGGCCGCGTCGGCCAGGTCGAGCTCCCCGGCGTCCTCCAGCAGGTCGACGCCCAACTCCGGGTCCCCGCCGTAGCGGGCGGGCACCGGCAGACCCGCGCGCTCGAGCAGCGCGCGGATCGGCTCGAGCGCGGGCTCGGGCGGGATGCCCGGCGGCCGGCCGGCCGGGTCCTCGGGGCGCTCCAGCCGTGCGATCAGCCGGGCCGGTCGCGCGAGCCCGGTCCAGACCCGGGCGAATCGGCGCAGCCCGAGCGCGCCCGGAAGCCACTGGATGCGCTCGGGATCGCGGCCGAGGGCCGCGTGCACGACCCGACGGATCGTCGCCTCGAGCTCGGTCTGCTCGCTCCCGGCGCTCACCGGCTCACCCGAAGAAGAGGTGACACGCCGCGGTGGCGCCGGCAGCGCCGGCGAGATCTCCGATCAGGCAGGCGGGCAGCGCGTGGCGTGCGTCGCGAACGCCGGCCGCTCCGCAGTAGATCGTGAGCACGTAGAAGGTGGTCTCGGTGGAGCCCTGGAGGGTCGAGGCCAGCATCCCGGCGAAGGAGTCCGGGCCCTGGCTCTCGAGGATCTCCGCCATCACCGCGAACGCGCCCGAGCCCGACAGGGGTCGCAGCAGCGCCATCGGCAGCGCCTCGCCCGGGAAGCCCACGGCTCGCGTCAGCGGGTCGACCGCCGAGATCAGCAGGTCGAGCGCACCGGACGCCCGGAACATGCCCACCGCCACCAGGATCACCACCAGGTAGGGGACGATGCGCACCACCACGTCGAGCCCCTCGCGCGCGCCGGCTACCATCGACTCGTAGACGGGAACGCGACCGGCCACGCCCACCAGCAGGAGCCCGACGATCAGCAGCGGAATCAGCCAGTGCTCGGAGATCTCTCGCAACGCGCCGACCGCACCCTCCGCCGCCACGGTCGCCCACAGCTCGAGGCCGAGCGCCGCGATCAACGCGCCGGAAACGGTCACCAGCAGCGCGATGCGGGCGAAGCCGAGCGGACCGGCCTCTGCGGGCCCGGCGACGCCCGCGTCCGGGGTCTCGGGCAGCGGCGCCTGCTGCGGTACGTCGGCGTCGGCCAGCGGCCGGGCGGCGAATCGCCCCAGCCGGCGCAACGCGTAGTAGGCGGCGATGGCGGCGGTCGTGGAGCAGGTGGTGGCGATCAGCGTCGGCAGCCAGATGGCGCCGGGCGAGCTGGAGCCGGCGGCCGAGCGCACCGCCATCGTGCCCGTGGGCGCCATCAGCGTGATCGCCGAGGTGTTGATCGCGAGAAACAGCACCATGGGATCAGTCGCGACGCCGGGCAGCCGATTCAACCGATTGAGCTCGACCATGGCCTTCAGCCCGAAGGGCGTGGCCGCGTTGCCGAGCCCGAGGATGTTCGAGGCCATGTTCATGACGATCGCACCCATCGCCGGATGATCGGGCGGCACCTCCGGAAACAGGCGCCGCAGCAGCGGGGCGAGCGCGCGGGCGATCGCGCGCAGCAGGCCCCCGTCCGCGGCGACGCGCATCAGGCCGAGCATGAAGATCATGAAGCCGGCGAGGCCGATCACCAGCGTCACGGCGGACTTGGCGCTCTCGAAGGCCGCCAGCGAGACGGCCTGCATCTCGCCCGCGAAGCCCGCGTGGACCACCGAGAGCACGACCAGGCCCAGCCAGATCCAATTGAGCACGGCCGCCCTCACCCCCCGGTGCCGCGATCGGCGCGCGCCGTGAGCGGCGCGAATTGCCCCTTCGCAAGCTCGGGGATAAGCTGCAGCCCGTCAATCCCCCCCGGGCCGGATCGTCTGCTTCGCGGGCTCCGGCAGTGGGTTCGCCACGCGGGGGTCGTCAGGATGCGGGTCGCCGGGGCCGTCGTCGCCACGCTCGCGCTGCTCGCCAGTGCGCCCGCCCAGTCCGCCCAGACGCTCGCGAGCCGGCTGGACGCGGCCCTCGACGTGCGCGCGCTGCGGGGGGCCGGCATCGGCGCGCTGGTGGTCGATGGCGGCGGCAAGGTGCTCTACGCCCGATCTCCGGACCGGGCGATGATCCCGGCCTCGAACCAGAAGATCCTGACCGCGGTGGCGGCGCTCGAGGTCCTCGGCCCGACCCACCACTTCACGACCGAGGTGCTGGCCGACGCCGCACCGGACGCCGAGGGGGCGGTCGGCACGCTCTACCTGCGCGGCGGCGGCGATCCGGCGCTCACCTCGGAGGACTTCTGGCGGCTGGCCGCCGACCTGCGCCGGGCCGGTCTGCGCTCGGTGCGCGACGGCATCGTCGTCGACGATTCCCTGTTCGACGCGAAGCGCTGGCACCCGAGCTGGGGCCAGACCGGGGCGCGCGCCTACCACGCCCCGGTCGGTGCGCTGACGGTCAACTACGGCGCCTTCGCCGTCACCGTGGAGCCCAACGGATCGACGGGCTCGTCGCTGCGGGCGGTGGTCGATCCGCCGATCGACTTCCTCACGCTCTCGAATCGCGCGCATACCGGCACACCGCGGGGCCGCTCCAGCCTGGTCGTGGATCGCCGCTCCCTGGCCGATCGCGAGGAGGTCTTGCTGCGCGGCGACTTCCCGGCCGGCCAGCCGGCGAAGACGTTCCACCGCAGCGTGCTCGATCCGGCGCGCTACGCCGGCTCCGTGCTGGCGGCCCAGCTGCGGTCGGTCGGCGTGTCGGTCGGCGCCGGGCTGCGCCGGGCCGGCGTGCCCGAGTCGGCCGCGCCGCTGCTCTCGTTCGAGGGACCGCCGCTCTCGGACGTGGTGCGCAGCTTCCTCAAGTACAGCAACAACCAGATCGGCGAGGCGCTGGTGAAGACGCTCGGCGCGCGGACCTCCGGCGCACCCGGCAACTGGTCCTCCGGCGCCGCGGCCGTGCGCAGCGCGCTCGAGACTCTCGGGCTGCCGACGACCGGGCTCGCGCTGGTCGACGGCTCGGGCCTCTCCTACGAGAATCGGGTGACCCCGCGCCTGCTGGTGGCGGCGCTCACGACCGCCCACCGCAGCTTCCGCTTCGGTCCCGAGTTCGAGGCGGCGCTGCCGATCGCGTCCGCGGACGGCACGCTCGAGAAGCGCGCCGACGCGGCCGGGGGTCGGGTGCGGGCCAAGACCGGCCTGCTCACGCGGGTCACGAGCCTGTCGGGCTACGCCGAGCGCCCGGACGGCGAGCGCCTGTTCTTCGCGGTCCTCACCAACGGCTTCCGCCGCAGCGCCGAGGAGGCGATGGACGCCCTCGACGGCTTCGCCGCGGCGCTGGTCGTCCGGTAGCGCGGGCCCGGTCTCCCCAGGGCCGGCGCCGGGGTCTCAGGAGCGTCGGGTGTGGCGCGCCAGCGCGCTGAACACCAGCTGCGGGTACTCGGCCGGCAGCGGCACGCCGCTGGCGATGCGCTGGTCGATGCGTCCCGGGCCCCAGTTGTAGGCGGCCAGCGCGGCCGAGAGGTCGCCGTAGCGGTCCCAGAGCTGGCGCAGGTAGGCGATGCCGAGGCGCACGTTCGCGGCCGGATCGAACAGGGTCTGCGGGCCCTTCCACTGCACCCCGACCTGGGGGGCCAGCCACTGTCCGGTGCTCGGCAGGATCTGCATCAAGCCCATCGCATCCTTGTCCGAGACCGCGTAGTTGCGGTAGCCGCTCTCCACGTGCATCACGGCCAGCACCAGCTCCGGGTCCAGCTCGTAGCGCCCGGCCTCTTCCACGACCACGTGCGCCAGCGCGTCGAGCTCGAGCTGGGTGAGGCCGGTACGGGAGGCGAAGCGCCCGAGGTGCCGGCGCACCGCCTCGAACTGTCGCGTCTGCTCGGGCGGCGGGGTCGGGGCCGGAGTGGGCTCCACGACCGGCGCCTCCACCACCGCGACCGGCGGCGGAGCTTCGCTGGCCGGAGCCGGGCTGGGCAGCGCCTGGCCGCTCCACAGCGCAGCCGAGGCGAGACCGATCATTGCGAGTCGCGGCGCACGTCCGGGGGCCATGCTTCAACCGCCCAGCGGGGACAGCCCGAGCGCTTCGACGGCGCGCAGGTTGTTGAAGACGGCGAAGGCCGTTACCGCGATCACCACCACGAAGAACGCGTGCTTGACCAGGCGTGGGACCGCCCGGGTGGCGACCAGGAACGTCACCGCAGCCAGCGTGATGGCACTGTCCAGGAGCAGGCCGGGGACGAGGCCGATGGTCCCGAACAGCCAATCGGCGATCGGGTTCACCTCGCTGACGTCCCAGCCGGCGACGCTCTGGCGCAGGCAGAGATAGGTGGTCCAGTGGTCGGCGCAGGAGACCAGTAGCGTAGCCAGAGCCAGCAGCTTCACGAGCACTCCGGGTTGCGGGACGGGTCGCTATAGAGCAAAGAGCGTGCCCGCGACTCGCGCAGGGCGGGTTCCCCGCGCTCGCGCGCGGGGATGGCACCGCTACCTGCCTACGCAGCAACCCTCACGAGCCGGCAATGCCCGCGGGGAGTGTGGAAGCATACTTCCTATTTCCGGTGGGACGCGAAAATCAGCGCCCTCCGCGCCGCATCTTGCCCTTGCCGAGCAGCAGCCAGTCCACCGACACGTTCTCCTTGAGCGCGAGCGTGATCAGGAAGTCAGTGTGGGGCGTCGTGCCGCTCTCGTAGCGGTTCACGTTCTGCTGGAAGACACCGAGGTCCCTGGCGAACTGACGCTGGGATCGCTCGCCTCGCACCTGGGCGAGCCGTTCGGGGAGCTTGCGCTTGAGCCGTTCAACCGGAACCGTGGCCATCGTCTTCCTCTCTCGTTTGTCTGGATTTTCTTTGTGTGGATTCGTTGGTGTCTGCTTCGCTCGCGCCGTCGGGCTTCGCATCCGATCGCCTGCCCGCGCCGCGCGCTCGGTCGATACACCCCTCGCGTCTTCGCAAGAACTCTGCAGGACGCTTCACGAGCGACGCATGGACGCGTGCGTGTCCGGGCTCGAGTCGATGCGTGGTACGCTCGCGGGTGTCGATCGCGAGGGGCGGCAGTGTACGCACGCCATCAAGTCCGGGCAATACCCGAGCGGCCTCGTCGCCGCGGTAGCGCCGTCGCCGCGCGCACGCGCGCGGACTGCGCGTGCGCGTGATCGCCGGCGACCTGCGCGGTCGCCGACTGCTCGCGCCGCGCAGCGGTGTGCGACCGACCTCCGACCGCGTGCGCGAGGCGTTGTTCGCTGCGCTCGGACCGCTGGAGGGTGCGATCGTACTCGACCTGTTCGCCGGCTCCGGTGCGCTCGGGATCGAGGCGCTTTCCCGCGGGGCCGAGCGTGCGGTGTTCATCGACCGCTCGCCGCAGAGCCTGGCCGTGCTGCGCCGCAACCTCGATGCGTTGGCGTTGACGCAACGGGCGCGCGTCATCCGCGCCGAAGCGCGCGCGGCGCTCGGCCGCCTCGCGCGCGAAGGCCAGGTGTTCGACCTGGTGCTCGTGGATCCGCCCTATGCGGCGAGCGACGTCGAGTCGCTGCTGGCCGGGCTGGTGCAGCGCGGTCTGCTGGCCCCGGGCGCGACGGTGGTGGTGGAGCGGAGCCGGCGTCATCCTCTGACGCGCGTCGCCGGGCTGGCGCCGATCGACCAACGGAGCTACGGCGATACATTGATCGCGCGCCTGGTGAGCGCGCCCCCGGGTCAGGGAGATCCCGGGGGCCGGAGCGGACCGCAGACGGAGGGCCTCGGAGCCGAGATGAGCAAGACCAGAGAGCGTCGCGTGGCGCTGTTCCCCGCCAGCTTCGATCCGCTGACGAACGGTCATCTGGACATCGCGCTGCGAGCGCGCACGCTGTTCGACGAGGTGGTGCTGGCGCTGGCGATCAACGTCGAGAAGAGCGGCACCTTCACGGTCGAAGAGCGGCTCGAGGCGCTGGAGTCGGTGACGGCCGGCGAGTCCGGTCTGCGGATCGTGTCGTTCACCGGTCTGACCGTCGACTACGCGCGCGAGATCGGCGCCCAGGCGATCATTCGCGGCGTGCGCGCGATGTCGGACTTCGAGTACGAGTTCGAGATGGCGCTGATGAACAAGCACCTGAACCCGGACGTCGAGACGCTGTTCATGATGCCGAGCCAGCAGTATCTCTACGTGAGCTCCTCGCGGCTCAAGGAGCTGGCGCGCTTCGGGCGGGACATCCAGGAGTTCGTCCCGCCCCAGGTGGCGAAGATGCTGCGCGAGCGCTTTGCCGAGGGCTCCTGAAGGGGCGCCGAGGGTCTCTCGACGTTTCCCCGGGATCCCGTTAACCTCGCCCGCGGTCGAGGTTTTCCGCGCTGCTGGGAGTCGCACGCGCGCCCGGGTTCGCATCCGGCGAGGGCCGACGAGGACATGCAAGAGCGCCGCATCCTGCTGGCGGTGAGCGGGGGCATCGCCGCCTACAAGACCCCCGAGCTCGTGCGGACGTTCGTCCGCGCGGGTCACGCCGTGCGCTGCGTGCTGACGCCCGAGGCCACGCGTTTCGTGACGCCGCTGGTGCTGCAGACGCTCTCCGGCGCCCCGGCGCGCAGCGACCTGTTCGATCCCGCCGAGGAGGGGGAGATCGGCCACATCGCGCTGGCCGACTGGGCGGAGCTGCTGGTGGTGGCGCCGGCGACGGCGAACCTGATGGCGAAGCTCAGCCACGGCCTGGCCGACGACCTGGTGTCGACGCTGGCGCTGGCGACGCGCGCCCCGCTGCTGCTGGCGCCGGCGATGAACGTGAACATGTGGCGCCATCCGGCCACGCGCGCGAACGCCGAGGCGCTGCGCGCGCGCGGCGTCCGCCTCGTCGGTCCCGAGTCCGGCGAGCTCGCCTGTGGCTGGGAGGGCGAAGGGCGGATGTCCGAGCCCGACGTGATCGCCGAGGAGGCGCTGCGGCTGCTGGGCCCGCGCGACTTCGAGGGGGTGCGTGTGCTCGTGACCGCGGGCGGTACCCGCGAGCCGGTGGATGCCGTGCGCTACCTCGGCAACCGCTCGTCCGGCCGCATGGGCTTCGCGCTGGCGGCCGAGGCGGCGCGGCGCGGTGCCGAGTGCGTGCTGGTCTGCGCGCCCGGTGCGCTCGCGACCCCGGCCGGTGTGCGCCGGGTCGACGTCGAGACCGCACTCGAGATGCGCGAGGCCGTGCTGCGGGAGCTGCCGGCCGCCGACGTGGTGGTCAAGGCGGCGGCCGTCGCCGACTTCCGCGCGGCCGAGCGGCGCGAGCGCAAGATCAAGAAGGAGGAGCTGGCGGCCGACGCCGGCCTCTCGCTCGAGCTCGTCCGCAACCCCGACATCCTCGCGGAGATCAGCCGCGATCGCGGCTCCCGCATCGTGGTGGGCTTTGCGGCCGAGAGCCACGACGTGATCGAGTCGGCGCGCCGCAAGCTCGAGCGCAAGGGCTGCGATCTGATCGTCGCCAACGATGTGTCCGACGCTGCCTCCGGCTTCGACGTGGACACCAATACGGTGAGCTTCGTCTGGCCCGGTGGCGAGGTCGAGTCGCTGCCGCCGCTGCCGAAGCGCGAGGTCGCGGCGCGTCTGCTGGACCGCGTCCGGGCGCTGCGCGAGAAGCGATCGTGAGCCGCCGCCTTCGCGCAGCGCTGACGGTGCTGGCCGCCGCGCTGTGGCTCGTGCCCGCTGCGGCCGTGGCCGAGCACATCAACCTGATCCGGATCGACGGCTCGGTGAACCCCGCGTCCTCCGACTTCATGCAGCACGCGGTCGCGACCAGCGAGCAGGACGGCGCGCTGGCGCTGATCGTCGAGCTCGATACGCCGGGCGGGTTGCTGGCGGCCGCCAAGGACATGGTGATGTCGCTGCTCAACGCGCGCGTGCCCGTGATCGTCTACGTGTCGCCGCGCGGTGCCTGGGCCGCCTCGGCGGGCGCCTTCCTGACGATGGCGGGTCACGTCGCGGCGATGGCGCCGGGCACCAGCATCGGGTCCGCATCGCCCGTGGGACCGAGCGGCAGCGGCGGAACGCGCGGCGAGGACGACGAACGCCAGGATGTCGGCGCCGAGAAGGCCGAGAAGTTCACCGCGGCCTTCATCGAGGCGATCGCGACCGCGCGGGGTCGCAACGTCGAGTGGGCCCGCAAGGCGGTGCGCGAGGCCGACGCCGTGACGGCGGACGAGGCGCTCGCGCTCGGCGTGATCGACCTGGTCGCGGAGGACCGCGCCTCGCTGCTCGCGCAGGTCGAGGGCCGCGAGGTGAAGGTGGACGGAGAGACGCGCGTGCTCGCGCTGGCGGGCGCCGAGGTGCGCGTGATCGAGATGGACTGGACCACGCGCCTGTTCGACTTCCTGGCGAGCCCGACCGTGGCCTTCCTGCTGTTCATGGCCGGGCTGCTCGGCCTCTACACCGAGTTCAACCAGCCGGGAATGCTGCTGCCCGGCATCGCCGGGGTGGTCTGCCTGCTGCTGGCGGGCATCGCGTTCCAGATCCTTCCCTTCTCCTGGGTCGGGCTGCTGCTGCTGGTGGTCGGCGTCGGGCTGATGGCGGCGGAGATGTTCGTGACCTCGTTCGGGTTGCTCTTCGCGGCGGGTCTCGGGTGTATGCTGCTCGGCGGGAGCATGCTCTTCGACGTGCCCGAAGTGAGCGGTATCGGGATCTCGTTCTGGACCGTCCTGGTGCCGGTGGTGGCGGGTTTCGGGGTGTTTGCGGCGATCGTGGTGGTGGCGGTGGGCCGCTCGATCATGAGCGCCCAGACCGCCGGTGTCTCCGAGCTGATCGGGATGGTCGGCAAGGCGTCGACGGCGCTCGCTCCGGATGGCAAGGTCTTCATCCGGGGCGAGTACTGGAGCGCCACGGCCGACGAGGAGATCCCGGCCGGGGAGCGGGTCGAGGTGACCGCGGTCGAGGGGCTCCACATTCGCGTGCGGCGGATCGGCGCTGCGCACTGATCCGGCCCGGGCGGATCGCAAGGAGGGGTGATGGGTCTTGGTGTCGTCGTCGCACTGGCGATCCCGGCAGTGCTGCTGCTGCTGGGCATTCGCGTGCTCCCCGAGTACGAGCGGGGTGTGGTGTTCCGCTTCGGGCGCTTTGCCGGCGTCAAGCCGGCCGGCCTGCAGTGGATCATCCCGGGAGTCGATCGCATGGTCCGGATCGGGCTGCGCGAGATCGTGATGGACGTGCCGCCCCAGGAGGTGATCACCCGCGACAACGTGTCGGTGAAGGTGAACGCGGTGCTCTACTTCCGGGTACTGCATCCGGAGAAGTCCGTGATCCAGGTCGAGAACTACCTCTACGGCACCTCGCAGCTCGCGCAGACCACGTTGCGCAGCGTGTGCGGCCAGGCCGAGCTCGACGATCTGCTGGCCGAGCGCGAGACCATCAACCAGAAGCTCCAGGAGATCATCGACCTGCAGACCGAGCCCTGGGGCGTGAAGGTCAGGGCCGTGGAGGTGAAG
>Ga0209536_100013143_pt1 | contig 11952 bp, 5 predicted proteins | sample DeeMarSeWOR28_12_FD_187461 | JGI IMG/M metagenome (GOLD analysis project Ga0209536, IMG submission 187461) | Marine sediment microbial communities from White Oak River estuary, North Carolina - WOR-2-8_12 (SPAdes) (version 2) | ecosystem: Environmental > Aquatic > Marine > Intertidal zone >...
GTGTACTTCCATGTTATTATCGCGCCCCAACTTTTACCCTGCAGGTTCGCTGCGCCCCGCACGAGAGCAATGTCCTGAGCCGTGGTGTGGTTCCAGCCGAACTGAGCAAACACGACGTCATATCCTCCTAGGTAGTTAAACCAGTATAGCCCGTAATCAGAAGTGAAGACCGTAATTGACTGGTTGCTCATCCACTCTATGGTGCTTTGGATATGACCTGTGAATCTTTCTGCTGTCTCCTCATAATTCTGGAATGGGCGCGCGTTTAACACGGTCTCATAAGATTCAACTTGCGGAAGGCTACCGTTGTTTTCTACTATTGAAAGTTCACCCGATAGGTCTTGCATGGTAATCGTGCCGTTAAGTTCGTACTTGAAGCTTGTTCCGTTCGATAGTATTACAAAAATAACTCCGTTAGGATGGTAAAAAATGACAGCTCCATCAGGGGCTTCTATGAAGATCTGCCCCAATTCAGTATATTCAATACGGGTACTATCGGCTTTGATAACTCCAACTGCACCAGTAAAATGTTTTGTAATTTTGTCACCCGTATTTGGGTCCTGAAGCGTTACTGAGTTAGCATCAAGCATTTTCCCGCCTGTTTCATCACCATAATACAATCCTAAAAACTGGTTAGTCCACCGTTGCTCAGCGATTTCAAGAAAAGAGCCCACAGCCTCTTGATTTGTCTCATAGGAGCCAAAATAAACTATGAAGTCTAATCCTGCATTAGCGGCGTATTCGCATATCTCAGTTATTGCATCAATATCCTGCTGTAAGGGTCCAGATTGCAAAACGAAGAGGTTAGTGTAACTCTTCACTTTGTCAATTAGCAGTTTAGCTTCTGCCGTTGTGTTCCCGCAGAAAGTGACACCAACATGGAACTGAAGCGACTCGCTGCTTTCGCCTACCAGCATATTATTAACTATGAACGCGGCGGCAATCAACCCTGCTACTAACGAGAATATTGCGAGAAAGACGAAAATGCGTTTCAATCCAAGTCACCGTCCCCCTAACTTTAAATATGAAGCAGGCGTCGCCCAATCGACGCTTTAAACTTATTCGATGTTTCTGAATTTAACTCTACTGGGATAATGCAACCTGCGCGTTGAATCTGTTCAAGATTTTCATTTTAGAGAGAGATACTTTTCAATTTCTTTCTCCGCATTGTCCGCCTTGATGAATATGGGCACGTTCTCTATTCCCGTGGCAATGTAGCTGCTCAGAAGCCATTCGCCTGGCGCAAACTCCAGCGTCTTCTCCAGTATTCCTTTGTCTATCATGAAGGTGTCGCTTATGAGCAGGCGGTCGTATGGTCTCGGCAGCGTGCCTACGAAGTAAGTGTGCAACTGCTGCAGTGCGTTCGTGTTTAAGTAGGCAATTCTTTGAGTTGCTATGCAGACGCCTAAGCCGTACTTGCGTCCCTGCCTGAGTAGCGTTTCTACGTGCGCGGAGCATTTGCCGTCCATGCCGCCTTCCTTGCTGCTTATGAACTCCTGTGCCTCGTCGAAGACCATGAGAATGTAGGGTTTGACGGTGAAGCGGCGTTTTCTGCGCACAAGCAAATCTTGCGTTAATCCAATGGCTAATTCCTTGATGGTGTATGGGTCGCTGATTGAGATTACTACGAGGTTGGTGTCGTCGTCTTCCAGAAGACCACGTATACCCTCAACTGTTAACCCAGCTTTGGCTTTGTCAGTGTCTTGCTGTCGCCTCTTAAATAAGTCCAGTATGCTACTTCGCGTCGTTGCCCAAGCGTACAATCCTGCTTTTTCGTTAACCCGAAAAGTCTCCATCGCATTCCTCGCTACCTCGTCGATGTGGCTGACAAATTCTTCAGTGACTTCCTGATTCTCGCTTAAACCATGTGTCTCCACCCACACCCTCACTGCTTCATGAATAGTGTCAATAGCGTTAATGTAGTGAGGTCTTCCAACCGAATCCTTCCTTTGATCGCCCAGCTCCCGCATAAACTGGCCGTACGTTGGGATTTGCTGCTTCGGCTTAGTGTAATACGACAGCTTGCCTTGGTTCACGATTGCCTGCAAACCATCCTTCGTGCGAAAATCACTCTCGTATTCCCGGGGCTTAACAACCGAATTGTAGAATTGCTCTATCGAGTTGATTCTGTGTTCAAGAATTAACTTAGCCTTCACAGCTGGGTCAGCAAGCACATCTAGCAACAGGAAAGAGTATTCGCAGCTAATGTCGAAAATCACAATTTTCTTTTCATTCATGTGTAGCATTATTCGCCGGAGCATGTTGGACATTAAGTTGCTTTTTCCGCCGCCGGTAAAAGCGAAAACGCCAAAATGGTATCGAATCAGCTTTTCGAAGTCAACGTAGATGGGAATTTTGGTTTGGCTAGCTTCAAACATCTTAATTACGCCCAACCGCGGGTCAAGACGCGCGTCCTCAACAGTTTTTTGCGGGTCAACGCCCATTTTGGCAGCAATTTTCTGGTTATACATGCGGTTAATCATGACACTGTTAAGAATGTAAATCGGGCTGCCCACAACAGGGTAAGAGAAACCTTTGGCAAACTCGAACTTGCAGTCAGCGCGTACGATTAAGTCGTAGTTGATGGGGATGGCGTCAATTTGAATCATCATCGTAGACTTATCATCTGTTTGCCAATCCTCTTCGCTTTGCTCGATAATCTCAAACTGCATCGGATAATAGCCGTGGTCGCTTAAACCGCGCAGCCCGAAGTGTTCAGGCCAAACACGGCTGATTTCCATAAGCGTAAAACGCTCTGAGCCTTCATCGGCACGCTTGAAATTCCTCACAGCCAACAGCATGCCCTCTTCAAGCAGCCCCATCAAATCCTTCTGGTACTCGATTTTAACTCGACAATGGTATCGCGCGCTGGTTCCTGTAACTTTGGAGTCTCCGCCGTCGCCTCCAGCGTACCGCGGCATAACCGCTGCTAACCGTGCGTGAAATTTGCCTTCAAAATCGGTAAAACATTCTTTGTTAACGGCTTTCTCTTCGTGTCTGCTCAATACTTGCTCGCCTCTCCCTGAAAGTACTCATGTAAAATATGAACTTTCTCAATTTATGATTATTCAAAATCCAAGTCGCCGTAGTATCCACCACGCACCTGAACTGGCTGTAATTCCACTTAGCAATCTTATCCGCAATAAACAACGCCTTGTTATGCCCAAACGCCTCAGGAATATTCGTGGGCGCCATAGCCACCAGCACACTCATCATCAAGTTCTGTATGCGGTTCGGCACCGACTTGTCCACGTACAAGACAGTTTTAACAGGCTCTATGGTACCATCGCTCAACTCATTCCAGAATACCTTAACGTTTTCGGGTTTGCAGTCGTATTCAGGATAAGCTAAACGATCCACGAGGAGCACGTTGCTGCGCAGCAACGGGTCTGTCCGTGCTTGACTCAGTTGCACGTAGGTCTTCACAAACGCCTTTTCAAGGCTGATTTTGTTTCTGATGGCGCCTGAAACGTAGCCGCGGCGGCTTTGCCGGTCAGGCAGAATAGTTCTGAACGCTGAATCATACTCGATTAGGCTCCACGGCGGAGTTACCTGGTCCACGTTGAATACGCTTGCGGACTGGAGAATCATGCGGTCGGTGTTCGGAAGCGCCTGCAACGCTTCAAGCTTCACGCCTGTTTTGAGTAAGCCTTCGCCATACATTATTGGGACTAGTTGCCGTTTGAAGTCGCGTGCAGCCGTGTCCTTCGTAACACCGACAAGTAAAAGGCGCTTTTTCCAGCACTCTTCCATAAGCATCTGCAACGTGAACAGCGTTAGGAAGGCAATGTCAATCGTGGTCAACCAGTGCTCTTTGCCGTCTTTCAGAATTTTCATGGAACTTGCCGTTTCGGCGCTGGGGGTTTTCGTGAAAAAAAGTTTGTCGCCTACGTCTATGGTGATTTGTTTTATGCGTTTCCAGCTTGTCACGTACTTCGGGTCCAGCACGTAAGCTCCGCTTTCCACGGTTAGAATTTGCCGTTCAGTCAAGCTCTTTAGCGCGCGTTCTACGCGACGGATTCTCTTTTCATCTTTGGCGCCGAACGCCGCTGCAATCTGGCTTGCCGTTAAAGCCTTACACTGTTCAAGCATGCAGATTATGGCCGTTCGCAGGTAATCCGACCGCGGCGGCGGCAACCCCAACGCAGTGTTTGACACATGCTGCCTAGCGATTATGAGGTCGTTCTTGTCGAGGGGGACATCGTAGCCGCTGGCTTTGCAGCCGACGAGCGCGGTTTTTGCGTTCCAGAAACCTGTTTTTCGGGTCTCGTAGAGGAGGGTTGCGCGCTCCGTGCTTAAGCTCCTGTCCAAAAAAATGACGCGCGTGTCCTGAGTATGGTCTGCGGCGAGCTTGTACGCGAGGTAATACTCGCTGAAGGTCATGATGGCATTGGCAATGAGGCTGTTGTTCGCTATTTCCTCGTCTGTCATGGGCTTGGCGGGGTTGACTTCGCCGGGTTGCTCCTGCGCCGCGTACGAGGTGTCTACTTCAGGAATTTCGTTGATGTATATGGGAACTACGCTGCTTATGCCCATGCTCCGTTGGAGCGTCCGCTCATCATACGTGACTTCGGGTTCTGCAGTCTCGGAAAACCGTATGGTGCCGGTTGCCGCATAAGCGCCGCCGAAGAATATGACCATGTCGAACAGCGGTTTTGAGTACATGGTGCCGTCTATGCCTGCGAAGCGCACAGTTGCGCCGCCGAAGAATTGCAGGGCAGTTTCGTACGCGTCTTTCGGGTCAAAACCCGTTCGTATGAGGTCCGCGAGCAGGTCGTCGTAGATGTTTTTGATGCTGGAAAATCGCTGCTCGTAATCCGTAACCTGTTTTGTTGCGCCTTGCCTAAGCGTGTCGCACGTGCGTTTAATTGCGTTGCTAAGCGAAGGCGCCGTCACCTATTTTGTCACCTGACGTTTGAATGTTCAGGGTTGGAGGTAAAAAAGGATTGTTGACATGTAAACGCTTAAAGTTCGTTTTTGCCCCGCTGGAATTAGCTTTCTGAGGAACCAAAGTTTTTGGCGGTGAGGTTGATGCTGAGTTCAGCTCTAGAAGTTGGATGCATAACGTTTATATGTCGCTTGCGATGTCTTTAGCGATATCGCTGGTGACATTATGGTCGAGAGATGGACGAAACGGGCAGGCGGCGTCCCAAGAGGACTCCTACGGTTTCTAGTCCTAAACATGCTAGCCAAGAAGCCAATGTCAGGCGTAGAAATCGTCGAAGTAATCGAGAAAGAAACAGGTGGAAGATGGATACCCAGCTCAGGCTCAGTTTACCCGCTTTTGGCTACGCTGCAGGACAAAGGCTTCACCAAAGAGATGCCCAGCGAAGAAACAGGAATTAAACGATACGCGCTTACAGCTAAAGGAAAAACATTATTTGAAAAACAGATAACCTTCGGACAAAAAATGTTGAATAAACTGGAATTTCTTGTACCCCTGCTTATTGGAAGGTTCCAGTTTGATCCTAACGACGAAAAAATTCTTGAAAAGACAAGAGAACCTGCCCAGAGAGTTGTCAAGACGTTTCTAGACCTTCGTGCAGAAAGAAATTATCGGATGACTGAGCAGGATTCAAAAGAAATCGAAAGAATTCTGAACAAATGTGCTGACGAGCTTGAAGAGATAGTGCAAGGGATACATGAAAAGAATCGTTCACAAAACACGCAGAAAACTCAATTCTCAAATCGGTCAAGTTTAGTCAGCGCTGACAACAAAGTGTAAGGGATGTTAGAATATGGGTTTAAAATCGAGTTTCATGATAGCAGCAAGGTCTTTGCTGAGAAGAAAAACAAAAAACCTCAGCGCAATTCTAGCCGTAACCCTAGGCGTTACGTTGCTGGTCGGCATTCAAATCACAACGGACACGCTACAAAACGCATTTCTCACCAGTCTGCTTCAGCGTCAAGGCGAAGTTGACTTCACCGTATCTAACTCCACCACTGGCTACCTAACCGCGGCTGACGCAGAAACAATAAGTGCGATAGTTCCATCTGCCGTGGGAATAATGCCCGAGCTAACAATGGATGTGCCCATGCTGGCGGGTTCCCAGTTTGATGATTCAGTTGAGCTTGCTGGAATCTCCACTGATTACCCAGACGCGTTCGGCTCTTTTTATGATTGGCAAACTGGAGAGAAAATGGACCTTGACGCCCTTCTAGTGAGCAACACTAGCATCCTTCTGTCTAGTAAACAAGCTAAAAAATTAGGGCTGGATGAAGAAACCTCTTTGCCCTTATCTGTAACCACCGAGTTCACTAACACCACAGGAACAGTTGTCGATCCACCAACAATCTCGTTTTCTGATTGGGTAGTGGAGCCAACATCCACTACTACTGAGTACGTTCTAAACGCTACTAATTCTACTTTGTCTCTTGAACTGGAGCAAGTTGCTTTCCCGGGTATGATGCCCAGCTTAGTTACCCTTTACACAGTGAGTTGTTCCAGGTTAAGCTTGTCGGACTTCGAGTACATCAATGTGACTGCTACAGGCACAGATAACCTCCTAGTCTTGCTTGGCTTCTCCATGGATGACGGAACCAATTTCAACGTTACAAACTTGGAAAACATCGATACTTTAAACTCGCAGCTATTTGATTTGACACCATATGCTGAAAGAACACTAAGAGGAGACTCTTACCTCGTAGTTATGAGTGCTGATGGATTGCCAGCAAGCATCGAAATATCAGAAATAGCCTTTGAAACCTCAAAGCCAGTCATATCTTACACATCCGAAATTGAAAGAGTAGAACTGCAAGTAGTTGGAATCTATGATTCTAAACGTCCTGGAATAGGCTCGCAGTACTCGGGAGCTGTACTCAGGTTGGAACACCTTCAACAGTGGCGCAGTCTGCAAGACCGCGAAAAAATACTTGACCGGGTTTCAACTTATTTGGTAGCTCTCCAAACAGACCATTTCACCTCAGAAATAAGTGAAGACTACCTTCAAGACCAAGTAGATTTACTGGAGGCAGCTATTCCTGAAACCGTGAATTCAGACACGGGAAATGTAGAGAAAATATACAGCGTTGACTCTGCTCGGTTGACCTTCTTCAGCATCGCAGAAATAGTCATGACGTTGCTGACCACCATGCTAACAGCGTTAGGGCTATTAATCATGATAACAGGCGTTTTGCTTATCACCAATGTTCAGCTCATGAACGTGGAGGACCGAGAGTTCCAAACGGGCGTCCTGCGGGCTGTTGGTGAGAACCGCCGTGGAATCACCCTGTCCTTGCTCATAGAAAACGTGTTTCAAGGGATAATTGGTGGAATATTCGGCTTAATCGGGGGCTTAGCTTTTGGGCAATATGTCGCCGCTTACCTCGTAAGCTTGTTTGGTACAGGAGAGTTCAGTGTCCAGCCAGTTGTTTCGCAACAAGTTGTAATCTTATCAGTACTAATTGGAGTAGCGCTCGGCATCTTAACCGGAGTGTTACCTGCTATAAGAGCCTCACGAGTTAACATTGTAGAGGCGCTGAGAGGAATCAAAGTTTCTTTTGAAGAAAAATCTAGTCGCAACTTGGCATTATTAGGCTTATTGGCTATTGCTGCAGGCAGTTTTGTTCTTCTGATTAACGGCGTTATTGACACAAGCTACGAAGGTATCTGGCTTAGTGAAGGGTGGAACACATTAGAAGAGTGGCGAAACATTTTGATCGGCGCAGGCTTACTGTTTTCCGGCATGGGCATGGTGCTTTCGCGGTTTATCAGTCGCGTGAAGGCAATGAACTTCACCGCTATCGCCATCTGGGCTATACCCGTTTTTCTGTTTGTTGTGGCTATGGGTGAATGGATACCAGACATTACTGGTTTAGCACCCGACATTTTGATTATCGGCGTAATGGAGATAGTCGTTGGTTCTGTTCTATTCGTATCAGTTAATCTTCCCCCGCTCATGAAGGCTTTACGAGGTTTTCTTGTCAAAGTCAGGGGAGCAAAAGGTGTGGGTCAAATAGCTCCAGCGCTGATTTCATCTCATAAATCACGCTCCACACTGACATTCGCAATCTTCGCTGTGATACTAACTTTGAATGTGACGGTTGCTACGTTGGTGCCTACTAACTTGAGTTCAGTCATCGAAACAGAGCAAGACTCCCGAGGAATAGACCTTACTGTATTCTTGAATAAGGCTGAGGCGCAAATAGCAAACACTTCATACGCGGAAGAGCTGTACAAGATAGACAGCCACATAACCGACGTAATTCCGTTTAAGACATACAGTACATCCACAGATTACCTGAAATTTTTAGCTGTAAATGATCCTTACGCGTCAGATTTTGACTATCAAACAAGCCTGCTGCCTATAGGATACGGCGAAATCACGTCGGAACAAATCCGTGGAAACGCAACTGACGCATCTGAATCCAATTGGCGCTATGACTTCTACCTAAGCAGCTTCCCAGACGGCATAACCCAACCAGACGAAGAAGACGTAACTGACGAGGAACTATTAGAAGCGTCCAAAAAGGCTTGGGATCTGTTCTTTGACCCCACATACACAATGGCAGCATACAATGTTTCATTAAGCAATCTCCTTTCAGAAGACCGTGATCTAAGCGACATTGACCTCACATCCTTCAGCGGATACTCCAGCAATGAACTAGAAGATGTTGCCGTTTTAACATACGAAAACGGCACAGTTATCGAAAATCCAATCGTGTTCACGGACTCCTTCATTCTGCCCTTAGGGATGCAGATTTGGATACCCATGAACACTTCTGATTCGGGTTTTCCAGTCTATCAGGCATTCACAATCGCAGGACGGTTAGACTCTCAACGCGCCAGCGGTTTCCCATTATCATCCTTTAGCATTCTATCAACTGACGGAGAGTTCGATTATGTTGACATGCTAGGAAAAATATACATGACTGACTACTGGGCAAATCAAACAAACTTCTTGGCAGAAGCAGACGGCGAAACAACTACGTCAAGAGCCTCAAACCAATACGATAGTTTCCTCATCAAAACAACCTACGACATGGACGACCCACAAATTGAATCAATCGCGCAGGCTATGCAGACCTTTACTAACACAAACGATGAAGGATACCGAAACTTAGCTGGCGACAATTTCTATGTTGCAAGCACAAAAGTCCTCTACGCAGAAGTTGAATCGTCTCTGGAGATGGTTCAAAGAATCGTCTCATTCCTGCAGATATACGTCACATTCGGGCTCACCATCGGAGCAGTAGGTATGACCGTAATCTCCGTCCGCAACGTTTCGGAGAGAAAACGGGAAATTGGCATGATGCGGGCAATCGGCTTCCCAAGAACTCAGGTCATGCTCTCAGTACTGCTGGAACTAGTAGTGCTAGGCCTAATAGGCTTAGTCATCGGAACAGTCAACGGCCTCCTCATCAGCATTGGATTTGCAAACATGCAAGGCACCACACTAGTGATTCCATGGAATGATATTGCCGTGTACGTAGGTTTCATCACAGCGATTGCCATAGCGGCAGGTGCCGTTCCAGGATGGTTCGCGTCAAGAATTCCACCCGCCGAAGCTTTGAGGTATGTAGGATAAAAAATGACGGTGATAACAGACATGCAAAAAGAATATACGATGATTGAAGATAGAGAACCCATATTGGTTATCTCTGGGTTACACAAACGCTACTCTGAAGGAAAGTCGAATGAGGTCCACGCCATCCGAGGATTAGACCTTACTGTCCGAAAGGGGGACATGATGGCGATTATGGGGCCATCAGGCTGCGGAAAAACTACCCTCTTGAACATGATAGGGCATCTGGACCGCCGTTCGGAAGGAAAAATTATAATCGACAACATAGACACCTCCAAGCTTTCAGACGGCAAAATGACCTCGTTCCGCAGAGATAAAATAGGCTTTATCTTCCAGCTTTTCAATCTCTTCCCATTCTTATCCGCTGTAGAAAACGTGGAAACCCCGCTACTGCTACAAGGCATGAAAGCAGGTGTAGCCCGTGAACAAGCGAAAATGCTTCTGAGAGAACTCGGAATGGGCGACAGACTGTATCACCTGCCTTCTGAACTGTCTGGAGGTCAACAGCAAAGAGTGGCGGTGGCGCGCGCGCTCATCACAGAACCCGCTATGATTCTCGGCGATGAACCTACAGGCGACTTGGACTCTACAACAAGCGCTGACGTTATGAAGCTGTTCCGTCGAATTAACCAAATCAACCAGCAAACTCTGGTATTGGTAACTCACAACCGCTGGATTGCTGAGCAATGCGATTACATTGTCCACATGACTGATGGGAAAATTTCCAGATTTGAACAGGGTCCCTTCAACACGGAGGAGGAAGCCAAATGAAAGTTTACGCAGGTGGATTGATAGATAAATCGCTAAGAGCAAATAACGCAAAGTTGCAAAAGAAGCTTGTTGCTGACTGCCGAAAGACTTTGCATGCGTCCAGAAAAGCCATGTTTAGCCAAGAACTAAACTCGTTCATGGTGCTGTCAGGAGAAAAAAACGGCGTTCCAGAACACAAAATTGTTGAAGAAATTGAGACAGGATGTGTTTACAAACGTTTCAAGAAGTACTACGCGACCAACGAGTCTAGACTGCAGCAACAGCTTAAAGCCAATCAAGAACTGCGGGAAACTTCAAAGATTGTTAAAGACTTCATAAAAGAGGTCGACCCGAACCTTGTGAAACATTTCAATTCCCAACTAAAGAAGATAATCAAGGAGTTGCCAGCCAGCTACCGCAAAATCCAGTTGAAAAGCTACGTGACGCTATGGGATTTCGCGGAGAATCAGCAGTACCGCTTTTTCCTTACAGGCTTTGATTCAGCAGTTTTCTCAGGGTCAGTCGCTGACGACAATGTAAACGTCAGCGAATTGGTTGACAAGCTGCTTATAGCAAACTTTTTTGCGGTATTTTTGAAGCCGACAATCACGCGTCTGAAACAGTTGGATGGCGTACTTGAAAGGTTGAAACTGGGTGTTGAAGGAACGCACTATAAAACAACTGACCCGAAGCTGCAGAAGAAGCTGGAACTGTTTTTCAGGATTTTAGCAGCAAAACTCAGCGCCTTACAGGACATTGATAATTTGATTTCAAGGATTTTCGAGTTGTTCCATGTTCCACGCGAAATGCTCGCTCCGTACAACTTCACGAATGGTTCCGTGGAAATGAACAAATCCCTCGCAGAAATGATGGTAGAATTGCAGTACGGAGAAACGCTGGTTCTTAAAGTCCACAGCAAACTGCAAGCGTGTCAAATTCACCTTCGTGACTACTTGGACGCAAACAAAAACGGCATAAAAACCATAGAGTCAACCACTGCATTCAAAAATGCGTTGTTACCCATAGCTGAGCTGAGCACGGACCTGTTTGTTGAAGCTGAACTGCTGAAGATGTGGTCAGACTTTTTCGGCGCGGACATTCCTTACTTCGGGTTTAACAAGCAAATCTTTACCGCACAGAACATTGAGGTAACTGGCGTTGCAGATCACAGCATCATTGCGGTGAGAGGATTAACCAAAAACTACAATCTCGGGCGAACAACCGTTTACGCACTGCGCGGCGTGAGCCTTGACGTTAAAGAGGGCGAGTTCGTCGCGATTGTAGGGAACTCTGGGGCGGGAAAAACAACGTTGCTGAACTGCATGGCGGGTCTTGACAGCCCAGACTATGGGGTAGTGTTGTTTCGCGGAGAAAACCTCCATAAAATGGAGGACGCTGCAAAATCGAAAGTCAGACTGTTAGAGATGGGTTTCATATTCCAAAGTTACGCTTTGCTGCCGCACTTCAACACCCGCGAGAACATAGCCTTACCCGCAGATTTAGCTGGGTTAAGCAAAGAATTGAAAGACCGCATAGAAAGCCTCCTTGAAGGTGTTGGGCTCAGTAATCAGGCTAAACAGTACCCTGCTACGTTGAGCGGTGGACAGATGCAGCGTGTAGCCATTGCCCGCGCATTAACCAACCGTCCCGCAGTGATATTTGCTGATGAGCCAACTGG
>Ga0209536_100013144_pt1 | contig 11952 bp, 5 predicted proteins | sample DeeMarSeWOR28_12_FD_187461 | JGI IMG/M metagenome (GOLD analysis project Ga0209536, IMG submission 187461) | Marine sediment microbial communities from White Oak River estuary, North Carolina - WOR-2-8_12 (SPAdes) (version 2) | ecosystem: Environmental > Aquatic > Marine > Intertidal zone >...
CCGGAGCGCAGCTGTTCCTTTAAGTCCTCTGACAGCTGATCAAATTCCCCCGATTTGAGTTGCTGTGCGGTTTCATTTAACTGCTGCTGTGCTTCGGGATACCGGGACATCAGATCATTTTGAAGCAGTTGATCCAGATTTTCTTCTATCACCTTCATTAATTCATCCTGTTGTTGCTGCCTCTGCAACTGTTCATCGGGATTGAGGCGTTTGGAGAGATCCTCGGATAACATTTCCTGATTCTGAACGGCCTTATCTGCCATTTTACTCAAACGATCGATTTCCTGCTCGAATTGCACCTTCCGAAAAAGTTCCAGCGTGCGTTCAAGCTCCTCGGCAAATTTTTCCTGATTGAGCTTAAAATCCTGCAGAGATTTTTCAATTTGTTTTTCGTCCATCTTCTCGAGCGCATCCTGGAGATTTTGTATCGCCTGCAGCAATTCCGGCGATGCAATCTCCTGAAACAGCTGCTGGAGTTGCTGATATTTTTCCAGTATTTCCGGACTGATCATATTACTTTGATCCAGTTTACGGATGGCCTCCTCCAGATTTTCCTGAATTTTATCCAGTTTCTGCTGAATTTCCTGCTGCTTATTTAAAGCAGATTCAATTTGTTTCTGGCGTTCCCAATTAATTTCCTTTTCACGTTTCATTTCCCTGGTGATCTGTTCAAGATTCTCACGCAGCCGTTCGCTTTCTTCGCTGATCTGTTCATTTTCTTCGATTGATTCCTGCTGTTTCTGGTCAGCTGCAGCAAATACCTGGTCGATAGTTGGAAAATTTATCATGTAAGTACTACTGTAACTGGTCTTAGGACCCTTGATCCGGTCATTATCAGAGAGGGCCAGATAATATTTGATAGCGTCTCCGAATCCGGTGGCCATTTTGCTGAACTGCCAGAGAAATTGCTGCTGGAAAAACTTGTTCTGGCCAGAGGGGATCTGGAGTGGTATCCTGTGCCAAATTGTATCTGCGATTGCCGGCATACTGCTGATGATCTGATAGGAAAGCCACATTCGGGAGAATCCAAAATCATCACGGCCTTCAAAAATCAGGTTTATTGCCGCATCCGGCGAGATATCAATATCCTGGCCTGGGTCAACAAGCGTTATTGTCGGAGCCAGATCTTCCATGGCTTCGATCTGGTATTTTATTGGATCGGTATTCGGGATATTCAAATTGTCAGTCAAATGCAGGTAATAAGCACCCGATTGGGTTATTATAAATTTTGCCGAAATCAACTGTCCCCTTACCTGTGCGTGCACCGGTTTATCAGTGAAAAATACCAGTTCCGCTGATTTGATTTCTTTGTTCGACCTTGCCGTTAGTTCTACTTCGGAACCTACATATGCCATTATGTCTCCAATATTGGGCTCCAAATGAATTTTAGCCAGACCCGTATAGGCCGGTGGGGTGAGGGAGATCTGAAGGTCATTAACCGCCGGCGGGGTAATTACTGCTACTTTAAAACGGTTGCTTTTGAGTGCTGATTGCTGACCGACCTCCCATAAAGGCACAGCTGTCAGGTAATATATAAAATCTGAGTGCATACCTTTTATGGTGGTAAAATATTTCAGACCTTTTTTTTCAAGATTTACAGCATACTGTTCTTTGTTTTTTTGCTCAATGATTTCGATCTTTAGCCGCTCTACAGACGGCCCTGAAAATGCTGCGATAATGTCGAGCGGGTGACCTGCGATAATGGTGGTATCTCCCGGCATGACCTGAAAACTAAAATCCTGGATCACCTGGTATTCGCCCATAGGATCAAATACTCTTTTTAATGAGATGAAGAGTTGATCACCCATAAAAAACGTTAAGAATATACCGCCGGTAAGAATAAGAAATATCCAGCTGAAAGGTATTATAAATGACCGCGGGGAAAGCAAAGACCGAAAATCCTCTTTACATACCGCATCTGCAAATCGATCGACAGCAAAGCGACGCAGGTCAGGCGAACTGTAGGTTTCCTTCGTATTCTGTAATTGGTAGGCATTAACCAGCCGATCGGCGATATCGGGTTTCAATCGGCCAATTTCACGGGCAGTCTCGGTATACAGATAGGATTTATTTCGTGACCGAATCAAATGTTTCAGATGCTGCCCGATGAATATGTGGAATAGATACAGGCTGAGCGTGGAATTCACGATAAGGACGAACCAGCGAACACCGGTCGAGAAAAAAAATATACTATCGGCAACAAAAGTACTGATCCAGATTACCGACCAAAATACCGTCAGATGCAGCAGGCCCGTAAGTACTAATAACATTACCTTTCGCCGGTAAAACTCCCGGATTTTTGTATGAATAATATTTTCTGTGTGCATTTAGTTTAGCAAAGCATAGAGTAAAATATTCATTCCCATCCGCAAGGCTGCTTCGCGTTTTTCAGGAGGGTCACCATGTATTTCAGCATCCTCGCATCCGTCACTGATATCCGTATTGAAGGCATAAAATACAATCAAGCGGTCTTCATAAAACAAACCATATCCCACAGGCGGCCCGCCGTCATGTTCGTGAATTTTCGGAAGTCCGTCCTGGAATGGATAATATATATTATATATTGAATGCGAGAACGGAAGTTCCACGAATTTTAATTCAGGAAAGACTTTTTTCATTTCACGCCGGAAAGAAGCATCCATACCATAATCGTCATCTGCAAACAAAAAACCCCCTGCGATCAGGTACTTTCGCAACCGGTTCACTTCTTCATCATCAAACCGGATGTTACCATGCCCTGCGATATAGGCTATGGGATAATTGAAGAAAATTTCGTCCAGTATCTCAGCTGATTCTTCCCTTATCGGTGTCTGGATCCCGGTTTCACGTCTGATCTTCTCAAACAGGTTTATAAATGTGGTCTTATTACCATACCAGTCTCCGCCGCCGGAATACTTTATCCGGACCACGCGCAGTTCCCGCAGGTTATCATCACTACCGTTTATGATACCTGTTAACAGAAGCAGAACTAAAAATATTCTTGACATGTCTTAATAATAAAAAAAATCCCAAACTATTGTTACAATAATTTGGGATTAAATTGAATTTATATTCAAGCTTAGAACAGCTGATATCCGATCATTATCAACATGGTTACGGCCCCACAGGTCTTTATGGAAAGACCACCAAGTTTACCCAGGAAAGCGCCGACACCGCTCAGAACGGCATCGCGCAAACGATAGGATTTGAAGAATTCAAGTACTGTTGCGCCGATAAAAACCCCGAGGACAGAACCGATAATTGCCCCCATCACCGGAGTGACAAATGCACCGCTGATAGCGCCTCCGATCCCGCCAATGATGCTGCCGGTTATACCCCATTTTGAAGCACCATATTTTTTCGCAGTAAGAACAATGAGCAAATATTCGAGGAATTCTACCACAAACACGATCAGAAAAAGTGTCAAAACAAACGCAAAAGAGATAGATTCGAAACCGGTTATGACACCGTAGATAAAAGAGTTAATGGCAATAATAATATTTCCGGGTGCGCCGAAAAAATTAGATAACATTGCGGCAACAACCAAAACCGCAAAAACTATATTCAACAATACTTCCATTTATTATAATTCCAATATACTATTTAGATCGCATGGCAAACGCATATCTTTTCGACTTACTGTTTAATCCCAGCCGGCCTAATTCGTTCCTCACAGCAAACCAGCCTACTTTGATAAAACCATAATTGACAGAATTTAATTCCTTTTTGATTTTAAAGGCACCATATTCCGGATTTCGTTTAACGATCATTTTGATTTTTTCGGAAAGTGGCAACTCAGCACGCATGATTTCTGTTTGATCCTGCTGTACCGGGGACTCTTTTTCTTCTGTCTCAACGGCTATATCGGTTTGGACAGGATCGGCGACCGCAGCGGTCTGTTCCGCCGGTACAGGTTCCGGTTTACTGAACGTAATCTCTTTGGCCACTGGCTGTCCACTTGATTCCAGAACCTCAAATTTATTAATCGCTTCATCAATAGAGTCATATACATCCAGAATGTGATGGAACTCTAAAAGTTCAAAAATTTCATATACATCGGGAACCATGCGAACCAGCTTCAGATCACCACCGTTTTCCCGGATTGATTTGATTTCACTGATAAAAATACCCCAGCCGGCACTGGAAATATAATCCACATTACCAAGATCAACGATGAGAAAAAATCTGCCTTGTTTTAACAGCGAATCCAGAGCACGTTCCAATTCCGAGGATGTTGTCGTGTCAATATATCCGCCTACCTTGATGATGGAAATTTGATTTCGGCTTCCAGCAACCTCCGCCGATACCTGAATTCCTTCCATTCAATCCTCCTTAAATAAATATCAGGGTTATCCCCTATCTGATTTTGAAAGCGATTCCAGAATAGAAACGTTCTTGATTAAATTTTTCTGGGTAATTTTTTTTCGTATCTCATCCAGCTGTGATGGTGGCGCTTCCTGTTTTTTCGCAAAACGGGATTTTAATTTTTGCTGTTGAATACCAATTTTATTAATCTGTTCGAGAATCGACTTCGAATTGTTTAATATATTTTCTTTTTCAATGTATTTCAACAATTCTTTAGCATTTTGAATAGCTTCTTTTTTCGGAAACTCACCAAAATTATCATGGATAAGTGTAAGACTTTTATGAACCTGAACAAAAAGCTGTTTTACATTATCTATTTGTTTCAGTAGCGGGTGTGTTGTGAGAATTCTCAGCGACAACAGGATTTTTTCTATATCATCCTTCTTGATCTTTCCACCATTCCAGTTACTGCTGATCGATTCGATGATCGTGATATCATCGTTGATCATTTTATAAAACACATCCACATCCTTTGGATTGAGCTCTTTTGCCTCTATTTTCAGACTGCCGGGTATCAGGGATTCCCCTGTCGCAAATGGTTTATCCAATTTTGCAGCGTCCGATGGTTGAGGTTCAACCTTTTCCGGCTTTTCCGCGATTATTATTTCATCACCCAGATCATCATCAATAACGGATGCTTCAGGAATTGATACTTGTTCCTTTTCCTCAGTCAGAAATTCGTCGAAGGTTAATTCTTCATCTGATTTATCGGTTTCCACCGCAGGCACTTTTGCTTCAGATTTTTTCTCTTCCGGAATTTCGGCAGATTTTGATGCAGCGGATTCACTCTTTGTTTCTTCCAGGCGAATTTCCTCAGGATCATCCTCAACAGTATCCTCGCCGACCGGTTGCGCTTCCGCTGCATCGTCTGGTATTATTTCCGGCTCTTTTTCGCTCTCATCTTTCTGCGGTTTGGCAAACTTTTCTGATCCGGTAATTTCCGCCGGTTCGGCAGGTTTGTCACCGGTAAAGGTTTCAGGAGCCTCGGCAGCAATTTTTTCATCCGAAGCCTTTTCTTCAGACTCTTCTGTGTCATCGATTTCTTCAACAACTTCAGAGGCTTCGATTTCCTCTGCCGGGGGTTCCTCCTGAACAAATTCTTCTGTGGCTTTTATTGTTTCTTCCGGTAATTCGGGCTCTTTTGCTGCTTTTTTTGATGAGGCAAGGACCTGACCATTGGATTTTTCTTCATCCCGTGGAGGTTGTGGTGTCGGAGAGGCTCCCGGAACGGTAGGTGCTGCACCTCGTTTCTTGGCAATGACCTGCTCAGCCGATTCATAATCGAGGATCGTCTGGCCGTCGAGCGTCAAGAGTGGTGTTCCGGGCGGTTTAATACGCTTTTTATCTCCGCGCATCAAATAACGCTCACGTTGTTCACGGGTACTGAGTTTCGCTTTTCTTAATTCTTCATAAATCCGCCGTGGTTCCAGCTTTGTAAAGCTGTACTTTTCGGAGTTCAGTTCATCGCTGATCCGTTTCGCTCCATATTCGGGAAAGTTTCGGATAACATCATAAAGTTTGGTCTTCGTTTCAATACTCAGATGTTTTTGTTCAATATAGTCATCGCTGTATAAAAGATCTTTTAAACCTTCCCAGCCCACATCCTCTTTGATCTTTTTATATTTACGATACATATAGGGTGATACCTGCATTTTCTCACAGGCATCCTTGACCGTAATACCATCCTCTTCGATTAACCGGAACAGCTCACGCTGGATCGAATATATCACTTCACCCTGCATGAGTTTTTCCTTGACCGCCACATAGGTTATATCATCATTTTGAGGGTAACCCTGGGTATGGTTTTTGATGTCATCGCGTACTTCCTTGATAAAATCTGATACATCAAAATAGGCATGCTTTCTTATTGAATCCAGAAAACGTTCTTCCCGGTACAGATCTCTTTTGGGATTCATAGCCTCCGTCACACCATCGGTGTAGAGAACAAGCAGATCATCCTCACGAAGGCGAATGGAATCCTGTTCAATCTTTCGGTCAAACAGGGTAATGTCGGGTAACTGGATGCCAACAGGGAATCCCGATGGATTCAGATAATAGGTCTGTTTTGTACTCCCGCGATAAAGAATCATTGGGTTGTGACCCGCACTGGCATAATGTATGATCCGGTTCCGGCTATCCAGTACAAGGTAAAACATGGTAACGAACATTCCGCGTTTCATATCATCAGTAACAAAGCGGTTTACTTTGGCAAGGACATCCGCCGGATTTTTGTTCCCGCGTGCTTCAAGACGCAGGGCAGTCCGGATCATGGTCATTATCAGAGAACCCGGTACGCCTTTACCGGCTACGTCTGCAACGCAGATACCAATCGTATCATTATCCACTTCGACAAAGTCAAACAGGTCACCACCCACTTCTTTGGCTGCTTCATAGAATGAAGCGAGTTCATACCCCTGTACCTGCGGAAAATCACTGGGCAGCAACATCTGCTGGATTTCCTGGGCAACCTGCAGTTCCTTCTGTAATCGCTGCTGTTCAATCAAACTGACCTGGGCTTCCCGGAATTTACTGGTCATCATGTTAAAAGCCTGAGCGATCTCTCCGAGTTCATCCGAGGCATCGATATCGATTTCATCCTCATCGACGGTACCCTGACCAACCTGATGGACCCAGTCTGCCAGTGAATGGAACGGTGCAACAATCCGATCAATCAGAAAATAGGTTCCGATGAGTACAACGACCATAATCACACCCATATATATTATAATACCCAGGCGTGAAGCGTTTGCTCTGGCTTCGATATAAGAAACGGGAACCAATATATGAGCATTTCCGATTACCGCAGATTGGCCACGGTTGCCGGAATATATTTCGGCTTCAAAATCATAGACCGAAAGCGTATCACCAACGGTATATTTATACAGGGTATAGTTAAATATTGTATCCTCCAAGACCACTGCACCTTCGGGGATATTATATTTACCCAATGCTTTCAGAGCGGTACTGGCACTGACGATATCCTGTGTGTTATCAACAACATAGGATTCATAGATCAGACCCGGATTATTGATTTTCACCGAACGGGTCTGAGCGAAAAGTTCCAGATCATTATTTGTCTGAAGGGGCTCGGAACTGTTATCAGCCAGAGCAAAAACCTGTGCTCTTGTTGATTCAATGACATTTTCAAGCGTGTTTGACTCAATATTGCCATATAATATTGAAAATACGATCACTGCGATGAGTCCGATCGCCACCGCCGCCTGGATCGTATGCCGGGTCCGCATCGTAAGTGTTTCCCACCAGGCTTGCGGTTTGGATTGGGAGACAAATTCACGTTGCTTAGTCAAGCGAAGTTCGTTACCGCGGCTGGTTATATTATACTGGACATCATCCATCAATTTCCGCATCATGAAGATACCCAGACCACCTTTTTTGCCGATTTGAATATATTTATTTAAATCAGGTGTGGTGGCTTGACGCGGATCGTAGCTGATCCCCTGATCGATGATAACGATTGTCAGACTCTGCCGGCGGATGATCGCCTTGATTGTGATTTCACCACCCTTAATATCCCGGTAACCATGCCGGATAATATTCGTACAGGCTTCTTCAATGACCAGTTTGAATGAGTTGGTAATCTTATCGGAATATTTGTACTTCCGTCCGATATGTTCGACAAAATCCCGTACCTGACTCAGATAACTCATCTGAGCCGGTATGGCAATCAATTCTTTTTTAACATTTTTAAACATGAATTACCCTATTCGGATTCAGTTCGTTTGAGACGCTCCTGCGCTCCACTGATCGCTTCGAGAACTTTTTTATTATAAGGATGATCCTTTAGAATTTCTTCCCAAATTGCAATGGCCTCCTGATACTTGCCAACTAAAAATTTATCAATCCCTTCCAGGTACTTTCTTTCAGTCTGAGGATCCATCGGCTCGGTTTCAGCCATTGCCTCGATCTTCGAACGGGTATAATACTGCTGGATAAACTGATTGGTCGGGTCCTCGGACAGGACATCTTCGAAGACCTTTAACGCATCCTCATATTGTCCTATGTCGTACAACAACAGACCTTTTTGAATGTTTTCTTGTAATTTAACTCTTTCAACCAGCGTGTCAACTTCTTTTTTGACCTGTGAATCGTCTCGACTGAGTAAACGCGCCTCTGATAATAGTCGTAACGCTTCTGAGTAATTCTGCTGTTCAAATTCCGATCTGGCCCTTCTTACCATGCTGCTGACATCCTCACCCATCCGGCGCCGGGTGGTTTGAATAGCACTTTTCGCCGGCTGATATTCCGGATTTCGTTCAAGAACCAGATTAAATTCAATCAAAGCATCCGTGTATTGTTTCTTATCTAAATATAGTCGGCCTTTTTCGAAGTGTTCTTCAATAAAATTTTGATCAGCTTCAGCCCGGTCCTTATCAAGAGCGGCGGCTACCGCTGCATTCTGCTGGGCGCTGATTTCACTATCCAGCATAACATTTGCTGAGTCGAGCATGATCTTTGCCCGCTGATGAAATGGTTCCGCACCGATCACCTGCTGATATTCAACGATTGCATCAAGATATTTGCCATCCGTGAAAAAAGTATCTGCTTTGGCCAGATGCTCACCCACAAATTTCTTTTTATCCGCCTGCCGGATCTGGTCAATGATACGTTCTTCCTCCTGGCGTTTTATCTCCTGTACGATAGCAAACATCTCATCGCGATTCATACCGAAATTGATGGTCAAAGAAAACCGGTGTACGGGATCAAGTGCGCCGCCGGTGCTGGGATTACCGTAAGCATAATCTACCTGAAACATACTGTATTCGATACCGATACCAAACTGCAGCCCGGTCAGATTGTTATACCCAATACGGGCTTTCCCCATTTTCTGAAATGAATACTCCCCGCCAAAATTGAACCGCATATCCGTATCCTGGGCCTTGGCAATATCAAACAGAAATCTGAGATCACTTCCGCCGGAAACATAGATGGTTCTCAGTAACCCAAACCGAAGATCCAGAGGCAATGCATCGGGTTGATCGCCGAGTTTCATCTGTGGTGAAAACAGATTTTGTACATTGAGGCCAACCGACCAGTCACGCAACAGAGCGTCCGTACTGAAATTCGGACGATACATTAACCCGATATCCATACCGACACCAACGCCGCTTGCTTCGTCCTGATACTGCTGTGTATAGCTGAAACCCGACCGTTCAACTTTCAGGGAGGCTCCAACAGACAGATCCCACGGTATCCGCAGACCATAGCTGAAGTATCCGCGATAAGATTCATAAGAGAAATTGTCATATATATTAAAGTCGGCATCCGTATTGACAATATCATCAACCCCGATCCGGGCAATTCCGATCGCAAAAGTACCGATATCGAGTGTCGGATATGCATACCCCAGAAAGTCGTAATTTGTTCCCATATATAAAGAGGCATGGAAAAAGGTCAGGCTTTGCTGGTAGATATAATCCAGACCGGCAGGATTCCAGAAAACCGCTGTCGGGTCATCGGCCAGCGCTGTAAACGCATTACCCAGCCCCATGGCGCGTGCGCCGAAGCCAAACTCTGAGAACGGACTTCGGATACCTCCCTGACCATCCCCATCCTGTGCCAGGGCAAAAATGGGTATGCCAACTATGATGATGATAAGATACCGACAATATTTGTGCATATTTTTCATAGCCAGGCTCTTCTATTTTATAAATGCGATCTTGATCATGTATTTGAGGTTGCGCCGCGCCCCCTCTTTTTCCTGAATCTGCAGCTGACATAGATACACACCGTTAAGCACCATGCTGCCCCGGTCATTCCGGCCGTCCCAGGTGATATCCGTATGCATACCGGAAACCAGATTGGTATGATCAATAGTCCTTACCAGCTGTCCGGTGATAGAGTATACTCGAAGCTGGATGTCGGACAGTTCATCGAGGAACATGCGGATGATCGTCTCGTCTTCCGTGCGACCAAAAGGATTCGGGAAGGCCAGGAAAGCTTCCTCCGGATTATCGGGAGCGACATCAATGCCGATCGGTCTTAAATTGAATTCATCGGATGTTTCAAAAATGGCACCCCTTGAATCCGCAATTTTACTTTCTACATCGGGATCAGCATCCCAGGCATAAACGTCAATCAAGCGGGTATAGAATTTACCGATTGGGACGGTTTTGTCATTGTTAAGATTAACAAGCAAGACCAAACGTTCCTCCAGACCGGATTCTAATGAAAAGTCGGATAGTTCGAGCCGCATACTGGGACGTTCCCTTTCGTTGACTACAATATATTCGAAACTTAAATCCAGCGCTATATCCAAAGTATCTGCCATAATTTTTTTGACGGCAATCTCCCCGTTTTCATATATTTCCTTATACTTTTCCCAGGTCACCAGACGGACATTATCAATGATCAGGTCAAGATCCTCCAGGGACAGATAGCTCTCTGACTGTGGATCTCTGCGGAAATCAAACCAAAGACTCCTGATATTCGCCGGATTTTCACCACTACTTATATTTTGGATCGAAAAAGAAAGTATCGGTGCATTTTGTGTGCCGCGCGCATAACTGCTGGTTTCAGGTTTATAAGGCCCGGTGAATAAATCCTCGGTCTCATTGGTTATTCTTAATTCATTTTCTATTACCGTAATCGGATAAGCCACCAACCGGTTAACACCGCTGACGTATGCTTCCTGGCCGGAATTAACATCCCACGGGAACTGGTTCAGGGTAAAACTGACCGTTGTTGCAGAAATCACCTCAGTAGGTGCTTTCCGCCGCCATGTAAAGCGCAGTGAATCGGTATCTGCGGTAAACTCGGCGGATTTCTCATCGGTGTCACTGTCGATTGCTTGGAAAGCGGTATCGATCTGGATCACAACACTGACAGTACCCTCAATGCCGGCCATTCCGGCAATACTCTGACCATCCGCGGTCAGCAGATCCCGGGTAACCACCAGGGTAAAGGTCATCTCTTCACCTTTCGATACCGATCCACTGGCAACGCTGGATGGACTCACGGAATCTTTGACCAGTTTGATCTGGGCACGGGGCTGAATATGCAACGGCAGCCAGGTGGGCGCCACCACAACCGGCACATTGCCGGCCAACCGGTCCTCACCACGATAGGTGATCTGGATCGAGTCAAGGAGATCTGAGGATACGTAAATATTATCCCTTACTTCCGGAACTGTCACATTCCAGCTGACCGTTACGTTTTCCTGTCCTTCCGTCAGCGCGATAGCTGTATCTACCTGAGCATTCCGGGCAGCAAACCACGAGGGAAGTCGGATGATACCAAAGGCATTGGTCACATTTTCCGTTTTGCTGAAGGTGGTAGTCACCAGAAATGTCTGATTGGTTGAAAGCGTATCCTGGTGGGTGGTTCCCGCAATATTCATGGTTGCCGGGCCTACGATGGTGATTTCAGGTGAGGCCTGCTTCAGATTGGCCACAGCAGCGGGCAAACCGGTGTTCTCATCTGCCGGTACCGTTAGAAGTTCAACTTCCATGGTTTCAGCGATCTCAATTCCGCCTGAGTTACCCACCTGAACCTGCCAGGTCAGCGTATCCCCTTCGGTATATTTCCGGATATCGGAACCCACCACATTCAATAGCGGGCTCTGGGAGATGGACCGCAGAACGATCTCCC
>Ga0209536_100013145_pt1 | contig 11951 bp, 14 predicted proteins | sample DeeMarSeWOR28_12_FD_187461 | JGI IMG/M metagenome (GOLD analysis project Ga0209536, IMG submission 187461) | Marine sediment microbial communities from White Oak River estuary, North Carolina - WOR-2-8_12 (SPAdes) (version 2) | ecosystem: Environmental > Aquatic > Marine > Intertidal zone >...
TCTACCACTGAGCTACGCGAGCAGCAAGCGGGCGACGGGACTCGAACCCGCGACCCTCAGCTTGGAAGGCTGATGCTCTACCAACTGAGCTACACCCGCAACGCACGGCGCCTGTGGGTGCCGGCCTCGACCTGCCGAGCCTCCATGGTGGGGGAAGGATTCGAACCTTCGTAGGCGTTCGCCGGCAGATTTACAGTCTGCTCCCTTTGACCGCTCGGGCACCCCACCGTTGCCCGCGACCTCGACGCGACGACCGCCGCCCGCGCCGACGGGCGGTCACGAACACAGGGACGCTCCGGCGCCCCTGCGTGCACACTGGAGCTGACGAAGGGACTCGAACCCTTAACCTGCTGATTACAAATCAGCTGCTCTGCCAATTGAGCTACGTCAGCCAGGCCGATTTTCGCGAGACTTGTAGGATAACCAGGCCCTGATTCGGCGTCAACGCCGCTGGTCAGGCGAACTTGGACCCCTGCCGGGTCAGCTCCGCCCCCGGCGCCATCGCGTACCCTGCGGGGTGTCTTCCAGCTCGATCCCGCGGGCCACCAGCTCTTCGCGGATGCGGTCCGCCTCCGCAAAATCCCTGGCCGCCCGCGCCTGCTGGCGTGCGGCGATCCTCGCCTCGACCCACTGGGCCAGCTCCGACTCCAACTCCGCCTGACCGGGCACGAGATCCAGCACCTCCATGACGCGGTCGAACGCTGCCCTGGCGGTGGCGGCCTGCTCCGGGCCCCACCGACCCTCGTCCAGCTCCCGGTTGGCCGTCCTGACGAAGGAAAACAGTGACCCCAGTGCCTTGGGTGCGTTCAGGTCGTCATCCATCGCCTCACGGAAGGCCCGCTCGAACTCTCCGACCTCGACGGGCTCGGCCCCGCCGTCCTGCGGGCCCGCGACCTGGCCGAGCCGCTGATGGAAGTCGCCAAGCCGGCGCACTGCCTCCACTGCACCCTCCAGCGCCTCGTCGGTGAAGTTGAGCTGCTGGCGATAGTGCGTGGAGAACACCAGCATCCGCACGGCCGCCGCATCGACCCCCTCTTCCCGAAGATCGCGGGCAGTCAGGGTATTGCCGAACCGCTTGGACATCTTCGTGCCGCGGATGAACAGGAACTCGCCGTGCAGCCACAGGCGGGCAAACGGCTGCCCGGTCGCCCCCTCAGATTGGGCGATCTCGTTCTCGTGATGGGGAAAGACGAGATCGATCCCGCCGGCGTGAATGTCGAGCGTTTCGACCCCGAAGCGCCGCCGGATCTCCGTGAGCGACATCGCCGAACACTCCAGGTGCCACCCCGGCCGGCCCCGGCCGAACGGCGCATCCCAGGCGGCCCCGACGTGTTCGTCCTGCGGTTCCACCGCCTTCCACAGTGCGAAATCCCGCACGTCCTCCTTGCTGTACTCATCGCTGGCCACCCGGGCGCCCGCCTTGAGCTCCCGCCGGTCGAGCTGTGACAGCCTGCCGTAGGGAGGGAACCGCTCCACACCGTAGTACACCGACCCATCGTCGCCCACGTACGCCAGCCCGCGGTCGATCAGACGCTGCACCAGCTCCACCATCGGCTCGACGTAGTCGGTGGCCCGGGGATAGAGGTCGGCGGGGCGGATCCGCAAGTAATCCCGGTCGTCGAAGAACGCCTGCACGAACGGCGCGGTGTGCCGGTCGAGGGACACGCCCGCCTCGGCGGCGGCCTTGATCGTCCGGTCGTCGACGTCGGTCAGGTTCATCACCATGAAGACGTCGTACCCCGAATACTCGAGGTACCGGCGAAGCAGGTCGCCGAAGATGAATGTCCGGAAGTTGCCGATGTGCGCGTAGTTGTAGACCGTTGGCCCGCACATGTACACCGTGACGCGGGGCGGCGCGAGCGCGTGAAACTCTTCCAGCCGGCGGGTGAGCGTGTTGAAGAGATGCAGGGTCATACCTGGCGGGGGCTCGCGTGATTCAGATTGGGCCGAGGGCTGATAAGCTAGCCCGACAGGCGGTAGGACGGTAGGACAGCGGGCGGGCGGACGGGCAGGCGGTCGGGCGGTCAGCCGGACGGCTGGGCAGGCGCTCAGACGGTCAGACGGATGGGCGGTCGGACGGTCGGGCCGACGCTCGGACGGCGGGGCGGGCGGAGGCACGGCGGTAGCCTACGGCGGCAGCACTCACCCCTCCTCCGACATCCGTTATTCCCCCAGCGCACATTCGATATACGTTCCGTCCATCCGTCTATCCGTCCATCGGTGCTACCCGCCTATCGCCAGCACACCCGCCAGGACGAGCGGTCCGGTGATCCAGCTGACGAGCCCTCCTCCGACAAGGCAGGCGACGGGCAGCAGGGTGTGCCAGGCACGCAGGCCGCCGGTGTCGAGTCGCGACAGCCCGTACGCCCACAACCCGACCGACCAGGCACTGAACAGGTTGACGCGCGCCTCCAGCGTTTCGAGCGCCGCCGGGGGTGGCCCTCCCTCGCGCCACAACAATCGAGCGCCCGATGCAAACCGGTGCGGCAGCCGGAGAACTTCACCTGGGGGAATCCCGGACCCGACGTCGGTGAACCATGCTACCGCCAGCTCGCCCGCCCGAAGCAGCACGAGGGGGGCCAGACCGAGGACGACCACCACGAGCAGCTCGCGCCGGCGATTGGACGCGAACATGAGGATGGGCTCCGCAGTGAGGCGCAGGAGGACGGCGGCCAGCAGGACCGCGGGCAGTGGAACCAGCCGATCCACGATCATGAGTCGGGTGAGTCCGGCGGCGAGTGAGCGCAGGTGGGGAGCCGGCGCATCCAGCCCGACGGGAGCCAATGCCGCATCCATCAGGACGAGCTGACGGGGCACGGTACCAAGCCCGAGGATGAGCCACGCAAGCGCCACCACCGCGAGCAGAAGCCAGGGACGCGGGGATGCAAGCGCCCTGGTGAGCGTGCCCTGCGGGTCAACGAGTACGGCAAGTCCGTCGCTCCAACCGCGATCCGCTCTCACCTTTGCCCCTCGCGCCGATCGACCGCCGCCACCAGGATGTCCTCGAGCGCCCGGTATCGCACCCGTGATGCCGCAACCGCGACCCGCTCCTGCCGCATCGTCCCCAGGATCTGCTCGACCGTGACCCCGCGCGTGAGCGGAATCGCCACTCCGTATCCTGTGCGCAGGGAGCCAGGATACCGTGCCAACAGCCTGTCGACACCCGCGAGTGCCGCTCCCCCAAGCGTCAACTCCGCGACACGCTCGGAGGCCAGCGTGGCCATGGGCACGTCCGCCTTGAGCCTGCCCCCTGCGAGCACGAGGGCCCTGGTGGCGAGGCGCTCGACCGCTGAGAGATCGTGCGATGCGATGACGATCGAGCGCCCCGACTCGGCCAGACGCAGGAGCCGCTCCCTCAGGCGCCGGTGCGCGAGGGGATCGATGCCGCTCAGGGTCTCATCGAGCACGACGAGGCGCGTGCCACAGATCACCGCGGCGGCAAGCGCGAGCCGTTGCGCCATGCCCCGCGAGTAGCCCGCAATCCGTCGTCGCACGAACTCGTGCAGCTCGGCGGTCTCGATGGCCGACCCGACCAGCCGGGTGCGCTCCGCCTCACTCCGAGAGCGGTGCCGAGCCAGCACCTGCAACCACTCGGTACCCGCGAGCTGCGGGGGAGCCACTGGGGGATCCGGCGCGAATCCGACCAGCCGCCGCGCCGGCCGGGTGCCGGCGGGATGGCCCGCGACGGTGATGGACCCGGTGGTCAGCTGGATCTCGCCGGCCAGCAGCCGGAGCAGTGTGGTCTTACCGGCACCGTTCGGTCCGACCACCCCGATGACTTCGCCGAGCTCCGCCTGGAACGTGCAGTCCCACAGCGCGGTCCGGCGGCGGCACCGCGGGCCGAACCGTCGCCCTGCACCGCGCAGCATGAGGAAGCTCATCGGCGCGTCGCCCCCGCGGGATCACGCACGACCACCCAATCACAGCCCCATGCAGCGACCAGGAGGCCCACGACCACCCACGCTCCGAGCAGCAGAGGGTCGGTCGCGCCGCCGGCCGTGGCGCGCTCCGCTCGCCACCCGAGCGGCAGCACGTTCCACGCGAGCACGGCGGGGCGCTGGAGGTACGGCGCACCCGCGAGCAATTGCTGGACGCCCGACGGGGTGATGCCTCCGACCCACACAAGGAGGACTGACAGGGTACCCGCTGCGGCCTCGCCGATGAGAGGCGCGGCACCTGCCACGACTGCCATCCAGGCGCCGAGGTAGAGCAGCGCGAGGAGCGCCGACTGCACCAGCGCGGCCGGCTGGAGGCCTGCGCGGAGGAGCACGACCAACCCGATCGCCACCACGGGGCACGTCACGGTAAGGCCGCCCAGCAGCCTGCCGACCGGAGGAATCCACCACGGCGCCGCACTCCTCCGCAACGCAAAGTGCGCAGCGGCGGGGCCGGTCAGCTGCGTGCCTGCGAGCGCACCGAGCGTCCCCACCACGACGAAGAGCGTGCGGCGAACCACTCCGGGATCACCCGCCGTCGCCGCGACGGCGAGGAGCGCACCTGCCAGGAGCAGCCCGAGGACGAACGCGCGGTGCCGTGCAACCAGCATCACGCCGAGCAGGGAATCGGCGATCAGGGCCGACATGCGTCCGGCCGGTCGGTTGACGGACGCGCCGAGCGGGCGGAGGGCACGCAGCCCTCCGCCCGGATCCGGTCGATCCGTGTGACAGCGGGGATCAGCGAACGGCGTCCTCCTCCGGGTCCATCACATAGCACATCCCGGTCCGGATCATGTAGCAGTAGCCGCGCGCCGCAATGGTGTAGGGATCGAAACCCGCAAAGTCCTTGTCGCATGACTGAATGGCCTCGAACAGACACTTGTCCAGCTTCTCGGCGGCATCGGCTGGCCGGGGGTTCGGCAGTAAGGCCACGGCTCCGGCCAGCACCGCACTGGCGATCAACTTGTGCATCGGTACCTCCTCCACGTGGGTCACGTGGTACGGGGGACCGACCGGACGGGGCCACGATAGCTGCGCACCGGTGCTGAACGCCCACCAGGTGAGTGCGGGGAGGAACGGAATGTTGCGGAGGGACTAGCGGCGGAGCGGCCGTCGAGCGGACCGACGGAACGGGGGCGACGTCGTCGCTACGACTCTGGCACGACGACGATCTTCCGCTCGCCCGTCATGCCGACGAGCACGGCCTTGGTCGTGCGGCGGAGATCGAACTCTCCGTACACCTGTCCAAACAGGATATGGCGCGTCAACACCATGATCGCGGCGAGGGTGGGCACGGCAACGAGCAGTCCGAACACCCCGAGCAGGGACGCCATGACGAGGACGCTCAGAATCGTGAGAACCGGTGGCAGGCTCACCCGCTCCTCGAAGATCAGCGGCGCCACCACGTTGGCCTCGACCAGGTGGACGACGATCCCGAGCCCGAGAACGGCAGTCGCGTGCACCCACCCGCTGATCGTCAGCATCAACAGGGCGGGCAGGACGGTCGAGATGATGGTGCCAAAGAACGGCACGATGGCGACGGCACCGGTAAAGACGCCGAAGGCGAGCGCGTACGGGACCCGAAGCAGCCAGAGCCCGATGCCCGTCAGCACCGCGAGGACCAGCATCGCGAACAGCTGCGCCCAGATCCACGTCTGCAGCGTATCCCGCATGTCCGCAGTAATCGTTCGGGCCAGCTGGCGGTGCTTCGGCGGCACGAGGGACATGACCCCGTCGCGGTACAGTGACGGGTTGCGCGCCATGTAGATGGCCATCGCGAGCACGCTGAACAGCTCGACCGCCATCTTCCCGCCGGTGGTCAGGTAGGGGACCGCCGATCCGCGAACGAAGCTCGAGGCGTCGGTGATCAGGCCCTCCACGAGCCCGCCCCGCTCGGAGCCAAAGGCCGTGCCTTGCAGGATCGGATAGCGCTCCGCCAACTCGGAGACCTTCTGCTCCAAAGCCTGGGCAAACCCCGGGAGCCGCGAGACGAGCTCCTGGAATTGGTTGACCACCGGCGGCAGCACCAGGATCCCGATCCCGACCACCCCGGCCAGGGTCCCGAGCACAGCGATCGTGAGCGCGAGCCAGCGCGGCAACGCGACCCGGTACATCAGGAAGTCGGTGATGGCTGCGAAGTAGACGCTGAGCAACGCGGCGATGAAGAGGAGAATCGCCACCTCGGTGACCTGCCCGAGAAACAGCAGCAGCAGCGCGGCGACGAAGAGGAGGATCAGCGTCGTCGCGACGTTTCGACCCGAGACCGTCATGGCCCGTTACTGTCCTTCCCGGTCCACCTCGTCGTCGTCCTCGACCAGCTCCGCCTCGGCGTCGTGAATCTCCTCCTGGCCTCCGGGCAGCTGCGCCGGCGCGCCGCCCTCGCCGGCCGGCAGCATCCCCATCTTGCGCTTGAGCTCGAGCAGTTGGTTGTCCGCCGTGCCCTGGTACTCCAGCGCCTGGAATTGCTGCTGGAGCAGGTCACCTTCCAGCTCGCCTGCGAGCTCCGCAGCCGCGAGCGCCTGACGCTCCATGTCCTCGATGCGCTCTTCCATGCGTTTGAAGCTCTCGAACGCGCTCTGGTCCGACATCGAGGACATCGTCTGCTGGATGCGGCCCTGCGCCTCGGCCCGGCGCTGCCGCGCGACCAGGAGGTTCTTCTTCCGCTTGGCCTCTTCGATCTTGTCGTTCAGCTCGCGCAATGACGCCTTCAGGGTCTCGACGTCGGCCTTGTGACGGACCCACGTCTCGTGCAGCGCCTGCGCGTGCTGCATGTGCTCGTTGTGCCGGATCAGCGCCTGCTTTGCCAGGTCGTCCCGCCCCTCCTGGACCGCGAGCATTGCCCGGCGCTCCCAGTCCTCAGCGGCTTTCTTCTCCTTCTCGACCTGTGCCTGGAGCTTCTTCTCGTCAGCGATGGCGGTCGCGACCTCTTGCTTGGTCCGCGCCAGTTGGCCGCGCATCTCGAGCAGCAGCTGATCGAGGACCTTTTCCGGATTCTCCGCCTTGCCGATCAGCGCATTGATCTGCGCCTTGATCACGGTCGTCAGACGCTGCCAAATGCCCATGTCCGAGTACCCCTCTCCGTCATGCGCGCCGGCATCCTCGTGCCGCGCGTCGAGTGCCCCTGCCGAAAGCTATCATCCGATGCCGCGTCTGTCCCGACCGACCCGCACCGCCTCAATTATGGGCTCGCGCACCGCGTCTGTCACGCATGGTCTCCGGTCGCCGGCGGCAACGGCGCGCGCTCCCGCTGCTGTGTCAGCATCCGCTCGGTGAAGTCCAGCTGCTCACGGACATCCGCGACCTCGTTTCGGAGGGTCTCGATCTCCTCCAGGAGCATGACCTGCGCCTCGCGGATGCGGGTCACCTCCTCCTGGGGCATGGCGTGCGGGCCCCGCCGGATGCGGTCCGCGATCGCCCTCCCCACGGGCGAGATCGACAGCAGGAAGACGGCACCGCCGCCGAAGAGAAACGTGATCGCGAGAATGTCCTCCATACCTGTCATCTCCCGGTCCCGAGCCTGCCGGGACCGCCGGCTCATCTGCCGGGTTCGATGCGCTCGCGCCGCTCCCGCTCCTTCGTGAGCAGCCGCTCGGCGAAGTCCAGTCGCTCCTCGAGATCGCCCACCCGGAGCGCGAGATCGTCCGTGACCCCAGCCTGGCCCTGGAGGTGCTCGATCGAGGAACGCAGCTCCTCCAGCTCCCGCGCGTCCTGCCCGCCGTGGCGTCGCTCCAGATAGCGGTTCACCGTGCGCGCGATCTGCCAGACCACGAATGCGCCAAAGGCAAACCCGAGGATCGGTACGCCGATCTCCTGGAACCAGATCCACATCGGAGTCGGCGGCAGCTGGGGCACACCAACGACCACTTGCACCATGGCGGTCATCGGTCACCGCCCTCGAGCATCTGCCGCTCGCGGCCCTGGGCGAGCACCCGCTCCGTGAAGTCCATTCGTTCCTCCAGATCCAGCATCCGCCCCGCAACATCCTCCTCGAGTGCGGCCATCCGCTCCTCGATCCGACCAACGTCGGAGGCCTCCGCGCCGGGCGTGACTCTGCGCTTGTGCTCGTAGTGCCGCTCGATCCAATACCGGACGGTACGTGCCACGGCGACCACCATCAGGGCTCCGGTCGCCATGCCTGCAATCGGAATGAAGATCTCAGGATCCATGGCTTCGCCGCCCCCTCGGCGGCACCGTACGTCCGTCGGTCATGTCGGGGAACCCCCGTCCCGCTGACCGCGCTCGGGCAGCCGCGCCAGCACCCGCTCGGTGAAGTCGAGGCGTTCCTCCACGTCCTGCAGCCGGTATCCCAACTCCTCGAGCCGCTCGACCCGGTCGGAGAGCTGCGCCAGATCTTCCGGACGACCCTCGGCCTGCGCCTTCGCCAGCTCCTGCTCGTGATGCCGATCGATGGCGTATCGCGCGATCCGAAAGCCGTTATAGAGCACAAACACGCCGATACCCATCCCGAGAATCGGAAAGACCACGTTCTGAATCCACACCCAATCCGGCATTGCTCAGCTCCCCGGTGGGAGTTGATCGGATTCCCGGCGTTGCGCCAATACGCGCTCGGCGAAGTCCAAGCGCTCTTCCAGCTCGGTCACGCGATAGCGCAGCTCCTCCACCTCACCCTGGAGCGCCTCCGTCTCGCCGGACGGGAGCCGCTCCGGCACACGTCCGGCCAGGCGGTCGGCGAGTGCCTTTCCGATCGGCCCGCGTAAGATCGCCACGGCGCCAATCGTGAAGAACAGCGCGACGGGCACGATGAACGGCGAGAACAGCACGCCCATGCGTCAGCCCTCTCCCTCGATCTGCGGGATGTCGCGGCCGCGCACAACCACGCGCTCCGCGAAGTCCAGCCGCTCCTCGAGATCGTGCAACCGGTACTGGACCTCCTCGAGCTGCTGCTCCAGGAGTTGCGTCCGGTTCTGGTCCTCCCCCGCGCTCGAGCGGCCGCCCAAGCGATCGGCGAGTGCCTTCCCGAACGGCCCCCGAAGGATGAAGACCGCCGCGACCGAGATGAACAGCGAGATGGGGATCAGGGGCTCGAGTCCGCTCATGGTCTCTCTCCTTCGAGCCGGTTGCCCTCCCGTCCGGCAGCCAACACGCGCTCCGCGAAATCGAGCCGCTCATGCAGCTCGGACACCTCACCGGCAAGCTGCTCAACCGCTTGGCGCAACCGCATTGCCTCCGCCTCACCGATCACCGGCTTGGGACGCTCGAACCGTTTGACGAGCCCCCACGCGAAGGCGCCGGCCACCGCGAACACGCCGAGTGAGCTCACACCGATGAGCACGGCGATGGCGATTTCGATCGGGTCGTTCATCGCAAGTGCTTCTCTCGGGCTACCATACGGGCACCTGTTTCAAAAAGTGTCACCCCCGCCGGATTTGTAAAGCACCTCAGCTGGCCAGGATCTCGGCCAGGAACGCCGACGTGTACGAGCCCTTGGCTCGAGCCACGGCTTCGGGAGGGCCCTCGGCGACGAGATCGCCTCCTCCGTCCCCGCCCTCGGGGCCGAGATCGACGATCCAATCGGCCGTCTTGACCACGTCCAGGTTGTGCTCGATCACGACGACGGTGTTGCCCTTGTCGACCAATCGATGCAGCACGTCAAGCAGCAGCCGCACGTCCTCGAAGTGGAGCCCGGTGGTGGGCTCGTCCAGGATATAGAGCGTGCGCCCGGTGTCCCGTTTGGACAGCTCGGTGGCGAGCTTCACCCGCTGCGCCTCGCCGCCGGAGAGCGTCGTGGCGGACTGCCCGAGATGGATGTATCCCAGGCCCACGTCGTTGAGCAGCTCCAGCCGGGACCGGATCCGCGGCTGCTGCTCGAAGAACTCGAGGGCGTCCGCCACGGTCATGTCGAGCACGTCCGCGATGGACTTGCCCTTGTAGCGGATGTCCAGCGTCTCCCGGTTGTACCGCCGCCCCTTGCACACGTCGCACGAGACGTAGACGTCCGGCAGGAAGTGCATCTCGATCTTCACCAGTCCGTCTCCCTGACACGACTCGCAGCGCCCTCCCTTCACATTGAACGAGAATCTGCCCGGTCCGTAGCCCCGGAGCTTGGACTCCGGGAGCTGGGCGAACAGCTCACGGATCGGCGTGAACAGACCGGTGTAGGTCGCCGGATTCGAGCGCGGTGTGCGCCCAATCGGACTCTGGTCGATGTCGAGCACCTTGTCGATCAGCTCGGTGCCCTCGATGGCATCGTGTTCGCCCGGCAGGCTCTTGGCCCGGTACAGCTGCCGGGCGAGGGCGTGGTAGAGGATGTCGGTGACGAGCGTTGATTTTCCCGATCCCGATACCCCGGTCACGGCGATGAACAGACCGAGCGGCAGCTCGACGGTCAGGTCTCGCAGGTTGTGCTGGCGCGCGCCGAGGATCCGCAGGACTCGGTCGCCGACCGGCTGCCGGCGGTTCGACGGGACGGGAATCCTCAACTCACGCCGCAGGTACCGCCCTGTCAGGGATGCCTCGTGAGCGAGCACGTCGCCGATCGTTCCGGCAACGACCACCTCTCCGCCCTCCCGGCCGGCCCGGGGCCCAAGGTCGATCACGTGTTGCGCCGACCGGATGGTCTCTTCGTCGTGCTCGACCACGAGAACCGTGTTTCCAAGATCCCGCAGTCCGAACAACGTGTGCAGCAGGCGCTGGTTGTCACGCGGATGCAGGCCGATGGACGGCTCGTCGAGCACGTAGAGCACGCCGACAAGCCGGCTGCCGATCTGCGTGGCGAGCCGGATGCGCTGTGTTTCCCCCCCCGAGAGGGACGAGGCCGAGCGCCCCAGCGTGAGATAGGTAAGACCCACGTCCGCCAGGAAGCTCAGCCGATCGACCACCTCTTTCAGGATCGGCCCGGCGATCTCCGGGTCGATGCCGTCCCCGCCCCCGGAGCGCAGCGGCAGCCCACGGAAGAACGCGAGGGCCCGCTCGACCGTCATGTCGGTCACCTCACCAACGCCCTTCCCGCCGACCAGCACGCTGAGCGACTCGCCCTTCAGCCGATGCCCCCCGCACCGCTCGCAGGGCACGTCCACCATGAACTCCATCAGTTGCTGACGGACGGAGTCGGAGGAGGTCTCGTGGTACCGGCGGGTCACGTTCATCAGGATGCCGTCCCACTCCACCTCGTAGGTCCGGCTCGCGCCCTTGCTGGAGGAGAACGTGAACGTGCGGTCGGGAATGCCGTACAACAGCGCGTACCGCACCCGATCCGGGAGCGACGCCCACGGCGCGGACAGCTCGAAGCCGAGTTCCCGCGCGATCGTCGGGAGCACGACCGTCCGCAGATAGCCCTTCGGCTCGCCCCACGGGATCACGACCCCCTCCAGGAGCGAGAGGCCGTGATCCGCCAGCACGAGTTCCGGGCTCACGACCCGGGTCTCACCCAGCCCGCCGCACGCCGGACAGGCACCGTACGGGGAATTGAACGAGAACTGCCGCGGCTCCAACTCGGCCAGCGAGTAGCCGCATGTCGGGCAGGCGAACCGCTCGGAGAACGTCACCGCCTCGGCGCCGGCGCCGTGGCGGACGACGTCCACGATGCCATCGGCCGCCCTGAGGGCAGTCTCGATCGAATCGTGCAGGCGGCGGCGATCGTCCTCACGGACCGTGAGGCGGTCCACCACGAGCCCGATATCGTGGTTGACCCGGCGATTCAGCTTTGGCGGGGCCGCCAGATCGTACACCTCCCCGTCCACCCTGACCCGGACGAACCCCTGGCGACGAGCGCTCTCGAACAGGTCCCGGAACTCGCCCTTGCGCCCGCGCACCAGTGGCGCCACCACCTCGATGCGCGTCCCGCTCGGCCAGGACAGCACCGCGTCGCTGATCTGGCTGGCGCTCTGGCGGGCGATTGGCGACCCGTCGTTCGGGCAGTGCGGTATCCCGACGCGCGCCCAGAGCAGCCGCAGGTAATCGTAGATCTCCGTGACCGTGCCGACGGTCGAGCGCGGGTTGTGCCCCGGCGCCTTCTGCTCGATCGAGATGGCCGGCGAGAGACCCTCGATCGCGTCG
>Ga0209536_100013146_pt1 | contig 11951 bp, 11 predicted proteins | sample DeeMarSeWOR28_12_FD_187461 | JGI IMG/M metagenome (GOLD analysis project Ga0209536, IMG submission 187461) | Marine sediment microbial communities from White Oak River estuary, North Carolina - WOR-2-8_12 (SPAdes) (version 2) | ecosystem: Environmental > Aquatic > Marine > Intertidal zone >...
AGCGCATATTATTGATAATAAATGCCCTGCTGGAGTGTGCAAGGCACTCATCGAGTATTACATCGATCCGGAGAAATGTACCGGATGCGGAACATGCAAGCAGGCCTGCATACACAATGCCATCACCGGTGAGAAAAAAGAGGTACATGTAATAAATACTGATTTATGCCAGAAATGCGGGATATGCCGTAGTGAGTGCAAGTTTGAAGCGATTCAGGTAAGTTAACGAGGTGAAACATGCTGCATTATGTAAATATTAATATTAATGGTGCTGATATCAAGGCTCCCAAGGGCTCAAGCGTACTTGAAGTGGCGATAGAATACGGCATCTGCATCCCTCATCTCTGTCACGTACCGGGTCTTTCTGATATCGGGGCATGCCGGCTATGCATCGTCGAGAACATTACCAATGGTCGTGCAACGATAACTACCTCCTGTACGCTGAAAGTACAGGAGGGTATGATAATCAGGACCAACACAGACAGAATCAAAAGACTACGTCATAATATTGCCGAGTTGCTTGTTGCCGAGGCTCCAAATTCTCGCGCCATCCAGGATATCGCCGTCCGCTGCGGGGTCAAGGAGGTTCGTTATCCTTTCAGAAATGGTGACTGTGTTTTATGCGGTCGCTGTGTCCGAGCCTGCTCAGAAATATGGCACGCCAATGCGCTTGGCTTTATCGGACGGGGTAAAGAACGCCATGTAGAACGTCCCCTCAATATGCGCGAAGAATACTGCAAGGGATGTGATTATTGCCTTCAGCTCTGCCCGATGACTGTTCCACCGTGTGACGGTTCTATGAAGCCCGGAGAGGAATATCTCTGCGGTAAATGCGAATCACAGCTTATGATTACAGAAGATATTCCGGAGAGCTGTGTGTGGTGCAGGCTGGGAGAAGGCTTTAATTGCGGACGTTATGCCGGATTAAAAACAGTGAGATAAAAGCACAACCTTTGTGATTACGTATGTCATATAGGAAACGCATTAGCTGAAAGACCCCGAAAATGATTCAGGCAATAGAATCGGGCTCAGAAAGAATTATAATATCCATCCTGAAAATATTAAGCGAGAACTCCAGACCTCTTGGCTCAACGACCATTGCTCGTAGATTAAAGTATGACGGTATTTCATTAGGTGAACGGGGAGTTAGATATCACCTGAAAATAGCCGACTTACGCGGTTTCACTCAACTAATAGGCCGGGAAGGTAGAATAATTACGCCCCAGGGACGTCAGGAAATCAAGGAAGCGTTCGCCACACGTCAACTGGGTTTCATAAGAGAGAGGTTAAAAGCATTAGCATTTCAGACGACCTTCGACCCCGAAAAACGCACCGGTAAATTACCAATAAACACATCACTTATTAAAAAGAGTGAATTTAATAAGGCAATTTCTGCCATGAAAGGCGTCTTTAAGGCTGGTGTCTGCGTCAGCGATCTGGTGGCTGTGGCGCAATGTCCAGGAGCGCATCATCCTGTGCTCCGTCACCAGCCGCCTCGCCGAACGGAACCTGCGCGAGATCACGAAGCGGTGCGCCACCGACTCGATTCAGAAGGTGTGCGGCAAGGAACTCGGCCACCCCGCCAAGGGCCCGAAGAAGTGGCTCAAGTCAACCGGCGAGCAGATCCTTCTCAACAGGCCGATCACCGAGAAGACCGGCGAGTCGGTGCTTGCCATGGGCGTTGACAGCTCAGAGGTAGGAGCGCACTGCTCGCGCATGATCATCGACGACATGGTCGACGAGGCCAAGGTCGCCACCACAGAGGCTCGTGAGGCGGTATGGGAATGGTTCGGGCGTCTTGAGGCGGTCATTGACGCCGATGCCCACGAGTACGTGTGGGGCACGCGCTGGCACTACGACGACCCGTACCAGCGCATGATAGACATGGGCACCTGGGCGACGTTCATTCGCGAAGATATCGACGAGACAGGAGAGCCGATCTTCCCGGAGATGTTCTCACTTGAGCGGCTGGCGTACATACGTCGCAAGCAAGGCGACTACTGGTACTCGCTCTTTTACAAGAACAATCCAGTTGGTGGTGGGGCGAATCCATTCGACCTCGACCGTATACGGTGGCTGAAGCAGCATCAGCGGAACCGTAACCCGACGCTGCGGTGGATACTGGTGGATCCCGCGAGCACCACAGAGTCGTACTCCTGTCCCTCCGGCATCGTCGTGGGCGACGCGTTGCCCAGGGGCCGTTTCGTGGTGGTGAAGATGTTCCTGGAGAAGCACCACCCCGACAGTCTCATCGAGCGGCTGTTCCGGCTGATCAAGGAGGAGGACGCGCACGGCGTCCTGATCGAAGCGGAGGGGGCACACTGCTTCGCCGAGGCGTGGCTCCGCAAGAAGTGCCTGCAAGAGGGCGTGAGCTGTCAGGTGTATGGCGAGCCCACGAAGCGCGGCCAGGCCAGGGAGACGAGGCCGACCACCATCCTCCAGCCACTGATCCACAACCACGATCTTGTGTTTCTTGAGAACTTCGCGGGCTGCGGTCAGTTTCTCGACGAGATCACGAAGTATCCGAAGGCCCCGCACAACGACCTGCTCATGGCGATGTGCTTACTTGACAGCAAGTACATGAGCTTCCCCGCCAATGTGCGAAAGACCGTCGAGAAGGTGATTCCCCCTGAGAACTGGGGGATGCACCGGATGGTCAAGGAGATCGAGATGCGCGATGTCGCGAGCCGTCGCGGATTCAGGCGGGGCCCGCGCATTCCTGTCGCGGTAACAAGGAGATCGAACCCATGGCGATAAAAGCACCGGCAAAAGAGCATTGGGCGCATGAGTGGACACCCGCCCATGTGAAAGAGATCCTCAACCTGGCAGATGGAATGAAGGACGAAGATCCGTGGATCGACGACCTGGAGGCGTGGTTCGCCGCAGAGGAGGAGTTTCTCAACTCCCCTGAGTGCGATGACTTGAGGATCAACTGATGAACGAGCAGGAACGGGTTGATTACTGGACGACGCAGATAGGAAGAGCAAAAGACCTGCGGGCGCGGGTCGCCAAGGACTATCAGTGGGATCTGCTGGAGGACATGCTCGCGTCGTCTGTCGTCGACATTTCAGTGTCAGGCCAGACGCCGAAGAACTTCTCTGGCCAGGATCCCATGACCTCCTTCGTGAACTGGCCGCACGCCTACTCGCAGGTCTTCATTCCGGCGGTCTACTTCAGGCACCCGAAGATCGAAGTGCGCCCAGAGGCGCAGCAGTACCAGGGCAACGCGCACTTCGTGGGCGCGGTCACCAACGCGGCGTTGCACCAGTGCCGATTCCGTAAGGCCGCCACCGCCGCGCTCTACGACAACCTGCCTTTCGGGCATGGCTGGGTGGAGCTGGGGTGGTGCACGAGCCGTGAAGGAATGCTCCCCGCCGGGCCGACAGAAGACGAGAAGGAGCTGAACGAGCTGCTCCTGCCCGCCGACGTGACCTACAACGCGGCGTTCGCCCGGAGGGTGTCGCCACGCGCCATGCTCGTGGATCCAGACGTATCGCGTTACGAAGACCTGCGATGGATCGCCCGCGAGTCGTGGTATCCGGCGGACTGGGTGAAGAAGCACCGGCACTTCAAGGTGTCGGCGTTCACCGAACACGATCTGCCGGGGTTCGACAAGGAAACCGAGACGAACTCACTGCGGCAGATGGCGAGCTACCAGACGGACGGTGACAAGTGGGCCCGCGTGTACGACATATGGGACCGCTACGAGCAGAAGGTGCACGTAATGGTCGACGGAGCGCAGCGCATGGCGCAGACGCTGTCGCCGTGGCCGTATCCAGACATCCACGGGTTCCCGTTCAAGCTGTGCTCGATCATGAAAGTTCCCGACAGGCTTTTCGCGCCGAGTCCGATTGTCGCGTGGCTGCCGCTGGTCAACGAACTCGGGCACCTGCGTACCGTGATCATGGACCATGTGGAGAAGGCCGTCACCAAGATCCTCATCCCGAAGGGCGCACTCGATGCGAAGCAGGAGCAGAACCTGGGGGATCCGTACTGCGACTACCTGTTGGTCGATGACGAGAACAAGGCCGCCGCGATCAGAGAGCTGAAGGCGCTGCAGCCGAGCAGCGATACGTTCGTACTCATCAAGAACATCGTGGAGGACATCCGAAGCATCAGCGGATTCGAGGAGATCCTCTCTGGATCGGTGCCGTACAGCCGCATGTCGGCGACGGTTGGCGCGATCATGGAGCAGAACGCAACGCTGCGGTTCGACCGCTACGCGGAGGAGTTCGGCGACTTCATACTGGAGTGCGGCGAGGACATGTTCCTCATCGTGCGGCGGTATCAGCCGATACCGCTCCAGGTGCAGATCGGCGGCGCATTGAGCACGGTGCAGCATGTGGAGATCACGGATCGCAGGGTGCTCGACGGCAAGTTCCGCTTCTCGCTTTCGCTGGACGACATGTCCATCGCGGCGAAGAACAAGAAGGTCAAGGAAGCGGTCGACAGAATGACGCTCCTCGCCGGGCTGCCGATCATCAAGCTGCACCGGCTGGTCGAGGATCTGCTGACCTCCTACGGGATCAGCGACATCGAGTCATACGTGTACCCGGAGCAGGGGCCGCCGCGTGATCCGTTCGACGAGAACAAGGACATCGCAGAGGGCCGCACGATACCGGGGCCGAATCCAATGGAGGACCACGCCGCCCATCTGGACGCGCACAACGCGTTCATGATGTCAAACGATTACGTCCTGCTGCGAATGAACAACCCGATCATTCATCAGAACATGATGGAGCATGTGCAGCAGACGATGAGCATGGCGCGGCAGCTCATGCAGCGCCAGCAGCTCGCCGCGTCAATGGGCGGGCCGAGGCCGACACCCAGCACGCAGGGCGGAAAGGCCAGCCCGGCGAACCAGCCGAAGGGTGGGCCGACCAACCAGGGAGCGGGGGGGCAGCAGGGGCAGAACGTCGAGGCCCTCGCCAACTTCCTCAGACAGGGAGCGTCACAGTAATGCCGATCTACGAGGTGATCTGCACGCGGCACGGTGAGCAGCAAGTATTTCAGGCGAGGTACGAAAACGTGTCGGAGGCACCGTGTCCCGTGTGTGGAGAGGTAGCGCCTCGCAACTGGCGTGCGATAGGGAGGCCGCCTCCTCCGTTTCAGGCGTACTGGACGGAAGCCTTTTCTAAAGGATACGAGGGGCATAAGTATATCAAGAACAAGGAACAGGAACGTGCCCTCTGTAAGTCAACGGGCACGGAAAGAGTTACGTAGGAGGACACATGAACACTCTTCAGGACAACATTCGCAATGCGGCGCTCGTCGGAATCGAGTCGCTGTTCAATTCGGGCTACATCGTCTTCGAGACATCAGGCGATGGGGAGGTCGCGACCTGTACGTTCGCTGCCGACGCGTTCAACGGATCGCCGTCAGGCGGCAGTGTGGCGTTCAACGCGATCACCCAGGATAGTTCAGCAACCGGCGGCGAGGTCGATCACGTGCAGCTTCAGACATCCGTACCGGCTGACATCGCACGGGCGACGGTCGGTGTCGGAACAAACGAGTTCCAGTTCACTGGCGACCTGATCATTGGCGCAGGGGACACGGTCACGGTGAGCGGGACGATAACGGCAGACGCCAGCTAAAGGAGGCACTCATGGTAGACGTAAAAGCGGAACCGGAGCTGCGGCATGTGGCCAGCGGCGCGGTATTCAAAGTCGGCGTCAGTCACAAGCTGCCTGACGGGCGCTTCGCGGTGAAGGACCACACGGGGAACTACAAGCACCCTGACGGCGGGTACTGCTACAACGACAACGGCACCATGCGCTGGATGGACGGCGAAGAGGTCAAGTAGTGGCCGATCTCACGCCGATCAACGCAACGACATTCAGGATCGACTACGATCCCGATACGCGTGTCGAGATCGGCGACATCCGCGCTATCGACTTCAAGCCGTCCGCGCTCGTCGAGAAGTGGGACGGGGAGTGCCGCTGTCGGATATCGAAGCCGACTGCCGAGACACGCCCTGTCTCGCTTCTCGATGACAAGCTGACGTTTGCCGAGTCCACGGGAATTGAGACGCACTTCTACCCGGTCGCCGACGCAGGCGGTGACGGTCGCCAGGTGCCGGGATTCGAGATCGAGGTGCTGTTGCCGTCGAAACCGGCGTCCAACGTCCTTGAGTTCGATATCGAAACAGAAGGGCTGCGCTTCTTCTACCAGCCCGCCCTCACGCAAGAAGAGATCGATAGGGGGGCTGTCAGGCCGGACCACGTCGTAGGGTCGTATGCCGTCTACCACGCAACGAAGCGCAACAACAGGTACAAGGCGGGCAAGGCATTCCACATCTACAGGCCGCGTGCGACGGACAGGGGCGGGAAGTGGACCTGGTGTGAGCTGCACCTCGACGAGCAGGCGGGGACGTTGTCGGTCACCGTGCCGCAGGCGTTTCTCGACAGCGCCGTGTACCCCGTGCTGGTCGACCCGACGCTGGGCGTCACGTCGGCGGGGTCTTCAGCGCAGAACTGTAGCCGGAACTACATCTACTACTCGTACATCGGCGCTGCGTCGTCGGGTGGCGCACTGACAAAAATCGGCCATTTCGTGGACGTGCTGCTCGGCAGCCGGGAGATTGCGCTGGGCCTTTACTCCGGCTCGTCAAGCGACATAGTCGACTTCGAGGACTACTACCCGGAAACCCTCCCATCGTCCGGAACGGACGTTGACCTTGGCGGCGCACCCAACGGGTCGACGACCATCGTCACGAGCGAAGACTACTGGGTCGCGCCGTGGGTTGATGACAACAGTGCGTTTGCGCTGTGCTACGACTCAGGCTCCTACGTCATGGGGTATGTCGGATACGACTACACGACCTACTACCCCGCCTTCCTCGACCCCATCACTGGCGAGGACTATCCATGGAGCGCCAGACTCGGGTCTGGGTATATCGAGTATGGGTCAGCCGGAGAGTCAGTCACTGCCGCAGTGACGCTCCCGTGCTTCACGATCTCTGCCACGGTCGGCGTCGAACGAAGCATAACCGCCGCCGTCACGCTCCCAGGGTTCACGATCTCAGCAACAGTCTCGCGTGAGCTTCCAACTATCACGGCGGCAGTCACACTCCCAGGCTTTACCATCTCGGCGAACGTATCGCGGGCGCTGCCTACGATCACCGCAGCGGTGACTCTCCCCGGGTTCACGATATCGGCAACCGTCACCGACATCGTCGAGGTTACTGCCGCTGTCACGCTCCCCGGGTTCACGATCGATGCCACCGTCGCCGCGCAGCAGCAGATCAACGTCACTGCGGCAGTGACGCTCCCGTGCTTCACAATCGGCGCGACAGTAGGGACCGAACGGAAGATCACAGCCGCCGTCACCCTGCCAGGGTTCACGATCGCAGCCTCCGTTGCCGCAGAACGGAAGATAGACGCCGCTGTGACGCTGCCCGGCTTTACCATCGCGGCCACGGTGTCCAGGGCGCTCCCGACAATCGTCGCAGCAGTGACGTTGCCGGGGTTCACCATCTCCGCGAACGTTACGGCGGCAGGAGCAGGCGAGGTTCCTGTCACCGCCGCCGTCACGCTCCCCGGCTTCACGATTGCCGCGACAGTTGGCGTTGAGGTGCCGGTCACCGCCGCCGTTACATTGCCCGGCTTCACTATCGCGGCAACTGTCGGCGTAGAGGTCGGCGTCACAGCAGCCGTCACTCTCCCCGGCTTCACGATTGCCGCGACGGTTGGAAGGGCTGTTGATGTCGCTGCGGCGGTCACGCTGCCCGGCTTCACGATCAGCGCCACCGTGCTCGTGCCGGAGGTCCGCAGCGTCACGGCGGCGGTCACGCTCCCATGCTTCACGATCTCGGCAACCGTGTGGTATTCGAGCCAGCCGGAGGTCACGGGTGGCTATCTGCCGCCAGAGGAAGACGAGGACGACCTCCTGCTGGGGGCCCCCGGAGCACTGGTCGTCAACCCGACGAATACGCTCGATGGCCTTGAGGCCGTCCACGGGGACGCCGTCGAGGGGCCGATCGTGACCCCCACGGCGGCGGAAGGTGGATCGGCGTTCATGATGGCGATCAAGCCCATGGCTGGCTGGGCGGCAATGGACCTCCCGCTGAAGGGCGACCCCGACCTGAGCGACTACAACACCTTCGGCGCGTGGGTCTGGCTTGAGTCTGGAGACGGGTTTGGGCACGTCTACATAGAGCTGTACGGCCAAGGAAATGAGAAAACTGCCGTGCGCCAGGACGTTGGCGGGTTCGACGCCGAGAGCGTCCTGGGCGGCCTGGACTACGGCTGGAACTGGGTCACTTTTGCGATCCCAGGGCGCTCTACGGGCCGAATAAGGGCAATTCGCATGGTATTCACCTATGACCGGACGTATGCGGGCGAGGCAATCGGGGTGAACGCCCTGAAGGTGTTTCGCAGCGCACGCGACGAACATTTATCGTTGACACGGGGGGATAACCCCCTGTATCGTGGATTCCAGAAGGTGAGCGGCGGAAGGTAGTGCGTAGTGTTCCGAACTCCAATGGACCCAGGCGACCCGCTGACGGGAGGTAATGCTCTCAGTGGAGGTCAAGGAGGACAGTCCGGCGAGCTGGATCATCTACCCCAAGAGCTGCGGTGCTACAAGGATGTCATGTGGGACGAGATACCTGACGAGCGCGTTCGCCAGAGCGTGCTGAAGGCAATCAAAGTCCACCAGGGCAATGCCACAAAGGCCCAGCAGGAGGCGGCAGAGCTTCGTCGAAACGTAGAGGCGCTGAATGAGCCCGCGCAGGCGTGGGAGTATTACTCGCAGCAGGACTGGTTCCGTGATGCGTTCAACCGCGCACAGAACCCCCAGCAGCAGACCCCACACCAGCAGACTCAGCAGAGCTTCGAGAAGCTCGACGAACTCGGCGTGCAAGATGAGATCAACAAGCTGGTTTCGTCGACTGTCCAGCAGGCGGTGAAGCAGGCGCTCGAACAGCAACTGTCTCCCGCCATGAAGGAGATCAACGGATTCCGTCAGCAGTTCATCAACAACTCGGTGACGAGCCAGGTGGCGGAAATCAACGAGATGGCAAGCAAGCAGGATCTGCCTCAGTTCGAGACGGTGGCGCTACAGGTGAAACGTGCACTCGAAGCGCACCCGACAATGGACGTGAAGCAGGCGTACTCGCTCGTCATCTCGCAGCAGCTTCCAGAGATCATCAAGCGGCAGGCGGAAAAGCAGGGTCCGGCTCGACCGGATCTGCTCCCTCCTCCTCCGTCTCGTGCAGGGCTACTCCAGGGTGACAAGAAGTTTCTTGGACCCAACGGCACCATGAACGCAGTGAACGTCGCTCGCCAGGAAATGGCTGAACAAGGTGTCGACCTCCGAGGACTCGGAGGTTTTTAGCAAGGAGTAGTTAGATGCGATTCCCCAGTGCGAACTACACTGCGGGAACGATCCTGAGCGTGCAGAATGCGCTTCTTTCCAGCACGCTTCCGAAGATCGCCCCGCAAATCGCTGATAACATCTTCAACGCGACACCCTTCTTCGCCTGGATGCGTGAAAAGGGCAGACTGTTCCCTTGGAGCGGTGGAGAGAGCTTGGAGTTTCGCCTGATGTACGGCGCGAACCCGTATGCACGCGCATACGAGTCGTATGAAGTGCTGGACTCCGGGCCTCCTGTCGGAATCGGTAACGCGGTGTATCACCGCATCAAGTACCGCATTCCGATCACCTATCCTGCGGACGCCCTGACCGCGAACTCAGGCCCGGAGGCTGTCGCGTCGTTGGCGGATGATCTCCGTCAACAGGCGGAGATGTCGATCATCGATACCATCAACACCGACCTGTTCTATGACTACACCGGCAACTCGCTGGCGCAGGACACGACCAAGATCAACTCGCTGTACTCGATCGTCGAGGAAGCCGCGAGCGGATCGCAGACACAGGTCATTGGCGGTATCACGAAGGCGAGCACCACGTACCCGTGGTGGCACAACCAGTACCGTGCGAAGGCCGCTGCGACCAGCGTGCTTACGACGATACGCCTCTGTTACATCGACTGCACGGACGGGGCCAACAGCCCCGACCTGGGCCTGATGGACACAGCAAGTTACGCCGCGCTCGAAGAGGCTCTTCAGGACAAGAGGCGCTTCACCGACCGGCGTATGGCCGAGTTCAACTTCGACAACATCAAGTACCGGCAGTGCACGTTCATGTTCGACCGTGCGATCTCGGACGACGACGCCGACGCGGAATACGACGGCACGACGTTCCTGCTGAACTCGAAGTTCCTGAAGTTGACCATCATGCCGTCTCGCAACTTCTCCATGTACGGTCCGAACTACAACGAGTACCAGGACTGTATGCTGGCGATCATCCACTTTGCGGGACAGCTCGTGTCTAACAACATCCGCTTCCAGGGCGTTGTCAAGGGCACGGCGTGGACGAGTTCAAGCTAAGGAGGTGAACGATGATGATGATTAACACTCTCCAAGGCGCACTCGTTATCGAGATGTACAACAACTCAGGCTCGACGATCAGCAAGGGCAAGGCCGTCGCGTACAATCCGACCGTGTCGAATGTGCCGTGGTCCGGCCCAGGGCCTGACGTGACCAAGCCGTGCATTGGAATCACGCTGTGCACCGCTGTCGAGGAAAACTTTCTCGGCGTGGCGCAGGCTGACATTCCCAATGGGACGGCTGGTCCTGTTGTGATCTTTGGTCGGGCACTGGTGAACCTCGCGGCGTCCGTAAGCGGCGCTGCGGGAGACACTCTCGCCGCTGACGCCAACGGGCGTTTCGCGGAAGTGACCGATGGAACCGGCTCGATCGGCAACGCGTTGCTGCTCGTGGCGACCGTTACCAGTGCGGGTGAAACCGGCACGCTCGCGTGGGCGTGGGTTGACTTCCGCATCGGTGGCGGAATGGGCGGCGCGTCATAACGAGGCCCCACAACCTGTGTTTTCAAGGGGGCCCGCTTGGGCCCCCTGCTTTACTACGAGGTGGTGCATGAATACAGGCCAACTGGTCGCCCTCATGAAGCTGGCGAACGGGATCAAGCCGAACGGCAAGTTCATCTGCGACGGCTGCGGGCGTGAGTTCGACCGGAAGCACGGCCTGGGTGTGCACATGCGGAGGTGCCGAGGTGCAACTCAGCGAAATACGAACACGAATGGGGGACGTATTCGGATCCAGCAGCTCTGGAGAGACGCCATTTCTCAACAGGATCATCAACGATTGCTACAGGGAGATATGCGCCCGGACGGACTGGTGGTTCCTGGAGAAGACGGCGGTAATCCGCACGACCCCGATCGTATATGAGGACGACGATGTCGGAGTAACGAACGGCAGCGCCGACATCACCACGAGTATCGCACTCGACTCCACATACGAGGACGGGTGGGCAACAAGCGGACTCAATGTTTATCGTATAGATACGATATCAAGCTATACCGTTACGCTCGACTCCGAATGGCTGGAGGCGACGGACGATCCCGACACCGTCACGTTCTGGAACGACATCTTCACGCTTCCGACAGACTGCAAGGAACTGATCAGCGTCCACAGCAGAAGGCACCCGAACACGAAGCCACTGGACATCGTTGACCTGTTCGATATCGAGCAGCATGGAAGCGACATCAGCGATATGGGATCTGAGTGGGCAAGCAAGTGCGCGTTGCTCAAGGATGCGGTACGTTATACGACCACCGCTGCAATTCGGATCTGGCCTCCCCCAACAGTAGAGGTAGAGTACGCGGTGAGATACCTTATGGTTCCTGCGGAAATGTCTCAGGACTCAGACGTGCCGGTGATTCCAGTCGAGCACCACAAGGCCCTCGTCGACCTGTCGATCCTGCGTATGCTCAAGGTGGATCAGCGTGATATGGACCTGGTGGCGATGTGGGCGGACTCCGCTCGCGATTCTCTTTCGGCGCTCATGTCAGAGCAGCGGCGCAAGAAAGGCACCGCCCAGCGCGTGGGGAGACGCTACTCGACGCAACGCGGGCCGGTTGATCGCAT
>Ga0209536_100013147_pt1 | contig 11951 bp, 10 predicted proteins | sample DeeMarSeWOR28_12_FD_187461 | JGI IMG/M metagenome (GOLD analysis project Ga0209536, IMG submission 187461) | Marine sediment microbial communities from White Oak River estuary, North Carolina - WOR-2-8_12 (SPAdes) (version 2) | ecosystem: Environmental > Aquatic > Marine > Intertidal zone >...
TCGAGCAACTTGGCCATATGAATATGAAATATTTGTTTTTAGAAATCTATTTCTTTTCGCCGTCTCAGCGAAAAGAAATAATAAAAATACCCTCTGCGACCTCTGTGCCTGGAGCGAAGCCCCGCGGAGCGGGATGCAAGCTCGGGCGGTGAATAAAACAAACATTCAAATAACGAAGATCTTTTAACGTCGCCTTAGTTTCGGATCGAAGGCGTCGCGCAGGGCGTCGCCGATCAGATTCCAGGCCAGCACAAACAGCACAATGCAACCGCCGGGAATGACAATGGCATACCAAAATTTCAACGGATCCCCCGGCGGACCGACGATATAGTTTCTGGCCAGTGCCACCATCTGGCCCCAGTCTGCATAACCTTTAGGGGCCCCCAGACCCACAAAGCTCAGAAACGAAGCGGTGATCACCATGGAACCCATATCCATGGAAGCCATAATCAGAACCGGATAAATGGCGTTGGGTAAAATGTGGCGAAGGATAATCTTCAGATCGGATACACCCATAATTTTTGCGGCCTGAACAAAATCCTGGTCCCGCAGCGTCAGGATTTCGGAGCGAATAACCCGCACGTACCAACGCCATCCCACCAAGGCAAGGGCGATCATCACTTTGTCTAAGCCCCTGCCAAAGGCCACGACGATGGCCATGGCCAGCACAAGGGTCGGTATGGCCCAGATCACGTCCGTAATACGCATGAGCGCTTCGTCAACGAGTCCGCCTAAATATCCCGCTACAGCCCCAAGGGTTATACCTACGAAAGCTGCAATACCCACGACAAACATCCCTATTTTAAACGCCGTACGTGTACCCCAGACCACACCGTAGAAAATGTCGTACTGTCCTGAGGTGGTGCCGAAGATATTGGTTTGGCTGGGCGGCTTGGGGGTTGGGGAAAAGCCTTTGTGAGGCATCAGATAGGGATTATGGGGATATTTCGGCGGTGCGATTTGGGGCGCAAAAAGGGCTACCCCGGCAAAAATGAAAAGCAGCGTAAAACCGATAATGGCTGATGGGTTCCTGAAAATTCGATAGAGCGTAAACTTGAACTCGCGCAACCGCGGGTGTTGTTCTATCATAGTACTGACTAACGGGTTTTATTTGTTTGATCAGTTATATTCATTTAAGATCAATCCGTTCTGATAAAAAAATCCTGAAATCGGTTCTAATTTAGTCGTATTCTCGGATCGATATAGGCATACAATATATCCAGCGTCAGGTTGGTGATGACAAACACCACGCCCATAAACAGGCAGATACACATCAGCACCGGCATGTCGAGCTGAACCGCAGATTCCGCCAGCCACCAACCGATACCATGACGGCTGTAAACCACCTCCACGGCGATGCTGCCTTCCATCGATAAGGCCACAAGCTGGCCTGCCACGGTAACAACCGGAAGTAGAGCATTTCTTCTGGCGTGCTTTATGTAAATCGTTTTTTTGTCAGCTCCCTTAGCTTGAGCCGTCATCACGTAATCTTTAGACAGCTCCTCAATCATTCCCGAACGCATCACCCGCATGTTTAATGCCACCACTACAATTACATAGGTCGAAACCGGAAGGACAAGGTGGGCCAGGGCATTCAAGGTGATATCAAAACGGCCGTTTAAAAGACCGTCAATCGTATACATACCGGTGAAGCGCGTGAAGGATTCCGGATTTTCAATAATAAACATGGTAAGCTGGTCGCTCAGAACACCGGGAGAGAACAGTTGAAAATAACCATAAAAAATCATGAGCAGCACCAGAGCAAAAAGAAAAGTGGGCAGCGACCAGCCCACAATGGCCAGAATTCTTGTGGTGTGATCAATCCAGGTGTCTCGATGAATTCCTGATAATGTCCCCAGCCAGATGCCGAAAATTATGACAATGGGCGCAGCAAAAAGATTCATTTCGAGTGTCACAGGAAAATAATTCCAAAAGGCTTCTCCGACCGGTCGGGATGCCACCAGGGACCAGCCCATGTTGCCCTTGAGCACCTCTTTCATCCATCGGAAATACTGAATGTAAAAGGGGTCATCAAGACCGAATTGTTTGATGATTTTGGGAATGTCCTTGGCCTGCTGAGGGGAGGTCACGTAGGTGGCGGCCCGGCGCTCCGGGCTGAAGGTCATCAGGATGCCGAAAAGCAGGACGGAAACTCCAAAAAGAACAAAGATTAGCAACAGAAATCTACGAGTAATAAACGCAAGCATAAAAAACCTGTGGGTTTATCTTTGCCATCCAACCGGCTAAACCCGTTAACCGGCCAACGGGTTAACCGGCTAACGGGCTAAACCGAAATCATTTTTTATAAATCCGTTTCAGGATTTCGTTATCATCGGTGAACATGGCATTGGGAACAAAACCGTGTACATAATCCCGATAGGCGCGCACCACGATCTGTTGATACAGAGGAACACCAATGGCATCCTCATACCAGATGTCTTGTAGTTTGGCATATATCGTCTTACGCTTGGCAGGATCTGCGGTTTCGATTCCGGCATCACACAATTTATCAATTTCATCGTTTTTCAGTGCCATAAACCGGCCATAATACCCGTTAGAATGCATAAAGGGATAGACAAAGTTATGCGGATCGGCATAATCGGCACCCCAGCCGCTTAAAAATAGCGGGTACTGAAAGTCACGGATCTTGACGACATAATCCTTCCATTCCACATTTCGGACGTCGATTTGGAATTTCGGATTTAACGACATAATGTTTTCAGCCAGCATATGAGCGGCGGCTTCGCGCATTTCATTTCCCGTGTTGTGGGTAATGATCATCTTAAAGCCCTTTTCCCAAACTTTCCCGCTCCACGCTTTTTTCATGTACTCGGCAGCCTTTTCCAAATCGAATTCATAAAAGGGAACCTCCTTGTGGTAGGGCAAACCTTTGACATTCGGGCTGGTAGGCATAATCACCAGATCATTGAAAACATCTTTCTTATAGGTTTCGCGGTCAAAGACATGCAAAAAGGCTTTGCGCACGTTTATATCGGTAAAAAAGTCCGGCGGGATACCATTGCCGTCGAGCTTGCCGCTGCCGATATTCGGGTTGCCGGCGGGGTTGATACTGCGGCAAAACATGGCCGCCGTATAACCCAGTTGCGGAACCTCGTAAAGCGTGAGCCCTTTCATCGCCCGAACTTCCGGCACATATGGGGTATCCACCACGACACGGTCGGCGTCGCCATTTTGCAGCATGAGTTTGCGGGTACTCCATTCTTTTACGTACTTCACGATCCCGGTTTTGATTTTGGGTTTAGGCCCCCAGTAATCGTCAAAGCGCTCAAAAACAAATTGCTTGGCAGGCTCCCATAGCTTCATTTTGAAGGGTCCGGTGCCGTTTTCGATTTTTTGCAGCGGCTCATGGCCGGGGGCAGGATTGTTGTATTTGGCGGCATTTTTAATATAGCCATCCCAGCAGCCCTTTGATATGGCCCATTCTTTGTCCAAAACGGAGGACGCCGTGTAGCACAAGATGCTCATCAATGGCGGATAGGGCTTTGGCAAATGCAAGATGACCTTGTCGCCTTGGGCTTCCACGGACTTGTCAATGATATCGAAAATACCATCGATGATCTTTCCGTCTTTGTCCCGGGTGGCGCCGCTGCCGGTCAGGGCCTCCAGCAGCATCCACATGGGTCCGCCGTCCTGATCGACAATCATGTTGCGCTTGAACGAATACACGACATCTTCGGCGGTCAATTCGCCGCCTTCATGAAATTTCACTCCTTTGCGAATCTTGAATGTGTAGGTTCTACCGTCGGCAGAGATGCCGCCGTTTTTGACGCTGGGCACCTCGGCGGCCAGAAGCGCAACATATTTTTCCGTTGAGGATCCGTCAAAAAATATGAGTGTTTCATAAAGATTCCAGATTCGCATGGAGCCGGCAACATCATAAGAGGTGGCCGGATCAATGGTCTGCACCGTTCGGTAATCGGCCAACACAAATGTTTCCGGGTTTTTAACTTGAGCTTTGGCTACAGCGGTAAAAAAGACCATTAATAAACAAGCAATAATGTAGACAGTTTTTTTCATAACCAACCTCCTTTCTTTAAAAGGGTGGAAAACAAGTTTGCCGTTCCTGGAAAGCCGTGCTTAACTGGGAAGGCTTTAAGGATAATAACCTCTTTTTTGGATGAGGTAGGACCTGATTTGTGTTTTATGTTTTAAAATGGTCAAAAAGTCAATTAATAAGACTTAAAGAATGTTAAATGGTGAAATATTGTAGAACCATGAAAATTGATCACATTTGCACCCATCTAATGCCTAACTATGAGCTTGACTTTAAAAAAGAAGCTGTGTTAGGTAACCATAGTTCATTGATAGTGTATTAATCTTTTACTAAAAGAGGGATACCATGGTGTGAATGTGCAAAGCCCTGTTTTTCTTCAAGAAAAACAGGGCTCTTTTTTTTGGAAATTAGACAGAATTTATCTTCTTTTGTTTAATCGCTAAAGTTTTGTTTAATCGCTAAAGATTTTAAATCAAATTAAGGAGGGATGATCATGGCAGACGTCAAAGACATTTCAAACAAGAGTACCGATCCGGCAGTCCAAAAAATGATCGCCAAAGCCGAGAAAATGGACGTAACCACCGTTTGGGACCGGTATGGCGCTATGGTACCTCAGTGCGGTTTTGGAGATACGGGACTGTGTTGCCGTCATTGTCTGCAAGGGCCATGTCGTATTGATCCATTTGGGGAAGGCGCTAAGACCGGCATTTGCGGGGCTACTGCGGATACCATGGTGGCCAGAGGCCTTGACAGAGCCATTGCGGCAGGCACGGCAGCTCATTCCGGACACGCCAGGCATTTGGCCCACACATTGTTGAAGATGGCCAAAGGTGAGACCAAGGATTACAAGGTCAAGGAACCCGAAAAACTCAGGGCAATCGCTGTGCGTGTGGGTATTGCGGTTGATAGCCGCGAAGACAATGAGATCGCCCTTGATGTGGCCAATGCGGCTTTGGCTGATTTCCACGAAAAGGAAACTCCGGTATTGTGGGCGGCGACGGTGGTCACACCTGAACGTGCCAAAGTGTTGACCGATTTAGGCTTGGTGCCGAAGGGAATTGATCATGAAATTTCAGAAATTATGCACCGAACCATTTACGGCGTGGATGCCGATCCGTTAAATTTATTGTTAGGTGGACTGCGCTGTGGTGTGGCGGATCTTGCCGGCTGTTACATGGGAACCGATTTGGCAGATGTCCTTTTCGGGATACCACAACCTACGGTCACCGAAGCCAATCTGGGTACGCTCAAGGCTGACGCCATCAACATTGCCGTCCATGGTCATAATCCGGTCTTATCCGATGTACTGGTTGCCGCCGCCCAGGAAAAAGAAAAAGATGCCAAAGCGGCCGGCGCTTCAGGCATTAATCTGGTGGGAATTTGCTGCACGGGCAATGAGGTCATGATGCGTCACGGCATTCCCGCCTGCACCCATTCGGTCAGCCAGGAAACCGCCATTATAACCGGTGCGTTGGATGCCATGGTAGTCGATTATCAGTGCATTATGCCGGCACTGGTCAACGTGGCCGAATGTGCCGGAACTACCATTATCACCACCATGGATATCAGTAAAATATCGGGCGCGACCCACGTTGAATTTACCGAAGAGGCAGCCGCTGAAAAGGCCAATGAAATCTTTGATATATCAATTGAAAACTTTAAAAAACGCAAAAACAAACCGGTGGATATTCCCGATATTAAAACCCCGGTGGTTACGGGCTTTTCTGTAGAGGCCATAGTGGGGGCATTATCGAAGGTGGATACTGATGATCCTTTAAAACCCGTTTTAGACAACATTAAGGCCGGAAATATCCGAGGAGTTTGCCTGTTCGCCGGATGTAATAACGTCAAGGTGACCCAGGATAAGAATTTCATCACCATGGCTCGCAAGCTTCTCAAGGAAAATGTTCTGGTGGTAGCCACCGGTTGCGGCGCCGGTGCGCTTATGCGTCACGGGTTTATGGATCCGGCCAATGTGGATGAGATGTGCGGCGACGGACTGAAAGCGGTGTTAACCGCCATTGGAGAAGCAAATAATTTGGGCGGACCGCTACCACCGGTTTTGCATTTGGGCTCCTGCGTGGATAATTCCAGGGCCGTGGCGTTGGCAGTCGCTGTGGCCAGCTATTTAGGTGTGGATACAGATAAAATTCCGGTGGTTGCTTCGGCAGCAGAAGCTGTATCCGAAAAGGCGGTCTCCATTGGAGCATACGCGGTTGCGGCCGGTTTACCCACCCACGTCGGAGTAATGCTGCCCGTCTTAGGCAGTCCTGTGGTAACGGAGGTGCTCACCGAAAAGGTCAAAGAATTAACCGGTGGTTACTTTATCGTAGATCTCGATCCCGAAACTGCAGCCGATAAACTTTTGGCAGCCATCGACGAACGCCGAGCCGGCTTGGGGTTAAGTTAGCCCTATTTAGAAATCAGATTCGCAAATCAGGCATTCTTAACAAAATAACCAATTGGTTGACCGGCCAACAGGCCAACGGGCTAACCGGTTAACCGTATATTTATTAAGGAGAATGTTATGTCTCAAGTAAAAGAAATTTTTGTACGCATCGATCGTTGTGTTGGATGCCGTACCTGCGAGGTAGCCTGTGCGGTGGAGCATTCGGCCAGTAAATCACTGTTCACCGCCATTTCGGAAACACCGGTACCGCGTAAACGCTTATATATCGAATCTGCCGAACAATACAATGTTCCGTTGCTATGCCGTCATTGCGAAGATGCACCATGTGTGCGGTCTTGCGTTACAGGCGCATTGAGTCAGGATGCGCTCACGCGTATCGTTAGCCATGATGCAGATAAATGTATCGGCTGCTGGATGTGCACCATGGTTTGCCCCTATGGCGTCATCGGCAGGAAAAAGGAGCAACGCGTGGCGGTTAAATGTGACCGTTGTCCGGACCGCGACCAACCGGCCTGTGTGGGTGCCTGTCCCACTCAGGCACTGGTTTATGCCGAAGAGGAAGCTTTTGCGGGGACGGTTCGCGCTGCGGCTGCTACTCAGGTAGCAGAAGGGTATGCGGCTGAAAAGCAGGCATAAGCTATCTGGCGCAAAGATCCTAGGTTTTAGATCCCTATTGTTGGAGTTTACTATGAAAGATCATAAACTAGTCCCAACGGTTTGCCCATACTGCGGTGTGGGGTGCCGCTTTTTTGTGAAAGTCCACCAAGGACATGCGGTCGGCCTGGAGTACATGACCGATCATCCGGTTAGCGGTGGTCGTCTGTGTGCTAAGGGAAATGCAGCTCTGGAATTCTTGTACCATCCGGACCGTTTAAAAAACCCCTTGAAAAAAGCCAATGGCAGCTGGGAGAAGATCCCGTGGGATGAGGCTCTGGATACAGTTGCTGAAAAACTTCAAGCAACAACAAACTCCCATTCGGCAAATTCCCTCGGTTTTCTGGCTTCGGCCAAATGTACCAATGAGGAAAACTATCTCTTCCAGAAGTTAGCGCGCCTGTCAGGCACCAATAATGTGGATCACTGTGCACGCCTGTGCCACTCACCCACAGTCGTCGGACTGGCTCGCGCCTTCGGCAGCGGGGCAATGACCAATCCGCTTTCCGATCTGGCCTTAGCAGATTGTATCTTTATCATCGGATCGAACCTGGCTGACAATCATGCCCCGGCATTACATTGGATTTGGCTGGCCAAAGACCAGGGCGCCAAAATCATCGTTGCGGATCCTCGCCTGACAACAACTGCTTGGATGGCCGATGAGTTTCTTCAACTTTATCCGGGTTCTGATATCGCTCTGCTGAATGGCATCGCCCGGGTTATCATCACCGAAGGTTTGGCCGATAAAGATTTTATCGGCAAGCGGACCAGCGGTTTTAAAGAATTGGCGGCCAGTGTAATGGAATACTCTCCTGAAAAAGCGGCTTCTTTGACCGGTGTTCCGGCCGAAAAGATTGTCAGCGCTGCACGCGCATACGCTCAAGCAAATAGCGCAAGCTTTGTATATTGCATGGGCATTACCCAGCATACGGTGGGCTCGGATAATGTGGCCGCCTGCGCCAATCTTGCATTGTTAACCGGTAATATTGGGCGTCGGGGTGCCGGAGTGCTGCCTTTACGTGGTCAAAACAATGTCCAGGGCGCCTGTGACATGGGTGCACTGCCAGGAGTCTTGCCGGGATATCAACCGGTGACAGATGCCGATGCACGCGCAAGATTTGCTGAAAATTGGGAAACGGATAATTTGTCCCCTGAGCCCGGGTTGACGGTGGTCGAAATGATGAAAGCCGCCGAAGATGGCCAAATCAAGACTATGTGGATTATGGGAGAAGATCCGGTTACCTCCGACCCAAATGCAAAGCACGTCCACAAGGCTCTGGCCGCTTTAGACTTCCTGATTGTGCAGGATATTTTTCTAACCGATACGGCAAAAGTTGCGGATCTGATCTTGCCGGCGGCTGCCTGGGCCGAAAAGTGCGGGACATTCACGAACACGGAACGACGGGTCCAATGGTTTGATCCAGTTATATCTCCTCCGGGTGAAGCCAAGGCTGATCTTTGGATCATTTGTGAAATCGCCAAGCGACTTGGATTTGAATTCGGTGAGGGTTATGCCGGCGAGGTGCTGGCTGAAATTAATCAGGGAGTTGCGGCCTACGGCGGCATTACATGTGTTCGAGCAGCCTCATTGGAAGGTGTTCACTGGCCGTGTCCGTCTGCGGAGCATCCCGGCACGCCCATTCTGCACACCGAATCGTTTTCCACCGCCAGCGGGAAAGGACAGTTTATACCGGTTAACCATCAGCCTGCGGCCGAAGCGGTCAGCGAGGATTATCCGCTGGTTCTGACCACCGGACGTTTAGCCTTGCACTATAACTCAGGAACGATGACCCGGCGCACCAATCAGATATTGGAACGCGTACCAAACCCAGAGATAGAAATTCATCCGCAAGATGCCCAATCACAAGGCATCAAGCACGGAGATACGGTAAATGTAATCACCACCCGCGGCAATGTAACTGCCGTAGCTCGAGTCACCGATACCATAGAGTCAGGCGTGGTTTTTTTGCCGTTTCACTTCCCGGACATAAATAACTTGACAATCGATGCCCTGGATGCAGATGCTAAGATACCTGAGTATAAGGTTGCCGCCTGCCGGGTGGAGAAAGGGGGGCCGCAATGAAAAAACATATCTACACCAATTATGAGCGCTGTATCAACTGTCAGGGATGTGAAGTCGCTTGCCAGAGAGAAAATGGGGGCTTGAGCTTCATCAATGTCGTTGTGATCAAAGATCGTTTTGCCGTACCCCTGACCTGTCGGCACTGCGATCCGGCCCCTTGTGCGATTGCATGTCCAACCCAAGCGTTGAATTTCAGTGGTGACAGCGTAACGCTTGAACCGGAAAAATGTACCGGCTGCACATTGTGCCTGTTTGCCTGTCCCTTTGGAATGATGCATTTCAATACCGCAAGCAAAAAGGCAATAAACTGCGATTTGTGCGCCGGCCGGCAGGCCGAGGGGTATGAGCCGGCTTGCATATTGACATGTCCCAGCAGCGCCTTGCACTATGAGGATTATGTCAGTTATGCCGTCAAGGAGCGACGGCGGGCTTCGGCAGCGATTCTGCGCGCCCAACCGCAGAAAGGAGGTGTGCAATGAGTGCTGTTCGAAAGCTTGAAGTGGATACCGAAAAATGCATCGGATGCCAGGCCTGCACCAATGTCTGCCCGGCGAAGCTTATCTCCTTCAGTGATGGCGAAGTCGAACGAATGTTACAATTTACGGTAACATGCGCTGAAGATTGCACCAAGTGCGAGGATGCCTGTTCTGAAAAAGCACTTGCTCTGGTGCAAGCAGATAAAACGATTGAAGGCACGTATTCCATCAAATTCTCTCTGGCTTGTTGCGCTGATTGTGGCAGACCATATGCCACTAAACAAATGATGAACAAATTACATGCTAGCATCCCGGCACTCCTGGTACCGGATGGTCAGGATTGGTTGAACACCTGCCCGGTCTGTCGTCAGACTGCTGAGGCAAAAAACATCGCCAGCCGGGGGTTGATGAGTCGTTGGTGCAGTCCAGACAATAGCTCATAGTTTTTCTGTCATATGAGATGGCAGGCAACCCAGTGGTCGGCACCGATATTCTGAAATGGTGGTTCCTCCCGTGAGCATATCTCCTTGCGCTCCGGGCATCTAGTATGGAATGTACATCCGGAAGGCGGGTTTATGGGGCTTGGTACATCCCCTTGAAGGAGGATTTTCTTTTTTCGAATTTCAGGGTCCGGAATGGGAACGGCTGAAAGCAATGCCTGGGTATAGGGATGCATTGGATTCTGATAAATTTCCCTGTCTGTAGCCAATTCCACGATATGTCCTAAATACATGACAGCAACCCGGTCGCTGATGTGTTCGACGACACTTAAATCATGGGCAATAAAAAGGTAGGAGAGATTCATTTGCTCCTGTAATTGCGCAAGTAAATTGATGACCTGGGCCTGAATGGACACATCCAGCGCAGATACCGGTTCATCGCAAATGATGGCCAGCGGCTTCAAGGCCAGGGCACGGGCAATGCCGATCCGCTGGCGTTGTCCCCCTGAAAATTCGTGCGGATAGCGGCTCATTTGTTCCGGATGGAGACCGACTCTTTCCATCAAGTAAGCCACCCGATGTCTAATTTCACTTTTGGAAATTTTGAGGTGGTTTCGGATCGGTTCGGCGATGATCTGGCCGACATTCATCCGTGGATCGAGGGAAGAGAAAGGATCTTGGAAAATAATTTGAAGTGAGGCCCTTACTTTTCTGAGTTCTTCGCGTTCCAGAACAAGCAAATTTTGACCATTGAAGGTTACCTGTCCGAATGTGGGCTCAATAAGGCGCAGGATCGATCGGCCAACCGTTGTCTTTCCGCATCCGCTCTCGCCAACCAGACCCAGCGTTTCACCTTTTTTTAGGGTAAAACTGACGCCGTCCACTGCTTGCACATATCCGATGGTGCGAGAAAAAACGCCCTTTTTGATGGGAAAATATTTCTTCAAATTTTTAACTTCTAAAAGTGCCATATTCGATTTAGGATTTTAAAACCACTTCTACGTTTCCAGCCAGCAACTGACACGCCTGTGCTTCGCCAATCGGATCATGGGCGGCTGCTGATCGCAGCAGCGATTTATCACCCTGGGGCAACGCGGGTGGAATCTGCAGCCCAAAGGGGTCTTCATGGGACTGGGCACAATGCCCGGAATCTCCTGTAGACGTCGTCCGCTCTGTTCTTTGCGGCCGATAACCGGAATCGATCCCAGCAGACCTTGGGTGTAGGGATGCCGGGGGTCTTTAAAGATTTCTTTTACCGGTGCTTCCTCGACCACCTTGCCGGCATACATAACCACAACTCTGCTGGCCATTTCGGCAATGACTCCCAGATCATGGGTGATGAGCACAATTGCGGTTTTGAACTCTTCCTTGAGACGTTGCATCAGGGACATAATCTGGGCCTGAATCGTGACATCCAGTGCAGTGGTGGGTTCGTCTGCCAGAATGAGTCGCGGGTTGCATGAGAGAGACATGCCAATCATGGCCCGCTGTCGCATACCCCCCGAAAATTTGTGAGGGTATTGCCTGGCTCTCGAATTTGGTCCGGGGATTTGCACCATGCGCAACATCTCCACCGCCCAGCGCCAGGCTTGCTGTCGCGTCATGTTTTTATGAACTCTGGCGGCCTCTGATATCTGTTCGCCAATCTTCAATACCGGGTTTAGGGAAGTCATAGGCTCCTGAAAAATCATTGAAATATCGTTGCCCCTGATCTTGCGGACACCTTCCCGGTCCAGACCCAGTAGATTGGTGCCATCAAATCGGACTGAACCCTGGATCTCAGCCGGCGGACAGCGCAGAAGCTGCAAAATTGAAAGTGCGGTAACGCTTTTCCCGCACCCGCTTTCCCCGACCAGTCCCAATGTCTCACCTT
>Ga0209536_100013148_pt1 | contig 11951 bp, 14 predicted proteins | sample DeeMarSeWOR28_12_FD_187461 | JGI IMG/M metagenome (GOLD analysis project Ga0209536, IMG submission 187461) | Marine sediment microbial communities from White Oak River estuary, North Carolina - WOR-2-8_12 (SPAdes) (version 2) | ecosystem: Environmental > Aquatic > Marine > Intertidal zone >...
AGGAAACATTTCTCTGCGGAAGTGAATCTCTGGCAGCCGGTGACCGAAAAAAGCCGCAAATGGCTGGCTGGTCTCTTGGATAAAGATATGCCTGAAATCGACGGTCAGAACATAACCGACTGGTCACGTGATTTTGTGATCAAAAATATTAAAATGGCTTCAATTTAAAACATCGATTCCAGGTATATGGTTCAATACCGAGGATGATACTCTCTTAATCGGGTATGTTCCATTACATAAAAGGGACCAGGGGTATTTAATATCCCTGCCGGGAGGTATGACCCCATACCAGTTCGGAAATGGTCCCGCTTTCCGAAGAATGATGAGGTCAGCGATAATGCCATGCACCAGTGATGGCCACCCTGGAGGGTGAATACTTTCATCGGCAACGATTGATGAATAGGCCGTCTCAGATTGAAGGTTGCACAAGGTTTATCAGATTGCCGCAGGTATCTTCAAACATAACTGCTGTAATCATGCCCATCTTCTCCGGCTCACCGTGGAATTTTACGCCACGTGCTTTCAGAAGCTTGTATTCGTTACGGATGTTATTGGTAATAAACGCCGCAGCCGGAATCTTTGCATCAAACAGCGCTTTCTGATATATCTGAGCTGGTGGAAAACTGACCGGTTCCAGTACCAGCTCGACGCCTTTCAATCCCGTCCGGAGAGGTGACCGTCAACCAGCGGTATTATCCCATCGGAATATCGGCCATCTTTTTAAAGCCCAGGACGTGCTTGTAGAAGCGAAGTGCGTCGGCCTGATCCCTGACCATTATGCTGACAAATTTCATCTGCACAGATATCTCCTTATTTTTAGCCAGCCCGGTATTATTTTATAACCTTCTCGAAGCACAAACTGTTTTCGATCTCCGCATACTGTCCAAAGTTTGGAATACGTATATACCCGTTCCTCTCATAAAGTCTGATGGCTTCCGGCTGCCTTTTCCCGGTTTCCAGTATGCACTTTTCGCAGGATAATTCAACAGCCCATCGCTCCAATTCTTTTAATACTCTGGTTGCCATGCCTCTTCCCCGGTATTCCGGCAGCGTGTACATGCGTTTTATTTCAAAAACGTTTAGACCATATGGTTTCATGGCGCCGCAGCTCACTGCGCTGACATTTTCATATGCAACGACCACGAATCTGATCCGGTTAATTTTATTGAACTGCGCGTAAAATGCGTGGTCCTTTCCGTCTCTTGCGGCCAGATCAGCATCAAGGTGTTTTACTAGCTCAACAAAATCCATATTTTCTGAATCGGTTCTCACGATTCTGATCATATCATTTCTCTTTATTAGCAGGGTTACGTATCGGTAAGGAAATTTTCAGCATACATCCTTATGATATTAAACATTTTGCTTGACGGACAGATGGTTTGACTGCAAAATCATTCTGAGTAATCCAGCAATTTATAATCGACCTGTCGGTAATCATTCCTCATCTATTGATTGGGTATAAATTTGTCCTTTGAGAAATTTTCAGTTTTTATCCTGAAATCTGACAAGCGCTGAGATACTGCCGGAAATTTCATGCACTGTTCCGGTTGAATCTGTTCCCGCCTGTTGAAAATTTCCCTGGAAGTAAGCAACACGGGTTGTAATGGGTTCAATTTCCATAGTCCGCCACTCAGACTTCAGTGAAGTTATAACCTTGTAGGCACTGGCGATATCTGTGCGCGAAATTTTGAGGTTGAAGAATGATACGTAGCTGAATGCTGCTGATGAGTCGATATAATTCATCGCTGCATCGGTGTTATTGGCATCCAGTTGATAAAAAAATTGACCTGCCATTTCTTTTATGTCTTCTGTTATTTCCGCTTTTTGCTTCTCGCTTAACTGCGCATCATCCTGGCACGAAAAAAATAATAGTAAGAAGATGTACGCATTAGACAAAAAAACTTCTTCATAAGGCCGGCCATAGATTTGGTTTTTAATCCGGAAATTATATGCATGGAAATAATTTATATAATATGAACATTCCCGTCTTGTCAGATGTATCAAACGCCTATCCTGCAGATCTAAATCCCTCAAACTGTGAATCACAAGGGGATACTGTCTTTAATATACTCCATTGTGTCCTCATATCCCATGAGGCTATGTCGTATTAATTACATTGCCATGTCTGTAGACATGGATAAAACGAGCATCGCCGCAGCTGTAAACTCCAGCGTAAATTATTAGTACTCATTTTATTGTATATGCTTTTTTAAAGATTAATTTGTATTGTCTTCACTATGTGATTACAAATTAGTAATTACTATTCAACCAATACCTCATCAACCCGCCGGGGCGCGGGATGACTGTTCATCGTTGTTTTTTGGGTTATTGGTGTCACACGTAGCCGATACAGCACATTTTATTTCTTTTTCAGCATAAATAGATATATAAATTCTAATAATTCACATCTTTTAATTTACATTTTTTATCCGGTAAAAATCCGGACTGAGATCCGTAGTCACGCCTGAACCATTCTCAATGAATACCGCCGGCAGGTTTTTATTTGAAGGAGACGATGCAGTATTAATATTGGTCAGTATTAATTGCATAAAATGATTGATGTGAACACCATACCTGAAGTAATCTTCGGTCATGTATCCCCATTCCACATTCATATTATTTAATGACAATCCAATTACATGTTGAGCATAGAATGCGGATATTTCAGATGAAAACAATTGTCTATCCCCCATCGCGCCCCTTAAATCGATATTACCCCCGGCAATATCGTTGATCCTGCTATCCACGAATTGAAAGCGCATGTTTTCAAACCGAATATCTTCAATTTTACTCTCTTCTGAACCATAGATTAAAATCCCATTTTCTCCTTTACAAATTACATCGCGAAAGCTGATATTCTTAATCCGTCCCAGTTTTACATCCGGTCGTCCCCGCACCGCGGATATATGAATCGGCTCTCCGTTTCCCCACCAGTCTCCGGTATGCATGCGTGTTTGGATGGTGACCTGTGCGATAGTAATGTTCTCAACCGAACCTTCATCCCTCACAAAAATACCTATTCCACGGTTCGAATCGGTTATATTGATATTACTAATATGGATATTTCGCAATGAGTTCTGGTCCAAAAATCCGATGCGTATTCCGCTGGAACGCGACTGCAGATTACAGTTTGTTATAGTTATATTTTCCGATGGGTGCAGGAGGTTGTGGAAACCGGGTAACTCAAAATGGCGGGCATAGCCTGTGATCGCAATGGCATCATCACCTGTCCGGATATCGCAATCGGATACCACAACGTTACGGCAGGACGTGATATCCAGGCCATCACTGTTTGGTGTATACAGACTTGCCCAAATTTTCAAACCCGAAGCGGTTGCCCCGTCGCAATCCGCAAAATGTAAGGTCCAGAATGGAGATTTAAGCAGCTGAATATCACGGACGAGTACATTGGTACACTCGGAAAATATAACCATTTGTCTGGGCCGTTGTTTAGGTACCACGGGGCCATCACCAATCCCGGAACGTACTGCCCGGTAATTACCTTTCTGCCGCGTATATTGCGTACCGCCCCACTCAATAATTTTAGCCTTCTGCCAGTCAAAAAATACTTCCTCGTTCCCGTTAATGGCCCCCTGGCCTGTAATGGATACATTGGTTGCTTTATGCGCATATATGATTCCGTAATGCACAGAATCATACTCAACAGCTTTATAATCCCGATAATCCCCAATATCCGGACTGCCCTTTAATTCAGCTCCGCTTTCAAGAAAAAGATTTACATTGGATTTAAGTTCAAGTGTGCCGGTGATAAAAATACCCGCGGGGATATATACCGTTCCGCCGCCATCCGCCGAACATGAATCGATTGCATTTTGTATATACACGGTGTTTACTGTCTTATTATCAGGGAGTGCTCCAAAATTGATAATATCATATATCTTTGCCTGCGTAGTTAAATAGCAGGCATAAACAAGAAGAGCAGTTATAAAGAATTTATTCATTGGACCTCCTTGATATATTTTACATCAATCGGATCAAATATTTTACCGATCCATGATCAGCGGTCCGGCTCCGGCAGATTTGTACTCCCGGTTTGCCCGACCTGTTGATATATGCGTTCATCAAAATAAAATTTAGTATATGTTTCGTCCTTTCTACAAAGCAATTATACAACCGGGCTTTTTTACCGATAAATTAAAATCAAATGTTGATTACAATAATACTTTTATTATATTATCTACATAATTATAGATAATGATATATATAACTAAATAGATAATAATTGTCGAGGTTCTTATGGAATTAAAACCCCTCCGGTCCGCTGACAAGAAATATATGAAAATAACCTTTTACCTTTCCGAAGAATTATATGCCAGCTACCGTGATCTTCAAAAAAGAGCAAAATCTTTGGGATATAAATTAGACCTGACCCGGGATTTCTCAATCTGGTTTGCCCAGCAAATTGAAGAGGCGGACAGTTCTCTAAAAAAAATAGAGAAACGATAACATTACGGTCACACCCTGAAATCAAATGAAAGGGATGAGATGGAGATATTTAAAAAAATTCCCTGGCACCATGAAGGGAAAAACTATGAATTAAGGATCATGTTTAAAGCCAATATGATCCATGTTGCGGCTTTCTTAAATAACTATCCGGCGAACGGGTTCAGATATCAGATCATTCTCCCAAAACAGATCAGTGTCGAACATGTTTTGAAAGAAGAAAACTTCATCAGCCTGATTGAGAATGCGAAAGCAGACATCCAGGCGAAGCGGTGGGAAAAATTTATTTCCTGAAAATGAGCAGATGGCGGCGATAAGCGGTCCATCTCAGGCGGTTCCGTAAGAAACGCACCTGTTACACTGCCAGCTGAAGTTATCTGAAAACAGTGGCAAATTTACTATTTTTTCAGAAGTTACGCGCCCCACAGGTGGCCGGTGTTGACATCCTTTCCCTGCAGTTTCAGATAATAGAACAATTGACTTTTGTGATGCGCGAGATGCGATATCATTTGCAGCATACGGTGCCCCAGGATCACATCGGATGAATCCCACGGCGCCTTCGAAATCTGCGTGGCAAGTCTTTTCTCATCACATTCATCTACCATTTTCAACGCCAGCTGTCTGTCTTTTTCCAGCAGCTCCCTGGCTTCGGCGATGCTTCCGATAGTCGGGAATTTCTCGGCTGGCGGCAGCATCTGCTCGGGTGACAGATCTGCTATATCAGTACCTTCCGGCAATCCCCAATCCCCGGTAACGAAGCCGCGTATTGGCGCCCCGCAGGCATCTGTGATATGGCACAGAAGCTGGCCGGTGGTGAGCCAGTTATTTTCAGCGGACGGCTTCCAGTCGAGCCGATTTTCGTCCACAAGCTTCATCAGATTATCCGTGACCTTATACGTGTACTGGATTTCGCTTTTCAGCAGTTGCTTCCAGTCCATTCCACCCTCCTTTCATTATTGTATCCTGATATAGAATAATCAGCCTGATCTATTCCTAAGCCACATAACTAACAGAGATAAACATTTAAATTTATTGTATTTAAAAAACATTTAAGCAATTTAATATGTTCAAGATTATTAAAATAATAGTGGTCACAATCCGTTGGTTCCATTTAACTTATATTTATTCTGAGTTCTCTGTGGTGAATCATTCAAGTTAGTTAATCCTGAATGTTCGATGTATTCCGGTCGCGAAAAAGCATTGCTAAAGGCAATTTGCGAAACTGTTAAATCACTCCGGACGTTCTGCTCCCCGAGGCATCCGTGAATTTCTTTTTAAGTGCCGATCATCAGAAACCTACGGTGACAACATTAATTTTCTTATTCCGCATGACATGCATTAATTCGCCGGCCTATTTTCTTTTGTATTTTCCCATCAGTTGTCCCTCTGACAATATATTACCCTCCATTGCCGTCAATAATTCAGATTTTGTGACACCGGCTTCGAGATTAAGTTCCTTGGCCAGGGCATATATTTTGAAATAATACCGGTGGGTACCTCCCGGTGGACACGGACCGCCATAGCCTATATTCCCGAAATCATTTCTACCCTGCCTGGCTCCGCTTGGTAATGTCTTTACTGCGGGTATATTCTCGGGGAGTTCACTGATGCTGTCTGGCAGGTTAAAAAGAACCCAGTGCACCCAGGTTCCCATTGGGGCATCCGGATCATCACAAATAAGAGCAAATGTCTTTGTACCTGCCGGCGCCTTTGACCATTTCAAAGGCGGGGAGATATCAATATCATCACACGTGTATTTCCCGGGTATCAAATTGCCTTCGGTGAAGGCTGAACTGGTTAATTCCATATGCTTGTCTCCTGTATTGTTTGATGGATTGATGATTTGAAATGAGCAGAAAATGACGAATAAAGCGCATAAACAACAAAGCCGGTGAAAATCATTTAAACGCATCATGCTGACAATACCTCCCAATTTAAGATTCACCGCCTGACTCCAATAGCGGTTTTTGAAGCCACCGAAATCCGGACAATCATCCCATAGCCAATCCCGCGAATGTGCAGGTTGCACGGGATATCCGCCAACTATTCGCCAAGGTATTCACTTTTAAAAGAACTGATAGAATTGGCAACTGCCCGGATAAACCTGGCGTTCCGGATAATCCTTGTCATATCACCTCTGAGTTTAAAGCTGCCTTTAACAACACCGGCCAGGAAATCCTTTTCTCCCTTGACAACCGATTTGAAATCCGCATAGGAGCCCGTGACAAAGTAACCCGGGTCCACAGCAGAAGGATCGTCAATCATTTTTGCTTTGCTGCATTTTCCTGCCGCGGCCGCCAGATAAACATATACGGTTTTTTCCAATCCCGCACCGGGGGTGACTTCAAACAGCCAGTTGCCGTTAAAATCCACCCCCCATTTCCTTCCGGTTTCAGCGACAGATTTATCATTATTCATGGCCGCTTTCCAGTCGTCACACCACTCTTGTGAAGGATACAGGGCCATTTTCTACCTCCTCCCTACTATTCATTCAATACTGAATCTAAAGCGATGTCAAAGTGTTTCCAGGTCAAACCAGTAGCGTGCGTTCTCCAGTGTCTTTAATCCCTTGCCACCCATCCAAAGTCCTATTACCTTTTGATCGCGCCAGTGCTTCTCTATATCAAATTCCCGGACATAGCCGTAAGAACCCATGAAATCCATGGCACGGCTGCAGGCTCTTTCCACGGCATTATTCGCATACAGAGCCAGACCTCTGGTTTTAAGGATGAACCTTTCGTCCCATGGTTCCCAGCCGGAAATCTCCGGATGATCCAGTTCCCGTGTATACGTCCACATCCAGGCTGACGTCGACTCGATAAGCATGGCCACCTCGGAGAGCATCTCGGCAACCATGCTGTGCTCTTTAAGCGGCTTACCCGCAATGATCCTTTCGGTGGTCCACTTTTTTATGATCTCATACACACTTTTCATAACCCCCACCGACATCGCGGCAGATCCGATGTTCCCCATTGTCAGGGCCCGCCTGAAGTACTTGAGATCATCCCCCGGACTATGGCAGCGGTACCGTTTGGGGACCCTGACATTTTCAAACCAGATGTCCGAATTCATGTCCGCAGACATGCCCGCCTTCCGGTAGGGGCTGCCTAATGTAACCCCTATCGTATCCGCCGGAACCAGTATCAGGGCAAAATCTCCCGGATGATCAGAACCCTTCTTTGTCGTGCAAAGCACTACATAGAGATCGCCGACTTTACCGGAGTTTGAAGGCCAGATTTTATGGCCGTTGATCACCCACTCATTGCCATCAAGTACGGCGGTTGTCTGGATCGTCTTCCCTTTCATCCGGCCTAAATTCTCGATATCCGCACCACTTGCGGGCTCGGTCATTGCAAGGCTTCCGACGTACAATTCCTCTCCGCAAAACTTTGGCCCAAATTCCATGAGCAGCTCCATATTGCGATGGGGCTCGAGCAAAATCGGAATCAATCCCCAGATTGAGCATATACATGCGGTGGCAAAGCCGGAATCAATCCTGGCCAGTTCCTCACACACAATACCAGTCAGGGCCATGGGCTCCGGCATATCCGTACCACCTGCCTCGGACGGGAACAGGGCGGCATTGACGCCAAGATCGACCAATACTTCTTTCATCAGCGGCGGAACCAGTTTATGGGTCTGCCAATCCTCGTCAACCTGCTGCCTGACAGGCCGGTAGGTGTCCTCGCCCCATTGTCTGATAACCTTTCCCAGATCCGTCAGAAAATCTGAAACCCACTCTTTCGGCCGGATAAAATCATCAATTGTCGGCATGACTTCCTCCGTTCCGGTATAAAAGATGCACTATCCGGAAACATCAATAACACTTCTCCACGAATGAACTTGCCCATTTCGGGCAAAATGTATCGCACACGTTGTCTGTTTATTTTAATTATGTTTCCATGCGAATTTTTTCTAATAACACCAGTTCATAAGCGATCACAAAAAAGGCTCTCCCCCAGACAAATGACACTGGCTTTTATACGCAAATGCCGATCACACATATCTGCTGCTGAGTGTTGCGCATGCATATATTGGCGCGTGGCAAATCCTGCTCATTTGTGGCCCGATGGTTATAGTTTACAGGTACAGGGTTCTGCCGTGGTTTACATTCACGCCGTTTTTGGATGTCTCATCTTGTGCAGATTTTCAGGCTTCATTTACTTTTAAAATTGTATTATGATGAGAGCTTATCCTCAACGTTGTACAAAACGCCAATCAATAGCTGCAGCCCCTCTTCTCCCGAGTATACAATCCAGCCGGAAACTTTTGAATCCGTTTCCAGAAATTCACCATCTTCCAAAAGAGGTAATGTTTGATAGATTTTTAATTCATATTCAGCATATCTCAGTAACAATTCCGATTCTGCCAGTTCCATTTCCCCGCTGCTCAGCCAGTATTTGGGATTGCCCAGTTCATATTTTGTGTGAAATTTAAAAGTCCCGATACCGCTTTCCTGTATATCGATATACGAATTCACATGATCTTTTGATAAACCACCCCAGGGAAAAAAAAGGTCGAACAACCTGCTATGAAAATCCGTATCTGCGAATGCATCAAAAACCTCCCATTGTCGTTTTCCATAGAAAGACGAATTGGTCTCGATACCGAAAGCAGGTTTTCCATATTCAGGATATGGTAAATAGGCAGGATTTATCCCCTCGGTGAGCGGAAGAAACAGGTATCGGATTTGGGCATTGATCATCGTTTCAATAATGATCAATGTCCACCGGCTGCCTTCCAAATAAATTCCCATATAATCGATGAGTTTTGGGAAGGAGATCTGACCCAATGACCTGAATCTTGGATTGGAAAAGAAGTAGCGGGGGCTGATTTCAGGTATGATCTGCCTGTACTCAGGCCCCCTTGTTGCCACAACTTCAGCTACTTTGAAGACTGGAACCCTTTTAAATAATTTCGTCATACATATTTTCCTGATATCAACATGTACGGTCTGATAATCCAATAATAGGCATGCCGCAAGCTGTCCGGTTGATGCGCTTATGAGGTTTTGTCTGCATGTTCCACAGTTATGACCACATGCCCCTTTTTATGTCCTTTTTCAACATACCTGTGGGCCTCAACTATTTGTTCCAACGGATAGATTTTGTCGATAACCGTTTTAATTTTACCCGCCTCAACCAGCTCTTTAAGGAAGATCAGATCCTCCGTCTTTATCTTTTCTTCGGAATTAAAATTCCTGACAACATTAAGATAAACGCCGTTCTTCTCCAGGGATTTTTCACCTTTTGACTTCGGCAGCTTATCTACCGCGTCGAAAATGACATCGTAGGTGTCGGATCTTTCGGTGAAGTCCTCTTTTGTGTAGTCAATGACCTGATCAGCTCCCAGTGATTTCACCATTTCGAGATTCGCTGTACTGCAAACACCCGTAACTTCCGCCGCATAGTATTTGGCAAGCTGTACCGCGAAAGTACCCACACTCCCGGAGGCGCCATAGACAAGAATCTTTCGTCCATTCCGTATATTCGCCGATCTAAGGAAATTTAACGCCGTCAACCCTCCGGTAGCGATACCAGCGGCGGCTTCGTTATAACTCATGTTTGCAGGTTTCGGAGCTATCAAACCTTCTTTTATGCGCCTGGCGTCCTCAGGCAGGCATATATATTCTGCGTAAGCGCCGAATACGAATCCCGCTGAGGCGAAAACCGGATCACCTTGCTTGAACCGTTTGACTTTTCGGCCTACCGCCTCGACTTCTCCGGCTAATTCCATCCCAAGTATGCTTCGTTTGGGTTTTCTGATGCCTAAATATAATCGAAAGGGGATCATTTGCCAGAATGGAACATTGAAACTTCTGATTCGAACATCACCTATGTGGCAGGTTGTCGCGTATACTTTTATCAGTACTTCATTATCCTTAGGTACAGGTTTTTCGACGTCTTTCAGCTGCAGAACTTCCGGTGGTCCGTATTTTGTGCAGACGATTGCTTTCATGTGCTTTATCCCCTTTGTGCAAAAACTATCAAACTGTAACTGTGAAGCATTGGTGGCTCGCTACAATGAGACAAAATAAAGAATTCTGGGCATTATGCGGGGCGTAGTCGCACCCACCTGACGGTATTTTAGAATGAAATATATTTCTTCAGAACAATACGTCAAATGAATATCCTGACATATTAATCGTTTATTCAGCCATAAAAAGCACAATCTGCACCTGGAAATAGTATAGGGTAAACTGAATGAAAATTAATTTTGTGATTAGAGCAATATACGGATTCAGATTCCGGCTTCGGCGTCCCGATTGTTAATATAACTACCAGATCACCCTTCTCAAAGCAGAATTTCAAAGATAAAAGATAACCCCGGCTTATTTTTTGATGTGCGATGTGTGCAATCCACTCCGTTTAAAATTCAATTCCCCGGAATCTGCTGTCTGGCCGGTTGAATTTCAGTGTTATTCGAAATCACATCCGGTTGCCGCCACCCACATATAACACCTGGCCGGTTATCCAATCCGCCTGTTCCGAAGCGAAAAATATAACCGCCTTTGCGATATCTTCCGGTTTTCCGATCCTCCGCAGCGGATAACTTTCTGCCAGTTGTTTTTCCAATTCCTCCGGCATCCAGCCGGTCTGCACCGCACCGGGGGAGATTACATTGACGGTTATCCCGTATGGGCCCAGTTCTGTTGCCGCCGAGCGGGTGAAACTTTCAACGGCATATTTGCTGGCCCCGTACGATACATTCGATGCGTGGCAGCGCGCCCCGTCGGTGGTTATATTGATGACCCGTCCCCATCTGCAGTTTCGTCCGATATGTCTTCTGGCATATTCGGTGATCATCAGTGCCACGGCCCGGCTGTTTACGGCAAAATGCTCGTCATGTGAATCTGATGTGAGGGAGCGGAGCTTATATTCATCCACAAATAAGGGATTTTTTTCTAATTCCTTGTGCGGGATGAACGTATCGGGATTGTCAAAGGCGGCATTATTTACGATCACTTCTACCTCGCCCAGATGTTTTTCAGCCAGGTCAAACAGTTTCGGGATATTAGCCGGATCTGACAGGTCCGCTTCCCAGGCGAAACATACGCCACCTGATCGATTTATTATTTCGGTAACCTGCTCGGCGGACTGAGCAATCATCCGGCAGTAGTAAGCACGTCCGGGTTCAGTTGCTTTGTCTGCATTATCCTTTGTCTCACCATATAATGCCGGCGACTGGCGCAGATAAGTGATAAACACCCTGGCGCCTTCCGCGGCAAAGGCGACAGCCGTTGCCGCGCCAATGCCATGATTGGCGCCCGTCACAACGACCACTTTGTCATTTAGACCGGTATTGACCATACGATAATGCTCTCCGGTATATTCTCTTGATTTATATGTCTTGTATTGACTTGGTGTTTACAAATAAATGATCATCGATAATTTTATCAGAAACAACATTTGTCATTCCGAACTTGTTTCGGAATCTATGAAAAATCAAATATTTAGATCCTGAAACAAGTTCAGGATGACGAAAAG
>Ga0209536_100013149_pt1 | contig 11951 bp, 6 predicted proteins | sample DeeMarSeWOR28_12_FD_187461 | JGI IMG/M metagenome (GOLD analysis project Ga0209536, IMG submission 187461) | Marine sediment microbial communities from White Oak River estuary, North Carolina - WOR-2-8_12 (SPAdes) (version 2) | ecosystem: Environmental > Aquatic > Marine > Intertidal zone >...
TGCAAGGTTTCAACGTCGATGCGCGTGACATCCAGCATCATATTGACCACCTCGTGCATACGGTCTACACCTTTGTTGATCCCCTCCAGCATTTCATCCAATGAAGGGTTGTCCTTGATGCCTGGGAAAGAACCCAGCACGTTAGCGTACCCTTTCAGGACAGTCACAGGAGTGCGCAGTTCGTGTGCGGCCACCTGGATGAATTCCAGTTTGTTGCGGTCCAGATGGCGTAGAAGTTTGTTGGTTTTTTGTAGCTCTTCAATCGCCGCCTGGTCGTTTTCACGCATGCGATCCAGTGTAATGCGGATGATATCGATCGCCATGCGGGGACTGCGGCTGAGGATGGTTTCGAAATCTTTTTTCTCCATCTCCAGCATAGTGCACGGACTGGTGGTTCGTACGGTTGCTGAACGCGGCGCGTTTTGGATCAGTGCCATCTCGCCGATCAGGTCGCCTTTGCCCCCCTCGCGTAAAACACGCTCTCCTTCATCTTCGCTCAGTTTCTGGGTAATGAGCACATTGCCATCGGCAACAACGTAGATGACATCTTCATACGCGCCCTCCTGGCATAAAACATGTCCCGCTGGATAGGTGCAAAATTGGGACAATTTTGCCATCTCTCGCAACTCGTCATCTTCCAACCCTTTGTATGCAAGTCGCAAAAGCGACATTTTATCGTGGGTAGGCGATACGCTCATGGTGATATTAGTATAACCACGACCGTATCTGGCGATAGCTACAACTACGTTGCAATATAGGGCTTGATTTTTGTTCCCTATTTGTCATAATAAGGTAAAAGATTCGTATTCCACTAGCATACGGGAGGAGGTCCTCGTGAAAAAGCGTTTCGTTTTCTTATCTATCCTGCTTGTCTTTCTGCTGTTCTCATGTAATTTACCTGGCTTGAACAGCCAGGATGAAGGTGAAGACACTTCTTCTGGTAGCCCAGGGACGCCATTCGTTCCGGAAGAAGGTGCGCCGCCCCCTCCAGTGCTTACGGGCGAAGAGATCGTCTGCAATTACTTCGTCTCTCCGGATGGAGATGATAATTCGCCAGGCAGCGAGTCTCAACCCTGGGGCAGCTTTCAGTTTGCGATGGATTCTGCCCAGCCGGGAAATACGATCTGTTTTCGTGGGGGAACCTACATAGTGGACGATACGCTTCAAATAACCCAATCCGGAACTGCTGAGGCTCCGATCATCTTTATCGCATACCCCGGCGAACGTCCTGTTTTAGATGGCGGTGGAGAGATTCCCGATTTACTTCTTCTCGGTCAGGGTGCCTCTTACCTTCGGATAAGCGGATTTATGCTGCGTAATTTCAACTCCTGGGGATTGAGCTTGGATGGAGAGAACCGTCATGTTCAACTGGATCATCTTACGGTTGAAGGAGGCGAGGCGGGTATGCATTTCACCTATGGTGATGAGGAGTTGGGTCCGCCAGGAGGAGGCCCGGTCGAGCATATCACTTTGGAAGACAGCCTGATCACTAATAGCGAATATACCGGAGTTGATTGCACCCCGGGTCCTTGCAATAACATGATCTTTCGCCACATCGAAGTGTATGGCTCAGGTTTGGGGGGAGAAGCATCTTTCGGCGCGGACGGACTCGCGATTTCCCGCGGTTACCCGGTCTTGGTTGAAGACTGTTACATCCACGATAACGGTGGTGATGGCATTGATCTAAATTCGCGTGATATTGATGGGTACGCGGAGGGTGTCATCGTTCGCCGCAACCGGGTGGTCCGAAATTACCAGAATGGTATCAAATTATGGGCGGGCGGCCTCATTGAAAATAACGTTGTTTGGGGGCAGGGCAACAGCGCTCTCTGGCTGGGAACATTTCACAGTAACCTGGAAGTGATAAATAACACCATTGCGTATAACATGTGGGATCCAATTTTCAGTGGGCGTAACTGGGCCTTTTCGGCAGGTTATCCCGAGGAAATTGTCGCCTTGCCCCAGGTGGACTTACTCCTTGTGAATAACATCTTTGCCTTTAACACCGGTCCGGATGTTGGAGATCCCACTGGGCTTTATCTGGGCCCAGGCGTGAAGGTCACCGAGCATAATAACCTTTATTTCAGTTCTGAAGAAGGCGAGATCACTGCTGAGTTTTTAGACAGGGAATTCACACGTCAAGAGCTTGCGGATGGCACATGGACGGGTAGTAACGGTCAGGGAAGTAGCGATCTTATAGATGATCCTCTTTTCATTTCTGGCTGGCCGGGCGTGGATTTGCATCTCAAGCCGACCAGCCCTGGGATCGACGCTGGAGATAACGATTCATGCTCTACCGATGATTACCTTGGCAACCCCCGGCCTATAGATGGGAACAATGATGGGAATGCTATCTGTGACATTGGTGCATATGAATGGAATGAGTAAGCCGTAACTTTGAAAGGATGTCATAATGATTAAAAAACCTGCTTTGCGAGCTGTTTTCACGGGGATTGCAATGGCGTTGCTGTTCTTATCTGCAGTGAGTGCGCTGGCACAGGAAGAGGTTCTGCTCTATTCTCAGGATTTTGAATCCGGGCAGCCCGATGGATGGAAACTCGAACCTGGATGGGAAATCGTGGAAGACGAAAATGGTCATGCCCTGGCCGGCCAAGGGCATGTTTGGGCTTCCTATACTGGCGGTTCTTGGAGCGACTATCGCTTGCGATTCAGGGTCAAGTTGAGCGAGGACGGATCCCTACATGCCAACTTCCGTCTGGCGGGACCAGCCCGTTATTTCATTGGCCTGAATCGTGAGGGTTTGTATCTCAACAAACAGACCGGACCAGACAACTTTAGTGGGAATCTGGCGAATGCAGGAGGGCTTGGAGATGGATGGCAGCGCATTGAGATTGCAGGTTATGGCTCAACTATCACCGTATTGGTGAACGAACGGGTTATGATGGAATACAACGATCCCGAACCTTTACTCAGTGGGGGTATTGCTCTTGAGACACTCACCGACTCGCAAGTGCTAATTGATGATATCGAGATATGGGGGACAGCCCCACCCCCGGTGCCGACCATGGAAGCGGGTATATCCTGGATTCGCACTGGTGGACCCCTGGGCGGCCTGGGCTACGATGTCCGTATGCACCCTGAAAACCCGGATGTTATGTTCGTCACAGATGCGTTTGCAGGAGTATTCAAGAGCACGGACGGCGGAAAAACCTGGTTCCCATCTAACACTGGGATTACAACCCGGGGTGGCGCTTCAGGTGATGCGATTCCCATTTTCTGCCTGACCATCGATCCCAATAACCCGGATACTGTCTGGACGGGCACGCAAAACGTCCGCGGGATTTTCAAGTCCGTAGATGGAGGGCAGACCTGGGTCGAGAAGACGAACGGCATCGTCGAATATGAAGGCATCACTTTTCGTGGAATCAGCATAGATCCACGCTCGTCTGATATTGTTTATGCAGCTGCGGAGATTTCCAGTTGGGCCTGGGCCAAGGGGCAAGGTGAGCAAGTCGGGCGGGAGTTCGATAAAACAATGGGTGTCGTTTATAAGACTACCGATGGCGGCGAAAACTGGACACCCATCTGGCGTGGTGATAACCTGGCCCGCTATGTCTGGATCAATCCTCAAAATTCGAATGTGCTCTATATCTCTACGGGCATCTTTGACCGCGAGGCTGCCAACTCAGACCACCATACAAACACAGCAGGTGGCGATGGGGTGCTGAAATCCACTGATGGGGGCCAGACCTGGAGTCAGGTCAATAACGGGATCACCAACCTGTATGTCGGAACGCTGTTCATGCACCCCGAGAACCCGGACATTTTGCTGGCTGGAAGTGGAAATAATGCATATCCAGATGGTGCGGGTGTGTTCCTGACTACAAATGGAGGCGCAAGCTGGGAAACTGTTCTAAGGGATGGGGTGCAATCTGTGGAGTTTTCTTCCACTGATCCGAATATCGCTTATGCGGGCAATCCGGGCTTCATTTACCGCAGCGAAGATGGCGGCAGAACCTGGGGGGCAACCAGACGCGAAGAAGACATGGGCTGGGGCGCTCCCGGAGTGGAAGCCGGGTTTCCGATCGACCTTCAGGTGGATCCCCGTGATCCGCTGCGCATCTTTGCCAACAATTATGGTGGGGGCAACTTCATGAGCGAAGATGGAGGCGAAACCTGGGTGGACGCCAGCAGAGGCTACACAGGCGCGCAGGTGCGGGCAATCGCTGTCTCACCAGATGTGCCGGCTCAAATTTATGCTGCTGCCCGGAGCGGGATTTTTGGTAGTTCTGATGGCGGTGGAACATGGGTGGGCCTGAATCATCACGAGGCTTCAGGGCTGGAATGGAATGCGGTTGCTATTGACCCGACCAATCCCCAGCATGTCCTGGCTGCCAATAACTGGTCCGGAGGAATTTTCGATAGCCGGGATGGTGGTTTGACTTGGGAGTTGACCGATATTCCCAGAGTTGAAATGCAGGGCTGGCGTGTGATCGCCTTTGCTCCTTCGGATACTCGCATTGTTTATGCCGGGTCAGGCGCATTTTTCTCCGCAGGTGGGTTCGACGTGAATATCCCGGCTTCAGGCGTATTTGTATCTCGGGATGGTGGAAATTCCTGGGAAGATGCGAATGACTCGCTGACCCAAAACATACATATCACCGATCTGGCGGTTCATCCATCGGATCCACAAATTGTATATGGAACTGCACCCAATGGCGGATTGTTCAAGACCAGCGATGGCGGTGCGAATTGGGTCAGGCTGGATGGCCTGCCGGCGCACGCGAGGCCGCTCTCAGTTGCAATTCACCCATCGCAAACAGAGACTCTCTTTGTCGGGATGCAATTCGGAGGGTTGTACAGGTCTGACGATGTTGGCAACACATGGGAGCCAATTACTGCTGGGTTGCCGCCAGAAGCTTCGATCAAAAGCATAAAGTTCAATCCCATCGATTCCAGTCAAATGTTTTTTTCTGATAGCTTAAGTGGTGTCTATCGCTCGAATGATAGTGGTCAAACCTGGTTTGTGATCAATGAAGGTTTGCGGACTCGGGCGGTCAATGAACTGGCATTTTCATCCGATGGCTTACATCTGTATGCAGCCACGGAAGGTGAAGGCGTTTACCGCTTGGATATGAGCGGGCAGCCACCAGAAGGGGCTTCCCCATCTCCCACTCAATCCGCAGCCTCCCCGCAGGAGGGGCCTGTTCCCCCTTCTGAACCCGATTCTCCCCCTGATGAAACCCCGCAGGGGCCAACCACAAGTCTGCCTTGCTTAAGCGGGTTTGTGCCGATTGTGTTAGTTGGTGTAAGCTGGATTTTGCAAAGAAGGAGATGAAATCATGCTGCGCATCAGGGTTGCTCTTATGCGCTTGTTTTTAAGCATTGTCACCCTTGGGGTCGCTCTGGTTTCCTGTGAACCTGCACAACCGCCGGATGAAATTTCCGGTGTGGTGCTCGATGAGCACGGTCCAGTGGCGGGAGCGGTGGTGCGTGTACAAACGACAGAAACTCACACGACCACCAATGTTGATGGGAAATTCACGCTTGCAGAGTTGGAAGCGGACGAAGCCATAACCGTTACAGCATGGAAATCTGGATACTATATTGCAGGTGCGCAGGAAGTTGTTCCGGGAACAAAGGATGTTGAAATCCGCATCGAATCACATACCAATTCTGACAACCCTGATTATGAATGGTTGCCATCTCAATATCACCCCGGCCAGGGCGAAGACCAGGGTTGTGCAGAGTGTCATAGCAATGAAAATGGGAAGCTTTCGTTTGACCTCCCTGTGGATGAATGGTTGCAGGACGCGCATTCCCAATCAGCCACTAACCCCCGTTTTTTAACGATGTACACCGGTACAGATGTGGATGGCAACCAAAGCCCGCCTACGCGTTTTGGTACCAGCCGCGATTATGGTAGTTTTCCCCTGCGCCCCGACTTGGACCAACCCTACTTTGGCCCTGGGTACAAAGTAGATTTTCCCGAAACAGCTGGGAACTGCGCCGCCTGTCATACCCCGGCGGCTTCAGTGAACGATCCATATAGCGTAAACCCGACAACTATCTCTGGGGTAGCGGCGGAAGGTGTGCCCTGCGACTTCTGCCACAAAGTCTGGGATGTACGCCTCGACCCGAACTCCGGCCTGCCCTATGCTAATATGCCAGGAGTTCTGTCCTATGAGTTTCGCCGCCCTCTGGATGGACACCAGTTCTTTGCCGGCCCATTCGATGATGTGGCTCCCGGTGAAGATACTTACTCACCTTTACAGCAACAGAGCCAGTTCTGTGCACCCTGTCATTTTGGGGTGTTCTGGGATACGGTTGTCTACAACTCATATGGCGAATGGTTGGACAGTCCTTACAACAATCCTGAAACCGGGCAAACCTGTCAAGACTGCCACATGCCACCCCTCGGCGTGACCCATTTTGCCATACCGGAAGCAGGTGGGCTGGAGCGCGAACCATCCACAATTTTCAGTCACCGTATGCCCGGTGCATCTGATGAAGAGTTACTGCAGAATGCGGTCACCATGACGGTAGATGCAAAACGCGAAGGGGATAAAATCATCGTTGATGTGAGCATCACCAACGATTTGACCGGGCACCACATCCCGACCGATTCCCCTTTACGGCAAATGATCTTGTTGGTGCAAATTATGGATTCAGAGGGCAACCTATTAGAGCATATTGATGGCTCGGTTGTTCCAGAGTGGGGAGGTGCAGGTGATCCGGATGAAGGTTATTATGCGGGTCTGCCAGGTACGGCTTATGCCAAGATATTGCAGGAGTTGTGGACAGAAGTTTCCCCGACTGGGGCGTATTGGAATCCGACCCGCCTTCTCAACGATAACCGCATCCCTGCGATGGGCAGCGATACGACAAGATATGTTTTTAAGACCTCCGAGGTTTCTAAAACCTCGGAGGTCTCGGCTCATGTTGAGTTACTCTATCGCCGCGCCTTTATCGAATTGATGGATCAAAAAGGTTGGAATGTGCCGGATATTCTAATGGAATCACAGATAATTAATTTGCCATAAATTGCTAATTGAGCAAGTGGCCAAGAATTTAATTGTTATGTTTCTCTATCAATGATTCTTTCTTTGATTAGATCGTAGATTTCCCTGAGTGGGCTTTGGACAATTTCTCTACTCAAAGAATAGAGATCAAACCACTCTGGTGATTCAGATTCGATATCATCTATCTTTTCATTTTCAATTAATACAAATGATTGAGGGTGACACAGGTAGAACACCATGAAACTGTGGAAGGCTTGATCCAGAGGGTCATAATAGAAGAAGTGTTCCTTAAAATGAAAAAAACTTTCAACCTTAATATTTAGACCTGTTTCTTCCTTTACTTCTCGAACCAATGCGTCCAAGATGGGCTCACCGATTTCAATACCTCCGCCGGGAAATGCATACTTACCTGAGCTGCGATTTTTGATTAACAGAATCTTTCCATCAACAATCATAATTGCATAGACTGAAGCTCGAAATGAAAGTTTTTCTTTCTCTACAACAACTTGATTTTCAAAAATTGAATCACAAGTAACCAATATTATTCTCCCAAAATATTAGGTTTTACTAAATCTAGTTAGCAAATTCTGGGCAGCAACTCCCCAGCGGGTAAATCCACCACGCGTGAACTGCCAATGGCGGTTTTAGCGACAACCCTGCCGGGATGCTCTTCTGTCACATGGCCGATGATAGCGGCATCTTTTCCAAACCTGTTGCTGCGCATAACCGTTAGAACTCTTTCAGCTTGGGTTTCCGGCACAAAAGCGACCAGCTTGCCTTCGTTGGCGATGTAGAACGGGTCCAGGCCGAGCATCTCGCACGCTGCATTTACGGCAGGATTTACAGGTACCTTTTCCTCCTCGAACTCGATCCCCACATTCGAAGCGACAGCTAATTCGTTCAGCACAGCAGAGAGCCCGCCGCGCGTGGCATCGCGCAGACAATGGATTTCTTTCGTAACTTCCAACATCTCCGCGACCATCCCATTCAGCGGGGCGGTATCGGATTTGATCTTGCTTTCGAAACCCAATCCCTCGCGTACTGACATGATGGCGATTCCGTGGTCACCCAGGGTCCCGCTGACGATGATAGCATCGCCGGGTTTGGCATTTTGTGGAGAAATATTTACACCTTCGGGGATAATCCCAATACCGGTTGTGTTGATGTAGACGCCGTCTCCATGGCCCTTATCGACAACCTTGGTATCACCCGCTGCGATCTGGACCCCGGCCTGCTTGCAGGCATTCGCCATTGAGGCAGAGATGCGCCCCAGGGTTTCCATCTCCAGGCCCTCTTCGAGGATGAAGCCAGCCGAAAGGAAAAGCGGCTTCGCGCCGCTCATCGCCAGGTCATTAACCGTGCCGTTGACGGCCAACTCGCCGATGTCGCCGCCGGGGAAGAAAAGCGGGCTGACCACGAAAGAATCCGTGGAGAACGCGAACCGCTGACCGCTATCCGCTGAAAGCTCCAAAGCGGTTGAGTCGCCCAATTGCGCAAGCAGGTCGTTATTGAATTCTGATGCGAAAAGGTGCTGGATCAGGTCGTTCATCATTTTTCCGCCAGCGCCGTGTCCCATCACAATCGTCGGATAATTTTTCAGGGGGATCGGGCAGGTCCAGCCGTCAAAGGAAGGGGTTTCCATAGGTTACCTCTAGAAGAAGATTGCTTATTGTACTATGGAGCTAGTTTATTTTTTTCTTTAAATTTGTATAATGAAAGTAGCTCATTTCGATTTTCGCAACCGGTCTTGGCCAGAGGAGTGTATATGTGCCCTGCAAAGCATTGGGGAATATCGCCCTTGATTTTGGTGATGTCCGCTTGCGCCTTGTTCTCACCCGTTCCTGAAACACCGAATTCACCTGCAAGCCCTTTAGCTCCTCCCACCCAAAAGCCACCAGAGCCTGCTCCTGAAATCCCGCCTGACTTGGATAAATGGTCGCTGTGGACAAATGGCACGCAGTTGCGGGGAGCCAATAACTGGCAGCGTATCGTCGTCCCGAAGTACGATGGTGACGAGTTCTTGGGAGATGGTTATATCGGCCCGCCGTACACACAGGAGGACTTCAACCGCCTAGCGGCATTGGGGGCCAATTATGTTAACCTGTCGCACCCGGGGATATTCACTGAGCGTCGGCCCTATGTGTTGGATGAACAGGCCCAGGCCAACCTGGACAACATGATTGCGATGGCAACGGAAGCCGACCTGTTCGTAGTCATTACCTTCCGCACCGGACCGGGACGCAATGACTTTACCTTTTACCGCGATGATGACTGGTTCGCTCCGGAGGACCTGATCGAAAATGTCTGGAACGATGCGGAGGCGCAGGCTGCCTGGGTGGAGATGTGGCGTCACACCGCTGAACGCTATCAGGGCAACCCGGTCGTGGTCGGCTATGACCTGATGTGCGAGCCAAACTCCAACGAAATCCTGGATGAGTGGGATCAGGACGAATTCGAGTCCGCTTATGGCGGCTCACTCTACGACTGGAATGCCTGGTATCCGAAAATCGTGGCTGCCATCCGCGAAATGGACAGCGAAACGCCGATCCTGGTCGGCGGCAACGGCTACAGCGCGCTGGACTGGCTGCATTACCTGAAGCCTATCGAGGCCGAGCGCATTGTGTACACCTTCCACCAGTACGCGCCCTTCATGTACACCCACCAGGAACCGGGCGGTGCAAATACTTATCCTGGCCAGTTTGATACCGATTACGATGGTCAGGATGATGCCTTTGATCAGGCCTGGTTGGAGAATTTCCTGTCGGTTGCAACTGATTACGCTGACGAGCACGAGGCAATTCTCGCGGTCAACGAATATGGTGCGGTCCGCTGGGGAGAGGGGGCTGCTGATTTCATGCGTGACGAGATGGCGCTCTTCGAAGAGCTTGGACTGAACCATGCCCTGTGGGTCTGGGATCCGGAATGGCCGCCCTGGAACGAGGGCGTGAATGCGCTTAACTTCCGCTTTGGCCCGGACCCGGAAAATGCCACCGATGTGGACAACGAATTGCAATCCGTCATCACCGACTTCTGGGCGCGTAACACGGTCAGGCCCTCCAATTTCAGCTCAGAGGGACATGGGCCTGGCAAAGGGAAACTCGAGAATGTGACACACTGGTTCTATTTCATCGGGGATATCCCAACCGATGAAACGGTCGATCAAATCGTTGCTTCCGATTATGACATGGTGGTGTTGGACTACATCCCCTCAGTGGTGGGAGACGAAGATTACCCGATGGCAGAAGTGGTTGCTCGCCTGCATGAAACCGATAAATTAGTGCTTGCTTATATCGATATCGGCGAAGCGGAAGCCTATCGTATCTACTGGCAGGATGGCTGGCGAGTTGGCGACCCTGCCTGGATCGTGGGTGAAGATCCTGATGGCTGGGCGGAGAATTATCCGGTCGCGTTCTGGAATGAGGATTGGCAGGCGCTCTGGCTGGATGAAGGCAGCCTGCTGGATCAAATTGTGAATGTGGGATTCGATGGTGTCTACCTGGATTGGGTTGAAGCCTATTCCGATGAAAACGTGGTCGATGCGGCGCGTGATGAGGGCGTCAATCCGGTCTATGCAATGATTGAATTTGTTAGTTTCATTTCAGCCAATATAAAAGATGAATGTAACGATTGCATCGTCATCGCGCAAAATGCGGCGGAGTTGGTTGAATATGCTGAATACGCCGCAACGATCGATGGCCTGGCGCAGGAACAGGTCTGGTTCGACGGCGGCGCGGATAATGAGCCGCAGGGCGATTGTCCACTCCCGCGCAAGGAGGAGGATATTGATACGGATGCATATTACGATTCGTTAACGCCCGTCTGTCAGCGCCAATTCGATGAATTCCCCGAAAGCACATTACACGTCAGCAGTGAGGAATACCTGTATTACCTGAACATTGCGAAGCAGGAAGGTATTCCAGTCTTTACTGTCGATTATGCGCTTGAGCCTGAAAACGTCGCCTGGGTGTATGAAACTTCCCGTGAGCTGGGTTTCATCCCCTTCGTGGGCAACCGTGGGCTGGATGTATACTTAGAGCCAGTGCCGTAAATAAATCTGTTCATTAAATTACCGGGGAGGGTGCTGTGAGACCGAAAATAACCTTTGCTACCAGTGCGATCGTACTAATGGCGCTCATTTCAATTGCTGCACTACCTTTGCCAGCGCCTAGCGTGCAGGCTGATAATCCCAATCCGCCTGACCAGCCTGTAAAACTCATCTTTATTCATCACTCCACCGGCGAGAACTGGCTGATGGACGGCTATGGTGACCTGGGGCGTACACTAGCTCAGAACAATTACTTCGTCAGCGACACCAACTATGGTTGGGGGCCAAATAGCATCGGCGACCGCACCGATATCCCAAACTGGATGGAATGGTTCCGCAGCGCTGAAACACCCACGTATATGAATGCACTTTTCAGCGAAAGTGAGCAAAATTCCTCCTACTCGCGCGCGCTCCCTGACCCGGGTGGAGAGAACCAGATCGTCATGTTCAAATCCTGTTTCCCGAATTCGGATCTGGATGGAAATCCAAATGACCCGCCAGGAACCTACGAAGATATGACGGTGAGCGGCGCGAAATATGTCTACAACCAGCTGCTGGAATATTTTGGGACACGCCCTGATAAGTTCTTTGTGGTCATCACTGCGCCGCCAGTTTCCTATCCCGACTATGCGGCCAACGCGCGTGCCTTCAACAACTGGCTGGTCAACAACTGGCTACGCGAGAACAACTACACGCTCAACAACGTAGCCGTTTTCGACTTCTACAATGTGCTGACAGGTTCCGATGCCCATCATCGTTTCAACGGGGGGATCGAACACATCGTTGGCGGAAGTAATACTTTACACTACCCGTCCGGGGACGATCATCCTTCCGAAGCTGGCAGCCGCAAAGCCACCGAGGAATTCGTGCCCTTACTGAATGTTTTCTATCATCGCTGGCAAACGGATGCTCCGCCTCCGCCC
>Ga0209536_100013150_pt1 | contig 11950 bp, 10 predicted proteins | sample DeeMarSeWOR28_12_FD_187461 | JGI IMG/M metagenome (GOLD analysis project Ga0209536, IMG submission 187461) | Marine sediment microbial communities from White Oak River estuary, North Carolina - WOR-2-8_12 (SPAdes) (version 2) | ecosystem: Environmental > Aquatic > Marine > Intertidal zone >...
CGGCCCGACCGGTCGCGTGATCGCGCAGAACAACAGCCGGTCTCACGCGCGCTACGGCGAGCCGCTGGCACAACGGCTGGCGCGCCTGGAAGCGCCGGACTCTGCGCCGGTCGCGCCGATCGATTCCCGCGTCGGCCCGCTCGACGCCCTCGAGCTCGAATCCGAATCCTTCGACGCGATCTTCCTCGTGCAGTTCTACCACGACACGTTCTGGATGGACGTCGATCGCGCCGAGATGAACGCGCGTATCTTCGACGCTCTCGTGCCGGGCGGCGTGTACATCGTGATCGACCACGCCGCCGCGCCTGGCGTCGGAGCGGATGCGGTCGAGACGCTCCACCGGATCGAACGAGAGTCGGTCGAACGGGAGATCCGGGCCGCCGGCTTCCGGCTCGCCGAGCGCTCGCGGTTGCTCGAGAACCCGCTCGACGACCGCACGCGAAACGTCTTCGACCCGCAGATTCGAGGACGCACGGACCGCTTCCTGCTGCGCTTCGAGAAGCCCGCCTCGCTCGATTGATCCCGGGCTCGCCTCGCCGAGCGGCCCCCCGGCCGGGCTCGAGGGGGCAGACGGCGGCACTCGCGATGTGGCAACATCGAAGGCATGAAGACTCCCTACGACAAAGTCGCGATCGTCGGCGCCTACAACACGGTGCAGGCCAAACAGCTCCCGGGCATGACGGAATCCGCTCTGATCCTGGACGCGATCCGAGGCGCGCTCGACGACGCCGGCCTGCGGCCGGAAGACGTCGACGGTCTGAACGTCTCGACCTGGGTGACGCAGCTGAGCTCACGCACCGTCGCCCAATGGTTCGGCGGTCGACCCGCCTGGACCGGCACCTCGCATCCCGGCATCGAGGCGGTCCTCGAGGCCGCCGCCGCGATCCAGTCCGGCCAGGCCCACACGGTCCTGATCGCGACCGCGCAATGCGGCGAGTACACGGATCGCGAGTCGACGGTCTCCTGGACGCGACCCGAGAACGAGTTCGTCGAATGCTGGGGGCTGTACACCGCCGCCGAGTTCGCGCTGATGGCCCAGCGTCACATGCACATCTACGGCACCCCGCGCGCGGCGCTCTCCGAGGTGGCGGCCGCCATCCGCAGCAACGGCGCCGTGAACCCGGAAGCGGTCTACTACGGACGCGAGTGCTCGCCCGCGGAGGTGGAAGCCTCGCGCATGGTGGCTGATCCGTTCCGGCTGCTCGACTGCTGCATCACCTCCGAGGGCGGTGCGTGCATGATCCTGACCTCGACCGAGCGCGCGAAGGATCTCGACGTCACGCCGATCCACGTGCTAGGCGGCGCCCTCGACCGTCAGGGCAACTCCTACGTGACGGCGCCGGTCTGGGAGAAATACGGCTGGGTCGGCCGCCGCGCCGCGGCGCTCACCTTCGAGCAATGCGGTCTCGGCACGAAGGACGTCGATTTCGCCGAGCTCTACGATCCCTTCTCCTTCGAGATCATCCGCCAGCTCGAGGCCTTCGGCTTCTGCAAGGAAGGCGAGGGCGCGGACTTCGTGCTGGAGGGGCGGATCCGGATCGACGGCGAGCTGCCCGTGGCGACGAACGGAGGCATCCTCTCGTATTCCCATGCGGGGGTCGTGCAGCTGCTGCAGAAGCCGCTCAACGCTGTGCTCCAGCTCCAGGGTCGACTGGTTCCGGAGCTCACGCTGCACGAGCCGAAGGTCGCGCTGGCGACGAACGGAGGCTCGGGCGCGCTCTTCTGCGACGTCATGGCCCTCGGAAAGGAGCCCGTATGAGCTCGCCGAACACTCCGCTCCCGCGACCGACCACGCTCTCGAAGCCCTTCTGGGAGGCCTGCCGGGAGGGCCGCCTCACGGTCCAGAAATGTCGCGACTGCGAGACGCTGATCTTCATTCCCCAGCCCTGCTGCGGAAATTGTCTCAGCGAGAATCTCGAGTGGGTCGAGTCCTCCGGGCGCGGCACGCTCTACAGCTTCACGACGGTCTACCGTCCGCAGCAGCCGAGCTTCGAGGTGCCCTACACCGTCGTCGTCGTGGAGCTGGAGGAGGGCTATTTCATGCTCTCCAACCTGGTCGGCGTCGAGCCGGAGGACGTGAAGATCGGAACGCCCCTCGAGGTTTTCTTCGAGGAGCGCTCCGAGGAGATCACTCTGCCGCTCTTCCGCGTGCGCGAGGACCGAGCCGACTAACGTCGATCCTCTACGGGGATGTCCGCGCTCTTGATGACCTTGAAGTTCGCCTCCATGAGCGGATCGGCGAGCAGCGTGCGGATCAGGATCTGGCCGTTCGCGTAGCCCTGGGTGCTGATCCAGTTGACCGTGCCGGGATCCTCGCCGGCGGCGTAGATCCGGAAGCCGCCGTCCTCGTCCTTCACGACCTGGCGATTGCTGATGCCGACCTTGTGGTGACGATAGTCGCCGCTCTCGAGATAGCGCGTGAGGATCTGGAGGTTCCAGTAGCGACAGGGCACGTCCGTCCCCTGGACGACGATCACTTCGTCCGGCCGGAGTCGGAAGGTGCCGCCGATGTACTGGATGCCTGGGCCGGGCAGGTTGTTCTTGATCAGCTTCGGATCGATCATGGCCGCGAGCTCTTCGGGCGAGTACTCGTCCGACGAGTCTTCGTCGAGGACGAGCTCGCCCTCTTCGATGCGGGTCATGCTGCCCTTGCGCTCGCTGATGCCGTGGATCTCCGAGTCGTCGCCTTCGAGCTCGATGCGGTTCAGGCCGATGAAGATCGACAGCCCGAGCGAGACGTTGGTCGCGTCCTCGACGAAGTCGACTACGCGCTGGAGCCCCTGCTCGAGCTGCTCCTCGTCATAGGGCTCGGGCGCAGGGACCTCACTCAGGCAATCGATCGTCATGGCGGCCGCGCGCTTCGTTCCCCGGTCGACGCAATCCACGAACTCGTCGAAATACTCGCGGGTGAAGAGGATCGGCCTTCGTCCCTTCAGCTCGATCCAGTTGCGCACGCCTTCCGGCCGCTTCTCGCTCAGGTAGATCTCGGCGATCTGCTGGCCGAAGACGTTGTCCCAGACGAGGTCGTCATCGATCAGGTGATCGACGATGTAGTAGGTGTCCTCTTCGTCGTAGGCGTAGACCGTCGCGGAGAAGAAGAGGTCGTCTCCGCGCCGGATCGTGTATCGGTAGACCAGATTCTCGTCGAGCTTGGCCTCGCGATAGAGCGTGTCCGTGCCGTCGCCCTTGAACTTCCGGATCGACGTCATCATGCGCCGCAGGTCGGGGTAGCGTCGATCCGTCTCCATCTCGAGGTCGTGGGCGGCCGAGACGAGTCGCAGCAGGTAGCGGTAGCCTTCGGCTCGTTCGCGTTCGCCACGCGCTCCGGTGGGAGCGGTGATCTTTTCGCCGATTCGCTTCAGGGCGTCGGCGAAGTCGTTCCAGGCGGCCTGAGATCGTGGGAGGGAAGGCATGTCGGTCTCCTGATGCCGCCGATTCCGGGGCGACGGGCGAGGTGGTTGAATTCCGGCTCCGCGAGCGTGACGATTGACGCTCGCTGCGTCAACGTCCGATCGGACTCCCGGGGCTCGAGGGCCGGCGATCGGCGGCGCTCGGGGCGGGCGTCGTGATTTCGCGGGCGTCCGTCGACGAAGGCTGGCGTGAGGCAGGGGAGGGGTCGAGATGGCGAGTCGAGCGCGAGCTTCGGAATTCCTGGCGTGGCTGGTCCTGGGGGCGCTCTGCGCCGCGGTGGCCGGGGCCGATGCGGGGGAGGCGGCCCGGGATGCCGAGATCATGGGCGTGCTCGATCGCTACATGGACGCCCTGAACGATCTCGACATCGAGGGGCACGTCGCCACCTACCATTTTCCGCACTATCGACACGCCGGTGGCCGCATCGTGGTCTGGGAGACCGCGCGAGAGGCGATGCCGATCCTCGAGGCGCCCGAGGAGGAGCGGCGCGCAGCGCTCCGCAAGGTGCTCGAGCCCGACTGGCATCGCAGCGAGTGGACGCAGCGGGATATCGTGCAGGGTGACGATCAGAAGGTCCACGTCGTCACCCGCTTCGTTCGGCTGCGGGAGGATGGCAGCGTCATCGAGACCTTCGACAGCCTCTACGTCATGACCTACGAATCCGACCGCTGGGGCATCAAGGGGCGATCGAGCTTCGCGCCCTAGCGAGAGGGCTAGAGCAGTCGCGTCTCGTGTCCCTGCCAGTACTCGTCCTTCAGCAGCCGCTTGTAGAGCTTGCCGGTCGGATGACGCGGCAGCTCCTCCCGGAAGTCGATGCTGCGTGGGCACTTCACGTCCGCCAGGTGTTCGCGGCAATAGGCGATCAGCTCCTGCTCGAGCGCCTCGCCGGCCTCGTCCGGGTCGACCGGCTGGACCACCGCCTTCACCTCTTCGCCGAAGTCGGCGTTGGGGACACCGAATACGGCGACGTCGTGCACCTTCGGGTGCAGCGTGAGCACGTTCTCCGCCTCCTGCGGATAGATGTTGACGCCTCCGCTGATGATCATGTTGGCCTTGCGATCCGTGAGGTAGAGGAATCCGTCTTCGTCGACGCGCCCGATGTCTCCGAGGGTGCTCCATCCGTTCGGGAGGCGACCGGCGGCCGTCTTCTCCGGGTCGTTGTGGTACTCGAACTCCTGCAGACCGTTGCCGAAGTACACGCCGCCCTCCTCACCGGGTGGGAGCTCGTTGCCCTCGTCGTCGACGATGTGCAGATCACCGCTCACGGCCTTCCCGACCGTCCCCTTGTGCGCGAGCCAATCCTGTGGCGAGGCATAACAGAAGCCGTTGCCCTCGGTGCCGGCGTAGTACTCGTGAATGATCGGCCCCCACCACTCGAGCATCTGCTCCTTGATGCCGATCGGGCAGGGCGCCGCCGCGTGGACGGCGAAGACGAGGCTGCTGAGGTCGTAGCGCGCGCATGTCTCTTCTGGAAGCTTCAACATCCGCACGAACATCGTCGGAACCCATTGGCTGTGCGTGACGCGGTATCTCTCGATGGCGGCGAGCGCGCCCTCGGCATCGAAGCGCTCCATCACCACGACCGTTGCCCCGACGCGAAGGAATTGCGTGCAGTAGCGGAGCGGGGCGCTGTGGTAGAGGGGGGCCGGCGACAGGTAGACCGAGTCGTCGTTGCCGCCGAAGAGCGCACGGATCAGGCCCGTGAGGCCCTCGCCGGTGCCGAGAGGATCTCCCGTCAGCCGCGGCTTCACGCCCTTGGGTCGACCGGTCGTGCCTGACGAATAGAGCATCGGGAGGGCCTCGACCCGCTCGGCGAGCGGCTCGGGGCTCTGCGCGGCGATCGCGTCCTCGTAGGCGTCGAAGCCGGGGAGCGGGCCGCCCACGGCGAGCTTGATCTCGAGGCCCGCGAGCGCCTGGCCCAGCCCCGCGACCGCTTCGGCCATGTAGGGGCTGGCGAGGAAGGCGCGGCTTTCGCTGTCTTCGATGATATACGCCAGCTCTTCGGTCGTGAGGCGCGAGCTGATGGCCGTGTAGTAGAGGCCGGCGTAGTGGGCGCCCCAGAGGATCGGCAGATACTCGAGCCGGTTCTCCATGCAGAAGGCGATGTGGTCGCCGGGGTGGAGGCCGGCAGCACGGAAGACGCGCGAGAGCCGATTGGCCGCGTCCTCGAGCTCGCGGTAGCTGATCGAGTCGCCGCTCTCGGCCATCACGACCGCCGTCTTGTCGGGGGTCCGGGCGGCCCAGGTACCCGGATGCCAGGGATTCTCGGGAAGCTCGTTGGGATCGGTCATCGGAAATCCTCTCGCGATCGCAGCGGATGGACGGCGTCGATCAAGCGACCGGCTGGGAGGTCGATCGGGCATCGAGCTCCGCCCGGATGCGCGCGTGATCGCTCTCGGTCAGGCTGAAGCGGCTGAAGGCGATCGCTCCGGCCACATAACAGACGAGCGGGAAGCCGCCCATCAGGATGATCATCGTCCGCTTCGCGAGCGCGCTCTGCTCTTGCACGGAGGCTTCGAAGCCCGACCACTCGAGCGCCCAGCCCACCACACCGATCATGATGCCCGCCGCGAGCTTGTTGACGAAGGACCAGCCCGCGAAATAGGCCCCTTCCTTGCGCTCGCCCGTGCTGTGTTCGTCGCAGTCGATGATCTCGCTCTTGAGGGTGTAGCCGAGGATGTTCGCACAGCTCGACGAGGCGCCGGCGACGACCGCGGAGAGCGCGACGATCTGCCAGTCGCCGGGCCCGACCATCAGGATCCCGCCGTATCCGATCCCGCTTCCCAGCATGGCGAAGAGCATGAGATGCCGCTTCTCGAAGCGTCGGGCCAGCCGGATCCAGAGCGGGACCGTCAGCAGGGTCGCCACCATGTTGGCGCCGAGAAGCACGGGCACCAGCTCCGCCCGTCCGACGACGTAGTCGAGGACGAAGGGGGTGAGGACGCCGATGCCGCCCGTGCCGATCGCGTCGATGAAGATCACGAAGAGCAGCAGTCGCGCGTGACGGTTTCGGATCACGTCACCCAGGGCGCGAAACGGATTGGCGCCCCCGCGTCCCTGGAAATCCGTCCGCTCGCGGGGGAGCATCGACACGCCCCCCAGGATCAGGGCGATCGTCAGCCCTCCGACGACCCACGCCATGATGCGCGTCGAGTCGACCCCCTGGCCGACGAAGTAGCTGCCGAGCACGCCGGCCGCGAGCATGCCCGCGACCTTGAGCGCCTGACGTACCCCGAAGACCCGGTTTCGCTCGCTCGCGTCGAGGGTGATCTCCGCACCGAGCGCCATGTGCGGGATGTCGAAGACCGTGTAGGCGGTATAGAAGCCGATCACGGCGACGGTGATCCAGACGGTCAGGCCGGCGCCTTCGAGCCCCGTCGGCGGCGACCAGGCCATGATGCTGAAGATCGCGAGGAGCGGTGCGCCCGCCAGCAGCCAGGGGCGACGACGTCCCGACTTGTGACGCGTGCGATCGCTGAGGCTGCCGATCAGTGGATCGGTCACGGCATCCCAGAACTTGGCCGCGAGGAAGATCGTACCGACGACGGCGGTCGAGGCCCCGAGCTCGGTGGCCGCGTACTTCATGTACATGATCAGGATCAGCACGTAGCTGTAGATCACGGGCGCTGCGGAGAGGCCGTATCCGACGAGCGCGCCGTTGCTGAGCCGATCTGCGTTCTGCACTCGTTCTCCCATGGCGCCCCGCGCCGCGCCCCCGGCCATCGCACGGGTCGCCCGGACCCGGCCGAATGGGGATCATAGAGCGCCGCTCGGGCGCTACGCTGCCCCTGATGCGCGATCGCGAGGAGGAATTCCGATGGCTCCCGGCTCACTCAAGACCCTGCTCTACGGCGCGACGGCGAGCGTCACGCTGCTCTGCGCGCTGGGCGCCTCCGCGCAGCAGGTCGAGTCCGACGTCGAGGTGCGCGTCGACGACCTCCAGCGTCTCGAGGTCTCGGTCCAGCCGATCAACGACTTCGTCTTCAAGATCGAAGGCGAGGGGGCGCTCTTCCTGATCAATACGAGCGAGGGCTCGGTGCTCGTCGACACGGGCACTCCCTACGCGCAGAACGAAGAGCAGCGGAAGGCGATCCGGAAGCACGCGACGGGTCCGATCAAGAAGATCATCGTCACGCATTTTCATGGCGATCATTCGGGTGGCCTGCCCAAATGGAAGGACGAGATCGATTCCGGCGCGATCGAGCTGATCGGCCACCATCGCTACGGCTACATGGCGCGCATCCAGGACGAGCTCACGCCCTACTTCCTGCGTCGCTACAAGCCGCTCTATCCGAACCGCGTCTCGCTCGACCCGAACCGCCCACCGCAGGTCCATTGGCACATGCGTCCGACGCGACCGGTCTACCCGGGCTACGACTACGCCTTCGAAATGGGCGGGGTCGAGTTCGTCGTGATCGCGCCCGAGAATGGCGGCGAGGGTGAGGACGGAGTGCTCGTCTGGCTACCCGAGTCAAAGATCCTGTTCACGGGAGATCTCTTCGGCCCGCTCTACCCGATGTTCCCGAATCTCTACACGATCCGCGGCGAGAAATACCGTGATCCCCTCGATTACATCGACGCCCTCGACCTCGTTCTCGCGCTCGAGCCCGAGGTGATCGCGCATACGCATTTCCGTGTGATCGAGGGAGCGGACTACATCCAGGCGAGCGTGCGGACCATGCGCGACGCGGTGCAGTACATGTGGGACGAGACGGTGAAGGGGCTGAACGACGGGCGGACCGTCTGGGAGCTGATGCGGGACATCGAGCTCCCCGAGCACCTGCAGGTGAGTCAGGGACACGGGAAGCTGTCGTGGTCGGTGCGCGCGACCCACGATCTGGTCGCGGGCTGGTACTACTACGACACGATCGCCAACATGTACCACGTGCCGACGGAGGCGATTCACGACGACCTGGTCGAGATGGTCGGGGGCGCGGACGCGCTGGCGAAGCGCGCGCGCGAGCACCTCGCGAAGGGCCAGCCCCTCGAGGCGATCCGGCTGCTCGATATCGCGGCGGGACACGAGACCCGCGCCGTGCTCGAGGTCCGTATCGCCGCGGTCGAGCGGCTGCTGGCCCAGTCGAAGGCCGGACTCGCGAATTACAGCGAGATCGGACTGCTGGAGGCCGATCTGCGCGAGACCCGCGCGCTGCTCGCGAAGCAGTAGGCGCGCGACGGCTCGGCGGCCGCCGAGCGCGCCCAGTGTCGCCGGGCCCGGTGCGCCCCGGAGGAGGGCACAGGCATGACGCCCGTCGCCGTCCGGCCGTGACCTCAGGCCAGGCCCGAGAAGTCGATCTGTCCCGTCGTCATGAACGCATTGAAGCCCATGTCCACGTTCAGGTTCACGCCGTTCACGTAGCGCGACGCGTCCGACCCGAGGAACGCCAGGGTCATCGCGATGTCCCGCGGCGTCGCGATCGTCCCACCGATCTGATCGATCGTCCAGCTCATCGTCTTCTCGGTCATCGTCTTGTTGAAGTCGGGCAGCAGCGGCGTGTCGATCGGGGCCGGACAGACGCTGTTGGTGCGAACCTTTCGAGCCAGCGTGTCCTTGGCGCTCTTCATCGTATAGACCTGCACGCATTCCTTCGAGAACGCGTAGCCGTCCCCGACCAGCTCCTTGTGATCGCTGCACCAGCCGAAGAGCTCGTCCCGGGACTCGATCGAGATGCACTCGAGGACTTCCTGCAGATGTCCCGGCCACTGGCCTCCGGCGATCGAGGCGGTGTTGGCGATCGCGCCCTCCGGCTCGATCTGGGGGAGCAGTCCCTCCGAGAGCTGGCGGAGGCCGAGCCAGTTGACGGCCATCACGTCCTCGACCGGATGGGTCGCGGCGATCCCCGCATTGTTGAAGAGCACGTGGATCGGGCCGTCGATCGCATCGATCGCTGCGGCCACCGAGGCTTCCTTGCCCATGTTCGTCTCGATGAAGGCGTTGATCGGACCTTCGGGCCTCTTGAGGTCGAGCGCGATCACCTCGGGCCCGCCGAGCTCGGCGAGGACGTCGAGGAGTGCGGCGCCGACGCCGGAGTACGCGCCGGTGATCACGACGCGCTTGTTCGAGTAGTCGAAGGGATGGGACATGCTGGAGAGGGCTCCGATCGGGCCTCCGGCTGGCGGGGCCCGTCCTGGGGGTAGCTCGATTCGGGGTGCCGCCGGGTCTTTCCGGGGCCCGATCGAGGCTGGCTCGAGAACGTCGTGCCGATCGTTCTGGATCGCGCACGGGCAGCGACGATAGCAACCGGCTGGCGACCGGCCCGCATAGCGGTTCGCGGCGGTCGCTCTGCGCGGAGCCCGACTGCCGCCCGTCGTGAGGGCGACGTGGTCGCGACCGCCCGTCGTCTCGTCCGGTCGCGGCGTGTCAGGGGATGATCACGTCCGCTGGGGCGCAGAGGATGAAGCGCGTGGCCGGCCGGTCGATGAATCGCTCCTCGTCCGGGATCACGATCTCCTCGAAGGGTCTGCCTCCGGCGCCAGCCTCGAACTCGTCGAGAGACCGGTACCACTGCTCGGCCAGCCCGTCCCACTCGGTCGCGGGGTCACGAACGTAGTCGGCGGCGGGACGATGGCTCTGTTGATAGGCGAGGATCCGATCTCGTAGCGCGGGCGTGTTCCGGAACAGGTCGGCGTGGGGTCCGGACCAGTGGGCGTGGAAGTCCTCGGCCTCGAGGCCCGGCTTGCGCTTCAGCAGGGCCATCAGCTTGATCTTCGCCTCGGCCTGCTCGCGTGGGCCTCCGAGCTTCGTCTCGGCCTCCTCCGTGAAGAAGAAGAGCGTCCGTGCGCGATCCATGAAGCTCGCCTCGTCGGGGGCGATCTTCTCGGCGTAGAGCGGCTCCTGGGCGAACGCCTCGTAGGCGGCCATCGATTCGAAGGACATGATCGTCGAGCCGTCGAACTCGGCGTGCCCCGTCTCGGCGTCCCGCGCGTAATCGCTCTCGAGCCGATGGTTCTGCTCGTAGCGGGCGACGTGGCGGGCGAGCTCGGGCAGGCCCGCGATCAGCGGGCCGTGGGACTCGCGCCAGTGGCGATGGAAGTCGGCCCGTTCGACGTCGGGTCGGCGATGGATGAAACAGACGAGCTTGATCATGCTTTCGCTCCGGATCGACTCGGTTAGGCTAGGACGTGCGGGTGTCGAGTTCGAGGGATCGGATTCGGAGCCGTGGGATCCCGAGCGGCGATGTCGCGCTCGGGACAGCCGAGATCCGGGAGTTCCGGGAAGATCGGCGAGAGCAGACGGAACCGACAGGGCGATGAGATGGAAAAGCTGATCTACGTGGTGAGTGGACCGACGGACGAGGTCGAGGGCCGGGTCGAGCGAATCGCCGACGCCGTCGTGCCGGTCGCGCGGTCGATCGGCGGGGAGCGGCTCACGCTCCTGGTGCCGGATCAGGCGGAGCAGATCCGGGCGCGCTGTCCAGCGCGGATCGGCGGCGACTTCGACTCGCTATCGGCCGTGTTCGAGTGCTGGCTGCCGACGCTCGACGAGCGCGCTCCGCTCGAAGAGGCGCTCGCGGCGCACGGTCGAGCGCTCTGGGGCTACCTGGCGACCGAGTCGACGATGGCGCCCTGTCCGCATCGGGTCGAGGAGGGCGGGCGCGTTCCCGGCGTGACCCAGTGGGGGATCAACGACAAGCCCGCCGACGTATCGCTCGACGACTTCTATCGCGAGTGGGCGGTGCACTCGAAGCTCTCCTTCGATCTCCACCCCTTCCGCGACTCGTATATCCGCAACGCGCTGGTGCGCAGACTCACGCCCGCCGCGCCGCGATACCTGGGGATCGTTCTCGAGCGTTTTCCGAGTCTCGAGCATTTCGTCGACGAGTCGCTCTACTTCGGCGACCCCGCCGTCGTGAAGGAGATGTTCGAGCACGTGCCGAGCTTCTACGCCTTCGAGAGCGCGATCACCGGGCGTATCGGAAGCGAGCGGCGACGCGACAACCACGGACGACCCCGGCCGTAGCCCGGAGCGCGGGCCCCATTCCCCGACGCTCGCTCCGAGAAGGGAGGAACGAAATCCGATCGCTGCAAGAAATAGCTGAAGAGGCCCCACCTCCGGCATACGCGATCTTGGCTTCCTCGAGGCGTGCGGTACCCGTTCGTCCCCGTCGCGTCCCGGCCTGGCGGAGCTGGCTTCGGGGGCCGATGTCGATTGATTGAATCGGGAATTGTATACAAGTTCCGGGTACATTTTGGCAATGGCGCTTCCTGTGCTGTTATCGGTTGGTCGAGCGACCGTCCCCGACGGCGCCAACGCCGCCCGCTCGGGACCCTTGGGGATTCCTGCTTCCTTCCCGAAGCGCAGGAAGCGCGCTCAGGCTCGCAACAGACCACTGGAGGACTGGCATGAATGAAGCTCGCTTTCACGGTGTTTTTCCCTATATCGTCTCGCCGGTGCATGAGTCGGGAGAGGTCAACGCGGACGTTTTGGCGCGGCTGTGCGACGACCTGGTCAAGGCGGGAGTTCACGGGCTCACACCCTTGGGCTCGACGGGCGAGTTCGCGTATCTGTCGTGGCTGCAACGGCGGCGAATCGTGGAAA
>Ga0209536_100013152_pt1 | contig 11949 bp, 6 predicted proteins | sample DeeMarSeWOR28_12_FD_187461 | JGI IMG/M metagenome (GOLD analysis project Ga0209536, IMG submission 187461) | Marine sediment microbial communities from White Oak River estuary, North Carolina - WOR-2-8_12 (SPAdes) (version 2) | ecosystem: Environmental > Aquatic > Marine > Intertidal zone >...
CCGTTCTGCCCAGACCGCTCTGGCGATGAGCAAAGATATTCTCACCGACCACAATTGCATCGTCGACTACAAGGCCGAGTGACATGATGAACGCGAAGAGACTTATCATGTTAATGGTGACATCGAAGTGAGGTATCAGCCAGAATGCTCCGAGAAATGATATCGGGATGCCCATGGTTGTCCAGAAGGCAAGTCTCATATTCAGAAACAGAGTCAGACACAGAAATACTAGCACAAGGCCGATATAGGCATTCCTCTTTAGCAGATTCATTCTCGCCTTGAGAATGAGCGTGTCATCTTCCCACAGGGCCAGAGAGACGCCTTCCGGCAGGAAGCCGCGTTTGCGCTCTACGTACTCCTTGACAGTGGCGGCGACATCCAGCGCGTCCTGCTCACCTATGCGCATGACCTGTACGAATGCAGCTCTCTTTCCATTGAACTTCGAATAAAGATCAACATCTTCGAAATCGTCTTTGATAGTCGCAATCTCGCCAAGTCTGACAATAGTCCCGTCATTTCTGGTGAGCACCACGGTCTTTGCGAATTCGGGCCCGTAATACTTCTGGCCCTTGGTACGGACGAGAATCTCCCCGCCTGAAGTCTTTACCGAACCGGCGGGAGTATCAAGCGAGGAATTGCGAATCGCTCGTGTCACCTGGTCGAAGCTGAGATTGTAACGGCGCAGACTTTCCTCGGGAACCTCTATGGATATCTCATAAGGCCTGACGCCTGCGATGCTAACCTGACTGATGTTCTCTTTAGCGGTAAGGTCGTCACGAATCTGATCGGCCAGTTTCCTCAGGACTTTTTCGGAAACATCACCGTAGACAACAACCGAGATGACTTTGGGGCGGCTCTTTATTTCCGAGATTACGGGCTTTTCCGTTTCCTCGGGGAAGGTGATTATGGTATCGATCTCCGCCTTGACGTCGTCGAGCACTTCGGTTGGGTCGGCATATTCCTCGACTTCTACTATGGTCAGGCCGGCGCCCTCGGCGGCGCTCGACGTCATGCGCTTCACTCCTTCTACACCCGCGATCGCCTCCTCGACACGAAGGCAGACCCCTTCTTCCACATCCGCCGGCGAGGCTCCGAGATACGGCACGGTTACGTTTATCATATCGAGACTGAACTCCGGAAAGACCTCCATCTTCGCAGAGAGAATCCCCATCAGACCGGCAACAACGATTAGAACCATCAGCAGATTCGCCGCAACGTGGTTCGAGGCAAACCACCCAAGAATACCCTTCTTCTCCTCTGAGTCTTTCACTTAATTCGCCTCCGTTTCTGCGGACACGCCGTCACCCATGATTGTCTGCGTGCTCTCGGCAACTTTGTCAGCCTGCGTTCTTACTGCCATTCCTTCGGTTACCATGTCAAGCGAACTGAGGACAATCTGTGCTCCTTCCTCGAGTCCCGAGATGGCATAGGCAAACTCTTTGTCGGCGCGGGCTATTTCCAGAGTCCTGATGTGAAGGCGGTTGTCGTTAACAGCCCAGACTTTGTTGCTTTCTCGCACCGCATCGCGCGGCACTGCAACGGCGTTCTTGAGGACATTGCCCTCTATGAGAACCTCCGCAAATACGCCCGGCAACAGCGGAGGTTTGCCGCCGGACGTATCGAATGGATTGGCCACTTCGACAACGACCGAAACCATCCGCGAGGTCCTGTCCACCTGACCGGTTGTCCTGACGACACGTCCCTCCCAGATATGTTCGGCGCCGCCAAAGTCGGCCTTGACCTGTGCCGTGCAGGGCTTTGCCGAAGCCTTGTTGCCATTGAGTTGAGCGGTGCTGTCAAAAACATCGAACCAGGCCAGTTCGTCATCCTCGAGAGGCACCTCGATTTCGACCGCCTCGACTCCGTAGGCAGAGCCGAGCGACTGGCCGACCACGACGTATTGGCCGAGATCGACCCTCTCATCCATTACCAGAACATCGAATGGAAGTGACAGGCTCGTTCGCTCGAGCCTCAACTCGGCGACGGCCAGTTGAGCCTTTGCCGATTTTAGGGAAGCTTCTGCACGACGAATCTGCGGCTGGCGCAGGACCAGAGGCGAAGACGGTTCCGTATTCGGGTGCAACTGCTCCCATTCCTGACGTGCTACGTCAGCCTCGGCCTTTTCCGTATCAAGCCTCACCTGAGCCTCGGCGACAGTAGCATCGGCCTGCTGGACAGCCAACTCATAGTCCCTAGGTTCGATTTGAATTATCCGCTCCTTGGCGCGAATCAAGCCGCCGGCTTTGAGAAGCGGATGGACGTAGACCACTTTGCCTGGGACCTCGGGGACAATCTCCACTTCCACCCTCGGACTGACGGTCCCGTAGCCGCGCACGATCATCTGAATGTCCTGCACCATCAGTTGCTCGACCTCGACCAGCGGCGATAGGGCCACCGGCTCCTCTCGCTGTGGCGGTTTGCGATACTTGATCAGAATGAGCACAGCAAGTACGGCCAACGCGATGATTGCGAAGGCAACGATCAACTGCACCACAAGGGCAATGATCGACCGCACCCATCCGCCGGGCCTAGCCCCTGTTCTGCCGCTCGGTTCGTTCGCTTTTGGTTTGTCTATTTCGCTTTTCGCCATTTTCTCTTCACCGTTTATCCGTCAGATTGTTCCACCGCAGCATGTCCTGTGGACTGCTCGTTCCAGTCGCCCCCAAGAGCCAGGTGGAGATTCACGCGGGTCGTCCATATCTGAGCCTTGAGGATGACAAGCAACTCTTCGGCGATTCTGCGCCGCCTCTCTGTTTCGAGCACCGTGAGAATACTGTCGACGCCGCGCTGATATCGCTCCTGCGAGAGGCTTTCGGCCGCAGTGGCTTGCTCGAAGCGCAGCTCAGTATGCTCGAGTTCTTTCTGGAGCATCTGCTCAGAAACCAGCGCATCCTCGACTTCCATCATTGCCATCAGAACTGTGTTGGCATAATTTGCCGCAAGCTCGCTGTGTCGGGCCTTGGCTTCTCTTACCTGTGCGCTGAGCCTGCCGCCGGCGAATATGGGTTGAGAGACGCCCAACGCTGCCGTCCAGGTCTCGGAAAAACGTTCCCAGATGTCCCGCCATCGATCTGCAGTGGTGCCGTAGTTGGCCATCAGCGTAAGATCGGGATACAACTGCGCTATACTGACGCCGACGTCTTCGTTTGCCGCGCACACCATCAACTCGGCCGCTCTGACGTCAGGTCGGCGATCCAAAAGCGCCGCGGGCAAACCAATTCGAACAGGTTCCAAATCCGGCAGAGCGTCCAACGCCCCGGACAACTGCTGTGAACTTCCGGGACGCCGGCCCAGAACAACGTCGAGCGCGTGATGAGCTTTTATCAGCGACAGCTCAACTGCCGGCTCCTGTGCCAGAGATGCCTCGAGATTCTCACGCGCCAGCCTGACGTCCACGGGCCCGACCAATCCTTCGTTGTAGCGACGCTCGACAATCCTCAGTGTCTCCCGGCGACTCTTTGTGTTCGCCAGGGCAATTTCAAGCCGCTTCTGTAGCGTGGCGATATTGATGCGAGCTTCGATGACAGTGGCAATCATCGAATTAGTGAGTGCCTGCTGATTTGCCCCGGCGGCAAGCCACCGCGCCAAAGCCGATTGCTCACCATGCTTGAGCCTGCCCCATAGATCGACAATGTAGGCGACTGAAATGCCCTGGGACCAATTCTGATTCACGAAACTGAATCTGCCACCGCTCAGGGGCCCGAAGCTGAAGGAAAACTTGGTACGGTCGGCATTGAGAGCGTAGTTCAGCTCCGGCCGTAGCCCTGAATGAACCTGGGAGAGCACCGCCCGGGCCTGCAGGACTCTTGCGGCGCTTGCTTTGAGATCATAGTTGCTCTCGAGCATCTGGCGGACCAGTTCGGCCGTTATAGGATCGCCGAATCGCTCCCACCACAATCCGGCGTCGCCGAAATCATTGACATCGGTGATGTGCTCACCGGCGTTGAAATAACCGTCGTTGATGTCTGCCGCAGTCTCGGGTCTCTCATACTTCGGCCCGACCATACAGCCCGTTACCAGTACGGCCCCTGATGCACAAATCAGCAAGCATATTGAAATCAGTTTCTTCGTCATTCAATTACTCCTCCTGCATAAGCGGTGATTCCAGCGGCAGAAAACGCCACGATGTGATCTATTACCCTTGCGGGTTCGAACATGGCTAACGCCTCGTCATCCATCGAGTGCTGCATCATCTTTACCCAAATTGTGTGAATGAGCTGGCCGATCAAAGAAAACACAACTAGAGGGACCTTCGATTCGGGTAATTCGGGACAGACCTTCGCCAGTGCCTGCTGCATGGCAGACAAAGTCGGCCTGATCACATCGTCGCCGAACATGCTCGCAGGCAAATGGGGATTGATCATTTCCCGGGCCATCAGCCTGATAAGCCGAGGTCCGCCACTTTCGTCCACCAGCGGTCCGATAAAGGCACAGGCAAATGAGCGGAGCAGATCCTCAAGGCAAGGCACACCGGCGCTCTCGGAAAGTACCTTGTCAATGCTGGCGATGCGGGTATCCCGCAGCAAGTGAAGGTTGCGGCGCCAGATCTCGCCGTACAACTTCTCCTTGCCGCCAAAGTAGTAGTTGACCGAGGCAACATTGCACCCGGCGGCAGCGGCAAGGTCGCGTATGCTCGTGCCGTCGAAACCGCGCTCGGCAAAAAGTTGCTCCGCCACCTCCAGCAGCCTGTCCCGCACACCCGTGGCAGGGTTGCGGAGAGCACTGCTGTCCTGTGACATTGTCATACCAGAAGACTCCTAAACACGTGTTTCATGCGCCAGTTTAAAACAGTTGTTTTAATCAGTCAAGACTTTCTCCCTAATTTTTCAAAGAATCCCATGGATCCCCAGAATCCTGGATCATATAGGTCGTTGTTATGCCGTTTAACTTGACACAAGTCGGGTAAACTGGTAGATTCTGTGTATTGGGATCTGCGGGTCTTCTTCTTGCGATCTGCCCAAACCTGGCATGGAGGAAAGGGCATAAGCTGAGTTTTGGTGCGAGTGCAGATTTCAGGTCGAGTTGAGCGTCTTTGATGTTTGCCGAAACTGTCCTGGAACACAGGGACCATGGCCTTTGAACCATTTGGAGTTTTCTCAACCATCACTTAAGGAGGACATCTCATGCAACGTCTATTACTCGCATCAACATTACTGCTCGCACTGGGGGTTTGCGCGCAGGCACAGGACCAAGACCCGGATCTGCTGGCCTGGTGGAAATTCGACGACGGAACAGGTACCGTTGCCATCGATTCGAGCGGGAACGGGCACGATGGCGTGTTCATCCAGGATCCTGACTGGGTAGCAGGCAAGTTCGGTGGAGCCCTGCACTTCGATGGTCAGGGTGGAGAGCGCGTCTCGCTCGGGGGACTTGATATTCCTTCCGGTCAGATGACCATTGCCTGCTGGTTCAAGGCAGACAATCTGGACACGCCCGGCAACGATCCGCGAATGGTCTCGAAGGCGTTCGGCGGTGGGAACAACGACCACATATGGATGTTCAGCTCCAGCCGAATTAGCAATGAGAAGTTTCTGAGATTTCGGCTTAAGACCAATGACGGCCAGGACACAACGGAGATAAAGGCCGGGACATTCGAGGTCGGCGAATGGATCCATGGCGCCGTCTGGTGGGACGGCACGAACATGAAGGTCTACAAGAATGGTGTTGAGGTCGGCACCATCGCGAAGGGGGGCACTTCTGTCGCCCTCGATCCTGCGGTACAGGGCGCTATCGGCAACCAACCGATCGGAGCAGAAAACAGACCCTTTGACGGAATCATCGACGATGTGCGTATCTACACAAAGGCCCTGACCGAAGCAGAACTCGCTCAGACAATGGAAGGTCCCCCAGCCCCGTTGGCCGCCGGGCCGGACCCCGCCGACGGCGTTACCCTCGAACAGGGCTGGGCTAACCTGAGCTGGCAGAGCGGAACATGGGCAGTCTCTCACGATGTGTACTTCGGCACAAACTACGACGACGTAGAACAGGGCGCCGAGGGCACGTTTGCCGGAAACATCGCGACCAACTTCCAGGTTGTCGGTTTCCCGGGCTTCCCGGCTTCGGAAGGCCTGCAGCCGGGCACGACGTATTATTGGCGAGTCGATGAGATCAACCCCGAAAATCCGGAGAGTCCGTGGAAGGGGATTGTATGGAGCTTTACGCTGCCCCCGAAAGAGCCGTACAATCCGATCCCGGCCGACACTATGAAGTTCGTCAAGACCAACGCCGATTTGACCTGGACAGCCAAGTGGGGTGCCGCCCTGTTTGGCGTGTATTTCGGCACCGACCAGGCAACAGTCGAAAACGCCACCGGTGCTGTCCCCAGCGGCAAGACTACTTTCGATCCCGGATCTCTCGAACTCGATACGACCTACTACTGGCGCGTCGATTCATTTGACGGCGCCGTCTGGACTACAGGCAACGTCTGGAGCTTCACCACAACAAGGCCGGGCGGCGGCCTCGTTGGCGAATACGCCAACTATGGCGGCGGCGTACCTGATCCGCCCGAGGCGCCTTTCCAGAACGTAACCTTGACACGCATCGATCCCGGCATCGACTTCGCCTGGGGCAGCGGCTCGCCCGAGCCAGGCGTGATAGACGAGGATAACTTCGCCGTCCGCTGGACGGGCGAATTGGAGGTACCGCTCGACGGCAGGTACACATTCAAGACCACTACCGACGACGGCGTGCTTCTCTGGATCAACGGCGTCGAAATAGCCAAGGCGTGGCGCACCCAGGCGGCCGTGGAGCAGGGAAGCACGATCGACCTGGTCGCCGGCGAGTTCGCGTCGATCAAGATGCTGTACTTCGCCACAAGCGGCAACGCCCAGGCCGACCTGAGCTGGGGACACGATTCGTTTCCACTGGAGATCATCCCGGCAGCAGCTCTTTCGCCACCACTGCGAGCCGGCCTGATTACGCCGACGAGCAAGGCAGTGAACGTTGCCCAGACGCCCGCCCTCGAATGGACGGCCGGCGATCATGCCGCGCAGCATGACGTGTATTTCGGCGCCGATGCAGACGCCGTTGCCGCCGCAGATACGACCGCGGCGGACATCTACCAGGGCAGGCAGGCCGAGACGAGCTTCGCACCTGCAAAGCTCGCGTGGGACACAACCTACTACTGGCGTATCGACGAAGTCAACGATCTGAATCCCGACAGTCCCTGGAAGGGCTCGGTCTGGAGCTTCACGACGGCGGACTTTTTGATCGTGGATGACTTCGAGGGCTACGATGCGTACGAGAACCAGATATGGTGGGCGTGGAGAGACGGTCTCGGCTACGCTGCACACGACGACGAACCGGCCTTCGGCGGTAACGGCACCGGTTCGGCTGTAGGTGACGAAACGACCGTCTCCTATACCGAAGAGGGCACCCGTCACGGTGGTGCCCAGTCGATGCCGTTCTTCTACGACAACAACAAGCAGGGCTTTGCCAAGTACTCCGAGGCGGAGCTGGCCTTGACCACCACTCGCGACTGGACCGAAGAAGGTGTAGCAGAGTTGTCGCTGTGGTTCAACGGCGATGCGGCTAATGCCGCCGATCGGCTGTATGTGGCAGTCTCCGACGCTGGAGGCCAGGCGGCGTTAGTGTACCATGACGATCCGAGCGTCACTGCGACAGACGGCTGGACAGAGTGGGTAATTCCACTGCAGACGCTGGCGGATCAGGGCATCGATCTGACAAACGTCGAGAGGATCGCTCTCGGTGTCGGCACAAAAGGCAACACGGCAGCGCCTGGTGGCTCAGGCAAGATGCTCTTCGACGACATCAGGCTCTATCAACCGAGGATTGTTGGGCCGTAAGTGCCGCTGCGCGAAAGCGTAAAATAGCGATTTGTGAGTGACTCGGGGCCTATGCCGATCGACCCGGTATGGGCCCTTGTCTTAACCATGCCAAACCGTTGGACAATACTTCTCACATACCCTATCATAATGTCTTACGTCGTCGATCGAGATACGAAATACGAGATACGCAAATGGCCAAACAAAAGAGAACGATAGTCGGTGAGAATCTGACGCCAAGCCTGTTGATCGAACTGGGTGGCCTGGAGGAGTTTCCATCGACGCCGATGGATTTCAAGCCAGATGGAAACTGGGTGAACACGTACCGGATATGGACATGTCACGGGTATCGCGAAAGCGGTAATGAAGATGTGGGAAGCCTGAGGATCACACGCAGAATCGCTTCGAAAGGAACATTTGTCTTGGAGCTGCGCCAGGAAGTTGTCCAGACAGACGACCTGACGAATGTGATTGAGGGTACAATCAAGTGTCGGCTCAATCAATTGGCCTCCCCTGTAGAGTGGAGATTATCGAGTAGATTTGAACGCCCGGACGGCAAGGTCATTTCAGAACTCGGTACTGGCAATCACAGCGCTGCCACCGAGTCAGTGACTCACACCGCGGGCGATTGGTGTCTGTTCGAAGCCGTGCAGCGTCTTGCTTTCGACAAGGCCAGTTCGTTGAGTTTCGATCTGCTCGAAGGCATGAGTCTGTCAAAGCCGGGACACCGACTGTTCTACCGCCGAACCTATCCGATGAAAACGGATGGCCAAAGCATACCTCTGCATTGTTTTGCTCAGTTTGGCACCGGTATTTTGCCTTATGAATACTGGCTCGATAATCGTCACAGATTGCTGGCCGTGATTTCGATGAACAAGGCCTATGTACTGGATAAATAGGTGGAGAAATGCACAAGAACGCAACAGAACGATCACCCGATCATCTTGTAAGCAGACGAAACTTCGTGAAGCTGGGCGGCGCGGCCGTCGCGTTGTTATCCGACGGTGTTTTGACGAAGAGGGCTCTTGCCGGACGGCAAGATCGCAAACCAAGACCCGGCAATATCGTCTTGATCTACACCGATCAGCAGCATATTGACACGATCGCTGCCGGCGGCTGCCGGCATGTCAGGACACCTGCGCTGGACCGAATCAGTACAAGCGGGATGAGCTTCGCGCAATCTTATACGGCCAATCCCGTTTGCAGCCCAGCAAGGGCCTCAGTATTCACAGGCCGAACCAGTTGCGAAACATCAGTATATAAGAACGGGATAGCCATCCGCCCGGACATTCCGAACCTCGGACAATGGTTCTCGCAGCAGACTGATTATGAAACATTCTATGCCGGCAAGTGGCATCTGCCGAGAACCTACACGAGCAGGATACCCGGCTTTAAGGTCATAAACACCGGCATCGGCGGCTTCGGCTATCTCTGCGACACGGCCATGTCGCGGGCGTGCGAAGGATTCATAGAAAACAGGTCGAAATCAAAACCATTCCTGCTGGTCGCATCGTTCATGCAGCCTCACGATATCTGCGAGTGGCTTAGGCTCAACATGAACAACCCGGGCGAGCTTCGGTATCCCCAATTGGCCGACCAGCTTCCCGAGTTGCCCGAGAATTTCGACTTCGACAGGAATGAGCCTGAATCGACCAAGAAAAGGCGATTGGGCAACGAACCGTTCAAGGGCAAGTGGGACAAAGAGCACTGGCGATATTATAGATGGAGCTACTATCGCCACATCGAACATCTCGACGCCGAGATAGGGCGCATTCTCACCGCGCTCGACCGCCGCGGCCTGACCAAAGATACATTGATCGTGTTGACATCCGACCACGGCGAGGGGATGGGGCATCATCAGATGGTGCGAAAGAGCAGCTTCTATGACGAGGCCGTGAGGGTGCCATTGCTGCTGTGCTGGCCGGGGCATATTGCCGAGGACAAGAGTGACAGAGTGAATCTGACTTCGGGCATGGACATTATGTCGACACTCTGTGATTACGCCGGCATCAGACCGCCGACAAACATGATAGGTGTGAGCCTGCGACCGATTCTGGAAGGAGGCAGTGGTGCTTCGCGTGAGTTCATAGTATCGGAGGGCAACACCAACACCGGCAGAATGCTCCGCACTCAGGACTTCAAATACATCAAGTACGTGGACGATCCCGTCGAGCAGCTTTTCGATATGAAGAACGACCCGGGCGAAATCAGAAACCTCGTCTCAGATTCACATTACGCCCCTACGCTGGCCGCACACCGCCGGCTCCTCGGCCAACATGAGGCCAGGCTCGATGTGGCCGCTGACATTCCCCACGCCGAGTTCTGGCGCAAGAGAGGATGATAATCATGAAGAAGCAAGCTCTTGCAGTCTTAGCGCTGATTGCCGTCAGCGCATCTGTTTCGCCGGCACAGACTTCTGACGACGGCTCACTGGTCATGTGGTACGAGGCGCCGGCGAGTAATTTCACTCAGTCTTTGCCTCTTGGAAACGGCAGACTCGGCATGATGGTCTTCGGCGGCATCGACAAAGACCGCATCGTCCTGAACGAAGAGTCGGTATGGTCGGGCTCACCGACCGAAAACGATCGCGCCGACGCCCACAAGCGACTGGGCGAAATCCGCCGTCTGCTCCTCGAGGGAAAGAACGATGAGGCTGAGAAACTGGTCAACCAGACGTTCACCTGCAAGGGCCAAGGCTCGGGCCACGGCAGTGGTGCCAATGTACCTTTCGGATGCTATCAGGTTCTCGGCAACCTCTCGATAGAATTCGAAACAGATCCGGACTCGGTGACAGACTATCACCGCCGACTGGACCTGAGCACGGCTCTTGCTGACGTTCGCTGCAAATCACGCGGCGTCAGCTATCAACGCAGGTATTTCACCAGCGCTCCGGATCAGGTAGGAGTAATCCGTCTGACAGCCGGCAGGGCCGGCGCTTTGACATTCGGCATAAGCCTGGGCCGGCCGGAACGTTTTGTCACCGAAGCTGTGGCCGACAACGAATTGTTGATGACCGGTCAATTGAATGACGGGCAAGGTGGCGGCGGGGTCAAGTATGCAGTGCGAGTGCGCGTGCTTACTACCGGCGGCAATGTCGCAGCCACCGACGATCAGTTGACTGTCCACGACGCCGATGCAGCCACAATTCTGTTTGCAGCCGAGACTGACTATAACGGCGTGGCTGCCCGTGAGCGCAGGATTGACGACCCTAGCGCGAAAACCGCCGAAGTGATTGCGGCCGCGGCGGCCAGAGGTTATGAAGCAATACTCGCCGATCACATCACGGATCATCGCCGGTTCTTCGACCGCGTTTCACTCTCTCTCAGTGACGGCAAACCCGCCGGCGCGCGAAACGGCCTGCTGGCAACCGATAAGCGAATAAAGACGTTTGCCGAAACCGCCGAAGACCCCGAGCTGGCAGCGCTGTACTTTAATTTCGGCCGATATCTGCTCATAAGCTCATCGCGTCCCGGCACACTCGCTGCCAATCTCCAGGGAATCTGGGCCGAGGAGATTCAAACACCGTGGAATGGCGACTGGCATCTCGACATCAACATCCAGATGAACTACTGGCCAGCCGAAGTCTGCGGTCTGGGCGATTGTCACGTCCCCATGCTCAAACTCATCGAAGCCCTCCAGCGGCCCGGCCGCAAAACGGCCAAAGCATACTATAATGCCGATGGGTGGGTGGCCCATGTGATCACCAACGCCTGGGGCTTCACCGCACCGGGCGAACGCGCCAGCTGGGGTTCAACCGTCAGCGGCTCGGCCTGGCTCTGCGAGCATCTCTGGGAACACTACGCATTCACTGCCGATAAGGAGTACCTGCAATGGGCCTATCCGATCATGAAGGGCTCGGCACAGTTTTATCTCGATATGCTAATCACCGAACCGGCCCACGGCTGGCTCGTGACGGCTCCTTCGAATTCACCGGAGAATGCCTTTCGCATGAACAACGGAGCCACCGCTCACACCTGCATGGGACCGACTGTTGACATGCAGATCCTCCGGGAGCTGTTCGACAACTGCATCGCCGCCAGTGAGATCCTCGGCATCGATGAAAAATTCCGTGAAGACCTGAAATCAAAACGAGCCCGCCTGGCCCCGAATCAGATAGGACCGGACGGCCGTCTCCAGGAGTGGCTCGAACCGTATGACGAACCCG
>Ga0209536_100013153_pt1 | contig 11949 bp, 8 predicted proteins | sample DeeMarSeWOR28_12_FD_187461 | JGI IMG/M metagenome (GOLD analysis project Ga0209536, IMG submission 187461) | Marine sediment microbial communities from White Oak River estuary, North Carolina - WOR-2-8_12 (SPAdes) (version 2) | ecosystem: Environmental > Aquatic > Marine > Intertidal zone >...
GGTGGGTCCAGGCAACCAAGAGCGAATCCTCGTCCCCAGCTGAAGGCCTCTGAACGCCTAACATCACCAAAAGACGCTCTTGCAGGGCGCGCATGGACTCCAGCTCTTGATTCAGCTCATCGACCGCCGCAATGCGCCCGTTGGCCTCGTCCAGCTCCCTTTGGAGTTGCCCCACCTGCCGCACCTGCCCGAGCAGAGATGTGTGGGAGGCGAGGATGAAAATGACCAGGGCTGCCAAGAGAATAACCAGGCCCGCAAGCAGGATGATCATCGACCGGCCGATGATGTACTCCCGGCTCGACCGTTCGTCATCCGGTATTAAGATAATTCGGGTGTGTTTGGGCACACGCACGCGTCGCTGTTCACTCCTGGATTTTCCAGGCTTCGCCACTTAAGCCGTAGCCGGGCCTGGGTAGAGAAAGATAAAAACGAGTTCCCTCACCCGCTGCGCTTTTCATTTCGATGCGACCTCCGTGCTCGTGGACAATGCGCGCAACGATGGAAAGACCGAGCCCTGTCCCCTTGCCATACTCCTTCGTCGTGTAGAACGGAAGAAAAATCCGGTTCTGGTCCTCTGGTGATATCCCTTCCCCCCCGTCGGCGAACTCCACTAAAACTTCGCCCGGTGCCCCATCACGGATGTCGATGTCGATGTTGCCTCCGGACGGCATCGCATCGAGGGCATTGGCCAGGAGATTGAAGAAAACTTGGTCAAGTTCGTTACGGTTTCCAACCACGACCGGATCACTGTTCTCCGAGATGTTCACGCTCACCCCGGCAATTTTGATGTTCTTCTCCATGAGATAGACGGTCTCGCGAATGACTTCACTCAAATTGAGCTGTACCCGCTCCTTGCCCGTGGGGCGCGCGAAGTTCAGAAGACCCTTGATGATAGTACGGCACTGTTCTGTTTGGCGAATGATGCGGCGTACGTCCTCGCGCTCGTCCTCTGCCTTCACAGAATCGTCCAACATTTGAGCCGAGAGTAAAATGGATCCCAACGGCGTGTTGAGTTGGTGGGCGATTCCTGCCGCGAGCTGGCCGATGCCAGCCAGCTTCTCTGTCTCGCTCATCTTGGTTTCGAGCTGTTTCTCGGAAGTGATGTCGCGCGCGATGACTACATAGGTGAAGTCCGCATCGGCTCCTGGATTGGTTGTCGAAGGAATGGGCGAAATGGTCAATGAGATTTGACCATCCTGTCGGCCACGCCGCGGAAAGGGAAACTCGAAATTCAAGCTGCGGTGTAAACGGCGCGAATCGGCCATGGCCCGTTCGATCTCAACCCCGTAACAGAGATGGACATCTCGAAAATTCCGTCCAAGAACCGAACGGCGCGGCTCGCTGAATAGGGCTTCAGCAGCTTTATTCCACTCCAGCACTTTACTGTCCGAGTCGAGGAGGAAAATTGCCTCTCCGGCATGGTTGATGATGTAACGATACCTCTGCTCGGAGCGCCGCAACCGCATCTGGCCGAGCTGTCGATGTCGTCGCCAGAACCAAACGCTCCAACCAATCGAGATCAACAGGAGCTGGAAGGGTTTGGAATGGAGAAACGGTAATGTTACGCCGCCGAGGGACCATTCTCCACCTCGCAATTCCGACCATGATCCCGTTTCGGCCAACTGGGAGATCAGGTCTATCAAGGTGAAGACAAGCCATACCAGTGTGACGACCACCAGCAGGGCCAACCACAGGTTCAACCGTTGCTGTTTGACGATGCGCCACTGTTGCTGCCGGATGAGGTTCATGGCTTTTGCTGTCGGGCTTTCAAGACAAATCCGTGTTCACACCGAAAATCTCGAGGATCCGCTCGAGATCCTCGTCAGAGAAAAACCGAATGACGAGTGTTCCTTTACCCGACCGTGGATCCCGATCGATGCGTACGGGCGAACCCAGTCTTTGCTCCGTCCGTTCACGGAGAGCGCGGACTTCTGGTGTTTCGGGTCGACCTTTCCGGCGCCCGCTCCGGGTTCGCCGACCTACCGCAGCAATTTGGACTCTTCGTTCGCATTCCCGCACCGAGAGCCCCCGGCTTCGGCATAATCTGGCCAGGCGAACACGAACTTTACCGGCTGGAAGACCGAGAAGCGCCTTGGCGTGACCGCGGCTGATGTTTCCCTCTGCGAGCATCGTCTGAATCTCGGATTCCAGGCTCAAGAGGCGGAGAGTGTTAGCCACGCTGCTGCGATTCTTGCCCAACATGGCTGCAAGTTCTTCCTGGGTTGCGCCATAAGCATCCAAGAGACTTTGAAACGCATTGGCCTCTTCCAGCGGGTTAAGATCTTCACGTTGAATATTTTCCAAGAGAGCAATCTTGAGGGCTTCAGTTTCTTGGTAGCTGCAGATGATCGCCGGTATTTCGCGCACACCGGCCATGCGTGCCGCTCGGAGACGCCTCTCGCCGGCCACGACACGATAGGTGGGCTGGCCCACTGTCAATGGAGCCACCTCTTCGGATGCCGAACTGGGGGGATCCGCCGCATGCTTGCGAATGAGGACGGGCTGCAAAACTCCCACCTGATTAATGGATTCGGATAATTCCTTTAATCCGTTGCTATTAAACGATTTGCGTGGCTGAAGGGGGTTGAGTTCGATGTTTTCGACCTCGACCATGCGGACGTCTCTGTCCCCTATTTTACCCAAATCCCCTGCATCTTGGATGAGGGCCGAGAGCCCCTTGCCGAGCACACGTCTTGGATTCATGATCTCCACCCTTGCTCTCTGCTAATTGTGAATTTTGGACTGCCGAGATTTCGTATTGGCCGCGATCACCTCTTGGGCCAGGTCCAAGTAACTCTTCGAGCCAACGCACGTGACATCGTAGAGGAGTATGGGTTTGCCAAAGGAGGGGGCTTCACTCAACCGCACGTTGCGTGGAATCTTGGTTTGATAAACGGTTTCACCGAAATAATCGATGGCCTCGTCGGCGACCTGATTGGACAGCTTCAGCCGTCGGTCGAACATGGTGAGCAGAACACCCTCGAGACGGAGTTGAGGATTGAGGCTCCTTTGGACCAATTGCACGGTACTGAGCAATTGGCTGAGCCCTTCGAGGGCGTAGTATTCGCACTGGATAGGTATGAGAATGGAATCGGCTGCTGTAAGCGCATTGAGGGTGAGAAGACCTAAACTTGGCGGTGTATCGATGATGATGAAGTCGTACTGATCCTGCTGACCACTCAGGGCCCGCCTTAAAAAATGTTCCCGCTCGTTCGCATCCACCAGTTCGATTTCGGCCCCTGCCAGGCGCCGGTCAGCCGGCAACACATCCAGGAAAGGGATCGCCGTATGACACACGGCTTCTGGGAAAGTCACATCTCCTGATATCACCTCATAGATCGTTGTACTGTTATCGTGGACACCCGACCCGCTGGATGCATTGCCCTGGGGGTCGAAGTCCAAGAGTAACGTTCGCTTTTCGGCCACAGCAAGGCTGGAGCTCAGGTTGATGGCCGAAGTTGTTTTTCCCACTCCACCCTTTTGGTTTGATATGGCAATGACTTTGCCCATATTATAGTTTCAGCCCTTCGTTAGTTAATCTTGGTTGTTCGAGAACCCACCAGTGGCTTGTCAAAGCGCAATAAGTTAAGCCCTACCTTGAAACCATGTCCAGTAAAGATTGGGGAGCTTGGGGCATCATGAGCCCCAACGATGTTCCACGTGGAACAAACAGGCACCATGAACCGTCGTGTGGCATTGTTCCACGTGGAACACCAACCAAATCGGTCAAGCCCAGGGCAATGTTACTCCAAATCGGGTAAATAGGAATACCAGGAGCCAAGGAGGCTGGCAACCGGATCTGTCCTTGATCCACAGGGCACCAAGACGCTTGTGTTGGCGGGAGGATCACCAGCCACAATGGAGATAGGCGCCGCTGGGGGTAAACCAATTTCCCGAATGAGGGCGGGGCCCAAATGTTCGGAGGGGGGCCTGAACCGACAGATGAGCAGCCGATCCCCTTCGCCCAGCTGGGACAGGCCAGACACTCGCCGCCAACCCGCGATGACGGCTCTATCAGTCAGTTTGAGTGCCTTGAGAGACACAATCCAGTAGGTCGAGCCATCTCGCTGGGATGAATCCTCGAAGGCGGTCGCATCTTCCCATCGTCGGTTCCACACCTCGATCCCGTCCAGTTCCAATTGACGCACAACTCTTTGCAGGAACCAGGCCCGTTTCCGCTTTGGCTCGATGAGAATCGTGCGCAGCAAAGGACGAGCTGAAGCTGGCTTCTTTTGGAGGGCCTCTCTCAACCAACGGTGCCAGACCAAGCCTGGAATTCCGGCTCCAGAGCCAATATCCAGGTAGATAACTCTTGATATATCAAAACGTTCAATGTTGGCCGAAACCGATTCGTCCCCTGGCCCGAAGAGCCGCGATCCTGAATCCCCGGAAATCTGAACGAGTAGATCCGGGATAGACCCGGCCGCATCCAGGCTCTGGTGAATCAAACCCATAATATCCAGTTCACCCAGAGAACGCGATACCAGGTTGAATTGGCGATTCCACCGCATAATCTCCTGACGGTAAAAATGCCAACCTTCTGGGGAATAGCAGTTGTTGTAAAACGAATTATCGCTGAGCATAGACAAGTTACGGTTTCCTAACCCTTTTCGTGGACATTACCTGTTTCGGTTGGCCGGCATCAGCCTTGGTGCTTCTGCGGCACCCCGATTCGTCCCCTCTCTTTTTGAGAAGGACCGTGAGGACAGCCAGATCACCAGCGCGAACCCCGTCGATGCGGCTAGCCTGGCCAACGGTGGCGGGGCGTATGCGGGCTAACTTTTCTCGGGACTCTGAGCTGAGAGCCTTGAGCTGCTGAAAATCCAAGTCTTCAGGTATCTCGAGCCGATCCAAGTGTTTCTGCTTGCGGAGTTGCCGATCCTGCTTGGCAATATACCCCTCATATTTGATGTCGCTCTCCACTTGAAAAAGCACATCTCTGGCCACCCGTCCATTCCCTTGCTCAGATAGCCCGCCCTTGAGCTCCCGATCCAGCACGCTCCAAAGGCTTGGGCCCTCTGGGTAGTCAAAAATCTGCTCCAAATTGATATGGGGGCGCCTCAACAAGTCCTTGGCGGTGACCTTTTCTCCGCCACTCGGCGAGGTCATCCAAAACTCCGCCATTCGCTGAAGGATCCCCTCAACATGTTTGACTCGGCTCTTTAACCGATCGAGGTCGGCAGCAGGCAACAAGCCGAGTTTTTTAGCATGCCCATAAAGTCTCGTTTCCGTATTATCACACCTCATGCTCAAGCGGTGTTCGGCTCGAGAAGTGAACATCCGATAGGGCTCGCTGATCTCCTTTGTCACCAAATCATCAATGAGAACGCCTATGTAACCCTCGAATCGCTGAAATATAAATGAAGACTGATTGTTCAGGCTCCTTACGGCATTGATTCCCGCTATCAGGCCTTGTGCAGCCGCTTCTTCGTATCCTGATGTACCTATGATCTGTCCAGCAAAATACAATCCATCAACAACAGTTGATTCCAGCGTGCGTTTCACCTGGTATGAGGGGACGCTATCGTATTCCACGGCGTATCCAAAACGCGCCAATTCGGCATTCTCAAGCCCCCGTATGGACCGGACCACGGCAGTTTGGACATCGGCAGGAAGACTCGTGGAGAGGCCGTTGACATAGATCTCCTCGCTATCCCACCCTTCTGGCTCCAGAAAAATCAAATGCCTCGGCTTTTCCGAAAACCGCACGACCTTATCTTCGATCGATGGACAGTAGCGAGGCCCTTGACCCTTGATCCTGCCTGTATAAAGGGGAGACCGGTCCAAGTTGTGTTGAATCAACTCATGCGTGCGCTCGTTGGTATAGGTGATGTGACACAAATGCTGTCTTGGCTGAAATTCCCGCGTACGAAAGGAGAATGGGTGAGGATTGGCATCCCCGGGCTGCGGTTCGAGAGCGTCGTATTCGATAGTATCTCTTTTTAATCGTGGCGGGGTACCCGTCTTCAGTCTTCTGAGAGCCAAACCCAACTTGGAGAGTTCCCCACTGAGCCCTTCTGCGCTGGCCGCCCCCTCTCGACCACCGACGCTCTTTTGCGCCCCAACATGCATCAACCCCCGTAGAAATGTCCCTGAGGAGAGAACGATCCGAGAACCCAACATCTCCCGGCCATCGGCGGTCTGCACGCCGATCGTCCTCATGCCATTTGAACTGCCTTTAACCACCACCAGACGTGTGACTTCCCCTTCCAGAACAACAAGGCCAGGTTGGTCGAGAACAGTATCTATCATGTAACGTTGATAAGCTGCTTTGTCCGCTTGCGCGCGGGGGGATTGAACCGCCGGACCTTTACTGCGATTCAAAATCCTAAACTGAATCCCCGTGGCATCAATGGCGCAGGCCATCTCGCCACCCAATACATCGATTTCCCGAACCAGGTGGCCCTTGCCCAGGCCGCCAATTGCGGGATTGCAGGGCATGCGGCCTATCTCTCCCACAGCATGGGTGACCAATAGGGTTCTGCACCCTAACCGCGCCGCAGCCAATGAGGCTTCGATTCCAGCGTGTCCTCCGCCCACGACGATGACATCAAAGCGGGGTGATTTTTGCAATAACACCATTTATATCAATTCCCTTTGATTATAGCGCGCTTTTTCACAACGCCAAAGTGATTTAACATCAATTTAAACTGATCCAAAATCTCTGTAAGTTCGAGAATGTATTCCAGAAACCGATCTCAAGCTTAGCTCGTGAGTTGTGCCGCGTCAATTCCCGCCAGTCAGGGAACAAGTAAGCTCGACCCCCATACCCGGTCTGCTATTTACCCACACAGAATCGTGAGAACACCGAATCAAGCAAGCTCTCCGTGAAAATTCGCCCCGAGACTTCTCCCAGATCTGCCAAGATTCCGGCCAAAAGGGTTGCCACGACTTCTTCACCCGGATGTTCTCTTACCAAATCGTTTCGTAGAGAAGAGAGCTGAGTGGCGCATTGGACCAGTTTCCTCTGGTGCCTCGCATTCATAACAACCCCCATGGATACTGCAGTTCTCAACCTCTCTTCACGGGCTAATTCCAGGAGTTTTTGCCAGAGTAGCTCGATCCCCGCGCCGGTTTTCGCCGAGGTCTCAACGCGATTCCTCTCACCAGCCATCGGGCTTGAGGGGCTGTCGGGGCCACACAAATCCATTTTCGTTACGACTTGAATCGACTCAACCCCCTCCAGCCCGCCGATACCCCAAAACCGATCAATTTCTGTTGATGAAAACTCTCGTTCCCTATTCTCTGCTCCCCCTTCTTGAAGGAAGACCACAATATCAGCTTTTTCCAGGGATTGTTTCGTCCGTTGCATCCCCATCTTTTCCACCCGCCCACCCTCGGGCCTCAATCCCGCGGTATCGTGCAAAACAAAGAGGATCCCCTCCCGATAGGTGCGGGCCGTCACCACATCTCGCGTCGTCCCCGGTTCATGATCCACCAAAACCCTTTCCTCGCCCAAGAGAGTATTGAAAAGAGCGCTCTTACCCACATTGGGGGGGCCAACCATCACGACTTGAACACCTTCTCGCAGATGCCGGCCAGCTGGAGCCAAAGCTAGAAGCTTATCAAGCTCAGCAATGGCGCCCTCAATGGCTTTGGCCTGATGGGCTCGGGAGACCTCGACTTCTTCATCCTCCCCAAATTCGAGACTTCCCTCCAATAAGGCCAGTAAATCTTGGAGTGGTTCTTCGATCGCCGCCAACTCCCTATCGAACCCGCCTCTCATCTGTTGAAAAGCCGCACCTGCCACCATTTCATCCTCGGCATGAATCAGGTCCGCCACGGCTTCTGCCTGATCAAGGCTGAGTTTGCCGTTTAAAAAAGCCCGCCGCGTAAACTCTCCTGGACCGGCGGGCACAGCCCCCGCTCGCAGGCATGCTTCGATGACAAGGCGCGCAGGGACACGTCCACCATGGCAAAAAAACTCCACACTGTCCTCACCCGTGTAACTGCGCGGTGACAACATCGGGAGGGCGATGACTTCGTCTACCGGATCGCCTGGCGCAAGCATTCTGCCTGAACGCTCTGTGGTAAGCGCCTTCTCGCTTTTCGGAGATGTTGGCCTCCTTGTTTTTCTTGCAACCGGGTTTACCTCAGCGAAACTGGGCGGCCAAACAATGAAGCCGTAATAAGCGTGGTGGGACTCCGGCTCACGAGCGAACACGTCATTTTGAAAAACTTCTCGTGCCACAGTGAGGGCTTCTAACCCGCTGAGTCGAACAACTGCTAGCCCGCTTGTGCCCTCGGGGGTCGATAACGCGACGATTGTTTCGGGGGAACCCGCAGGGTTGTTTTTGCGAAGACCCGCCTCTGCTTGGTTCATGATCTCATCTCCTCCCGGAGGCGGATTTTTCCCGCTTTGATATTCATTCTTACTAACAGTTCAAATGCCAGGAAAAGGGGCCACGCTCTGGCGCCGCCCCTTCCTCAATACCGCATAAGGATGACCTCAGATATCAGCTGCGGTCTCGACGGCGGAATCCCCGCCGGTAGTGTGCTGGTTCGAGCCCTTCTCCCGGGGATCGTTTTCTCGAGAGTCCGGCTCCCTGGCATCGGACTCCTGACCTCCGGGTTCCAAGGAGCCAGTGCCGGGCTCCCCCTTAGCTACGACAACATGTTTCCCGCTGCTATCGGCAATCGTGTAGGTTCGCAAACCCGGAATGTTGACAACTTCCAAGTGAACAATGCGTCGTTCCCGGGCGCACAGCGGCTCCATATGAACCTCTCGACCCGTGCTGTTCACTTTCTGCACGATCTCTTGGACTCGTTGGACGAGGTTCTCCTCGCGGCGCCGCCTGTAATTATTGACATCAAGATTCATGCTTACCCGTTCGCCGCAAGCTTGGCTGGCCATGCGCTCGATCAAATGCTCGACTGCATCAACCGTCGTGCCATGGCGGCCGATGAGAACGCCAGCACTGGTATCATCTGTGACGATCTTCACAAGGTGATATTCCCCCTCCTTGACCTCGCAACGGCAGGGAAAATCTGACAGTCGCATCAATTGGCTTGTAATCTCATACAGGTTTTCAGCGGACTTTTCGGGCGCCACTCCACGCATGGGCTTGACCCTCGAGACTGCTTTCACCTCATCGCCAACCGGAACATTGTTTGCTGCGGGCTGGGGGTGGTGTTCAGGGCCGCGGTCAGGGCGGTGTTCTGGCTTCTGGGAGCGCCGCTCCTGCTTGCGCGTTGAGTCGGCAGCTGAGGCACTAGAGCTGCGTCCCTCTCTCTTGATGTTTGGAGGTTTCCCGGGAGCCGTCTTCTTCTTCGATCTCCGAGAGCTGCTCTCACTTCGGCCCAGAGTGCTGCCCTGCCGGCGACCTCGTGAACGCTGTTTGCGCCGGACAAGGACGCGGGCGGGCTTGTTACCAAACATGCCCAGGAAACCAGATTTCCCTTCGTCAAGGACCTTCACTTCCACTTCGTTCCTCCGGGCGCCAAGTTGTAAAAGCGCCTCGGATATAGCTTCTTCAACCGTTTTTCCTTGGCTTTCAATGGGTTCATTCATGCTGACTGAGCACCTCCTGTTGTCGGTGCCGTTCTGTGAATCCTCCAGGTTTGGTAGATGGTCATCACCGTGTTGACGAGCCAATAAAGGACCAAGCCAGATGGCATATTGTAGAAGAATATGAGCATCATGAATGGCAACATCGTGTTCATGAGCGCCATCTGGCCACCAGAAGCGGCACTTGGTGTCAATTTGGTTTGCAAGTACATGGACAAGGACATCAGGATCGGTAAGAGATTGAAATTCGATCCCAAGAATGGCAGAGAGATAGGCAATTGGAACATAGCATCGGGCTGAGCCAAATCGTCAATCCAAAGTGCAAAGGGGGCCTGGCGCAACGCGATGGTGTTCCTGAGGGCTTGAAAGAGGGCGATGAAAACGGGTGACTGTACCAGCAGAGGAAGACAACCCGCCATGGGATTGACCTTTTCCTTTTTGTACAGAGCCATGGTTTCTTTACTCAGTTTCTCCCGGTTATCCTTGTACTTCTCCTGCAGGGCTTTCAGCTTGGGTTGGAGTTCCTGCATCTTCTTCATCGACTTCGTGCTTGTCCGCGTCAATGGGTAGAACATGAGCTTCGTTAAAACTGACAAGATGATGATGATGATTCCGTAATTAGGTATCCAGCGATAGAGCCACAGCATGCAGGCTAAGATCAACTCGGATAGGGGGCGGAATATCTTCCAGCCCAGATCGACAATCCTTTCCAATTCACGACCGTAACTCTTCAACAAATCAACTTCGCTTGGCCCCAGGTACAACATCATCTGCGAGGATGAGAGTGTCCCGCCATCCGCCGGTTGATTTTGGAAAGGTAGCTCGAGCGCCCAGATCAGCTGGTTTGCTTCTGGGTCGGCATCTAGTAAAATCCGTCCGTCTACGACTGTGCTGGGGTCGCTTGGGACGACTCCGGCCACAATGAAATACTGATTTTGTAGGCCGGCGTAACGGACACTGCCCTGGAACGACTCCTTTACTTTTTCTGGCTTGCGAATATCCGTCCGCTTCTTGAAAACGACCTCCTCTCCCACCATGGCGAAAGAGCGGAAGCTAGGCGCCTCACTCTTCTTGTCCCTCTCCGTGCTGGCGATACCCTCGTTCCAGCCAAAGCGAGCACGTGTGGGATCGCCAACGAGGTGCGCGATATCGCTCGGGACAAAGACCTGCACATCGACATTAATGTCATATCTTTGAGCGCAGAAAGTGTAAGTCTTCGTCACAACGAGACCACCATTGGTCTCGGCTCGCAACACCACCTGTTGCTCGGTATCTTCCTCACCAAGCCGTAGTTCAGTCGGCCCTTCGACAGTGTACGGGGCGTAGCCAAGGTCCAAGCCGCGCCCCTGAAAGACGATGGCATCGTCGCCACGGAGCCCCCGCTCTGCTGGTGGGGGAATCAGTTGGACCGATCCGCCATCCAATCCCATAAATTGGATTCCTCTCCAGCTCGTGATTCTTGCTCCCGTAGTGGACAGGTCCAGCTCATAGAGAGGGGTCAGCACCCTGACTGTTCTGGGCGGCGGGAAGGGTTCTCGAAATGTCAACACCTGATCTGGTGAAACGGTTTGGGACACGTGGGGATCTTCCTCTGGCCGAGCCGAACGGTCTCTTGTTCCTGTGACTTCGCCTCCGATAGCACCCTCTTGGAATCCCGAACGCAAAGTATCGGCCGGTAATATCACCACCTCACTGCTATCGGCCGCCGCTCGCCGAGTCGGTTTTCCATATATCTTCTCATAAATTTTGGCCCAGCCAATCCACACCAGGAAAATGAGCACAAAGGCTAAAATCGTACGCTTATCCATGCACCCGCTCTCCTGGTATGCTTTCTCCAAGTATCCGCTCTCTTGGTAATTGTTCTCTTGGTAATCGTTCTCTGCGTAGTCGTTTTCCGTGCGCCCTCTCTCTGGATGTCCTTTCTAGGTATGTCTTTGTTTTAGATCCCCAGGAAACCTGCCTTCTGAAATCTGGGGGTACGGGATCGTGTCCGCCCGGATGCCATGGGTGACAGCGTGCCAGCCGACACAGGGTCATCCAGGCCCCCTTCAATACGCCATGAACACGAAAGGCTTCACTTGCATAAAGAGAACAGCTGGGTGTGAACCGGCAGGTAGGAACTAAAAATGGCGAGACAAAGCGCCGATACAGCCAAATGACAAAATATGGCACACGCCACATGAGATTTCAGCTCACACTCGTCCAAGGCACAGAGACTGCACCCCGTGATTGATAAAACCTAGACATGAGGGAGGTTTTAGAAAAAGGCAGGAAAAGACAAGTAACGTACCCGATTATTGGAGAAGATTTTTTACTTCCTCGCGGACTACTGTGGATTTTGTTGTAAGAATCGAATGTCTGGCAACGGCTACGACCCACAAACCGCGCATCTGCTCTTGGCTTGTCTCTTCTTTGCTTGTCTCTTCTTGACTGCGAGCCGG
>Ga0209536_100013154_pt1 | contig 11949 bp, 11 predicted proteins | sample DeeMarSeWOR28_12_FD_187461 | JGI IMG/M metagenome (GOLD analysis project Ga0209536, IMG submission 187461) | Marine sediment microbial communities from White Oak River estuary, North Carolina - WOR-2-8_12 (SPAdes) (version 2) | ecosystem: Environmental > Aquatic > Marine > Intertidal zone >...
TAAATTCATCTCACCAAATGTTTAATCCAGACCCATCTTCTGATAGGTGTAATTTTTATAATGCGGCAGCATATCGAGAAAATGTGGATCAAAGACCGGTTTTTTATCTGCTCCGAGGCTGACATGGCCGCTTTGCCCTAAAGGCCAACGGCTATATCCGGCGGCTCCATCAGGCCGGAGTTCCACGATTTGAATATACGTTCCCACATTATTATCCCACATCTCGGCGACCGGTCCGAACATATTATGCTTAAATATGATTTTGGCCCGAGGGGCCTGCCACGCGGCGGGATCGGCGTTATTGAATTTTTCTTTCAAAGCCGCAGCGGTTTCCGAAAGAGATTTTCGGAATATATTTTCCACGGTTTCTTCTTCTTTGGTGTTGATGTTGTCAAAATAATTTCGAGAGACGGGCAGAGTGGAAGTGGTGCCGTCGATACAACGTAAAAAGAGATTAAACAAGCCGCTGCGGACCTCCTTAAAGTCTTCGATGTCGGCCAATTCATCTTCAAAGGTTGCTTTAATGGCCCTGGGCAGCCACTCATGAAAAATAGTATGGCCGGCCTGAAAGCGGTCATCATTGACAACATCGACGACGGACCTGCCATCCCAGGAAGACAATATCTGCAGCATTTTATTAAAAAGCTGTTTTTCGGACTCATCGGCGGTTTGGATCGAGCTTGACATTGCCGGCAGAAAATCCCTGCAGTCGATACCGAAAGCGTTGACCCCCGGATAATAGGTTCCAGCCCCGCCAATATGTTTCATGAATTCCTTATTGGCCTGCAGATCCATGTCTTTTGCATTTTCAAGGCCCCGCAAGGGCCATAGTGCCCTGTGATGGCGACCAAATAAATAGTCCGGATTCTCTCCATCCGGATTGCGGGTGTCCGGGGACGCCTTGTTATTCCAGCCGGTCACAAACCCCTTAGCTGGATTTACAACACTGGCGTTCGGTAAATAGCGGCCGGTCCATTCTGCTTCACCTGTTCCAGGAAGCGGTAGTCGAGGATCATAGCCCGGCGCCCGTTCCGGATTAAGACCGGTGTGCCAGTAACCTATGTTTCCTTGGATATCAGCATAAGAGGTGTGCAGAGATGTCATGATCATCGAAGCCCCTTCGCCGAACTCCGATGCGTTTTTAGCCATCATCATCTTCAACCAACCGTCGCTGGAAAGGGCTTCTATTTTCCAATGGGCTATCTTTTTTGTATAGACTTTATCGACCTTAGCAGTAGTCGGGTCAAAGGGAAAAGGGGAGAATACCGGGCCATGCACGGTCCTGTATATCGCAATTTCTTTGACCTCGCCACCGGCCACCTTTATCTTTTCGATCCTTTTTTGCATCTTATGCCATTTGCCGTTGAACAGATATTCTTCTTTGTTAAACGGATTTAGAATTTCCTGGTACACGTCAACATTGTCACACATCCCAACCATGTGAGACCAGGCAAGGAAGTGATTGTGGCCGATGGGTATCAAAGGCAAAATTGGAAACGTCATGCCGACAACATCGAATCGGCCACCCTTGAGTGCCACTTCATTGATGATGGTAGGAACAGGGTGACCCATCTGGGGTTGTCCCACAAGAATAGGATACCCTGTTCCGGTTACCTGGGGGGATAGAGTCCACGTATTACTCCCCAGTTTTACCGGAGCGCCGACACTTTGGGCTTCCTCAAACGCCTTTTTTGAGAGCATTCTTTCTTCCTTTGTCCACTGAGCGATAGAGGTATCTTCAGCGAGATAGGGGGGAACGCCCGCGCTAGCCTTTATCCTTGGAATGAAATTCCCTCCAATAGTCTCTTCGATATAGGTGGGAGCTGATGGGTCATTTATCCAACGCCAGTCATTGAAGGCCGCCCAACCCTCTTTTTTACCGAAACGCGCGCTCAATATTTGCAAGGCATTCAGATTTTTCATTTCAGAACCGCCGATCATTCCAAATCGCCTTAATAAACTCTTAAAAAATGCCAGGATATCGGACGCCATGAAATGGTGGGGCTTCAGTTTAAGGGCCAAATATTCCATCGGCATTATTTTCGGGTCTGCCAGGACTTCATCGACCCGGCGATTCACACCTTTCAAATAAGCCGTATATAATTTCTGGGCGTCGGCGGAATGCTGCTCAAACATGGCGCGGTATTCATCTTCAGTATAGTTCAGAAGCCGGTTTTGCATGTCCGCTTGTACGAGGTTGGGTCCGAATATTTCTGCAAGGGTTCCCCGCCCCCAACGTTTGTTCACTTCCATCTGCCACAAACGGTCCACTGCGGTAATGTATCCGAATTCCTCAAAGAGCTGTTCCTCTGTATCTGCTTTAATGGAAGGAATGCCGTATTGGTCGCGGGTTACCTCGGCAGTGCCCCAGGCGGAAGCAAAACCCAATAAAATCAGGAGTGCTAAAACCATAAATGTTGTGATCAGCCTCATGTCGAACCTCCTTTCGCAATGGGATTATGGGTAACGTTTAAGGCTTGGTTAAAAGTAAAAAATCCCATTTCTTATTTAAAGAAACAGGATTCTTTAATTCATAACTCGGCTGCCTTCGGACAGGGGTTAGCGCATTGTGGAGATCGCAGACAATTTAACACATCGGTTTTGGCAAAGTCAAGAATTGGCGTTACAAAAGTACATGCTAAAAAGCACGCCCTCCATCGGGTCTCTCGAGCTCATCGTCGCGCCGCCTATTTGATATAATTAACAATAAATAGTTAACCCCACCGCTGCCTTGGGCGCCTGCATCAATGCTATCACAACTTTATTAAGGCCTCTCAGAGTGCATAGGAGTTGGAAAATACAAATTCTCCTTCCAAATAGTAGACATCCAAAATTGTCGAGTAATAGTGAGAATTGTCCAGAAAGTTAATTCAGCCACGGCGGTCATCCTGATTGACATACCAAAGACCTTTTGCCTTGTTCATTTTCTAACTACCTTTCTTTTGCAAAAGCCGCTACCACCGGAAGAGGACGCCCGCTGTCCCCAAGACAACTTCTTCTTTGTAAAAGTCGATGTTCGAATCATTGAAATAATAGGCACCAGTGACAAAAAAATTCATCGGCTTGCTGCCAAACAAGCTCCAGCCCCATGGATTCTTATAATACACAGTACCGCCCACGCCATAGGCATCGTCTTCCTGGGTCTTGTTGAAAATTGGGTTCTTTTTGTCATAATCAGCGTAACTGTAAGAGCCGTTGAGGATCAGACTGATCGGATCACCCAGGTAGCTGTACGTGAGTTGAGCACCGTAGCTGGTGTTGGTCCTGGCATCGCCATCGCGGTCGTCGTAACCCATTATGAACTCCGGTGTCAGTCGATGCGCTTCGCCAAACTTGAACCGGTAAAGCAGCGTGCCCTCGTGGACATCCCCATTGCGGTCCAGACGCCTGCGATCTCCGGAATCAAGCCCCAGAAATTCTCCACTCTTTTCGCTGCTGATGTCGATGTTGCGATAGGTGTACTGCAGCTGAAACCCAGATCCGAAAATTCGATCCCAAACCAGCCGAGCGCCGGTCGAATCGCGGGTGGTATCTTCACGGTTCTCATTTTCTACGTAAGGGTCCTTCCAAACCTTGGTGGGAATCCCGCTGAACAACAAACCACCCTGCAACACCCCCAGGCTCCCAATCTCCTGCCGGACGCCGAGCTGCTGGGAGAAGTCGAAACGAAGCAAATCGATGAGCTGAGTTCCCAGGAATACCTGCGTGCGGGTGCTCGCGAATGTATAATCGATTTCAAAAGGCAGCGTGACAACCCCTGCAGATTCGCTGTCCGGCTCATCGTCGATGGAGCTTATGCTGTCATCCGAAAGATCAAAGGTGGCGACTTTTGCCACCATGTTGCTCTTGATCTTTAGATAGCCCACTCCGGGTTGGATGAAACCGCTGAATCCCGACTGATTGGGGATCGGCTCGATGGCCAGAGCCGGAATACCGATAAGCACGAATACAGCTGCCATAATACCAATTTTTGTGCTCCAACATTTATTCATTGCTTCCTCCTGTGATATATGATTTTTTAATGAATAATCGAAAACTTAAGTCCGATCTCTTGGCTAATTTAGCTGCTGAGTTGCTATTTCATTAAATTCCATAGATAATTATTAATCTAACGCTGAATTGCATTGTAGCCGCTAAAAAGTGGTGGAGAAAGTAGAACGGAAGAAAATCTTTAGGTACTCAACCAAATCGCTGCGATATTGTCAAGCGTTATTAAGAACAACTGAAACAGGCGATACTTAGACATAACCAATTATGCTTTAAGCTGCCGGTTTAAATCTTCGATAGCCGAGCTGTCCGGCTGGTTGTTTATTTCTTAAACGGCAACGACACGGGACAGTCCGCTCATGCGTTTCAGATACCTGAGGCATCTTTATTCTCAGCAATTCGACACATTATGGCACTCTATTTTTGAACGTGTTCAATCCTATATACGCTAAGGTAATTGACGAAGGGCCAAAGCTCTGGTACACTAAAATCATAACCATAGATAAGTGATTCAATGACAAAGCCACACCTGCCGGAAGACAGGGTCGGAAAGCCACGGATCTCCATATGAGATAGCCGGGTTACCAAGGGAGAATGCAGATTAAGCCGGGTAACCCGAGGGTAACTCGGCTTTTTATGTTGCTGGGCGGTGTTCTGAAATAAGTTGCGAAAGGCTTATAGAAAATGCTGAAATATTCAATGCCTCTGTACGAGGCCAAATATTATAATGAGGATGAGTGGAAGGAGATCTCCGACGTTGAACTTATGGATGAACTCTACAAGATCTATAAGAAGGCAACCCCGGTTATTAAAGAAATGATAACGGGCAAGACGGCAGAAACGCCCAATGGCTATTTCCGACTAAAACGGAGAGGCGGCGAGCAAAGTGTTGAAAAATCCAAGGCATCCGCAGCCTGATCGATTTTGGAGCTTGAATAACGTGGGAATTGCAGATTACTCTTGCCGGACTCCCAACTATCAATTTTTACCAGACCATTTCAAATTCGCATATCACAATGCCTTCATTGATGCCAGCGGCTGAGGGACATCGCGAAAGCCGGAACATTGGAAAAATTTAAAATCACAGGTCTTGAGGACCCATAGATTGTTCAACTTTGGTGGAGATATTTCAAGACTTAGGACTCTTGGAAAATTTGTGCTAATGAGATTATTGCTTCGGGCCCAGCATTAGCATAATTGTCGATTTACCGGACTGACCTGTACTGATGTTGACGACCGCATTGTTCGATCCTTTTTCACCTATAAGACCTGAATGCCCCTGTTGCTTGGTTTCGGCCGAGATTTTCCAGTCGTTAGCCACCAATTCCTTTTTATAAAACTCTAATATCATATCCAGATTGTCGTTGGATTGCATCATCACCATTACTGTTCCAGAAGCGTTTGTGGTCTGGATGATTGTGGCTCCGGGATAAGGTGCAGAGACCTGGTTCAACTCTTGGGGATATTCTATATCAGACAAAGCCACATTCATAGGAAAGGTAAAAAACACTAAAACAGCACAAATTATGATTCTTTTTGACATAATGACCTCCTATTTGAAATTAGTTTTTTGCTCTTGCTCCGCCTGCCAACGTTGCAGACTCAAACTGACATTCCTTTTCCCAAAAGGCAAGGTAAACTAAAAAATCCTGGGTCTACCCTTTTTATGGTCGCGTTGGTGATTTATTCAGAGTAGCTCGGTTTTAGTAAAAACTTTGATATTCAGCGCAAAATGAAATTTGGTTTAATTGTTTTGCCGATGTTTCATAGACCACCTTTTATCGATGCCTTATAGATCACCAAAGCCCACACGACTAAGACACAAAGACAAACGCTTCCTATAAAAATCCACCCCACGAAGAATAAGATTTTATCCATTATTTTAGTATGGGTTTCCTGATTGATTTTCCATTTTTTGATGATGTACTCCTGAAACAGATAATTCAGAACGGCTGGCACAAATGCAAAATATGGATTTAAAGACAGGTTAAAAAGCTTGTTAAATTCCTTAATTGAATCGAAAAGAATAAATGCAAAGATGAACCATAGAATTGCCCTTGCTACAAAGGATACCATTGGCAATTATCCCCAATATTTTAATTTAATTGCTTAATTATCTCATAAATAATTTCGCGGTGGTCTGTCAGCGTTTTCACAGTGGCCGCTTCATCTAATCCCATCAAACGGCTGTACCCCTTGAAACAGCACTTAAGATGGCGGTGAGTTTGCGTCTAAAACCTTCTTCTGCCATGGGGCACCCCCTCCTTTTTCATGGTTTTAAACGGAGCAAGAAATTGGGATAAGAGCTATGCAGAAGAGTGCGAGATAAACAGTGAGACCCGGGTCGTTTTAACAGATGAAAAGTCACCGCAGGTCAGATGGTGAAGGAGAATCGAAACTATTTTACGTGCTTTTATACAATATTGTATCGTGCTGGGTCAAATAAAATTGATATTCGAGACCAATTTTAGCCTGCCTTTAAGTCTTAAGCTTTCAACCTTGTCGATAGTTGCAGCTCGACTGCTCAACATCGCAGGAATCCGTTGGGTCACTCTACTAGAGGTGTGATGGTGATCTCATAATTTAGGACATCAAAGACAATATAAGATCCATAAAAGAATATCTACAAAGTGATAATGCGAGTCACGATCCGAAACAATCTCGTCCACTGTTTTCGCAAGGTTGAGGTTAACTTAAGTTAAAAAGGGGTATACAATTTATTGTTATGCAGTGAGTGAAGATGAAGGCTGATGATTCGCTCAACATGTTTAAAATTGAACTCTAATAACGTAGTTTACGCTACATGAAATTCGGTTCAGGGTGTGACTCAGCTCAGAGTGAGGATTTGACAAAACCGATAGTTTGAATGATATCAGGTTCAGCATTTCGAATCATGGAGACCCGAAACTCAATCCTGTCCATTTAAAATCGTGGTGATTGTCAAGGTAAATCTGGTGATGAATATAATTAAATTAACGGGTTAATGCTACAATGTAGTAATTCGAAGGGTTGGTGCATTAAAACAGATTCAGGAAAGCAAAAAGACACCAAAGAGGACTGTGTCAAAACCATCTTATTTTGTAACGAGTGGATCGCTTGGACTATTCTTTTTTATCTAATTTGGAAAACTTTGCGCCTTTTAAAGAGATGTCAGCAATGAGACCTTTGGCATCAAATACGAAGCCAACAATAGGGTCTTTTAAAGTCCTTGTATCTACACGTTCGCCTGCTCCAATAGTGATTAGGGCAACATTGCCATCTACACCCGCTTCCCAGCCTTTGCTTGCTCTAAATTGTTTAAGAGCTTCGTTAGTCATAAACAGAAGGATAATATCTTTAGCCTGTCCTCCAATCTGAAAACCGATGGAGCCAGAAACGGTATTGTAATAATCAACAGTTTTTCCGCCGATGCGAAGAGCTCCTTCTCCATATTCACCACCTATTATAAATGCCCCTTTTACAACATTTGGCATTACCAGCATTCCTTTTGATGCTTTTACGAATTCACCGGCTCCTTTAACTTGTTTGTAGAAACGCTCGATGGCAACATCCACGCTGGCATCAATTTCCTTCGCCGTTTTAGCAAGTAAATTATTGGATAAAAGAACGCTAACTGCTGTGATCAACAAAAAGATTCGAATCGACCATTTAATTTTAATAGATTTCTTTGATACATTGGCTTTCATTAATTACCTCCTTTCTAAATAAATCGATCAAGCGAACTGATCACCATTAAATCATTTTTGCCGTTTGTCCTAAGATGGTTTTAGTTTAACCTCAAAGGATTTCACAAGAAAAGAATTAATGTCAACGAGGTTCAAATCATTTGCGGCGCCGCTACTCGCCTAATAGGGCTGGCAATTCGGCCAGTGTTTTGATTTCAACATCCGGTTGAAACGGCAAACGTTCCGGCCGCTGGGCAAACCGGTTTATCCATGCAACTCGAAGGCCGAAGGCCGTCGCACCGACGGCATCCCAGGCATTGGCGGACATAAAGACAATTTCTGCTGCCGTTACCCCAAGGCGATCGACCGCCAGTTGGTAAACAGTCGGGTCCGGTTTAAAAATTCCAACCATTTCAACCGACAAGATTGTCTGAACCAAATCCTCCAACCCGCTGCTTTTAACCACAGCCTCGAGCATGGCCGGTGAACCGTTGGAAAGGATCGCTATCTGCCGGCCGCTGTCTTTTAATTTTGCCAGAGTATCCGGAACCTCGGGATAGCATTCCAGCTCAAGATAGGCGCTGATAAGATCGTTTCTCAATTGTTTGTCCGTGATATCAAACACATCCAGTGCGTAATCGAGGGCATCCTGGGTAACCTGCCAAAAATCGGCATGCTTCTTCATCAAACTGCGAAGCCAGGTATATTCAAGCTGCTTCGTGCGCCAGATACCGGATACCTGCTCGGAGACATCGCCAAGGCGCTTATCATATTTTCCAACGGCGGAATGGACATCAAACAGTGTTCCATACGCATCAAAAACACAGGCCTTTATATTCAGAATCGGAGAGTCCGGCGGCATTATACCCCTCTATTTTTAGAGTAACCTCAAGCGAATGATCAATCGATTGGAAGTTATTGGTTAATTGTTAACTTGGGCTTTTCGGATAACGGAAACCGGAACATTTATTTTCGCTGATATAATCCAATCAACTCTGCCTTAGAAAGAATATGCCCTTCCATAGCTTTTTCGAGTTTTGCTTTTGTCGGGAGCGCGAGGTCCGGAAGAACAATATCCAATGCATAAAGCTTATGAAAATATCGGTGTGTACCTATAGGCGGACATGGCCCACCGTAGCCTGTTTTTTTCCAATCATTGAGACCTTGCAATGTTCCTTTAGGCAGATCCTTATTTTTTACTCCTTCCGGCAGGGAGTCAACCGTTGCTGGAATATTATAAAGAACCCAATGAACCCAAGTCATTCTCGGATTCGCAGGATCGGGAGCATCAGGATCGTCAACAATCAACCCAAAACTCTTAGTTCCCTCTGGAACACCAGACCATTCCAATGCAGGGGAAATATTCTCCCCATCGCATGTAAACTGCTTGGCCATACTCTTCTGGTTCTCAAAACTTGGTGATGTTAATTGCATAATTGTATTCACCTCCTCCGCATTTGCTGAGATAATTATAGAAAGTAGAACAAATTGTGATAAAATAAAAAATCTACTTTTCATAATTCCTCCCTTAAAACAATAACTTTTATCAAATTAATTCCTCTTCTATTTTGTGATGCCTCGATGCCAGTATTCCATGTTGGCCTAACCTCTTGTTTTATTGAGACTAAATAGTTTTAAACAGAAATTTTTTTGCATAACTGAGAACATTCAGGACATGGGTTCGGGAAAATCAGTGGTTGATAGCGCAAAATGCCTGATTTACACACCACTGCTTTTTGAATCGGGATTCAATATTTCGGCGATCCGCTCTTCTCGTTCTCGTTGAGTTAGATAGGGTGTCATATACACATCAAGGATTAACTTATCGCGGTGTCGTTTTCTGCTGGCGGCTTTCTCAATTTTTGAAACCAAATCTTCCATTTCGATGGGTTTTAAAATATAGTCATAGGCGCCAAGCTTAATGGCATTGATAGCAGAATCGATAGTGGAATGTCCCGTGAGCATTATCACCTCAACTAGAGGCCATTTCTCTTTAATTAGCTTCAAGGTTTCGATCCCATCTAGTCCCGGCATTTTAACATCCAGGATGACGACCTCGGTATCTTTGTCTTCTTCGAGTTGCGCTAACGCCTCCTTTCCGCTATGGGCGAAAGTTACAGAACAGTTTCTTTGGGTCAATCGTTGGGTCAGGCCGGCAACAAACTCGCTTTCGTCGTCAACCAGGAGAACTTTGGCCAAAGCTGTCACTTTCAATCCTTATTTTAGTGGTTGAGCTATAATAGTTCAACTCCTATACCAAAATTTGAAATTGATTGATCATCATCCATTCGTTTACACCACTTTACGGTTGAATTGTAGGTTTTGTAACCATTGTTGAATAAAGATTTAAGAGAATTGTCTAACCTGGATGATACAAGATCCTTATCAAATTTAATTCTAATTAAGGTTCCGGGCTGGATCGCAGCTTCTATCTCAAAACACAGACCGTGTCTGCTAAAGTCTGTCATCTCGGCATATACCCAATACCCAGATTCCGGAATTTCAATTACTGCTGTCACATTGGTCTTATACCGTTTGGATTTTCTATAATTTTTACCAGTGGTTGGCATGCTGGTCAAGGCAGCTGCCTCTTTTTTGGCCGCCTCTTTTTCACAGATGGGACAATCATTTCGTTTCAGTCTAGATTTGATTGTAGTTTGCCACTCATGACCTTCGCTGCATAGCCACCATACTTTCAAAGGGTAACCTATTTTCAGGCTTCGTGGTGTTAGGCCGCCATTTGCGGTTGGATGCCATTCTTTAACAAGATTTGGCGCCATCTCAAAGAGGCTTGAATTTTTTTTTAATCTTTTCATTGAGATAAAATGAATATCAAAGATTTTGATGATCTTTAATTATTCCAGCTTTGTTGGAGTATCAACGGTCGGGCTCAGCGGCAGGCGCAGTCCGTCCGTTGCAGCCGGTTGTTGAGCGGTCCCTCACGACGATCTCGATTTCGGCCTAATGTATTAAATCTATGATATTAGATGTCGTAGATTCTGTCTAACACCATATCTATGAACTTCTAACTTCCCAAAAACTTTACTAAACACACATCAAGTCTGCCATAAATCGCCAATACCCGATTTCAAAAAGCAGACAATTGAGAGTACCTCAGTTTAAAGAAAAACTGTGATATTCATTGCCGCAGAATCAGATTTGGTAAAATCTGAAAGCCGGGTGTCAGACTAAACCCGACTAACCTGAGATTACATGTTTCAAGTGGATATAGCAATGATTTTAAGAGGGTGATATGTACGGAATTATAGCAGTTGTCCCCACCGCATCCTTTTAAGTCCGGATTGATGATATAATAGCTTTTTTAAGGCCTCTCAGAGTGCATAGATGTTGGAGCTATCTGCATTCAGATAAATACGATTACACTCACGATTAATACCCATTATCTATGATCAATTGTAAATGTTTTTGCAAAAAAACTTTTCTCATCAATCTGGACTGCAAATTCGTCTATCCCAAGAAGCAGATGCGCATTCCATCTCCTGCATTATATTCGCACCTGGCAGGATACATACCTCGGTTTGGTGCCATTTGGCTACTTATATTCCATGTCGGTAGACCGGCTCGAACAGGGCTTCATAAATGAATTGAAAAGCAAAAAAATCATCAGTTATGTTGCCGAAGCTGCAAGTGAGGTGGTGGGATTTGTTAGCGGCGGTTATGAACGACATGGTGATGATATCTACAATGGTGAAATTTACGCATTGTATGTGTTAAAAAATCACCAGCGCCAGGGTATCGGTGCCGAGCTGGTTGCAGCCCTGGCGAACAAACTAAATCATTTCGGTATCTATTCAATGCTGTTCTGGGTCCTGGAACATAACCCTTATCGGCGATTTTACGAAAAAATAAGCGGAATGTATCTGCGCAAGAAACGCATGCCTTTTTCCGGTGAGATGCTGGATACGGTTGCATACGGCTGGATCGATACCGGCCTGATCCATTCGCCATCATTGAATCATCATTGAAAATCCTTGCAGTTCCGTTAACGATGAGTGTTCAGAAAAACCTTGCCCCGAATCCCCGTTTTTCATTCTAAGAAATGAGATATTATAATTTAGCCCTGATCGCTTTGCTGAACAGCTATTGACTTCCAGGATGTAAAAAATTTGATGATTGAATACCTTTCGATTTGTCGGAGGATATCAGTGGATAGGGAGTCGAAAAGGGATATTAATCACGAAGAACACAAAGAATTAAGCAGCAAAACATTTAAGGGTAGAATATTTTTCTGTTATTTTGACCAATCTTGTAATACAAGACATTGGCATTTAAATGC
>Ga0209536_100013155_pt1 | contig 11949 bp, 12 predicted proteins | sample DeeMarSeWOR28_12_FD_187461 | JGI IMG/M metagenome (GOLD analysis project Ga0209536, IMG submission 187461) | Marine sediment microbial communities from White Oak River estuary, North Carolina - WOR-2-8_12 (SPAdes) (version 2) | ecosystem: Environmental > Aquatic > Marine > Intertidal zone >...
AGGACGGCGGGATCGCCGCGGCACGCTGGGCCCTGCACGTCGCGCAGGCTCGCATACTCGAGGCCGGGACGCGCCACGGCGTCGACGTGACGCTGTTCCACGGGCGCGGGGGCACGGTCAGCCGCGGCGGGGTGCCCATCGATCGCGCCGTGGCCTCCGCCCCGGCGACATGGACCAACGAGGCCGCCATAACGGGGTCTGGTTCATGTCCGCCACGAGCCTGGCGGAGCGTGGCGACATGGTCGATATTGACGCCTAGGCGTGCCATTCAGGTCCTTTCAAGACAGAGTAAAGGATCAACTTCTTAGGACCCCATTATGGCAAAAGGGAAAATCCCCCTGCAATAAAGGTAAATCCTGGTTAGGGGTTGGGAAAGCATTGGAGACTTTTTTGAAAAATCCCGTGTTCCGAAATTGACTGGTCACGTCCCCTCATCTAGAATAAAATCTCTATTAAATCGTACGATTTTCTATTCAATCCCTTCCCCAACCATCAAGGACGTTTCGTCATTTTACACTAACAATGGAACCTTTTTACCGAATTCAACGACTGCCAGGATACGTCTTCTCTCAGGTACAGGAATTAAAACTCCAAGCCAGGAAACGAGGAGAAGATATTATTGATTTAGGCATGGGCAATCCCGATCAGCCTACACCCCGTCACATCGTGGACAAATTGATTGAGACGGCGCGCCTCGGGAGAAATCATCGCTACTCGGCTTCACGCGGTATTACGAAATTGCGCCATGCGATTTGTGATTGGTATCAACGCAATTACCAGGTCAGTTTAGATCCGGAGACGGAAGCGATTGTGACCTTGGGAGTGAAAGAAGGGTTGGCGCATTTGGCTCTGGCCATGGTGGGACCGGGTGATGTGGTTCTGGCGCCGACTCCCACGTATCCGATTCATATGTACAGTGTGATTATTGCGGGTGGCGAGGTGCGCGGGGTTGAATTAAGCCCTGATTCGGATTTTTTTGAGAATCTGACGAAGGCCTTTAAGCAAACACAACCGGCTCCCAGGGCGTTGATCATCAGTTTTCCCCACAATCCGACGACTCGCGTAGTTGATCTGGAGTTTTTCAAAAAGGTGGTGGAGTTTGCCCTGGAACACCAGGTCTGGGTCATTCATGATTTGGCCTATGCCGATATCGTTTTCGATGGTTACAAGGCTCCCAGCCTTTTGCAAATACCGGAGGCCAAAAAAATTGGCGTGGAATTTTACTCCCTCTCGAAGAGCTATAATATGCCGGGTTGGCGGGTGGGATTTTGCGTCGGAAATCGTGAAGTCGTTGGCGCATTGACCAAGATCAAAAGTTACCTGGATTATGGTATGTTCCAGCCCATTCAAATTGCCAGTATTATCGCCTTGAACGGGCCGCAGGATTGTGTGAAAGAAATTGTGGGACGATATGAACGCAGGCGCAATGCCCTGGTCCGTGGACTCAATCGCATTGGTTGGCCGATCGACTATCCTCGCGCTACCATGTTTGCCTGGGCAAAAATCCCGCCACCCTATCTGGGAATGGGATCATTGGAGTTTTCAAAATTACTGTTGCGAGACGCCAAGGTGGCGGTTTCACCGGGAATAGGATTTGGCGAAGGCGGCAATGACTATGTTCGCTTCGCGTTAGTCGAAAATGAGCACCGGATTTTCCAGGCGGTTCGAGGAATTCGTCAGGCCTTAAAATTGGACGGGGATCTGTAATGAGAAAAGCCATCCAGGTAGGGCTGATCGGATTTGGCACAGTGGGAACAGGGGTCGTGAAGATTCTCCAAGGGAATGCCGACCTCATTGCGAAACGGGTCGGGGTTCCGGTGTCACTGGTTCGGATTGTGGATTTGGATGTCACGACTGATCGCGGAGTCCCGGTTCCCAAAGGAGTGCTGACGAAGGATGTTCGGGACATCCTGGATGACCCGGATCTTGATATCGTGGTGGAATTGATTGGCGGACATGAACCCGCCAAGCGTTTTATTCTGCAGGCTCTTGAACGCAAGAAATGCGTGGTCACGGCGAATAAAGCCTTGTTGGCCGATCATGGCGAAGAAGTCTTTGAGGCGGCATTCAAGGCGGGAGTCGATCTGGGATTTGAAGCGAGCGTGGGGGGAGGAATCCCGATCATTCGATCGCTGACCGAAGGGTTGGCCGCGAACAGGATTTTGTCCATTACGGGCATTATGAATGGCACATCCAATTATATTCTGACACGGATGACCAATGAGCACCGTGATTTCGTGGAGATTTTACAGGAGGCCAAACGGGAAGGGTATGCCGAAGCGGATCCGTCACTGGATGTCGATGGCGTTGATGCCGCCCACAAATTGGCCATCATGGTGAATCTTGCGTATGGGACTCCGGTGCCCATGAGTGACATCTTTACTGAGGGGATTTCGCGTATTTCGACTGTGGATATCGAGTTTGCCCGTGAACTCGGGTTTACGATTAAATTGCTGGGAATCGCCAAGCTCCAAGAGAATGCCATTGAGGCACGGGTGCATCCCGCCCTCGTGCCGGCCGGATCTCCCATTGCACAGGTGAATGGGGTCTATAATGCCATTCATCTGATTGGTGATGCCGTGGGGGATATTGTCCTTTATGGCAAAGGGGCCGGGTCGCTTCCGACGGCCAGTGCTGTGGTGGGCGACATTATCGATATGGCGCGCAATCGAATCACAGGCGTTGCCGGCCGGGTTCCCGTGACCTCCTTCCAGTGGGAATCACGCAGGCCGATTGCCATTAAGCCGATGGCCGACATTGAAAGCATGTATTATTTGCGCTGTATGGTCAAAGATCAACCCGGGGTCTTGTCGAGTATAGCGGGGATTCTTGGCCAGCGAGGCATTAGTATCTCGTCTGTGCTCCAAAAAGGTCGGAAGGAAGGACAAACCGTGCCTCTGGTTATCTTGACGCATCGTTCGTTGGAGCGAGCAATTCAATCGGCACTCCAGGAAATCAATGCGCTTCCCATGGTTTCAGAGCCAACGACGTTACTTCGTATGGAAGGGGTGGAATAAATACATGAAGCCATATAGCTTCACGAAGGGTGACAAGCCATTATGATTCGCTGGCGTGGGATTATCGAGGAATACCAGAAATTTCTCCCGGTTGGAGATCAAACCCCGATTGTGACTCTTATGGAAGGGAATACCCCACTCATCCCTGCGAAGCGCTTAGCCAGGAAAGTCTGTCCGGGACTGGATCTTTATTTGAAGGTGGAAGGGGCCAATCCAACCGGTTCTTTTAAGGACCGGGGGATGACCATGGCAGTGTCCAAGGCTGTGGAAAGCAAGGCAAAGGGGCTCATGTGCGCCTCGACCGGCAATACCTCCGCTTCAGCCGCGGCCTATGGGGCAAAAGCGGGACTGCCAGTGTATGTCGTCGTGCCGGCGGGAAATATCGCCTTGGGTAAGTTGACCCAGGCTCTTATGCATGGGGCGCGCGTCATTCAAATTGAAGGGAACTTTGATCAGGCCTTAACCATCGTGAAAGATTTGTGTGAGGAAACGGCGATTGAGTTAGTCAATTCGATTAACCCGTTTCGTATAGAAGGTCAAAAAACGGCGGCCATGGAAATCTGTGATCAGTTGGGGTATGCCCCGGTTATTCATGCCCTGCCGGTGGGGAATGCCGGGAATATTACCGCCTATTGGCGCGGGTATCGGGAATATCAACAGGCCGGACAAACGCAAGGGTTGCCACGTATGTTCGGGTTCCAAGCAGAAGGGGCGGCTCCTCTGGTCAGAGGACATGTGGTGGACTCGCCGAAAACCATTGCGTCAGCCATTCGAATAGGTAATCCTGCCAGTTGGTGTTTTGCCCTGCAAGCGGTGGAGGAATCACACGGTCACCTGGATATGGTTTCTGATGAAGAGATTCTCAGGGCCTACCAAATGGTAGCGAGTGAAGAAGGGGTCTTTTGTGAGCCCGCTTCCGCTGCGTCTCTCGCTGGGATTGAAAAAATGAATCGCGCGGGTCTGCTGCCTCAAGAGGGCTCCATTGTGTGTACCTTAACGGGGCATGGGTTGAAAGATCCTGATACGGCCATCTCGGTGTCGTACCGTCCGGTGACTGTTCCCGCGACACATGAAGCGGTCAGAGCGCAATTAACAAACCTCTAATCCCTCGTGACTATCTGAACATTCAGGCTGTTCGTTCATCCACTAATCCCAAACAGTGAGGCGAAGATCGTGCGGAAAACGATCGTGATTCACGTCGATGGAGTGACAGGACATTCATTTCAAGAATTAGGAGGCCAGACATTACTGCAATCCGCTCAGACACCCCATCTGGAACATTTGGCGTGTCATGGCGAAGTAGGACGTTTAGGGGTTCCCGGGGAACTGCGTCGATTTTCCGGGGAAATGGCACTTCTCGCCTTGTTAGGATACGATCCACACAAATGGTACACCGGTCCTGGTCCCTTTGAGGGTGTGAGCTTGGAGGTGGTTCTGGGCGCACATGATGTCGCGTATCTCTGCCATTTGGTCACCCTCAGCGGACAGGATGGATGGGGGGACGGGAAAAAACTGGGTCCACATTTGTTGATGGCGGATCCCTTTGGCGGGGGGGTGGAGACCGAAGAGGCCCGGGAACTTATCGATGCCATTAATGAACAATTAGTATCAGAAACCATTCAATTCTATATGGGCCACCATCACCGGCATCTCATGGTGTGGGTGGGGGGAAGTGGTAAAGTAGTCTGTCGTAATCCACAAGAGGCTCTTGGGCATCCGATTGACGCGTATCTGCCTACCGGCGACGGGGCTCAAATTGTGCGTGAACTCATGGAGGCCTCCAGGGTGATTCTTTGCCATCATCCTGTGAACCAAGAGCGCCTTGATGCCGGGTTGAAGCCGGCCAATTGTTTATGGTTGTGGGGGCCGGGTAAGCCTGTGGAATTGCCTCATCTGAAGGAACGGTGGCCGGTCAAGGGTACGGTTATTTCCTCCGACGGGCCATATGTGGGTGTTGGAACTGCCGCCGGCCTCCAGACGGTCAAGGTTGAAAACGTGGGAGAGGGAGATATCGCCTGGTTGCAGGCATTGGCTAAAATGACTTCCACTGCTCTTGAAACACAAGATCTGGTCTGTATGCATGTTCCTTTTTACGCGTGGCTCGTGAAGGATGGACGGATCACACCACCGTCTACATTGGTGGACTATCTTCAGCGTGTGGATGAACATGTGATCGGGGCATTACAACAGTCTTGTGCGACGAAAGACACCCACCGGATTGTGGTGGTGTGTACCCCTTCTCCGCATCAGCAGGTGGATGGAGTATTGGCTATGTCGCCGTATCTGGTGTTCGAAGGGCAAACGGTCAAACCGGAACATTCACCTGTGGCATTTGATGAACGACAGGTGGCCAACCGTCCGCTCCGTGACGCCACGAAACTGTTTGAGCGTTTTGCGGTCAACAACTAATAAGTCCTATGGCACTGTATATTCAAAAATTTGGCGGGACATCGGTGGGGAGCCTGGAACGAATTCAAAATGTGGCCAGGCTGATTCAACATACCTACCGGGCCGGGCATCAATTGGTGGTGGTGTTGTCGGCAATGAGTGGGGAAACAGACCGTCTGATGAAAATGGCCAAGACCTTGAGCGTCGATCCGGATGATCGGGAACTCGATGTGTTGCTCTCTTCAGGAGAACGGGTCACGATTGCACTGATGGCGATGACCCTCAAAAGTCTCGGGATCAAGGCGCAATCCTTTACGGGACGCCAGGTGGGAATAGTGACCGATAGCGCGCATACCAAAGCCCGTGTCTCCCGGGTCGATACAGAACGGGTTTTGGGAGCCTTGCGTGAGGGGATTGTTCCGATCGTGGCCGGCTTTCAGGGTATTAACGCCGCGTCCGATGTGACGACGTTAGGGCGTGGCGGTTCTGATTTGACGGCCGTGGTGTTGGCGGCGGCGCTGAAGGCTGATAACTGCTTTATCTACACTGATGTGGATGGTGTCTACACGGCCGATCCCAATATTGTGCCGGACGCGAGGAGATTGGACAAAATCTCCTATGAAGAAATGCTAGAGTTAGCTAGTCTGGGTGCCAAAGTCCTACAGACGCGTTCCGTGGAGTTAGCTGCAAAATATCAAGTGCCAGTGGAAGTTCGATCCAGTTTTCAAGACGGGCCGGGAACCCGCGTGGTAAAAGAGGATTCAGATATGGAACAGGTCTTAGTCTCAGGGATTACGGGGGATCGGAATCAAGCCAAAGTCACGGTGGTCGGGGTGCCGGATCAACCCGGGATTGCGGCCACGCTATTTAGCTCAATTGCCGACGCCTCCATCAACGTGGATATGATTATTCAAAATGTGAGTCAGGATTCCCTGACGGACATTTCCTTTACGGTGCCGAGGGTCGATCTCACCCGCGGGATGAGTCTCGTTCGAGATATTGCCAAATCGGTGGGAGCGCGCACGGTGGAGGTGAACGAAGCGATTGCTAAAGTCTCATTAGTGGGGGTGGGGATGCGTTCACATTCCGGTGTGGCCGCCCGAATGTTTCAGACGCTCTCACGCGAGGGCATTAATATTATGATGATCAGTACCTCGGAAATTAAAATCTCCTGTGTGGTGGAAGAAAAATATATGGAGCTGGCTGTTCGGGCGTTGCATCAGGAGTTTGGATTAGAGAGCCCTCCGGGGGCGAAGAAATCATAGCCAGGTGATGCCGGTTTTCACAGATGATGCGAATGAGTGCCATGAATCCTAAGCTTCCTGTCATTGAAATGTATGATACGACCCTCCGGGATGGAGCTCAGGCTGAAGATGTCAGTTTTTCCGTCGAGGATAAGGTCCGTATTGCCGTCAAATTAGATGAGCTGGGGATCCATTTCATTGAAGGGGGGTGGCCGGGAGCCAACCCCAAAGACATTGAGTTCTTCCGGATCATCAAATCGACCCCGTTGCAGCACGCCAAAATGGTGGCGTTTGGTTCGACGCGAAAAGCCAAAAATACTGCAAAGGCCGACCCCACGTTGGAAGCGCTATTATCCGCGGAAACAGAAATTGTCACCATCTTCGGGAAAAGTTGGACCCTTCATGTGACGGAAGCGTTGGAGACCACTTTGGCCATCAATTTGGAATTGATTGCGGATTCCATCGCGTTTCTCAAGTCCAGGGGACGGCAGGTTTTTTACGATGCCGAACACTTTTTTGACGGGTATAAAATGGATCCCGATTACGCGATGAAAACCATCCAGGCCGCGGCAGAAGCCGGAGCGGAACGGATTGTGTTGTGCGATACCAATGGGGGGACGATGCCCTGGGATATTCGTGAGATTTTTGCGGCCGTCCGGAAGAATTGTTCTACGCCGTTAGGTATTCACGCGCATAATGATGCGGAGATGGGTGTCGCCAATTCGTTGATGGCCGTGGAAGCCGGAGCGATTCAGGTCCAGGGAACGATCAATGGTATTGGAGAACGGTGTGGGAATGCCAATCTGTGTTCCATCATGGCCAATTTGGAATTAAAAATGGGGAGAACAGCCCTGGGAGATGGACGTTTAGCCCATCTCCGCACCATTTCCCATTTCGTGGCGGAAATGGCGAATTTGACTCCTAATAAACGGCAGCCCTATGTGGGAGATACCGCGTTTGCCCATAAAGGGGGTGTGCATATCCATGCCGTGCAAAAAAATCCGCTTACCTATGAGCATGTGAATCCTGATGTGGTGGGGAACCATCGACGGGTGTTGATTTCCGACAGCAGCGGGCGAAGTGCCGTGTTTGGCAAGATGGAAACCTTCGGGCTGGATCTTCCTCAGGATAACCCCAAGGTGAATGAATTATTGGATTCCCTGAAAACGCTGGAATATGAAGGCTACCAATTTGAAGGAGCGGAGGGGTCCTTTGAATTGCTCGTTCGAAAAGCCATGGGGACCTACACCCCATCTTTTGAGCTCCTGGGGTGCCGCATCATTGTGGAGAAGCGAAAAACCGATGAGGACTCAATTTCCGAAGCCACGATTATGGTCAAAGTCGGGGAGGTCGTTGAACATACGGCGGCAGTGGGGGCCGGGCCGGTGAATGCCCTCGATAATGCCCTTCGCAAAGCCTTAGAGCATTTCTATCCGCAGTTACAGGAAGTCAAGCTGCTGGACTATAAGGTCCGGGTTTTAACCGGTCGACATGGAACCGGTTCCCGCGTGCGGGTCTTAATTGAGTCGGGCGATCAAAAAGAAAAATGGGGAACGGTCGGGGTGTCTGAGAACATCATTGAAGCCAGTTGGCAGGCTCTCGCCGATAGTATTGAATATAAGCTCATGAAGGAGAAGCCGTAGAAGCAAGTGCGGTCGCGACCCTCCCGTGCCGGAGACTGAAAGTATCTGGAGGGGCTTCTGTTCTTGACATCACATCCGATGCCCGTTACGTTGCTGCCAGCAACAGCGGGGATTTACATTACCGTTTTCACAGCTTTTTAGATTATTGGCGTGGGGGGTACTGATTTATGCGCAAGGCTGACATCGCGGAAATCATTACGGAGACGGCAGGCATTCAAAAGGCTGACTCAATGGAAATGGTGGAGCAGGTGTTGGATTTGATCAAGTCGATGCTCCAGCAAGGGGAAGTCGTCAAAATCGCTGGATTCGGGAACTTTGTCGTTCGGAACAAAGGAGAGCGCAAAGGTAGAAATCCGAGAACCGGCGAAGAAATTGCCATTACGCCAAGGCGGGTGGTGACTTTCCGGCCAAGCCAACTCTTTAAGAAATATGTCAATTCTTGACGGGCAAGAATCCGGTTATCGGTCTTGTTCACTCTCTTGCTAGACGCACCATGGGGTGATTGCAGGTATGGGGGTTGGAACCAAACAAGAGGAGAAGGCCTTTTATAAGATTGGGGAAGTCGCCGACCTGGTGAATCTACCCGCGTATGTCCTCCGGTTTTGGGAGTCAGAATTTATCTTTCTCAAACCGAAGAAAAGCCAGGGCAAGCATCGGGTGTATTCGAAGGCCGACATTGAAACCGTCTTTGAAATTAAACGAATGCTGTATGATGAAGGGTATACGATTGCAGGTCTGAAGCGGTATTGGTATCGAAAGAAACGGGCAGGGAAAGCCGTGCAGGTCCCCAAAGACCGTGTTGAAAAAGCCAAGGCGGAACTGCAAGGTATTTTGAAGATATTAGCTCGAGAGACGACTTAGGTATTTGAACAATAATGAGACAGGTCAGGACAGTGTCGGGGCGTAGCGCAGCCCGGTAGCGCACTCGCTTGGGGTGCGAGAGGTCGGAGGTTCAAATCCTCTCGCCCCGACCACTTTTTTGTCGGCAAGACGGACCTATTCCCCTCCTTTGACATGTTCGGAAGGGAGCAGCTGTTGTGCATGGTAATAGCTGGCTAGCCCTGTAAGTCCTCTTCTTCAGCCAGCTCCTCACCCTCGGGCATGCCATACGCCACATATTTTGCATAGGAGAGATAAATCTGACTGCTGTCTCTCATGGCCTTTGAACCAGCCTTCATTCTGGTGAATCGGTTTTTGGAGTCCTCATCAGGTTGTGTTTGGAGATGGCTCACGTATTGTTCTAATAAGAGGGAATAGCGCTGCATTGCCTGTTCTATTTCCAAATAGGCTTGCATAATGTCTTCTTGCATGAATGTTCCTCCTTCATAATTCTCCCCACCTTACAAAAGCCTATTCCCATGGTCAACTTTCCCGGATCGTGTTCAGGAAACTCAGCATGGAGAGTACGAAAGGTCAGGGAGCGAATCTTGCGTTGAAGGCGTGTTTGACCGATTTTTCAGGTATTCAGTAGAATGCCCTTTGGGTTGGAGAGTCCGCAGTGTGTTTCTCACCACAATTTGGAAACCTGTAGCTTAGTCGGCGCTATCCATGAGCCTCCACCCGCCATCTCCTTGGATTTCCGTGGTCATTCCCATCAAAGATGAGCGTGATAATATTCCTCTCTTAGCCGGCCAATTACTCAAGGTTTTTGAGGCGAGACCGGAAAGTGCCATTGCGCCATTCGAAATGTTGTTTGTGGACGATGGCAGCACGGATGGGAGCAGCAAAATATTAGATGAATTGATCAAACAATCGCCAGCGATTCGAGTTATTCGACTCGACCGGAACCATGGGCAAACAGCGGCCTTCGATGCGGGATTTCGCCAGGCGCGGGGAAGGCTGATTGGGACCATGGATGGGGACTTGCAATATGACCCATGCGATTTCTCGAAACTTCTGGCATTTAGTGATCGATTCGATTTAGTGTGCGGCAGACGTCAGGCGCGGCATGATAATCTTGTGCGCCGGTTATCTTCCCGCATCGCCAACCGTGTCCGCAATTGGGTGGTGCGTGATGGGATTTCAGATACGGGTTGTTCCCTGAAAATTTTTCGGAGGGCGGTGGTGGAACGTCTGCCCCCATTCAGGAATATGCATCGTTTTTTCCCCGCGCTCGCACAAATGTATGGCTTTACGGTGACAGAAGTTCCCGTCCGACATTTTCCTCGGGCGCACGGCGTATCCAAATATGGGGTGGGCAACCGGTTGTTTGTGGGACTGTATGATTTGTTTGCGGTTCGATGGATGCAGAAGCGCTGTTTGAACTACACCATGAACGAAGTCGATCATTCCGGGCAATCGAATCAAGGGCGCTCATAAAACATTTATCCTTTTTCACGCCATTTTGCCGTAACACATGAACTGATGAAAACCAAGACGATATGGTATTCAAGAATTCCCGCCTATGACGAACTATGAAATGATGTGGGTCGGCATCGGCTTTGTGGGACAAGGCCTCTTTTTTGGACGCTGGTTGCTCCAATGGGTTGTGTCGGAGCGAAAAGCCGAAAGCCAAATTCCCGTGGCATTCTGGTATATGAGCCTTATCGGGAGCGTGATTGTGTTGGCCTATGCCATCCACCGGCTGGACCCGGTCTTTATTGCAGGCCAAAGCGTTGGAACCTTGGTGTATGTCCGCAATATCATGCTCGTGCACCGGGCTCCCAAGCGAGCTGTGAGTGGATAGGCCCCTCTCTGCAAATAGTGCTCCTGCCTCTTCCCGGTCCTCCTCGATTACACAATCTTCTCTCTTCCATGTTGTGGGCGTGCTGCTTGTAGCTGCCTGGCTGCTTGGAGTGGGCGGGGGCTGGTTATTCGGCCCGGATCTCGGGGCACTCGGGTTGACCGACCGGGATGAAGGTAGTAACGCGGAAGCAGCCAGGGAAATGCTGGAAACGGGCGATTGGATTTCCCCCACGCTCAATTATGAACCACGCTATGCCAAGCCGGCCTTTGTGTATTGGCTGATCAGCGGGGCGTATATCCTGTTCGGCATCAATGAATTTGCCGCCCGCTTCCCTTCCGCCGTGTCCGGGTTGTGTCTGCTGTTCCTCCAATATGTGTTCGTTCGAACATGGGTTGGCTCCAAGGTCGCAGTCTGGTCTTCGTTTATGTTGTTGCTGAACCTGGAGTTTTTGGGGATCGAGTACCTTCTGCCCATCGGCGGCGACGACACGCTGAGCTACGGCCAGCGCCTGCACAAGGAGGGGTTCAAGGTGGTGGCCATCCCCAAGACCATGGACAACGACGTGCCGGGCACGGACTACTGCATCGGGTTCTCGACGTGCGTGACGCGCACCATCGAGCTCACGAACCGGCTCCGCACGTCGGGCGCGTCGCACGAGCGGTTCATCGTGATCGAGGTCTTCGGCCGGTACGCCGGCTTCACGGCGCTCCTGCCCACCATGGCCGGCGCGGCGAACCGGTGCGTGATCCCGGAGCACGAGGTGGACTTCGACCACCTGACTCGGCTCATGGTGAAGGACCGCGAGGAGAACCCGAGCAACTACTCCGTGGTGCTCGTGTCCGAGGGCGCCGTCTTCACCGGCGGGGACATGAGCTTCGAGGGCGACGAGAAGGACGCGTACGGCCACAAGAAGCTCGGCGGCATCGGCGACCCCGTCGCCAGCCAGCTCAAGGAGCTCTCGCCGAAGTACA
>Ga0209536_100013158_pt1 | contig 11947 bp, 14 predicted proteins | sample DeeMarSeWOR28_12_FD_187461 | JGI IMG/M metagenome (GOLD analysis project Ga0209536, IMG submission 187461) | Marine sediment microbial communities from White Oak River estuary, North Carolina - WOR-2-8_12 (SPAdes) (version 2) | ecosystem: Environmental > Aquatic > Marine > Intertidal zone >...
GTAGAGATGGATGCAGACTACAAGCGGTATTGGTCTTTGGGCATTGCGGCAGTGGTTGCTGCCGCTGCGTGGGGCCTTGGCATGTTGATGAAGTATTATCCAGTCCCAACCGATTGGAGATCAGGTCTTGAGATGGCATTTGCAACCATTGGTGTTGCCATTTTCTCATCTCAGTTGATTCATGGCGCGACAGATCTTCGCAAGCGTGCGGAATTGGAAGGTCGGCGGTAAAAGCAGTCTTACGATTCAAATTCAAGAAATCCCATTGCAAGCCAGAGAAGATGATGGTACAATTACATTGTCTTCTCCTACGGCTCCGCCGTGGCATGGGCCGATCAGAAATGGTCGGCCTATGCTTTCTTGGAGGTTAAATGAAGGTAGGTATCACAACAATAGCTTATAACCAAGCACAACCCCTATTGAAGATGGCACAGAGTGCTGTTCTTTATACATCTTACCAGATAGAGTTTCACCTTTTTCTTCACTCTCCAATGAAAAAAGTAATAGACGCATGTGAAACGCTAAGAGACAACTTCAGAACAGTATACTATCCATATAAATTCAACAGGGGTGTTGCAAAATCATGGAATGATGGCCTCATTTCTATGATGGAGAGAAGTTGCGATGTTATGCTCCTCGTAAACGATGACATCTACTTTATGGATGGAGATCTAGAAAAAATCGTTTTTGCGGCAGTAGATAATAGAGACAAGTGGGCTATCTTTTGCTCTGGATGGAACGATGGGTTGCACAAGCCAGAGAAAGATCATGGTTTTGCCTGCATTGCTATAAACCCAATTGCCATTGGCTCGGTTGGAATGTTTGATGAAAACTTCTTTCCTGCCTACAATGAAGATCTTGACTATAGGCGCAGGGCTGAAGCTTTATGTAACTTACAAAGATTTCATGTTAAGGATACCGCCGTACACCATATCGGCAGCGCGACTATTAAGGCGAATCAGGTTCTCAGGCAACAAAATCATACGACGCATGGAGAGAACGATAAATATTGGGAAAGGAAGTGGGGTGCGAAAAAACCACAAGCGTCCTTCTCAAGACCGTTCAATAATCCGAACTTTACAGCGTACATTGATCCAGAGAAAAGACACGCGCCATATCCCAACCATAATCGCACAGACCAGGGAATCGTTAAACTCTAAATGATCACAGTCTTCACGGCAATCTTCGGCAACTATGAAATACCTAGAACTCCAAAGATATACCCAAATATACGGTATGTTCTTTTCTCCGACAGGAAATACAACATAAATGGGTGGGAAGTTCGAGTTGTCCCAACCATAGGAAGTCCGGCAAAGGCCTCAAGGCATTACAAGATTCTTTCTACTAAATACCTGCCAGATGCAGAAATCACCGTATGGCATGGAGGCTGGCTGCGCCTCATTAACGATCCGATGATTGCAGTAAATTACCTAAATCGGCATGATATTGCAATGGAGCCACACCTTGAGAGAAAGTGTACATATCAAGAGGCAAGGGCCTGCATTAGTATGGGCAAGGCAAATAAAGATATAGCAAATAAACAAATGGCTTTTTACAGGAAAGATGGATTTCCTGCCAATTATGGCCTTACCTCTGCGTTTCTTATCGTTCGCAAGAATACAGATAGAATACGGCAACTCGAAGAGTTGTGGTGGGAACAGGTTGAGAAGTTTACAAACAGAGATCAACTGTCCCTCATGTACTGCATGTGGAAACTTGGCCTGGACTACGATAGAATCCCAATAGGCCCGAATGGGCTATACAGGACACACGCTCATGGAAAGTAGCATCTCGAAGTATAACGCAATACCCAGGAGAAGGTATAGAAATGACACTACCGGAGAAACGTCAATCTGGCTCCTGGACGTACTGGACAAATCAATTAAGGTGAATAGGTCAGATACCTTTCTACACAGAGATCCAGGGCCATTCAGACAAACAGCCTTCAGTGGCGTGCACGTTGTTCCGGCAATGAGCACGATTACAGAAGAAACACTTGAAATATACGGCAAGGCAAAGACCAAGAAACTTGAAAGCATCCACACCCTAATTGAACTATTCGAGCGCGTTGTTGAAATGGAATGGGATCAGGGAAAATTCCATTTCGTCATGCACTCTTCAGGTTATGATAGCAGAATGCTATCTGAAACTATACGCAGGCTGTGGCTTAAAAATGGAGATTGGTGGCTAGGAGATGTTCTGTTTGTCTGCAACAAGTTTGAGGGTGAACAGTTCAGAAAGATCATGGAATACCAGGGGTGGGATGAAAGCCAGTATATGGTCGTCGGTGAAAATGTTCCCGTAGAAGAATACCACGCACCAAGTCTCGATTTCAGCAATGCATGGAAAAAATTGAACTGTGTCTTTGGCTTGCCAGTCAATCTTTTTTATTACCTTGCTGAAGCCGCACAAGCATGCGGCAGGATGCCGGAGGATAAATTCGTACAATCGTGGTGTAATTACCTTGTTCCAATTGATTATACACTAAAACTTGATCTTCTTGACAGACACAAATTCCTGTATTACCATGCCATGGGAGGAAGGAACTTTAAGGGCGAAAACATGGAATTCCCAGGTGCCCATCCAGTATTCCTCTCTGGTGCTATAGAATACGAGACGGATCTTGCCCTGAATCAAGTAAAAAGAGCGTTCGTAAGAGCAATGGATAAGGGCCTTGCCGATATAGACGAAACTAGAACAAACCTTCAGGGGGATTGGGGCCGAGATCTAAGCGATAGACTGTTTAGAAAGTCAGTCTCCGACTATAAAAAGTCATGGTACGGCAAGAGGGTGAATGTAAGGCCAGAAATAACCGTTGGCTTTAACAGATGGTGGAGAGCGTGGAGCATCGCATCTTTCTGTGAGCATTTAATCGGAAATGGGTACAAGCTGGAGATGGAATGACGACACACTATAGAAATGTCCCTGGAATGCACATGCATCCGGCAGAAAGAGAGTTGCTGGCTGTCCTTGCTGCCGAAATTGAGCAGAAATTCAAAGATCCAATCATTGTAAATATAGGCATTGCTGCAAATTACGGGCATTGCTCCATGCGCTGCCTTCGTGAAGGATCTGTAAATTCATGGCTACTCGGAATTGATATTGAAGAACAGGGCAAAATCCCGGCATGTCTCAACCTGTCAAAAACTGAGTTTATTATTGGAGATAGCTCAAAGTTTTTAAGTGAGTGGCCTATCAAAATTCAAATGGCGTTTGTTGATGGCGATCATAGTGAATCTGGTGTGGAAAAAGATATCAATGCTCTTCTTCCTCTTATGGAGAAAGGATCTATTCTGGCGTTCCACGACTATGGACACTATGGCAAGCCTGGATTCGAGCATGTGTATGGGGTTAGACGTGCTGTAGATAGGGCAATGAACACAAACACAGATTGGATTCTGCGCGGAGATGTTGTTTCTATACGTTACTTCGAGAGGGTAAAATGACCTGTATTATTGTTCTTGGAATGCACAGATCTGGAACATCTCTTGTTGCCGGAATTTGCCAAAAGCTAGGTGCCCACATGGGTGAATACTTTAGGATTGGAGATGAATCAAATCCAGATGGTTATTTTGAAGACCTAGACTGGAGAGCAATGAATAAGTGGATCATCAATGCGGCAGGTGGAACTTGGTATGACCCACCATCCGCACTTGAAACCACAGTTCATGCAATGCGACTCAGGCCAATTATTGAATCGCTAATCAAAACAAAGTCAAGGTTTGATCCATGGGGATTCAAAGATCCAAGAACGTGCCTTACCGCACGTGGTCTGTACAGAATCATTCCAGATCTGAAATTTGTGGTTGTGCGAAGGCCGGAACTGGAAATTGTGGAATCTCTCAAGAAAAGATCTATTAAGCGTGGATACCATGAACCAGATAACCACTGGAGGGCATTGGTTGCACTATATAACACACAAGTTGATAGGTTACTTGCAGAGCCAAGTGTTGTATACCACGAGATAGAATACAACAATCTCATAAATAGAAGTATTGTAGAAGATGAAATTTTCAAGCTCGCAGATTTTCTATGCCTGCCATGGGCAAATGAGCCAGCGGCACTTAAACTGGTAAGGTTCAAAGATGAATCATAGAGCAGAAGTAGGACCGGCAAAATGGTACGATCTTATTGGTGGGCACCAGTTTTGCATCATGTACAAGCTTGGGCTACGAGAAGAACATAAACTCCTCGACTTTGGATGTGGATCTCTCAGGGGCGGCAGGCTGTTTATTATCTATCTAAACCCAGGAAATTACTATGGTGTAGAGCCAAATACCGATCTAATAGATGCTGGAATTAAACAAGAATTAGGTGAATCCGCAATAAAACTGAAGAACCCAACATTTTTCGACTTTGACGACTTTAATATGAGTGGAATTGGTGTAAAATTCGACTTTATCATTGCTCAATCTGTACTTTCCCATGCAGGAAACGATCTGTTCGAGAAAGCAATAAAAGAAGCGGCAAGGTCTCTGAGACCAGGAGGAACCTTTGCCGCCTCCTTTTTTGAAGGACCACTCAGGTATCAAAGTGGCTGGCTAGGCCACGGAATTTCTCAGTATCCAATTAGCCATGTAAGATCTCTCGGCACAAAATACGGCATGAACATGAGGCTGCTCAAAGACATTTGCCCAGGATTCACACATCCAAATGGACAAAGGTGGGCAGTGTTCACGAAGTAGAAAGTCTTATACCAAACATTGGACTTTCTAACAATCTAAGCCCTTCCCACCAGTGGCCCTCCGCAACCTTCCACCTATTTCCATCCTTGTAAATTCGGCAAGGAGGGAAAAGATCCATGTCTGACCTTCTGATAGATCGCCTGTTCAGTGAGCTATAAACACTAAGAAAATCATTCCACTCTATTAGATCTATCTCAAGTTCAACATCATCCTTTCTCCATCTTGTTACTTCTCTTGATTTCTGCATTACCTTGACTGGTTGTGTATATGGCACCGGAACCCACCAACCAATAGCCAGCATGACAAAGTTCCCATCGTTGTGGGCCACACTCAACTTCTGAAGTTGAGTTGGCTTACCACCCTCCGACCTGTCTATTCTGGCCAGATTGAAGTTATTTCCAGGGCTTACTCCCTTAACCTCAACATAGGTATGAATATTGTATCCGGCAGCAGGAGTCGAGCCTACGTAGTCAGAAATCTTCCTCTGCCAAACACTTCTTCCGCTTGGATACGTCTTCCAATCCCCATCCTTTTTCAAGTTCATCTTGAATAGAGAGCCAAGTGCATACTTTACCCTCTCCTCTGTGTCTACCTTTGGATCGAGAAGTGAGTCCATGAATGCTTTATCTTGCTTTGCACGAGAGGCATCTTCTTGTCGAATAGTTACAGGCGGCGGCATCTTATCTCGCTTTGGATCTGGCAAGGAGGCTGCAAGTTCTTCTATTGTTGGCATTATTTCACCACCATTGGACAATATACACGGTAGGTTACTTCTTTCGGCAAGCAAATTGCCTTCATTGAATCCATGTCTCCTCCTAAAGTTTTGTTAGTGCCATCTCCAATCTTGTCTGTGCGGCAACGATTCTAACAGACGCTGGATTTATTTCATTCTCTTTGAGTGCCTTTACAACTGGCATGTAATACCAATACTCCGGCCCACCGTGCCGCCACCAGCCTGTACACCAGGCATCCATGTCCCAACCACCAGATCCGCCCAATACAGAGTCACCAAGAATCCAGTGACATTGAAATAAAAGTGGAGTATTCGCTTGAAATGAATACATCGTCCATTCCGCAACATGATCTGGCGTCGGTCTCAGGAACCTCAAGTCCCTATTGTTTCCAGATCCGGCAATGGCCCCAGGTGTCCAGCCACCCTCCGTTTCGCACATTAACAGCGTTTTGCCAAAGTGCTTGATCATCCAATGTTGAACTTCTTCCCACCCCCTCCAGCATGTAGTATCATCCAGTGCGGTTAGCCCAGGCTGCTTTCCATTCTGACGAGCCTCATTGACCATCTCGACTGGAACATCGTTCAGGCCTCTATCGTTATAAAATGGACCAAACCATTCTTTCAGATCATCTTCGGTAAGAAGCGGTTTCCCTGTCTGCGTAACAGAATCGTATGGATAGTTCGGTGGCCTATTAAGCCCATACCAATGGCCAGCATACCCCATTCTCATAGATTCCCAATAGCCAAATACTGGCTCCATATACTCAAATGGATCAAACGGATAGCCTGGACCATCGGCAAAGAGGGCGATTCCACCAGCCTTTACTACTCTAGATCCGTATTCAATGAAATACCCTATGTACCTTTCAGGCCAATCCTGTGGCACATCTCCAGCATATTCACGGCCATCTCCTGGCTCATTGCCAATTAAGATCATTGGAGATAGATTGTATTCACTGAATTGCCTGACCAACGTTTCCACATGATCCATTACAGGCCAGCCACGGTCCAATTTTACCTTGAACCTGATTACCGGATTGATGTCATTTCTAAGAAAATACTGCACGGCACTCATGCCCATCAATTCCGGCAAGGGCTTGAGCATTGCGTCGTCCTCACTGATGAGCACGATCCAGCTTATTCTCATAGACCTCAGAAGGTCCACCCATTCTATTGCCTTTGCCGACCAACCACCTGGAAACCCATATGGTGCCCAATGAACCCCACGATTTGTACTACCTGGAAGTTGAATCATCCCAACATCTCCAGTGCTTCATTCAGCAAATCAATGGCCTCTTCAATCAGCCTCCGTACCCCTTCGTTCTCATTTTCACTGATCGTAATAGTCGCCGTTTGACTTGCTTTCGCACCATCATTATCTGTAACGGTCAGTTTCACATCGTATACTCCAGGCCCAATATACGTGTGTGTTCTTACATATTGAGATCCAGAAACAATCGTTCCATCCCCAAAATTCCACTCATAAGACACGATAGTTCCATCTGGATCTACAGATTTAGAACCATCAACAGCAACTATAAAATTCGTAACACCATATTCAAAGTCGGCAATGGGAGGCTTGTTCTCTTCTCCAGTTACTCTCTCGAAAACGATCTTCTGGATATGCCTATGACCTGTCTTGCATAACCAACCAAGGCCATGTACAGTATCACTTTCTGCAACAGGATCGGCAATGAAGACTCCATATGCGCCCCTATCCGGTGGCGCATAGCATGCCCAAAAGTTCACTTCTTGCATTTCCTCAGACTTAACAGAAGCCGGAACCTTCCCACCATTCACAATATAGGCACGTGCACCCTTGTACCCACCACGTACATAAATCTGGCAATCCATTCCTACATTATCCCCACTGTCCCAAAGCTCGACAACCTTGTATTCGCTATCGGCAGGATGGGAGAATGTGACGTTCCCAAATATGGACCTGAATGCAGATTCACCAATTTCGTTTCCGTTTCTATCAAAGTATTTCACTCCACTTCCTCCATTTTCACTTGTTCCACTGGCAATTCTCATCGCCAGGGATTCTGTTATCTCAAAGTCATCCCAACCGCACGGCTTGGCCACAAACATGGCTGCGCATTCTACAGAACTATCTGCTTCCAGTAGTTTGTTGTACTCCAACAGTTGCCTTGCATACTCATCTTCATTTCCCTTGAGAATACTCTTCCAGCCATAATGGCCAAAACTAGGACCATCGCGGCCTTCTAGATCAAGGCCGCATTCTACAATAAAGATCGACGGCAGGGAGTACCCTCTTTTAGCCGCATAGTCTACAATATGCCTATACCTTCCACATGTATACCCAACAGCCCTACCCATGTTGATTGGATCATACTCGTGCAGACTGAGGCCATCCGCTCCCTGGCAAGCCCTGATAATGACATCCATCATCTTTCCACCATCTTCATTCAGTAGTCTTGGCCAGCCAGTATTGATTGCCCCAACGATGATCTTCTTCCCGGCATGGTGCGTGACCTGGATCAGCCTCTGGTTGAATGGAATGAAATTGTCAAGCACTCGATCATCCCAAATCCAGGACTCGTTGTAAAGCTCCCACATATCCACTTCAGGGTACATAGACATTTCGCCCCAACACGCAGCAAGAACCTTGTCTGCACCACGAGAGCCTTCTGAGATCAATGTATTTAGAGGCTCAGGCTCTTTGTTCCCACTGTTTACAACCCTGCCGATGGTTATTATTCCTGGGTATTTCTGGTAATTTCCAATACAGTAGATATACTTGGCCTTTGCGGCAAGTAGAAACCTTTCGTGCCAGTTTTCAGCACCTTGACAGTTAAGCGTTAGTTTCATCTTGTTCCTCCTCAAAAAAGATTTCAATACCTGCACAGCCAACAAGTCTTTCAGAAAATATTTTCACTGTGTGGCTTGAATCTATAGACTTAAATCCATGATCCACAACCTCACTGGCATAGTTCATTACAGCAACATTAAAAGCAATATCTGATTCAAAATCCTCACGCCTGAATATGACATCGTGCAACATATTCTTTCCATGAATGTCCCAAATCGTTACCTTTTTTCTAAGCAGTTTCATTCTCCTCACTCCACATATCCATATCGATTGCCAGTGCCCTTGCTACGCCATCGGCAAGGGAAAAGACTTCATCCTCACCATGGAACGCAACCCTTCCTCCACCAATGTCCTTTAGTTGAGCCATAATCCCCACAAACCTCTCCTCTCTCGTCTCATCTGTAATTCTAAGACAATAGCTGATCAGCCTGCCCATCGCCTCAGAGACAGCAGAGATCTCGCTTCCAGATTTCCCAACGGTAACGAATACCTCAAACGGTTCTCCGCTGCTTCTATTTACGGTAACAAATGCCGTTCCTGCCGGAGTGTCCATCCTGTATGTCTTTCCTCTTAGACCAACATCCCTTGTAAGCATTACGCAGCCATCCCGACAAATTTTTCAAAATCAGAAACCGTCCCATTGTACTTGACAAAGAAATCATCCGCCTTGACTGGAAGAGTTACCATTCTTCCCCTGCCGTTAAACAGCTTGACAATTTCCATAGCTCTTTTATCTGCATCTGGATCTAGGCAGACATACACCTGCTCCCAATTCCCAAATGACCTCACCCAACCGGAAGAGAACGAAGACATGCCCATAATTCCAACCGATGGTATTCCTGTCTTCTGCCTGATAACAATGGTCTTCTTCTCTCCCTCCAACACGAATCCAAATTTGGACTCGACATCTAGATCGTCTGCATTGAAGAGCATGATCGGCAAGCCTGACATATGCGGCCTGTACTTTCCGTGCCCATTCGGAGTAACCAGCCTGTGCCGTATGTTGTATAGCTTCCCATTTCGCGTTACCGGAATAGTATAACTGGCCGAATAAGGCGCTGTCGGGCAACTGTCGCAATAGCCCAACTTGTATTTATTAACACTCTCAGAATTAACCCCCTCTCCATACCAATATTCTATTGCTTCCAGATGATTTCCCATGTTATTGAAATACTTCAAGTGGTCTATTGATGCATTAATCTTTTTTATTGCATCTTCTTGTTTTTTCTTTTCATCTTCCCTCCTTTTCTGTAATTCTTGCTTAAACCTCTCGATTTCCTCTTCTGACAATTTGTTATGGGCATCCAATGTATCTAAATAGAGCAAATAGCCACACCTTCTACACCACACCCTTGGGTTGGAATTTCCGGCAAGAAAGAGCCTCAGCCGATCACTGTCATCCCCGCCGCCGCATTGTGGGCACCCATCTGGAGATCTATACTCGACTGGCGTTACTGGAATAAACCTCTTGCCAAGGTGCATCTCTGCCACCTGAACATACCCTAATCCTGGCATGTTACCCTCCTGGAACCTGATCGATGTCTATCTCCATCTCCGCCAGTTGGATTAACTCCGGCCTCATATATAATGGCCACCACATGCCCTGATCGTCGCCACGCTGTTTCCAGTTTTTCATCACCAAGAGAGAAGGCGCAAGATCCACACGCCTACCAAAAATACTTATCGTGTTTTGCTGTCTCGGATCATATGGTTCTGTTCTAATTGGCCTCCAGATTGAAAATCCATAATCCACGTGTTGTTCAATTTGCGAACTATGCTGTCCATCGGCAGGGCCTGCAAGCTTTACCTGATAGCTATCTACCTGCCTGCCAGCCTGTGCCGCTGCGATCATGGGAATATCAAGCCTCATTCCAAGGTTTTTCGTCCCAATGACGGCAGCGGAAGTGCTCTCTGTCCTGCCCTGCGTTCCTGGAACTGGAACCAACTGAAGGTAATCCATAAAAATTGCACGTACCCTTCGCCTTGGTGTGCCGTTCCCTGTGTGAATTGCCTCTACAGCATCCAAGATCATATCGAGCGTTATTGACTTGTATGTTGTTTCTCTCCAGGTCGAGAACCCGATAAACGTGATTGGGATAATACCGTGGTGAATTGCCGTCTCGCTGATAGTTTGAATATTCACCCTGCCCCAATAATAGTCTGTAGACGTATATCCACCAGCACCAGAAACAACAGAGGCATAGATCTTGTCAACCGTATTCTCCCAGGCAATGTAAACAACGGTATCTTCTTCGGTCTTTCCCTCTGAAACTATCTCACGTGCTTCGTGGTATGCCAGATAGCATAAGATTGTCGTCTTACCATCTCCTGGCCTGCCAAGAATAACCCCTACATCTCCGCCACGCATTGGAATAATTCGCCTATCGATGGATGGAATTCCCCACCGAAGCCCAGGCTCAGACTGAATCTTCTCGGCACCCCAAATGTGCTGCTTGGCCAACTGATCGGTTGTAAAGATGATATCAGTAATTGGCATTATTCGTCTTTCACAAAAAATACAACGCAGAACAAAAATCCAATAGCGGCAGACGCGGAGTGGAGGAAAAAGTTGTTGCCAGTAACAACATGCATGACAATCGAAACTACCTCCCACATAATACCAGCAACAACAAGCTTCTGAAACTTAGACCACATCTTATCTAGACTCATATTTCAATCCTCCCTTCTTCTGGCCCTGCATATTTCGGCATAGGGCCTTGTGATGGATCGTGAGCAAGGGTTGTAATCCTTACACCATTTTCAATCTCTACCTTTGGAATATTCTCACTTGCGCCCATTTCCTTGAGCATGTAACGGCAGTGTTTAACCAACTGATCCCTATCTATCAACGCATTCAACAAACCAGAATAGCTCCACCTATTTCTCTTGGCGTGTTCCCTTCTCCACTCCAACCAAGAATTCGGCAAGGGGGGTAAGGTTGCAAAGTCAAGTTGCTTCCTATCTCCTATCTGTCTTATACACTCACCATAAACGTCATTGCCAAGCATAGTACCTACATTGAGTGCCTTCAGAATGGCCTTGGTTTTTGACTTCTCTCCCGACTGAAACCACTTGCGGTTTGTAATGGAGAGCATGCCTTGCTGCTCCACTGTTTCTGGCCTTGCCCACTTTGGCTTTGTTGTTTCTTCTTCGAGATCCACGTATTGTAGTTCCTCAAGATCGGCAGTGGCTGCAACCGAAGGTTGCGGTAACAATGAAGTATTCTCTGTAGTAATCTCTGTATCAGAACTCCGTTCTAGCGGAGTTGATAACTCCGTTCTAGCGGAGTAACTACTCCGTTCTAACGGACTTACCATAACATTGTCGCGCAACTCAGGAAATGTCTCTTTCCAAATGGCATATTCCTTGTCTGCCTTGAGCCTTTCGTCTGCCATTAGCCTTGATTCAACAGCAAGCTTTTTCTCAAGCATTGGCAAGTTAAGGCGGATATGCATCGTTGTTTTTCCAGAGAAACGCCTTCTCGTTGTTATAATAAGCTTTTGTGCTTCAAGTAAATTCCTTGCTCTCTCTGCCTGCTTCTCTGTTACGCCTATTTCAGACTCCCAATCTTTATCTGATTTGGCAAGCCACCTTTGATAATTCCCGCTGTCATCCTTAATACGAACACGAAGCCTCGACTTCCATTCACCATCTTCTCCAATATATGGGAAGCACCAGTAATAAATCTGGCTAAAC
>Ga0209536_100013159_pt1 | contig 11947 bp, 15 predicted proteins | sample DeeMarSeWOR28_12_FD_187461 | JGI IMG/M metagenome (GOLD analysis project Ga0209536, IMG submission 187461) | Marine sediment microbial communities from White Oak River estuary, North Carolina - WOR-2-8_12 (SPAdes) (version 2) | ecosystem: Environmental > Aquatic > Marine > Intertidal zone >...
GGAAGACGGCGTCGCTACTCGACATGCTCCTGTACTCGATGTCTATCCCCCTGTCCCTGAGCTCCCCGTCGACCTCCAACAGCCTCCTCAGCATGGCGCCGTCCTGCTCCGGGTTCTGCATGAACGTCGAGAAGATGTCCTTGACAGTCATGCCGGGGAGGGCGGCCACAGTTTCGATGAGGTCGGCGGCTTCGGAGTGGTCCACGCCCACGCGGCGGAGCCCCGTGTCGACCTTGACGAAGACCTCAGCATCCTCTCCAGCCCTTGATGCGGCTGCGCTCAACCTCCGGGCCACCTCCTCGGTGTAGACGACCTGGGTTATCCCCTTCTCGACGATGGCGTCGAACTGGCTCTCCGTGAAGACGGCGTCCATGTTCACGACGTGCCCGGGTATCCCCGCGTCCCTGATGGCCATGGCCTCCTGGGTCTTGGCGACCATGAACCAGTTGACGCCGTTCTCCGAGAGGTGGGCGGTGACAGGTAGGAGGCCGTGTCCGTAGGCGTTGTTCTTGACCACCGCCATGACCTCGACCCCGACGCGTCCTCTGATCTCCTCTAGGTTGTGGGTGATATTGTCCAGATCTATCTCAAGCCAGGACGCGTAGCCCTCCATCCTGTCCCGTATCTCTGAGGGCGTGGGCTGGTTGGCGAAGTATGCTGACATCTCATATCAGCCCATTTTACAGGATGTATATAAAATTCAACAGCAGTGGACCATGCATACCCCATATGGCCTCCCCTACGTGAACACCTCAGGTTTTTAGGGGGCGGATCTGATCAAGGCTTGATGAGCATGCAGGCCAAGCTTCTCGGTATATTCGGCAGGCTCAGGGCGATCATGAAGAAATACGAGGACCCTCTGAAGCCCAAGTTCGACTTCGAGGGCAAGTACGACCTCTGGTCCTTCAAGGACGTCGAGATCGCGGGGAGGAAGCGGAAGGAGGTCTACTTCGCCGGCATCATCGTGCAGAGTAAGTGGGTGGGGTTCTACTACATGCCCATCTACACCGATGTGTCGCTGAAGGAGTTCTTCCCGGAGAGGCTACTGGGGCTCCTGAAGGGTAAGTCCTGCTTCCGCATAAAGGAGCTGGACGAGGAGTTGGAGCAGCAGATAGACGAGGCGCTGGAGAAGGGGTACCTGCTCTACCAGCAGAGAGGCTGGACATAATCACACACAAATACTGGCTAACCCGAAACCTAACTGAGGTAAGCCTCGATGAAGCCCCTCCACAGGAAGGTCCTGTACGTCGTTCTGTGGTATCTGGTCTACCCTCAGCTATGGTACCTGTACCTCATCCCTGAGCTGTTCTTCGACCCGGTGAACATCCTGTCCCTCTCAGCTATCCTAATCACATACATGATGGGCTTAATTGACACCTATTTCCGCCCATTCTCAGATAGTATTCGGGGGGACCTGAAGACGAACCCCGCCTACAACGTCATCATACTGGGGCTGTTCATCCTAAATCCCCTGCTCGTGATCCTGGCCTTCCATGAGAACAGGCTGCTCATCGCGGGCAGCCTCCCGTTCTGGGACAACCCTCTTGTATCCTACATTGGGCTTCTCATCTTGATAGTCGGGAGTGCCGTCTCTGTTACCGGGAGAGCTCAGCTAGCAAAGTTCGGCTCGGGGGTGCTCCACATTGAGGAAGACCACAGGCTGATAACGACGGGGGTGTTCGGGTACATCCGCCACCCGGTGTACGCCGGCGGTGTCCTGGGAGTCGTGGGTTCCTACCTGGCCTTCCGGAGCGTCGTCATGCTTATCCTGGTCTCCACTCTCTACTTCATCGTGATCAGGCATCGGATGCTATTCGAGGAGGAGATGCTGACCGAGGAGTTCGGCGACGAGTACCGGGAGTACATGAAGAGGACGAAGCGGCTCATCCCGTTCCTGTACTAAGTTGTTTCACGTGCAGTCTTCCTCGGCTATCTTATGGTGGGTTCATTTCGCCTTATCTGAGAGATAGAAGAGGTAGTCAGTCGTCACGGCCTCTTTCCCCATCACCCTCAGCGCGCTCATGATCTGGGCCCTGTGATGCTGCGTGTGGAGGAGGTACTGGGATAAGTAGTCGTCCTGGTCTAGGGTGATCTGCCCATCACCGAGGAAGTTGGGGAAGACGTAGGTCTCCTCCGTCCTCGATCCAGCGTAATCCAGGAGCCTCAGGTCAGCCTGCCTCCACATCTCAAGGAGGCCCTCCTTGGGGGCGATGTAGATCTCCTCCCCGAGCTCCTCGGGGTCGAACTCCTCCTTGTCCACGTGGCGCTTCAGGTTGAACTCGATGGCTAGGGTGATGTGGGCGCAGAGGCTCCGGATGCTTCCGAAGGGCGGGAGGATGTCCTTTGAGAACTCCTCCTCCGTGAGGTGCGTGAGGATCCTCCTGGCCTGGTCGTCGGCCCAGATCTGGTATTCAGCGAGTCTCTGGGGGTTCATGTTCAGGGCTTGGTTGACCAGATACAAAACAATGATTGTCGACCCTGTCCGAGGCGACCGAGCTTCAACTGCCTTCTTTGGTCACGACTTCCTTGACGCGTCCCACCTTCCCATCCTTAAGCCTGACCTTGATGCCGTGGGGGTGGTTCGCGGACTGCGTTAGGATATCCTTCACTACGCCTCGGGTGAGCTTCCCGGTGCGCTGGTCCCTCTTCAGGACAATCAGGACCTCCGCTCCCACTGTGATGTTCCTCCTGATCCGTCCATCGGTCTTCATGGTCCAACCTACCGGGCGCAGGCTGATTTATAGGTGCTTCGGCATGAGATCTAAGCCTGAAAAACTAAGGAATGTGATCCAGGGGCGCTACTTGTGGCGCTTTATCCTGTCGATCTTCCTCTCGCTCTTCCTGTAGGCGAACTTTCGGGAGCCCTGTATCCTGCTCCTATGGAAGGGCCGGCTTGCGTCAACATCCTCGTCGATGATCTCGTAGAATTTGGGGTAGGAGATCTCCTCCGAGTGCAGCTGCGATATGGCGGAGTTCAGGACCTCCCGTCGCTCTTCGTCCGCCTCATCGAACTGGTCTGAATACTTGCCGTATGCGGCTGTGAACTTAAAATCAGTGGACTCGAAACTTAACTTCTCAACTGTCTCATCCATACGCTAACGTTCCAGTCAAACAATGTGACTTCCCATCTAATTTAAGTTTAGTCCATGGGGGAAAACTCCGTGAAACCCTTTATATACGGGGCTGCTCCTTCTGGCGTGGATACCTGGGACGCCTCCTGAGGCTTTCTGAGTATACTAGCGTAATAGGAGTGAAATTAGTTGAGTTATGGTAACAGGAGAAGCTTCGACAGAGGCCCCCGCGAGATGCACAAGGCCGTTTGCGCAGACTGCGGAGAGGAATGTGAAGTTCCGTTCAAGCCCACGGAGGGACGACCCGTCTACTGCCGTGAGTGCTTCCAGAAGCGTAGACCCGCAAGGTACTAAGACACTTGAATAGAGTGTTCCTAGATATTTTCGTCATTTTTATTTTTCATTTATCGCATCCAGAGGAGCCCCTGGAAGTTTCTATGCTCTGGCCAGCTTGGCCAGATAGAACCCGTTGCACCCGTGGATGTGGGGGTAGAGCCGTTGGGCCTCGTCCTGCCCCATGAGGCCGGGCAGCCCGAGCCTCGGCTCCGACTCCATCAGCCCGAAGTCGCCGTGGACCTGCAGGAAGTCCCTGATCACCATCTCGTTCTCCTCGGCCGTGACGCTGCAGGTGCAGTAGACGATGCTCCCCCCCTCGACGACGTGGTCTGCGCAGTTGTAGAGGATCCTCCTCTGGATGAGCCTCATCCTGTCTATGCTCCTGCTTGTGAGGCGCCACTTGCCGCTGGGGGTCCTGTTGAACGTCCCGGTGCCAGTGCAGGGAGGGTCAACGAGGACCAGGTCCGCCTCCACGTCGGGGAATGCTCGGGCCTTTCTGGCGTCGCCGAGTACCGGTTCAGCGTTCTCCACGCCGAGCCTCGCCATCTCCCTCCTCCAGGTGTCGAGGCGACGCTCCGAGAAGTCCAAGGAGAGGATCCTGCCCCGGTTCCCCATCAGCTGGGCGAGGTGACCCGTCTTGCCCCCGGGGGCGGCGCAGACGTCCAGCACCGTCATCCCGGGCTCCGGGGCGGCCACCAGCCCTGCGAGGGCGCTCGCCTTGTCCTGTACGGTGAACAGGCCTTCTCCGTGGGCATCCAGGAGGTTCAGGGGGCGGGGCTCGTCGGTGACACGGAGGACGTGCTCCAGGCCGGGCTCCTCCTCCAGCGTGATCCCCTCAGCCCTCAGCCGCTCCACGGTCTCCTCGTCGGATCCCCTCAGAGAGTTTAATCGTATGTAGTTCGGGGGGTCCGGGGCCTGGAGCAGTCGGAGGGCCTCCTCCCTCCCCAGGAGCTCGGTGCAGTACCTCACGTACCAGGCCGGGTGGAACGTCCTGAGGGCGGTCGCCTCGTCCGCTGTGAGCCCCTCCAGCTGGATCTCCATGTGGGGTATGAGGTCCAGGGCCTCCTCGACGGGGGCCAGCTCCCTCGCGCCCAGTATCTCCCTCGCCTGTTCGGCTATCTCCACGGCCTCGCTGTAGGGGCCCCCGCCGTACTTGACCTCGGAGATGTAGACCCTGAGGAAGCTTCGGACCCCCAGGTTGAGGGCCTCGAACTCCTCCCTGCCCAGCGCCTGGACTGCGAGGTGGTCGAGGGCGTTCCGCCTCCTGGTGGCCTCCATGATGAGGCGGTAGGCGTGGCGGAGGGTGGACTCCTCCCGGATGTCAAGCTGCCTGGCGGTCCTCCTCAGGGCGAGGCGCTCGTTTATCCGCCTGAGCTCCATCCAGCTCAGGGCCTCGATGGCGGTGGTCAGCGCCTCTCTCTGCATCACAATTCTCCTCGTGGATCCCCCCGGGTGGACCGCGGGACATCCTAGATTGAGGGGCTGAGGGTATAAATGATGTCCATATTCCCTTTCCCAACAGTTATCACATGGATCTCTGATACTGTTTTCAGGCTAGACGACATACGTATCCACTTATTAGTCACCGTCCTAAGGTATGGGTGCAGGAATTATCCACATGGGAAAGAAGTTAGTTAAGTCCGAGGGGGACATCCGGAGGCGGATGATGATGCCCAACAGGAACGATATCCTGGGGATCGTCGACAAGAACTTCGGGTTCACTCGCATGAGCGTCATGTGCCAGGACGGGCACAAGAGGATGTGCCGGATCCGGGGCAAAATGAAGAAGAGGAACTGGGTCAGGGAGGGCGACGTGGTCCTCATATCTCCTTGGGACTTCGAGTACGAGGAGAAGGGCGACATCATCTTCAGGTACACCCAGAACCAGGCCTACTGGCTCAGGGACAAAGGGTACCTCAAGATCGGCTAGTCCAAAAACCCCTTGAAGGGTGTCGGTTAGACAGTTTTTCGTATATTCTGGGCGCCGGTCAGTCCATAGTCTGTCTTTTTAGCATGCCATCCGGTCATTTTATCCGATAGGTGTCTTTTACTCCTATTGGTCCATACTTTTTGAGGTGATACCAACGTCGGTTGGCGCTTGGTCTTCGGGGAGGAGGCTTCTCCTGATGGGGAGCTCCGCATACAAGGGCGAGATGCTCCCCTCGGAGGTGGCCGAGGTCCTCGACGGGGCCCTGGACCGCGGGGTGACCGTCGTAGTGGGGGAGGCCCGGGGCTCCTGCAGGGCGTTCCAGGACCACCTGGCCGCGAGGGGCTACGGGGACGTCGTCGTGGGCCATGCGAAGAGCATCCGGTACAACGCCGGGGGCTGGCCCACCCACATGTACGGGGACGACGTGAAGAGCCGGGAGAGGGGGATGATCGACGACTGCGACTCAGCCGTCATCATCTGGGTGGACGGCAGCGGCGTCATCGCGAAGAACCTGGAGACCCTGAAGAGGCAGGGGAAGCCCACATACGTCTACGAGCTCTCCACCAAGGGGGGTGAGCCCAGCTTCGGCCCCCTGGACCCGGGGCGTTCGTACAGCTATGAGCGGCGGAGCATGCGGCCTCGGAGGAGGGAGGGGCTGGAGGGGCTTGGCGAGGTCTTGGACGCTTTTCTTGCGTCTGGTGAGAGGGAGCTGCCGGTGGAGGGCGAGGACCCCGGGCTGACCGGGTACTACATGAACAAGCTCATATTGGAGAGGGGGCTGGAGGGTGCCCTGGGCGTGAGCGTCGAGTCTGGGATATGCCGCCTGAAACGCCTCGATGGCTAGCCTTCCAGCCTCACCTGCAGGCTTCCGCCAGCTCCTTCCCTAACGCCCTGCACTCCTCGAGGGCCCCGGCGTTTGGCGTAAGATACGAGCCGACGGGCTCCCCCACCTGGGTGCCCACGTACTTGAAGAGGTTCGTCATGGCGGTGACCACCCTGCCCCCGCCTCCGTGGGAGTAGAAGAGGGCGTAGGGCTTCCCCTGGAGGTCCTTCACCCCCTTCCTGACCCTGGCGATGTAGTGGTCGTCCATGAAGGTCTTGAGGGCGCCTGCGACGTAGCTGTAGTAGTCGGGGGAGCCGAAGGCGGCGCAGTCGTACCCTGCGAACTCCGCTATGGGGAAGTGGCCGTCGAGGGTGTTGTGGGTGTCGACCTCGAGTCCTCCCTCCAGGAGTCCCTCCGCGACGGCTTCGGCCATCTTGGCCGTGTTCCCGAACTCCTCTGAGTGGTAGAGCACCAATGCTTTCATTGCATTCAAGAACTGATATCTGCTTCAGGAACTTAGGATTTTGCATCGGTGGCTTGCTTCGTTCGGCTCTCCTTGTCGCCAGCATCGTGTTTATATTCACTGTTACCCGATGATCTTCGAACTGATTTGGTCTACATGGTGGGTAAGTGCCCGGAGTGCGGTGAGATGGTCTCCAGGAGGGACATCGGGGTGGTGCAGCTCAGGTCGACGTTCTGGAGGCCCCACTTCGCCTACGTCTGCAAGAGGTGCGACCACATCATCGGCTTCGGCTCCAACGCGCCCTGGTAGGATGGGCTAGCCCTCGGCCGGGTGAGCCTCGAGCCTGAAGACGACGGGCCTGAGGCCGTCGGTGCAGCAGGAGATCATGGTGCCAGGCTCCTTCATCCAGGGGAAGCTGCCGCCCATGGTGAGGTGGGCTACGTCCCTCTGGATGTCGGCCCAGGCCCAGCTGCAGAATCCCTCGGGCATCCTCATGGCCTCCGATATGAACTCTCGCCCCTCCTCCATAAGGGGGCAGCGGGGCTTCACGCCCTCGCCTGCGTACTCCTTGTAAATCTCGGGGTTCTCCGTGGTCTTGAGCACGGTTATCTTGATGTCATTTTGTTCCATTTACATCAACATTATTCACCGGAGTCTCAGAGATAAAAAATGCTGCCAACTTCTAGAGGCGAGATACATAAAGTCCCTTCTAAACTGTTTTCGGTGAGTGTTATACACTACTAAAATATTCAATATTTGATAAATATGAAAAGGAAATTAACAATAACGCTTTTTCTTGTTGTCTTAGCGATGTCTGTGACCCCGGTGATTTTTGCGAAGAAGGATTGGTACACTATACAGAGCGGCGAAATATTCTCCTCTACGGGAGAGGTCCTCACCGTCGGGTACGATGAATACGGTTACAACTACCAAGCGCATCTCTTCAACGGTTTATACGACGACTACGACAGGGTTCATGGTGGGAGCAATCCCGGTGTCTATCTGATGATGAAGTGGAACGATGCCTGGTTAAGTAACATCGATCAGGACTTGGACCACAAGCTAGATAGGCACTACGGCTTCACCAGCTACATAGGCTCTGGCGCCTGGCTCACTAATCACATGTGGGGTACATACATCGGTGAAGACGGCAAGGAGCATCACTGGACATACTTCGTGAAGATCGTTGCTGCACCCTCAGATGCTACCACAGTTGACGGAATTTGGTACACAGCAGAAGGTGTGGAGATTGGACCGGCGATCTGGGGGTCTTTCGCCATCATACAGCAGGTCGAGAACGATCAATACCTAGGCCTTCACGGTCTGCAGTACCTGTCTCCCGTGTCTGCGGGGTTCGGATACTACAAACCTTAACTCACTTTTTTCTCTAATTTTTTTAGTACTTTGGCCATTGAGGTGTTTTCTTTTGACTCACAGGCAGCGATCACTTGGTCAACGTCAACAGCCTTTGGCTCCTCCCCCCAGAGCCTCCTGAAGTTCCCTGCGTAGATCTTCTCCAGGCTGGGCCTGGGGAGGTCGAGGCCGACGTAGGGGAGCTCGTATCGGGTGAGGAGGTCGTCGGTCGTGTCCGGGGTGTGGAACTCGTCGCCGGATTCGAGGAACCTGCGTATCATTGTGATGCGGGCGAGGTGCTGGGGGAGGGTGGTGGACATGCCTATGTCTGTGCCGAAGAGGATGCGGGCGTCGTGGCGGATGAAGAACTCCCGGTATTCGTCGCGGCGGCGGCTGATGTTGTACATGAGCTCGACTCCGAGGCTGAGGTCGAGGCAGGCGTTGGGGTGGGAGTCGAGGAACTCCTCGGCCCGCTCCAGGTGGGGTGAGAGGAAGAGGAAGTGGCATAGGGCTATGGGGAGCTCGGGGTGGAGGTCGAGGACGTTCTCGATCTCGGTGTAGAGCTCCTCCAAGTCGGAGTAGTCGCCGTGGTAGTAGCCCCAGCCCCGCTCCTTGGCCCAGGCGGGGGTGGTCTCCTCGCGCCAGAAGTCCTCGACGTCGCCGATGTGGCAGAGGACGGGGAACCTGTGCTCCTCGCAGGCCTCCCAGAAGCCCCGGTAGTAGGGGGAGTCCAGGGGGACGTGGGCGTCCCGGGTGGCGGGCTTGCTCCCCATCTCGCCTATGCCGTCGTAGCCCAGCTCCATGAGGCGGGGGATGTAGGTGGCCCAGTCGGGGTCGGGCATCTCGTCGGTGCGCCCGGTCCAAGGGGCGTACCCTCCGGCGTAGAAGAGGCCGGGGTGGCTGGCCTTGAGGTAGAGGGGGAGGTGGGAGGCGGAGTCGAAGGCGTAGATGGCCTCCAGCCCCCCTTTCCCGATGATCTCGACGAGGGCATCCGTCTGCCCGCGGATTGTGGCCTCGTCCAGCCCCTTCCTCAGCATCCAGGCGTGGACGTGACAGTCTATGACGCGTGAATCCGACAGCTCCGAGAAGCCCAATATATCCACCGTCTGTCTATCATCCTTCTGAGCGTAAATAGTTAGCCATGCCTCCAGCGCGTAAATTATATCGGGTGGGTGACTATGTCGGATGAGGGAATGATTGTATGAAGGTCATCCTCCTGGTCATAGACACCCTCCGCGCCGACCACCTGGGCTGCTACGGGTACCGCCGTGAGACCTCCCCCAACATCGACAGGTTCGCGAAGGATGGTGTCATTTTCGAGAGCGCCTACCCCAGCGACATCCCCACCCAGCCCTCATTCACGTCGATGTTCACTGGGCTGAGGGGGATCCACACGGGGGTCGTCTCCCACAGCATATCGGAGAGCCTTTCGGAGGAGATCCCCGTCTTCCCGGAGATCCTGGCCCAGAATGGGGTGACCACGGCGGCGGTGAGCACCCTCTACGAGATGAGGCGCTGGTTCGCCAGGGGCTTCAGGGAGTACTATAACCCGGCGGCTGGGGACAGGCGGAAGCTCCAGCAGGTGGACGCCGAAGAGATCAACGCAGTCGCCGTCCCCTGGATCGAGCGCCACAGGGGGGAGGACTTCTTCCTCTTCCTCCACTACTGGGACCCCCACGGCCTCTACCTGCCCCCTGACGAGTACAGGCGGCTGTTCTACGAAGGGGATGAGAGGGATCCGGGGAACAGGAGCCTCGACGAGCTGAAGGCGAGCCCCATCTGGGCGTTCACCAAGAAGCAGGTGGACGCCATTGGTCCGGACATCACCGACCTTGAGTACATCGTCGCCCAGTACGACGGGGAGATCAGGTACGCCGACGACCAGTTCCAGTTCCTCATGGACTCCCTGGAGGACAACGGGATAGCGGACGAGACCGCAGTCCTCCTCACCTCGGACCACGGGGAGAGTATGGGGGAGCACGGCTTCTACTTCGACCACTTCGAGGTTTACGACACCACCATCCACGTCCCGCTGATCGTGAGGTATCCGGGGGGAGTGCCCGGCGGGGCCCGGATCTCAGGTCCGGTCCAGTCGACGACGACCCTGGCTCCCACGGTCCTCAACCTCTTTGGCCTCGACGTCCCGGATGATATGTGGGGAGGGGATCTGGTGAGGATTGCCAACGGCGAGGAGGAGACGCCCGGGGATGTCTACTCGAACCAGGGGCTGTGGACGGCGAAGAGGGCGTTCATCTCGGGGGGCTGGAAGCTCATCAAAACGCTCCACAAGGCGTTCTGGGAGACCCCGGAGACGGAGCTATTCAACCTGACGGAGGACCCAATGGAGACCCGGAACTTGGCGGATGAGATGCCTGAGATGGTGGACGGGCTGGAGCTGGGGATGGCGAGGTGGCTGAGGGGGGAGCTTGGGGGCGGGGCGGACCCCCTGGAGCTCATCGTGAGCCGCGGCCTCCCGGTCTACGCTTGGGTGGACATCGTCTCCAGGCAGACGGGGCTCTACGAGAGCTACGAGGAGTGGAGGACCCGGGTGGACCAAGGTGAGGTCCCTGAGTCCAGGCGCAAGGAGACGAGCGCCCCCCGCTGGTAGCCTGCAGATGTAGACCGCTGGGACCATGTCGTTGCCCGTGCAGACACGTATGGGCTTATATCCCTCGGCAGCGTATACTATAGTGGCGGTGGGGTGTCGATAGAGAAAGTAGTCTCTTCTGAATCCGCACTCTCCCCCGATCGGGAGTGCGCTTAGCTCCCCATTTTTCTATATTTCACATATTCAACAAAGGCGAGAGGGCCGATTCCATTTAGGGGCTCGCCCCCAGGACGGTCTCACATGGGAGTCTTAAGCCCCTCTACGGAGACGAACGTCGGCGACAGGAGCTTGATCCCAGCCCTCTCGAACTCAGTGAGGATGCCGTCTATGAGGCGGCTCCTGATGTTGACGATCTCGTCCGCCCTGTCTGTGTAGGCGTTGATCTCGTACGTGACCGTGTACTTGTCGAGCTCCGTGAAGAGGACGAAGGGCTCCCTCCCTTCGCCGCGGAGCACCCCCTCCGTCGCCTCGGCGCACTGGATCAGGAGGGCCCTGGCCCTCTCCTTCTCGGTGTCGTAGCCCAGGGTCACAGGCACGTGGATGAGGACGGCCTCGACGGAGCTGAAGTTCTTGATCTCACTCCCGGTGACGAGGAGGTTGGGTATGCTCACCGTCTCCTCCTTGATGGTCCTGATCCTCGTGAAGAAGAGGCCGACGTTCACGACGTCCCCGTAGGCCTCCCCGATCTGGACCCTGTCCCCCACCTCGAACTCCATGACGTTGTTTAGCACCCAGTAGGCCAGCACGTTCCCGAGGACGCTGGAGGTGAAGAGCCCTAGGATGAACGTCAGGCTGATGGCGACGCCAGTGCCGAGGGTCCCCGCCAGCCAGACACCGACGTAGGAGTAGGCCCAGATATTGATCAGCGCGACGAAGGCCATCAGGTTGGCCGCGATCATGAAGTAGCTTGTGAGCCGACTCAGGTTGTTTGACCTTGACCTCGGGTCGGTAGTCAGCTTGTATACCATGGGCCTGAACAACCCTGCGATGAAGGGCATCACCAGCCTCCTGAACACGTTGAGAAAGAGCAAGAGATAGAGGGTGAGGATGACCTTCTGGGAGAAGCTGAAGATGAGGTTCTCCAGCTCCTCGGATCCCAGGAACGCCAGCCATCTGAACCTGTTCACAGCGTCCAGGGAGAACTGTAGCAGCACCAGCAGGACGACGCGCGGTATGACCCACAGCACCTCCCTTCCCTTAACTTTGCCAGCGGGCTCACCGCTGGTTCTGGCTCCCAAAAAACCCCTCCAGAGTTAGATCTCGTTAGTCCTCTTATAAAAAATGGGGGATGCAGGATGGCACGCGCGTTGTGCGAGACATCTCCTCTACAGGCGTTAAAAAAAGGGGATTAGGGACGAGTGTG
>Ga0209536_100013160_pt1 | contig 11945 bp, 9 predicted proteins | sample DeeMarSeWOR28_12_FD_187461 | JGI IMG/M metagenome (GOLD analysis project Ga0209536, IMG submission 187461) | Marine sediment microbial communities from White Oak River estuary, North Carolina - WOR-2-8_12 (SPAdes) (version 2) | ecosystem: Environmental > Aquatic > Marine > Intertidal zone >...
AAGAGCCCGATATGATTTCCTGGTTGAACCGGGCCTGGAATGTATCTACCTGTATTTGATTCTCTGGCGATTGTCTTCTCATAGCAAGAACAGCATTACCTGAAATGGACACATCTTTAAACATCACCCCGGAACCATCATCACGAAATGTGCCACCATCAATATTGAACCGGGTGTTTAACATTGGGGCAGATCCCGGACCCAGGATCCCGTCCAGGGTGCCTTCCACTGAAATATCACCATCCGTACGATACCCATCCAGCTTATTTAATATATTTTGAGGAAGAAACTGGATGAATGTATTGAGCCGTTTGTTCTTTGCTGATAGAGAAAGGTGCAATTTATGAGGCTTTAATGCAGCCACATGCCCGGAGGCTGTCAGTTTAAAACCGGAAATGTCAATTTGACCATCGTTGATCCATATGGTATCCTTTTCATTGATCATGGTGGTGTTGAACACCAGGACATGATCCCGGACTAATGGTGCGTTATGTTTATCTATCGATTCAAGCCATAAATCACCTTTTGACTGGAACGAATGATCATCATTCTTAAAATTCATATGAAGATCAGAAACCACTCCTTTAACCAATAATTTCGAAACATCATCCCGGTAGACCAGGATAATGTCTTTCATCTGGATCTGTCCAACTGCCAGGTTAAACCCATTTTTCGTGCTGTCGGCAGAACGATTAAAAATTTTATAATTGGGACTGCCGGATATGTTTTTTGCAAGATAAATTCTTCCGTTTCGCAAGGTCAGGCGTTTGAGGGCAATATTTTTTTTCAAAAGTTTAATGGGGTTCAGCAAAATATGCAAATCCCTGACATACAACAGTGTGTCGGCATGCATCGTCTGAGATGATGGGGATGTAAATTCTTTGGCAGGTGTGATCAATACCTGACTGAAGCGGGCAGTAACGTTCGGAAAGTGTTGAATAAAACCAAGACGAATATCCCCGACCCGAACAGTGGTTGCCAGTTCCTTGTTCAATTCTTTGATCAGCATGTTCTGGATCGATTCCCTTCGGGTAAAAATCAGCGTGCTCCCGGCAATGATAACCAGGAAGAGAAGTACCAACAGGGATACCACGACCCGTTTCAAAATGACTTTCAAAAGATGTGTTATGAATTGAGGACTTCGTGTACAGCCAATTTGTTTTTCATGTGCAAAGATAATGCCAGCACATTTAAAACAAATACTTTACCAGGAAGTTTGATACCTGTCTGCTTACATCAGAAATTGCAAATCGGACCCGGACTCAACCTCGAATGGTTCTTGTCCATACTTGAAGATCCTGGCTTTGCGAGGACCAATCAGGGAGAGAATCCCGCTTTCAAGCCATAGCATGGTTCCCTCGCGCAGCCCAACCACATACACGTCCTGATTTACCTGAATGAATTCTTCAATTCTCATTTCGCGTGTTTCACCGGCATGACCTTCAGGATTGGCATCAAGGTAGTGCGGATTGATCTGAAACGGTACCAGGTTCAGGACCTGGAACGATCCCGGATCTTTAATGGGCATATCATTGGTGGTTTTGATGGTGGGACATGCGACATTTGAGCCGGCGCTCCATCCAATATATGGTGTCCCATTCCGGACCTTTTTTATAATGGGAGCCATCAGTCCCTTGTCATGCATGAGCCGTGTCAATTGCCAGGTATTTCCACCGCCAATAACAATCGATTCAGCTTCTTCAACAGCCTGTATGGGATCGAGATACTGATGAATGGACCGGACCTCATGGCCGATTTCAATGAACCGTTCATTGACCTTTTTTTCATAGTCGCTGAATGAAAATGTAACCGCAGCATACGGAATAAACAGACATTTTTTCTGGGTGCTGCCAAGGAATTCCCGAATCTGGTTCTTAGGGTGATCCAGATAAGCTTCACCGGCGTTAGTGGAATTGCTGATGAGCAATAATTTCATGGTATTTGACATATTTTTTTTGTTTATATCACACGAACTCCAATGATTACGATGTCATCGACCTGTTCCTGTTCTCCCTTCCATTCTGTATAAGTGCGATCCAGGATGGATTTCTGTTCATCGGCCTTCTTGTGGCTATTGGTTAATAAAAGATTTTTCAGATTTTTGTACATGAATTTTTTCGACTTCGGGCCACCAAACTGATCGGCGTAACCATCCGAAAACAGGTATATCATATCACCCGTCTCGAGATCATATTCATGATTGGTATACTTTTTATCCGGAAACTCATTAAATGAACCCACTGACAACTTATCGGGTTTTTGAACCAGCATGTCACCGTTTCGGGCAATCCATAACGGGCTGTATGCACCAGAATATTGAAGTTTCTTTGTTTTCTGGTCGATACGGCACAGGGCCAGGTCCATGCTATCACGCAGCGTTTCCTCTTCATAGTGTTTAAACATGCGTTCACTGAAACCCTGGTTCAGCTTATCCATCAATGCGGCAGGTTGAATGGCAGGATGTTCATTTAAAATGGTATTCAACAGGTTGAATCCGAGCAGCGAAATAAACGCACCTGGCACACCATGACCGGTCGCGTCTACGGCCGCAACGTAATCGTATCCATTATCTTGAGTGAACCAATAAAAATCTCCGCTGACAATATCTTTCGGGCGGTAAAATATAAAATACTCTCGAAAGATTTCCCGGATAAACCCGGGATGCGGAAGCAGAGCCTTCTGAATATTTTTGGCATACCGGATACTGGCAGTAATTTCCCGGTTTTTTTCTTCAATCTCTGCTTTCTGGATACTCAGTATCTTGTTGGCTTTTTGTTTCTGTATGAAACTTCTGTAAATAACGAGGGCCAAAAGAAGAACCAATATAAAACCAGCAAAAAAGGCATTTCTTTGGAATTTTCTTTGTTTGATCTCTGCCTCTTTTCGTGCCAGTTCAGCATCCTTGATCATAAGTTCTTTTTCTTTCTGCTGGGCCTGGTATTTGGTTTCCAGCTCGGCGATCTGATTATAAATATTGGCGGAATATAGAGAGTCTGTAATTCTCTGGTAAAAATTAAAATTCTCAAGTGCAAGTCTATAGTTCCCCAGCTCTTCGTAAACGCGAACCAGTTCCAGGTGGATGGTTTGTTCCAGGTCGGGCAGGTTGTTGGTTTCACAGATTCGCAAACCCCGGTTGAAGTAATCCAGGCTCCTGGAATACTGCTTTAATTTGTGGAATGTGGTTCCCAGGAGATACAGATCCCGGGCCTCGCCTTTGATATTTCCGATGTCCTGGTTGATATCAAGCGATTGCCTGAAATAATCCAATGCACGTGACGGATCCGCTTCCAGGTAGAGTTTCCCCAGGTTATTCAAACAGCTGGCCACGCCGGTGGGGTTTTCGAGCTCCCGCTCAATGGCCAATGCATCCAGAAACAACCGTTCAGCTTCCAAAATACTATCCTGTTCCGATTTAATGGCTCCCAGGTTGCGCAGGGACGATGCTTTCCCTCCCAGGTCCTGTTGAGCTTCCTGGATTTCCAGGGCCTTTCGAAAATATCGTTCCGCTTGGGCATGGTCCTTTAACAGCAGATAGATCTCACCGATATTGTGAAACGACACACTCATACGCTGAATGTTGCCCATTTCTGTCCATAGCGAAGCCGCATCGATGTAAAAATTCAGCGCTTTTTCATAATCGGCCCAGATGCTGTGGATCTCTCCCAGGTTATTTAACGTATTGGCCATACCCTGTTTATCATCCAACTCCTTTTTCAGGTTAAAAGATTCCTGATAGTTCATGATGGCATCAGCGTAGTCACCACGGAATTTATAAATCTCACCAATATTATTCAGGGTGTTGGCCACCCCCTGAAGATCATCCATTTTCTGTTTCATTTCCAATGATGCCCGGTAGTATTCCAGGGCCTGATCGTATTTGCCCTGGCGGCTGCTGATGATACCCAGATTATTATACGCATCTGCAATTCCTTTCTGGAAGTTTATTGCCTGGCTGAGATTTAATGAACCTAAAAGGTTCTCTTCAGCCAGTTGATAATTTCCCTGGTAAAAATAGATCGTGCCAATGTTTTTCAGGGCAATGGTTTTTTCTTCAGGTCGATCCAGGTCAGTCGATAAACGAATGGCCTCATTGGCATATTCCAGGGCTTTTTTGCCATCGAGGGTCATATTATAACGGGTGAGTTGATGCAGGATCTCAAATTTGTCTTGGTTGCGGGCATCCTGCAGGGCTTGCTTGAGGCTGTCTATGGGATTTTGTGAGAAACCGGACAAGACAATCAGCACAAAAAAAAACGGGAGGCTGTATATGTGTTTATTAAACATAAAATAATGGCCGGATCGGTTTCATGAATTTATGGTTTAAAGATAGGAAAATTAAGTGCCGACATAAAATAAAGCCACCGGTTCGGAGGCTTTTTTTTAAGCAGTGTCGGGGTTTAAAAATCAATGAACATGGTGTACACATCGTAGGGGGCCCAGGGTTCAATTCCGGTCAGATCGATAAAACTGGTTGTAAATCCTGGGTGATCTGGAATGTTGGTGTCGTTTCCGACGAATCCTGGCCGGCCAATGAAGTATGCCGCCCCGCGGGCGTATTGAATATAATTTTCCAGTGTCGCCGGAGCCACGTCCACATAGGCGTCTGTAATTTCCTCTTCCAGAACTTTATCCATGGTATATTCTGTCCACAATGCCGGCATTTCTGTATTGGTTAGATCAATGATGGGCAGGGCACATTTGGCAACAGCAATATCCTGAATCACATCGTTCTTCCCTTTGAAACACCAGGCGCGGCCACCTGCATGGCTGGGATCCACGATGAATGCACTGGGATGAATGGTATTCCCGTAAAAATGAACCACATCACCCATTTGCCCGGCAAACATTTTTAATTTGCTCATATAGTTTACCGAGGTGGAATCCAGGCCGATGAGCTGCACCAACATGGTGCGGTCGAATATCTGATTCGTTTCCGAGTAATCCAGCCGGATGAGGGCATTCCTCATGAAGAGCACATTGTAATCGAAAGCTTTCCGGTATAGGAAAGCGATGGCCCTGCGGGGATTCATATTCCAGTAAATGGCAAAAGCCTTCCCTTCGGTTTCATCGGTGATCACCATTTCATAATCCCAGGTTTCATTTTCAAATGGGATCTTTTCACGAACCACCAGCGTTTTGATGCGATTGTCGTCATCGCTGATATACGTAAATGTGGTGGGCTGGGTGATTTCGTACATTCGGATATTGCGTAAGGCGGCATTAACCAGCTCGGCTGAATATTCCGCCACATATACCAGGGTTCTCAAATGCTGGTAGAGATCGGCCCCGGAAACAATGGTATCGTATAAGTTGAAGTCTTTTTTATCAAAATCAGGAACACTGATCGCGTCAGACAGGTTGACATCGATATCCTGCAGTACAATGTCACCGCCACCTTTTTTCTTGCAGGAGACACAACATAGGCTTGCCAGCAAGAGAGTGAAGACAATTCGGCCAAGGGTATTCATGATGAACGCGTTTGGGTTATCGTTAGTTTTTACGATAAACATGCTGAAAGGTTCCGGGCGAAAGCATGGAATATGCATTGCCAAAACAAGCCATGGCAGGAAATGAAAAGGGAGATAATTATCAAATACAGAACGTCATGGCAATCACTGTGCATGCTCAACTATGTCCGTGATGTTTAAATTATCCGGATTGAGATCAAATGACGCCATGTACGATTCGTAAGTGACAATGTTGAATACCCATAGTATTCCGGACAGGACATTTCCAAATCCAGTGATCATTTTCAGCACTTCATTGGCCTGCATGGTTCCGATAATTCCGGGTAGTACACCAATGACCCCGACATCGTCTGGCTGAATAGCCTCATGCGGTTTCGGAGGATTCTGAAGAAGGCACCGTAAAGTGGGGCCACCGTTGAAATTGAATACCGATACCTGTCCCTCAAACTTATATATCGATCCATAAACCATTGGCTTATTGAGCATCACACATACATCGTTGATGAGGTAGCGGCTGTGAAAATTATCGGTGGCGTCTACAACAATATCAAAATCACTGATCACCTGTAGTGCGTTTTTCTCGGTAAGCTTAATATTCAGAACTTTAAAATCCAATAATTCATTCGAATTTTTGAGTCGCTCTGCTGCAATGATGGCCTTGTGTTTACCAATGTCATTAAAACCATATAATACCTGGCGCTGCAGGTTGGATTCGTCGACTTTTTCATCGTCCATAATGCCCAGGGTACCGACACCAGCGGCTGTCAGGTACTGCAAAACAGGACAACCCAGTCCACCAGCACCGACCACCAAAACGCTTGAGGTTTTTAGTTGTACTTGCCCTGTTGAACTGATTTCAGGAAGCATCATTTGTCGTTGATACCTGCGAATTTCTTTGGGGGTGAGGATATTTGAAGTCATGGGTTTTTGAATTTAAATATACGAAATACCCTTCACAGCAAATAAAAAAAAGACGGCATAATACCGTCTTTCAGACCATGAATTAAAAAGGATTTTAGAAACTCAGGATGACCAATCCCACTGAAAATGGATACAGATCTTCGGGTGCTTTCCCCGACCGGAACAGGGCATTCAGATTGTAATTGGCAAATATTTTTATAGCCTTGAAACCGGCCCGCAGAGTAACCGCATACTGCAAAGGCGAAATGCTGTAATCATCCCACTGCTTAGCTTTAACCTTATTCCCCTGGTCATAATAGCGGATTTTGGTATATGAGCGAATTTTCATGGAACCAATCATGCCCACGCCCAGGTACAAGCGACGTCCATACCGGTCGGGATTTAAATGAAATTCCAATATCAGGGGTAAGGTCAGGTAATCCACGTGTAATTTTGACATTTGAAGATTCTGTGCAAATGGTAATTCCACGACATTACCATCCACATCTTTTGCAATGCTGTTGTTACCGCTGAATTTATAATCGTTCATTTGCAGGCCCAGCCCGGTAACCAAACCGGTGCTCTGCTTGAACAGGTTCAGGCTGTATTGTATGAAGTTGATGTTGACATTCCACGATGCACCCGTATTCAGGGTTAAAAAATTGCTGGGCAGACGGCCATTACGGTTCAGGTAATTGTTCATGCCAAATTCAAATCCAGCCCAATGACCCCGGAACCGGCGGGTTGGTTTAAACCTGAATTCCTTTTCAATATCGTCAATATCAATGATTTCCACATTGGTGCCTTGATCTGTTTCAGTGATCCTGACACCTCTTTTCCCGATCTTCACACGCACCGTATCTTCCTTGTCATGTACAATAATGCCACCCGAACGGCCAACAATAACCTCTGTTCCATCATAATCCTCTGAAACCGTAACGATATTTCCTTTTTTGATTTTAGTTAAAGTCGTGTCCCGGTCAACAATCACAGTATCGGCTTTGTGAATGGTGGTGTCGGCTCCAGATTGAGCCATGCCAACAACAGAAATGATCAACAGAATGCTTGTCATAAAATATTTCATCTTGTTCTTATTTTGAATGAACTTGTTTTACTGACGCTATGACGTCCAGGTATGGTGTTAAGTTACAGGGCAGGCCATTTTTTTGATATGCCTGGAAGATTAATGAAACAAGGATTCAGTCATTTTGTACACGGGATGATATTTTAAGTTCCTGGGATAAAAATGAAAACGACTGGAACCGCCCCTTTTCGTCATAGCCAGGCTGGAGCTGCATATCCCATCCTGCGATTTTGTTAATGCCTTTGACCCCGGATTGTACCAGGTTGAAAATAAGGGGCGGGGAATTATTGCCTTCTTTGGAATCTCTGAGAAGTTTCACCTTAAAGTCTTCAATACTATATGATGCAAGCGTATTCAGATCCCATTCTGACAGATATTCTGGAAGATAAATATATGGCGCATGTAGTTTTGCATGGATCGGTTCCGGAGATGGCCCGGATCCCTCCATGCGTGTCAACCGGATGGTGGGGATGTATGTCCGGATTCTATCTTCTGTTTCTTGCGAAGGGGAACTTTTTTTCGATGATTGAAAAAATGCTTCAGGAATATCCTTTTCAATGGCTGGAACCGCTGCAGATGAGGCCCACACATCCGGTTCCGCAGAACGATCCATCAACGATTCCTTTGGAAGGGGCCTGGACACATCCATGGGTTCAGGTATGTTGTTTTCGGATACATTGGATGCCGGTGGTGTCAAGAAGATATTTGAAACCACTTGCAGTAAAAAAAGAACCAGAAGAACAGCGGCCACCGCAGATGAATACCACCAGTAGACAGGAACTTTACGAATGGGTTTTTTAAGAAATGCGATTTTCCCGATTCGTTCGACTCCAGGTTCCAGATGGATCTTCTTATAAATATGCACCAACCGTTGAACCGAAGGATCATGGATCAATCGTTCTTGAAATGCCTTCTGGTCGTCTGCATTCAAATCATTCTCAACGAAGGCAATACATTCATTGTCGGGCTGTGGTAAGATGCCTGGCAGATGACCCGGAAGTTTTTTTAACAGATGTTTAAAACGGTACCTGTTACCACTGCTTTTGAGCTGGAGGTTTGATGTGGTAAATAGTTCTTCCTTAATTTCTGGATGGGCCTCCAGGAACATTTCAAAGGATGTTCTGGTTAAATCATCCAGTGTTCCCTCAAGATAATCCAGGGCATACGAAACATAATTATTTAGATCGATTTCCATAATTAAGCCAATACTCCAATGTGTCCGATGCGTTCCTTCAAAAACAACCGCCCTCTGTATATATATACTTTAACTTGAGATTCTGACATCCCTGTCAATTCAGCAATTTCTTTGTAGGAATATCCCTCGTAATCTCTCAATAAAATGACCGATCGTTGTGCATCTGGCAGTTCCAGGATGATTTTATGTAACACCTCGTTGAGATCACTATACTGGTCATAATGGCTGTAGTCAGGCTTGTTTTCAGAAATGTAGATCCGATGCCGTTTTTCTTTTCTTAAGCCATCGATCAAAACATGGTATGCGGTTGAAAACAAATAGGGTTTAACCTTTTCAAATGATACCTCGGCAACTTTTCGCCAGAGCTTTTCATAGGCATCCTGAACCACATCCCGTGCCCGGTCCTCATCATTCATGATTTTGAGAGCAAAGCGGTACAGATTGTCAGCAAAAAGATCTACCGATTCATTGTACTCTTCAACAGTCATATTAGGTGCATCAGGTGTATGACGCTGGTGCGCATCAATTTGTTACAACATCATTTTTTTTCCGGTGAGTCAGTTGTATAAATACATGATACCAATATCGGGTTTTTAATGAATCGACGAAATACAATACCAGATGCTGCATGCATCCATGAACATGAGAATTAAATAAAATACGAGACCACCTGAACACAAACAATAATCAGTACCAGAGCAATCGGATATACTGTGGCATAGGCGAGGTGGGATGCGTTGTTATCCGACATGGAGTCCAGCGCTGCCAATCCGGGTGTACTGGTCATACCACCAGTCAATCCCCCCAGCAGCGTGAACACGTTCATTTTTAAAATATAATGTGCAAAATAAGCCGTGAGTATCATGGGCAACAAAGTAATGATGGCACCCACGGCAAATAACTTGAAACCATATTCGTTAAACGTTTTTACAAAATGACTTCCGGCTTCAGTGCCCACCGCCGCCAGGAAAAACAGCAATCCAATTTGCCGTAACAATTGATTGGCCGTACCGGACATGGTCCATATAATGGGACCGGTCTTTCCCAGGTTGCTCAATACCAGACCCACGATGAGTATGCCTCCGGTCAGCCCCAGGCTAAACGTAAACTGGTCGGAAAACGCGATCCGGATATGACCGGCCAGGACACCAAGGACAATACCGGTGGCAATGGGAAAAAAATCCGTATCTGACAAACGTTTATCTTCATTCCCAAGCAATCTGACAACATCTTTCATATGATCATGATCGCAAGCGATCATGAGTTTATCACCAAACTGGATATGGGTGGAGGAGGTGGGCGCAATATCAATACCACTTCGTCGAATCCGTGTTATGGTAGCCCCATAAGTGGTGAGGAGATTGAGCTGCCCAATGGTTTTCCGAATGATATGTTTGTTGGTGACCAGGACAGATTGGACAATAAAATTCTTGGCCAGCGGAATTTCTTTCTTTGTTTCCGGGCCAATAAGAAGTTGAATTTTTTCAAGCGATTCGGGTGTGCCAACGGCCCGGATCAGATTGCCTTTTTCAAGAATGGTCGCCGCCGTGGGAGTGAATGCTTCACCTTCTTTTAACACCCGCGAAATACTGGCTCCAGTCATGGTTCGGATCTTTAGTTCTCCAAACGATTTCCCCAGGATATTTTGATTTTCCACAACAAAATGCTTCCCTGAAATGGCAGGGAATTCTTCCAGGTTTTGATCCATGAGCGCCCGGCTGGCCCGGTGAATATCAATTTTGAATAAAATGGGGAATATCCGGACGAACAAGATCACTCCCAGGACACCAAATGGATAGGCAATACCATAACCGATTGAAGCCAAAGGCGAGTGAGTGGAATCAATGGCCACCGCCAGGCCGGGCGTACTGGTCAGAGCTCCGGTTAACAGTCCCAGACCAATCTGGCCATCAATATGCCATAACGAGGATATCACCAGGCTCAGGAGCATGGCACTGCCAATCAGTATGAATGCCAGTATCATCAGGGGAATACCCTGTTTACGAAATGAATGCACAAATCCTGGGCCGGCCTGAATGGCGATGGTAAATATGAACAGGACCAATCCGATCGACTGGAAAGCCTGAGGTATCTGTATGCCGTAATGACCAAATACCAGGGCTACAAATATGACTGCCGATACATCAAGTGAAATACCGCGTATCTTGATTTTTCCCAGAACATAACCCAGGGCGATGATCAGGAATAAAGAAAAATAACTGTTCGAAAGTAAATCCATTGTTTAAAAGACCGATTCAAAATTATAAAAAATAACTCCCTTCAGAACATGAATTTGATCATCATTACCACCACTGAAAATGGCATTAGATCCGCCATTTTTAAGTATACTTTCGCCGCCTCAGAGGGCCGTATAAATCTAATGGATAATAGTGTCCAGGACTCAGGCAATCAATATATTACGCAATAGAAATACGTATTTTAATACGTATTTTGTTCAAGCGGTGTCATTTTTGTATATTGTCATTTTAAATTTAACCTTACACAGACCTTCCGGATGAAACGAATACAGCTTCTGTTATTCCTGGCGGTCGGCATGTCCTTCATCCTGGTTTCTTACAGGGTGCCGGAAATGGGTACTCAGGCTTACCAGGAAGTATATTCTGTGCCTCAACAGGATGCGGCTGATGCAACACACGGGGATTCCAATGATTCGGATGGAGAGGCCCACAGCACTGACATGTCGCCATTGTTTTTTGTCATTATTGCGCTTTTTATCGGGGCCGCCACCCAGCAATTTCTGAGAAAAAGCCCCCTTCCGTTTACCGTCTCCTTATTGATCATTGGTTTGGTTATGGGGGCTGCAGTGCGATTGGGATGGTTGGGTCAGATATCGGTTGGGAGCTTGCATCTGGATCTGCGTTTCTTTGAAAGTGCGGTCGATTGGGCCGGACATATCGATCCCCATTTGATTCTGTATGTATTCCTTCCCACCCTGATTTTTGAAGCGGCTTTTTCCATGGATGTTCACACCTTTAAAAAAACTGCGGTCAATGCAAGTATTCTGGCCATACCAGGAATCATCATGGCCATGCTGCTGACCGGACTCCTCATCATGGGACTGGATATTTTTGGACTGGCCATGGATGGATGGGGATGGGCCATGGCATTTATGTTTGGCGCAGTGGTAAGTGCCACCGACCCGGTCGCTGTTGTGGCCCTCCTTAAGGATCTGGGAGCCAGCAAAAAGCTGGGTACATTAATCGAAGGGGAATCCATGTTGAACGATGGGACAGCCATTGTCATTTTTATGGTCTTTTTTCTCGGGTTGACAGGCGAG